>Ga0209498_1001525_pt1 | contig 14149 bp, 11 predicted proteins | sample WalLakDeSediment_FD_184131 | JGI IMG/M metagenome (GOLD analysis project Ga0209498, IMG submission 184131) | Lake sediment microbial communities from Walker lake, Nevada to study Microbial Dark Matter (Phase II) - Walker Lake 11/02/13 Deep... | ecosystem: Environmental > Aquatic > Freshwater >...
TCTATTGCCCTACACTGCGGAGCATATCCGACAGAGCGGAGGCCCCGGCCCTAGGGAGTACATCCCCAAGGGACTCCCTAAAGTGGTGAGTACTAAAGAGGCCAGCCCTGAAGAACTGAGCCTCAAGGAGCCCCCTAAAGAGGTGGGTGCTGAAGAGGCCAGCCCTGAAGAACTGAGCCTCAAGGAGCCCCCTAAAGAGGTGGGTGCTGAAGAGGCCAGCCCCAAGAAGCCCCCTAAAGAGGTGAGTGCTAAAGAGGCCAGCCCCAAGAAGCCCGCTAAAGAGGTGAGCGCTAAAGAGGCCAGCCCCAAGAAGCCCGCTAAAGAGGTGAGCGCTGAAAAGACCAGCCCTGAAGAACTCAGCCCCAATGGGAAGTCTGACTGAGTGAGCATAAGCGGCAAAGTAAGATGTAGTTTCCTCCCCTGATAGGTATTTTGCATTGAGCAGAAAACTGAAGCCTCAACCCAAACTGTCAGTGGCCAAGAAGAAAACTCCAAGCTGGCAGCGGGAAAAAAACATATCACGCCTTATATGGATATTTATTTCCCTGATCATTGTATTAATAATCGGGTTGGTTGGCTACTGGGGCTACGATAGCTATGTTGCTGCGTGGCGACAGCCAGTTGTCAAGGTGAACGAAACCACAGTGGACATGAACCACTTCGTCAAAATGCTCCGGTTTTACTCTCGGAACCCCGACATAGCCATTGATGCGATTTCATATCCCTACCAGGTCTTGTACATTATTGAGGACAACGAACTGATACGGCAGGGCGCACATAACTTGATTATCCAAGTGCCCCCCGATGAGGTAACGGAAGAGATCAGGGGCTTTCTCATGCCTCCAACTGAAGACGAAGGGAATGCGACACAGCCAGAGGTGGACTTGGATAAGCTATATAACCAGTGGTTGGACACAATACAGCTCTCCGATGAGGAGTACCGCCAGCTTGTTGAAACAGACTTGCTTGAAAAAAGAATCACAGAGTATTTAAGAGAGCACAATGTGCCCACGGAGGCTGAGCAGGTCCACCTTAACATCATCCCTCTTGGAAACGAGACCATAGCATTTGAGGTATCAGATAGACTAAAGGCTGGCGGAAACTTCACGGAATTGGCTGTGGAATATTCCATTGTCGAGGAGCTAAGGGAATCGGGGGGTGATGCGGGCTGGGTTCCCAGAGGCATCTACCCTGAGCTCGATGACGTTGCTTTCGCACTGGAGATAGGCAATGTCACCGAGCCCATATTGATTGGTCAAGGCTATTACATAGTCAGAGTGTCTGAAAAAGCCGACAGTATGGACATCCCGGAAGAGTTCCAGGTAAACCTCGCTGATGGTGAATTTCAAAAGTGGCTCCAAGAACAACGTGAAGCTGGAATAATTGAAGAGTTCCTTGATCAGGATAAGATAAACTGGGCCATAGAACAGCTAATATAGCACTGTGGGAGGCGGGCAGTGAGCGAAAGGAAGAAGATTAACATCGGGCTTATGGGGCTTGGGGTTATTGGCACTGGAGTAGCCCATGTATTGATCGGCAAAGCGGATGCTATAGCCCAGCAAGTTGGGTGCCCGGTGATACTAAAGAGGGCTGTGGACTGTGATATCTCTAAGAAGAAGTCGTCCCAGATTCCCGCTCGAATATTCACTGCTGACCCCTATCAGCTCCTCCATGATCCTGAGATAGACATTGTCATCGAGGTCATAGGCGGCGATACTGATGCCCTCGAGTATATGAAAGAAGCTCTTTCGAGGGGCAAACACGTTGTCACCGCTAACAAGGAGGCCATATCCAAGCATGGGCCTGAACTACTATCCTTGGCTGCCGACCACAAAGTAGGTATCCGCCACGAGGCCAGTGTGGGCGGGGGCATACCAATAGTAAGTCCATTTAAGCAAGACTTGCTTGCTAACAAGATATCGGCCATACGTGCCATCATCAACGGCACGACCAACTATATCGTGACCAGGATGGCAACAGAGAATGCAGATTTTGCCACAGTCTTGAAGCAGGCGCAAGAGTTAGGCTATGCTGAAGCCAATCCTGCCAACGATATCGAGGGGGTTGACGCTGTCTATAAACTTGCCATTCTTGCTACACTTGCTTTCCGCACCGCGATTTATCCTGAGGACATCTATAGGGAGGGCATTTCCCGTCTTGGCTCGCGTGACTTTCGCTATGCGAAAGAGCTCGGGTATGCCATAAAACTGCTCGCTATCGCCAAGGAGGAAAATCATTACGTTCAGGTAAGGGTTCATCCCGCTCTCATACCTGAGGACCAACTCCTGGCCAAGGTGGATGGCGTATTCAATGCAATTGAGGTGGAAGGGGACCTAACTGGTAAGGTGATTTTCTACGGACGCGGTGCCGGACCGCAACCCACGTCAAGCGCCATTGTTGCTGATGTCATACAAATCGCTCAGAACATTAAGCTCGGGCTCCCGCCAAAACCACAACCTCAGCCATCCCGAATTAAGAACCTCACTACAATTTCCCAGATTGTGACTCGTTATTATATGCGACTGACTATAGCTGATCGCCCCAATGTACTCGCTCAGATTGCTAAAGTGCTCGGAGACAACTTGATCAGCATTGCCTCGGCAATCCAGAAAGAAGCCGATGAAAGCGCCCAAACCGCTGAGATCGTGCTTATGACCCATCCTGCCCAGGAGTCAGCAGTACAGCAGGCGATACGAGAAATAGAGGCGCTACCCGTAGTCAAGGAGATTGGCAATTTAATCAGGGTCGAAGACTAGGGAGCAATATGGTTCAGTGCCTTCTCGAAAAGTATCGTGACTTCCTACCGATCACGCCTCAAACTCCGCTGATTACCATCGGTGAGGGCGACACCCCCTTGGTCAGGTCTCAGACCCTGGAACGCGAGATCGGCTGCGGTGAGCTTTACTTCAAGCTAGAGGGATGCAACCCGACCGGATCCTTCAAGGATCGCGGCATGGTATTCGCCGTAGCCAAGGCTGTAGAGGCCCAAAACACAGCCATCATCTGCGCATCTACCGGGAATACCAGCGCCTCGGCGGCAGCCTTTGGTGCGTTCTGTGGCCTCACCGTGTACGTCGTCGTTCCAAAAGGCAACATCGCTATGGGCAAGCTGGCTCAAGCTATGGTATATGGAGCCAAGATCCTGGCCATAGATGGCAATTTCGATAAGGCTCTGGAACTGGTGCGCACAATAACCCAGAAGCACCCCATTGAACTGGTGAATTCATTGAACCCATATCGCATAGAGGGGCAAAAGACTGCATCCTTCGAGATCATTGATGCGCTTGGTTCTGCTCCTGATTACCTTTTCATTCCGGTGGGTAATGCCGGAAATATCACCGCCTACTGGAAAGGATTTACGCACTACAAGCAAGCAGGCAAATCTACTAGTACCCCCAAGATGATGGGATTCGAAGCGGAGGGGTCGGCAGCTATTGTACGGAATGAGGTCATAGCCGACCCCAAAACAATAGCCTCGGCAATACGTATCGGCAATCCTGCCAGCTGGAAGGCGGCAGTCGCTGCCAGGGATGAGTCAGGCGGTGTAATCGACTGCGTGAGCGATGAGGAAATACTGAGTGCTTACAAATTACTAGCTGTCAAAGAGGGCATCTTCGGCGAACCAGCGTCGGCTGCATCAATAGCTGGACTTATCAAGTTAAGTAAGAGTGGCCACGATTTTTCTGGCAAAAAGGTGGTCTGTGTGGTCACAGGCACAGGACTGAAGGACCCTGATACAGCCATCCAGAGCGCCAAGCCTCCTATTGAGCTACCAGCCGACCTCGAAACTCTGGAAAAGGTGATACTCCAAGGCTAATAGTTTAAGGCACAATGGTATTCGCGCTGAACAACTGCGGTAAGGAGAGAAGCCGTGATAGACAAGGCTAAGATCGAGAAAGCTGTGGCTTCCATAATCAACGCCATTGGTGAAGACCCTGATCGGGAGGGCCTGGTCAGCACTCCCAGACGTATTGCCGAGATGTATACCGAGGTCTTCGCCGGAATGTACTGTGATCCCAAAGAAGAGCTACTAGTATGCTTTGACGAGGGACATCATGAGATGGTCATTTTCAAGGACATCTCTTTCTACTCAATGTGTGAGCATCACTTCCTTCCGTTCTACGGCCTGGTTCACATAGGGTATATCCCTAACGGTAAGGTTGTCGGCGCAAGCAAGATGGGGAGGGTGGTAGACATCCTAGCCAAACGTCCGCAACTTCAGGAGCGCCTCACCAGTCAGATCGCTGATACCATGGTCGAGGTCCTACAGCCAAAGGGCGCCGCTGTCGTTGTTCAAGCCGAACATCTGTGTATGACTATGCGAGGCGTGAAAAAACCGGGCAGCAGCATAGTCACCTCAGCAATGAGAGGCCTATTCAGGCAGAGGCCGGCCACCCGCGCCGAGTTCCTCTCCCTGGTACAGGGTAAATAGACACATCAAGAGATAGCTGCTCCCATGCTTCTCACGAATAGCTGTATATTAAGTGCTCGGGCCTGCCTTGGGTAAAAGCAAGAGCAAAGAAGTGGGATAACCAAATCTGTGAAGTTGACAAGACCCAAATAAATTTGCTATATTGAGCCCGCCAGCGCTCAGCGCTGTTTAGATATATTCTATTCACTTCTGCTTCAGTCCAATCCAAATTCAAGGAGGTATGATGAGCGCGCAGCAATTCAAGTACTTGTTCACACCCATACAGATCGGCCCCTTCACCGTCAAGAACAGGATAATGTGCGCACCCCACGGCACTCTGATGGCGGAACTGGGCTTGCCCACCGAGGAGTGGATCCACTATGAGATCGACAAGGCAAAGGGTGGGGCAGGCTGGGTGGCAATGTCGGTGGGATACACCGAGCCTCGTGATATCATTTTCATGAAGGCTAATGGGGGGCACTACGACCGACACTTCTGGTTGTGGAAGAAAGAGATAATACCCGGGTTCAAGAGGGTTGCAGATGGTATCCACGAATATGGCGCCAGGTGCAGCTTCCAGATTTACTCGACGACCCTTGGGAACAGGCGGGGCCCATCACTGGTTCCGGATTGCAACTTTGCCGATCAAATGTGGGAGCCGATGACCAAAGATGATATAAAGCGCTATTTTGAATACCACGCTATCTGCTGCCGGAATATTATGGATGCGGGATTCGATGCCATTGACATCCACAACCATTCCGGGATGGTGGCGGATTTCATCTCCGGCACCATTAACAAGCGCACCGATGAATATGGCGGTTCCCTGGAGAACCGAGCCAGGCTGCTCATGGAGACAATCGATGTTACCAGGAGTGTGGTCGGGGACAAGATGGCCATTGGCTACACTCTTACCGTCGATGACATGCTGCCGGGCTCGATTGTACCCGAGGAAGCGGTTGAGCTGGCCAAGATGCTGGATGAGGGTAAGAAGCTCGACTGGTTGATCTGCGGTGTCGGCAGGGAGACTCAGTCAATGCATATGTACTTCGGCCCGCTGTATCTCGCCCCTGCATATCAGCTTTATGCTGTGGAGCAGATCAAGGAGGTGGTGAAGAATATCCCCATAGTCGCTGTCGGCAGGATAAACGATCCTATGATAGCGGAGAGTACCCTTGCCGAGGGCAAGGCCGACATAGTTGCCATGGCCAGACCGCTTATCGCCGACCCGGAACTGCCCAACAAGGCTCGTGAGGGGCTGCTGGACGATATCCGTCCCTGCCAGGGGTGTAACGTGAACTGCGTAAAATACATGATGGATGGGCAGCCCATAAGGTGCGTGGTGAACGCCACTGTAGGTATGGAGCAGTTGGGGTGGGGAATCGGAGGCATTAAGCCTGCGCCCACAAAGAAGAAGGTAGTCGTTATTGGAGGGGGCCCAGCGGGACTAGAGGCGGCAAGGGTGGCTGCACTTAAGGGTCACGACGTCACCCTCTATGAGAAAGCGGAAGAACTGGGAGGCCAGGCCCTGCTGGCGGAGAAACTCCCAGGCAGGGAGGAGGTAGGTGGGCTAATCAGGTGGCAGAAGCTCCAGCTTCCTCAGGTAGGTGTGAAGATGGTCACGGGCACCGAGGCAACAGCGCAGATGATACTGGACCAGAAGCCGGACGCAGTGGTGGTGGCGACAGGTAGCACCTGGATGCGAAATGGCTACACCGGCATGAGCCACATGGAGGTCTCTGGCTGGCAGCAGGACAACGTCTATACCGCGGAGGAAATAGTCAGGAGAATAGCCAGTGGAGACACAAACTTCGGCAAGAAAGCCTTCATCTGGGATGGAAGGGGCGATATTATAGCCTCTGGAATCGCGGAGATGCTGGCAGATCAGGGCTGTGAGGTGGAGCTGGTAGCTCCCACTCCCAATATAGGCGGCATAGACCAGATAAAGGACATGACGTGGTTCCACGTAACGCCCAGAATGCTCAATAAGGGGGTTGTGATCAGCCCTCAGACATTCATCGTGATGATAGTGGAGAAAACGATCACTGTGCTCAACATCCACACCATGGCAATGAGAGAGATTGCAGATGTGGACACTATAGTACTGATAACCGGCAAAATACCCAATGACGGCCTCTACAACGAGCTTGAAGGCAAGGTCAAGGAGCTGTACAAGATTGGCGAGGCCCGAAACCCCCATGACATGGGTGATGCCAACCGTGATGGGCACTGGGTAGGTCGGCTTATTTAGGATAGAACGGGCGTATTGCAGACAGGGACAGCCTTGAATAACAGTCGCTATTGTTGCACTAATAAAATAATGGCTAGTTGTTCAATGGGCTGTCCCTGTGCTTTTATCGCCGGGGACACTCGTCTCTGGCCTCCAGCGTCTGGCGTTGAGACACCACCGTAGCTTACGGCTATAAACATGGCAGAAAACGAGCAAGCAGTAACACCGGAAGCATCAATCCCTCTCTCCGAGCAAGAGAACGGTAGCAGGGATGTCTGGTTTTTTGTCGCACATAGGGACGGTAAGCTGGAAGAGGCCTGTCTCAAGCTTGCCATGGAGGCCAGAAAACTCGCCGATAAGCTTGGCGGAGAGGCTCTGGCTGTAATCATCGGCAAGCAGGTCAAACACCTTCCTGGAAACCTGGGCGATTATGGAACAGATAAAGCCGTTGTTGTCGAGGATCAGCATCTGGAAGTGTACAGCGGGGAGGCGTATGTTGATGTCCTGGCACAACTAGTCGAGTCGAGTAGGCCATCTATTCTTCTAATAGCAGCGTCCACCATAGGCAATGACCTGGCGCCCAGGCTCACGGCAAGGCTCAAGGCGAGTTTGGTTACTCGCTATACTGAAATAGAGGTGGATAAAGAGGGGAAGGTAACTGCACGCAGGGCTATACATGGTGGGAATGCTCAAGCCACGGTCAGGGCGCTTAGAAAGCCGCTCATAGCCACAATCGACACCCAGTTGCTAGGTTTGCAAAAGGCCAAAGAAGCGAAGAATACCCGGATTGCAGAGGCCAAGATACGAATCGACCCTAAGACTGGCATAACCAGAGTTATCGACTATCTAAAAGCTGACCCCTGCGCAGTCTGCGTGAGTGAAGCGGAAATCGTTATCGGCATTGGCAAAGGATTGGGTAGTGTTGAAAACCTCGCCGCAGTGGACGAACTAGCCCACGTTCTTGGGGCTTCGATTGGGGGGAGCAGGCGTGCAACCGATGAGCACTGGGTAGCCGATGAGCGGCGGATCGGCATGACGGGCAAGACTATATCACCCAGCCTCTACCTTATATGTGGTATCTCGGGGGCTTTCCACCATACCCTCAGCATAAAAGAGTCACAGTTAAAGGTCGTAGTCAATACAGATCCAAATGCACCTATAGCTAAGATGGCTGACCTGATGATTGTTGGGGATATGCAGAAGGTGATACCAGAGCTGACAAAGCAGTTACGCGAAATAGTCAGGCCTACTAGATAAGACTACCATAATCCCCCCTTTACAAAAGGGGGGAGGGGGATTAGATTCGAGCAGGATAATGATGAGGACTGTTGTTTGCGTCAAACAGGTTCCGGACTCGACAACTGTGAAGTTCGACATCCTAACAGATAGTCTGCAGAACGTGCACTATATCATGGACCCAATAGATGAGGTTACGGTTAGCGAGGCAATTAAGATCAGGGAGAAGGCTGGGGGGGAGGTCACGGCAATTACCCTGGGACCGCCTCGAACAGAAGAGGTGTTAAGAAGTTGTTTGAAAATGGGGGTTGATCGAGCAATTCATCTCTATGATGAAGCCTTCGATAACCTGGATGCGTACTCTACCTCCTCTATCCTGGCAAGGCAGATCGCTAAACTGCAATACGACCTTATTTTATGCGGCAATCAATCGATGGACGAAGGCAATGGTTTTGTTGGAGCAGGCATTGCGGAGTCCTTGAACTTACCTCTGATAACGGCAGTTACGAGAATAGATATTTTCGCTGACACAAATACTGCAGTTGTTCATCGACGACTTAAAGGTGGAGACCGGGAAATTGTCGAGACTCCGCTACCTGCGGTTTTTACTGCTGAAACCGTCTTGACTAGCCCTGTATATCCCCGGTTGCGAACTATACTTGATGGCCTCAAGAAAAACATAACCAGGGTTGATGCCCAGTCATCGAGTCTGGATATCGAAGGTATTGAGCCGGCATTAGCACTACTGAGTATTTCACAGCCGAAACCTCGGCTAAAGAAAACAGCCACAATCGACAGTAGCCTATCTCCAGCGGAAAGAATGAAGTTAATCATGTCAGGTGGTGTCCAGCAGAAGAGCTCAAAAGCTGTCGCAAAGCCACCTGATGCAGCCGCTTCTGAAATCATACAATTCCTCATTGATAACGGGATCATCTCAAGAGAGATGTAGTCAACTCAGCACATACCGCTTGCGTGAGAATATATACTCACGGAATTCTCCAATCTCCCTCAAAGTTTGGCTTCCTTTGCATGAGCTAGGCCATGATGCTGATATCATCAGAGCGGGCAAACCAAACCGACATGAAAACAAGCTCTATAGCGATGTAGTAATCTGTAAATTGATGTAAATAGCTGTTAAGTTATACCATTGGACTTGCGCTTTTGTTGCCTGTACGTTATCTTAAGATTAATTAGCACTCTCTAATGGAGAGTGCTAATTACAGGTTCCAGAGAGGAAGAAAATACTAGGGAAGGAGACCAGAGATGGCAATGAACCTAAAACCTCTGGCTGATCGGCTCGTAGTAAAGCCGATGGTCAAGGAGGAAGTAACGAAAGGCGGTATTGTCCTGCCTGATACTGTCAAGGAGAAGCCCCAAGAGGGTGAGATTGTAGCTGTGGGACCGGGCAGGCTGGGAGACGATGGAAAGCGGATAGAGATGGAAGTAAAGAAGGGCGACAGGGTTATCTATGCCAAGTATGCTGGTACTGAGTGGAAATACAAGGGCGATGAATACCTGATCCTACGCGAAAGTGACATACTTGCCAAGACGAGTAAATAAGTGGAGATTGTCCATCACAAAACAGAGGAGGCGACGATAAATGGCTAAGCAAATATCATATGATGAAAATGCCAGACGATCCTTGAAGAAGGGGATTGACGCTCTGGCAGAAGCGGTGAAGATAACACTCGGGCCTAAAGGCCGCAATGTGGTCCTCGACAAGAAGTGGGGCCCACCCACAATAACCAATGATGGGGTTACAATTGCCAAGGAGATCGAGCTGGAGGATCCCTTTGAGAACATCGGCGCGCAGTTGATAAAAGAGGTGGCCACCAAAACCAACGACATCGCCGGGGATGGCACCACTACAGCAGTGGTACTAGCCCAGGCCATGCTGCATGAGGGCATGAAGAATGTGGCCGCGGGGGCGAACCCGATGGCTCTCAAAAGAGGCATCGAGAAAGCTTTGGCTGTGGCGGTAAAGGAGATAAACAAGATCTCGACCCCGGTTGCTGGGAAAGAGCAGATATCGCAGATTGCTGCCATCTCGGCGGCTGATAAGGAGATTGGAGACCTCATCGCCGATGTCATGGAAAAAGTCGGCAAGGACGGTGTCATCACGGTAGAAGAGTCAAAGGGAATAAAGTTCGAGATTGAGTATGTTGAGGGAATGCAATTCGACCGCGGGTACATAAGTCCCTACTTTATTACCAACGCTGAGCGCATGGAAACTCTTCTTGAGGATCCGTACATACTGATAACCGATAAGAAGATCTCGGCTGTTTCTGACATTCTGCCTTTGCTGGAGAAGCTATTGCAGATCTCTAAGACCCTTGTGATTATCAGTGAAGATGTAGATGGGGAAGCTCTAGCCACGCTGGTAGTCAACAAGCTCAGAGGGACGATAAGCTGCCTCGCAGTTAAGGCACCGGGGTTTGGCGACAGGCGCAAGGCTATGCTAGAGGATGTTGCCATTCTCACTGGCGGAACCGTGATCAGCGAGGAGATTGGCAGAAAGCTCGATTCAGCTAATATCGAGGACCTGGGTCGTGCCCGCAAGGTTACCTCGAATAAAGATGACACAGTAATTATCGAGGGCAAGGGCACTGACGAACAGATCCAGGGGCGAATCAAGCAGATCAAGGCCCAGATTGATGAGACCACCTCAGACTTCGACCGCGAGAAGCTCCAGGAGAGACTTGCTCGGCTGGCCGGAGGGGTGGCAGTTATTAAAGTCGGCGCTGCTACAGAGGTAGAGCTCAAGGAGAAAAAGCACAGGGTGGAGGATGCTCTTTCCGCCACTAGGGCTGCTGTGGAAGAGGGTATAGTTCCCGGCGGTGGAAGCGCCCTGGTGAGTATCATGCCCGCTCTCAGTAGAATCAAAGTAACTGGCGATGAGGCAACAGGCGTAAATATCCTCAGATTAGCCCTTGAGGGGCCACTACGCCAGATCGCGACAAACGCGGGCAAAGAGGGATCTGTGGCGGTGGACTTTGTTAAGAAGAGCAAGATGCTAATTGGATACGACGCTGAGAAGGATGAATATGGTGACATGGTGCAGCGCGGGATTATCGACCCGGCCAAGGTTACTCGGGCGGGATTGGAGAACGCTGCCAGTATTGCTGCCATGGTCCTGACGACGGAGGCCCTGATCACTGATATTCCGGAGAAAGAGAAGATGCCGCCAATGCCACCAGGCGGTGGTATGGAAGGGATGTACTAAGGGGGGATTAAAGCCCCTACTGGAGTCTGTCTAAGGGAGTGCAGCTGTGGCTGTTGCCACAGCTGCACCTTTTCTTGCTTGTATTGCTTGGAAACCCAGTGTACAACGAGTACTGTCACAAAAGGGGTTAGTTGGAGCAGGGTGTTCTCAAAAACGATGAACTGGTGATTATGTGATCCCAATCACTCTAGAACTTAAGCAGTTTTTGCAGATGCCTCTTTTTGAAAGAAGGTCCAACTAGGGCGAGACTAAGCTTGTCAGCGAGGAACAACTTCTGTGCCACCTTCTGTAGTTCGCTGGCAGTTACAGCATCCAACATCGAAACCACCTCATCCACCGTGAGAATGTGTCCTAAAAGTAGCTCCTGCCCACCTATCCAGCCAGCTACGCTTCGTGTATCTTCCATGCGCAGCATGAGGCGTCCCTTTCCCAGTTCCTTCGCCTTAGTTATTTCAGCCTCTGGCACCTGATCATCTCTTAGCTTTGCCAACTCCCTCAGAATGGCTTCGATGGTGTCTTCAACACTCTTGGGGTCTACGCCTGCAAAGATGTTTACCGAGCCCGAATCGTGGTAATGGCTGACAAGGCTATGGACTTCGTAAGCTAATCCGCGTCGCTCACGAATTTCCAGGAAGAGACGACTACTCATCCCCTCACCCAAAATCAAGTTAAGGAGGTCGAGTGTAAAACGGTCGGGATGCATGCGAGGTATTCCTCTTACTGCTAAGCATAGATGCGCTTGCTCTGTCTTTCTTCGCTCAGCTACAAGACGGGACGTGTCCTGCCCGTTATCTGCAGGAAACCAACTCCCGGGTGTTCCATCAGGCCAATCGCCGAGAACTGCCGCAACCGAGTCGACTACTTCATCGTGGGTGATATCTCCAGCTACACCAACCACTGTGTTACTGGGAAGATAATGGATAGGCAGGTAATCGAGTATCATTTTGCGATCGATAGCGGTAACTGTTTCCTTGCTCCCGGCAACATCACGTCCAAGGGCTTGGGCTGGCCACATCACTTCATCAATCAGCATATCCACGCGGTTCTGCGGAGAATCCATGCACATATTCAGCTCTTCGATTATGACCTTGCGCTCGTTTTTCATATCCACAGAGTTGAATTTTGAGTTGCGGAGCATGTCGACAAGCAAGTCCAAAGCCAGCGAGAAATGAGGCCTAGCGACCTTGACCCAGTATACCGTCAATTCTTTATCGGTACCTCCATTCAGGATACCCCCTATGCCATCAATAGTTTCGGAAATCTCCTTCGCAGTGGGACGTCGCGCGGTTCCCTTGAAGACAAGGTGCTCCATGAAATGAGATAGACCGGCTTGCTCTGGTGTCTCGTACCTTGACCCGGTCCCGATAAAGACGCAGATACACACCGATCGGGTATGAGGCATAGCGCTAGAAACTATCCGCAGGCCGTTATCCAGAACTGTCCTTTGATACATCAGTATCGCTACTCCCAAATAATGAAAGGGGCTCTACGCCCCACTGCCGACATTCTAACAGGTGGTGACATTCTGTCAAACAACCCCTGATCATATAGCATCTTAAGGGAGAGGGGTTGATTTTGTCATTGACCGAACAGTTTTACCTAGTGCCTTATGCTTCAGAGCTCTGAGGATGAAGCTCCCGTGCCAGTCGAAAGAGAAATCCGGAGACTGGAGTAACTCCTCATGAATGTTATTGGAGAGAATAAGGTCGAATATGCGCTCGATTTGACTATCGCTAAGATTCTCATACAATTTTCGTCCCCAGTAGCCTATTTGCAGCTCTCTGGCAAGAATTTCTTTCCACCGCTGCTCATAGCGAGCCAACCTTTTCGCTGAGAGGTCATCCGAGCACAGTGCCTCATGGATAGTATCAGCGGCCATATCAGCACACAGTAACCCGTAGTATATCCCCCCACCCGTAGTGGGCTTAACATGCCCAGCCGCATCTCCTATGACGACCAGCCGCTCGCCATAGGTTTTGCGCAGCGGCTTTAATGGGATTCCACCGTAGGTGAACTCAACCTCATCGGAAGCTATCTTCCCCTGAGCGTGAAGCATTGTAAGCAGCTTCTTTAAATATGACCCGGGGTTACGCCGTGTGAGGAGTCCCACCAACGCCTTTCCCGCCGAGGAGGGGACAAGCCAGGCGAAAAACCCAGGCGCTATGCTCTGGCCAAAGTAAACCTCGACCTCATCCACGCCGTTGGCGCTCACTTCCGCCTGTGCCCCTGCAACAGAGTCCCCGATTTTCCCTAGCCCGAGTGCTTTGGGCAGAGGCCCTCCCAAGCCATTGCAAATAGCTGCCACTTTGCTGTCGAACTTGATCATTGTGCCGTTATGCTCGACCCTTGCTCTAACACAGCGATCTACTATTGCAATATCGTCCACCTTAGCTGACAAGAGGTAATCCGCTCCCGCCTCCTGCGCTCGCTGGGCCAGAGCGTTATCAAAAGCAGCGCGGTCGACTATATAGGCTTGAACTGTTTCCTTGTGTAGGTTGAGCAACTTTCCCGAGGGGGAAAACAATCTAGCAGAACTTGCCTCGGCTAATATGGCATTAAAGGCAATGGGGAATCGATCGAAGCACTCCTTACCCACAATGCCGGTGCAGCAAACTGAGTCGCCTACCTTTGGCTGTCGCTCAAAGACAATCACACGATGGCCCAGTTTTGCGAGCCTGTAAGCAAAGTAACTGCCTGCAGGCCCCGCTCCTACCACTATTGCATCATACAACTCGGCCAACTTATAAGAATCCCCCTGCGATTCTGCACATATCCTGGTTTATGCTAACATCAAACAGGCTTCTACTCAAGGGGAAAGCGCCAAGGGCCGTGTCAACTCACATAAGAATGTTACCGGAGGTGGGTTGCTCACTCATTTAGAAATGTTACCGAAGGAGTGCCACCTCCTCTCGTTTAGTTGCATTGGCGGGGTTCGGGTGTTGCCACAGCCGTTCCACCGCCTGGTAGATTGCCCCCCGTAACTGCCTTGGGTTCGTCCCGGCGTAGAGGTCGGCCAGTCTCGCTTGCTGTTCCGAGGAGAGGATGCCGC
>Ga0209498_1001526_pt1 | contig 14138 bp, 12 predicted proteins | sample WalLakDeSediment_FD_184131 | JGI IMG/M metagenome (GOLD analysis project Ga0209498, IMG submission 184131) | Lake sediment microbial communities from Walker lake, Nevada to study Microbial Dark Matter (Phase II) - Walker Lake 11/02/13 Deep... | ecosystem: Environmental > Aquatic > Freshwater >...
CAACCAGCATCTGTCGCCCAATATGTTTGGGGTGCTGCCCCGCTCAATTATCTGGCTGTTTATGCGGCCGTTGATGAATAATCCGGGCACGACGCTGATCAACACGGCTAAATATTGGGCCGGCCACCTGGGCGGCTCCAAAAAGTACCGCCAGCCGCACGCGGCTTTCCATTTCTTGCTCGACTACGTGCCGGATTGGAAAAACGCCTACGGGCCGGGGGGGCTGATTCAGTATCAACCGTTTATTCCAAAGGAAACGGCCGTGGACGCCTTTGCCGAAATTTTGCGACTCTGCCAGCAACGCGGGCTGCCGAACTACCTGAGCGTCTTCAAACGGCACCGGCCGGATGATTTCTTGCTGACGCATGGGCTGGACGGCTACTCGCTGGCAATGGATTTCCGCGTGACGCCGGCCCGCAAGCCGCGCATTGCCGCCCTGGCGCGCGAACTGGACGAGATTGTGCTGGCAGCCAACGGCCGTTTTTACTTCGCCAAAGACAGCACGCTGCGCCCGGAGATTGCCGCGGCCTACCTGGGCGCAGAGACGATTCGCCAGTTCAAAGCTCTGAAACAGCGCTGCGACCCGGAGGATTTGCTCGAAACGGACCTGTGGCGCCGCGTATTTCCCTGAACCGTAGCCGGTCATAGAGATGCACATCCCTATGACCGGTTACTCCTCTTCTTCGGCGGCGCGACGCCGGGCCGCCGCCATGAGGCCGCGCGCCACGACCTCCGCATCTTCGTAGCGGGTGAAAAAGTTGTGCTCGCCCGTCAGCGTCGCCAGGCGCATGTGGAGGGCGCGGCTGTTGTCCGCTTCGTACGCCACCGTCAGCTTGCGGCCGATTAACTGCCCCACCAGGCGCCAATAGTCGCGCGAAAATTCGGCCGTGGGGCGCATTTGCCCATTTTCGTCTTCCTGGCGACCGGCCGTTAACTGCTCCAGGCGCACCAGATATTTATCGGCTTCCGGTACCAGATCCAGGACGCGCGCGTCAAAGACGGCGCGCAGGTAATCGCCGTCCGGCAGGCGCCAGGCAAATTGCAGTGAGAAGGATTCACCAATCTTGTAGTTTGCGGTTGGCATTGGAGTACAGGGTATTCAACCTGTGTGGCGCGGTCAGGAGACCGGCCACAGCTATAAAAGCGGCCACAGCCATAAAAGCGGCCACAGCCATAAAAGCGGCCACAGCCATAAAAGCGGCCACAGCCATAAGAGCGGCCACAGCTCTGGTGGCATTAGACGACATAAAAAAAGGCCGCTACCCGCAATGAGCAGCGGCCTTAGCTGTTATTCCAAGCCAGTTAGCGAATGGCGAGTTCCGTTGCGCGATCAAAGAGGTGCACGTTGCCCATGTCTAACAACACTTCAATCTTGTTGCCGGCATGCACGTCCATGCGCGGGTCCACAGTCCCCACAAACGTGTTTTTACCGGAGTTCATGAACAGATGCAGCTCGTGACCCAATAGCTCAACGATTTCAACGGTGGCGGAAACTTGCGCGGGGGCGGTAATGTTCGGCGGCGCGAATTTCGGCGCGTGAATGTGTTCCGGACGAATGCCCATTACGACTTCTTTGCCCACGTAGCTGCTAAAAGCGCTCTTGCGATCGGCAGGCACCTTGGCGCGGAAATCGCCCGTGTCGACAATGAGGTTACCCTCTTCACTTACCAGCGTGCCGTTAAAGAAATTCATGCTCGGGCTGCCGATGAAGCCGGCCACGAAAATGTTATCAGGATAGTTGTACAAATTGCGCGGCGAATCACATTGCTGCAAGATACCGTCAGCCAACACCGCAATGCGGTCGCCCATCGTCATGGCCTCAACCTGGTCGTGGGTCACGTAAATAAAGGTGGTGCCAAGGCGCTGGTGCAGCTTGCTAATCTCGGCGCGCGCCGTTACGCGCAACTTGGCGTCCAGGTTGGAGAGGGGCTCATCCATAAGGAAGACGGCAGGCTCACGCACAATGGCGCGCCCTACGGCTACGCGCTGCCGCTGACCACCGGACAACGCCTTGGGCTTGCGGTCCAGCAGGTTGGATAGACCCAGGATATCGGCCGCTTCCTTGACGCGGCGGTCAATTTCCTCCTTGGGGGTCTTGCGCAGCTTCAGACCAAAGGCCATGTTGTCGTAGACGCTCATGTGGGGGTAAAGCGCGTAGGACTGGAAGACCATGGCGATGTCGCGGTCCTTGGGGGGCACGTCGTTGACAACGCGGTCGCCAATGAGAATTTCACCTTCGCTAATCTCTTCCAGACCGGCCAACATACGCAGATTGGTGGACTTACCGCAGCCGGAGGGGCCGACAAAGACCACAAACTCTTTGTCTTCAATTTCCAGGTTGAAGTCCTTGATAACGCTGACGTCGCCAAAACGCTTGAACACATTCCTGAAAGTTACACTTGCCATCTGTTTTCTCCTTATGCTTCTTGTGTGTAAACCGGTTCATCTGTGCGTAAACCGGCAGCGGGGCAGTTGTTCGATTTGTCCAGGCAAATATAGCCTATGGTTGGGCAACATGTCAACCTTTTTGGCCAAAAGTGTCTAAATGCGTGGTGCTGAAGCATTTCACACTCGTTTGCGCTTGTGGGGCGGCGTATAAAAACCGTCCAGTTCGGCGATTTCCAGGATGCTGGGGGGCAAATTTTGGGGCAGGTGCTGAGCGTAGGCGTTGATCCAGTTGGCCACGCTTTGGTGGTTGACGGCCAGGAGCCGGCTGATTTCGCGCAGGCTGATGCCTTCCAGGTGGAGCGTGAGAGCCTGCAGGCGCACTTCTTCGTCGTAGCCGCGTTCTTTGGAGTCGCGCGTGTAGCGGCAGCGGCACAGCTTGCAGCGGTAGCGCTGGCTGCCGGCCGCGGTGAAGCCGTCCTTGATTTGATTTGCAGCTTGATGGCAGCGGGGACATGACATAAGCAGCTTTCCCGGCCTACCAGACGGTGAGCAAAATGGCGAGGAAGAAGAGGCCCAGCGCCAGCAAGGCGGCCACCCAATTGGCTTTAAGCGCGGCGTTAAGATTGACAACGGCCGTTTCACCCGTCACAGACGCCGCGGGCCGCGGCCCGAGACCCTGCAGCGCCTGCCAGAACTGGCGCACGGAGACGGGGCGGTTGTTGGGATGCATTTCCATAGCCCACGCAATGGCCTCCGAGACGGCCAGGGAGAGTTCTTTGCGCACGACGTGGGGCGGGCGCAGCACGTTGGGATTCAGAAAGCGCGCCTTGGCGTCCGGGGGCGGAAAGTCGGTCAGCAGGTGATAAAGCGTAGCGCCGAGGGCGTACACGTCGCTGCGGGCATCGGTGTGCCCCCCTTCCCCGCCATACTGCTCCAGGGGGGTGTAGAGGGCCGTCCCTTTGCCCTGCACGATGGTGATCGTGCGCGCATCGTCGGGGAGCATGAGCTTTACGAGGCCAAAGTCGACCAGCTTGATACGGCCGTCGGGCGTGAGCTTGATGTTGGAAGGCTTAATGTCGCGGTGCAGCACCGGGGGGTCCTGGCGATGCAGATAATCGAGCGCGTCGACAATTTGGGCGGCCCATTCCAGGACCACGGCTTCTGCAAGCAAACGGCCGTCTTCGCGGCTGGCCTGCAATAACTGCTTTAGATCCTTGCCCGGCACGTAATCCATCACCAGGTAATCATGGCCCTGCTCGCTAAAATAATCCGATACCTTGGGTAAATTGGGATGGTCCAATTGGGCCAGGACGCTGGCTTCTTTCAAAAACTGGCGCTGCGCTTGGGCGCGCATTTCCGGGTCGGCATTCAAATCCAGCGGCACTTCCTTAATCGCGCACAGGCGCCCAGGCAGACGCAAATCTTCCGCCCGGTAGACGTTGCCCATGCCGCCCTGGCCCACAATGTTGGTCAGACGGTAGCGTTCGCGTAAAATAGCGCCGTTGTTGTGTGCTGCTAACATAATCGTTATGATTATATCAAAAAATGCCCGATCTGCTTGGGCAGCTACAAAACAGGGTCACGCTTTAGCGTGAAGGGGTAAATGGTATGGAAGAACAACCTGTCTTGATTATGCGCGAGGGCGAATTAACCGGTCAGCGCTGGACGCTCGATAAAGATGAACTACTCATCGGCCGCGGCGGGGATTGCGACATCGCCCTACCCGAACGGCAGGTGTCGCGCTATCACGCCAAAATTTTGCGCGAAGACGGCCGTTACATCCTGCAAGACCTGGACAGCAAAAATGGCACGCACCTCAACGGCAAACCGATCAGCGGTAAGGTGCCCATCCAGGATGGCGACGAAATCCAGATTGCGCTGGCGGTGAAGCTGGTCTTCATCGGCACCGGCGCCACGCTGCCGCTCACCTTTGAACCCCCGGAAATCGAAAGGATGCTGGAAATCGACGAGGCGCAGCGCTCCGTGCGCTTGCGCGGCCAGGTGCTCGATCCGCCGCTGTCACTGGCGCAGTTTCGCCTGCTGGAGCTGCTCTACAACGCCGACGGCGCGGTATGCAGCCGGGACGACATTGTCGACGTGGTCTGGCCCGGCACCGAAGGGATGGGCGTCTCCGAGCAGGCGATCGACGCGCTGGTGCGCCGCCTGCGCGACCGGCTGGCGGAGCTGGACGACACGAATTTCATCGTGACGGTACGCGGGCACGGCTTCCGGCTGGATAATCCGCGTTAGCTGCTAGGCGTGGTCAAGAAGTTCAACTTTTTAAAAAGTTGAACTTCTATCGGCGATTCGCAAGCGTCAGCGACGCGGCAGCCGGGCGGCGATTAGCTGCTTGATTTGGCCCAAACGGCCGACCAGTTCCGTCTGTCCCGACGCCTTGACCTGATCCTGCAGCAAATCCACCACCTTCAGCAAATCATCCGACAGCAGTTCGCGGCTTTCTTCCAGCAGGCGCGCCTGCTCGGCCTGGTCGGGCGCGTGGACCAGCTTGTTGAGCAGTTGGATCTCCGGCGGGGTCTGTCCCTCAATCTCATCCATAATCAAGTTGTGCACCTGCTCCAGCTTTTGCAGGCGCGCCTTTTTGCCGTCCTGCTCCGCGCGATCCATCTCGGCCGCAAGCAGGTACATGAACATGTCGTCAATGCGCCCCATGTTGGCCTGCACCGCCTGGGGCAGGTTGTCAGCGGCGAGAACCGTCTCCAGCAGCTGCTTGGACTCTTCCAGCATCTGTTCCGACTGCTTGCTGATTTCAGCCTGCAGTTTGAGCAGCCGGTCGCGCAGTTTCGTCAGGCGCGCCACGGCCGCTTTTTGGCCGGCCATTTCCTGCTTGTCGATTTCGGCCGTGAGGCCGGTGAAGAATTCGTAATTCAGCGCGGGCAGCGCAGCGCTCGCCAGGCTTTCCACGATCTCCATATCTTCCTGGTTACGCAGCACGTGGCGCAGCAGCAGCAGCGGCGATACGCCCTCCTCCTTTTTTGCATCCCGGCTGAAGGCATGCAGCGCCACCTGGAGCCGCTCCAGCCGGCGACCTACTTCCGTCTCGGTCATCAATTTGGCCTGCAAATTCAGCAGCGGCAAAAGCTGCTTGTCGTCGTTCATCTGCGTGGCCGTCTCGATATAGGCGCGCAGCATGGCGAAGAAGGTTTCATCGATTTCATGCTTGCGATCCTTGATCAGCTCCGCCGCCACGTCCGCATCGGCGCGGGCCAGCGTTTGCAACAGCTGCACCTGGCGCTGCTGGCGCGCGATCATCTCCGGCGTGATGCCTTCGGTCTCCAGCACGCGCTCCAGAAATGATTTCATAGTCAGCATCATCTGCGGCTGGAACATGTAGGCGCGGCGCTGCTCCGGCGGGGTGCTCTCCATAACCTGACGCGTCAGGCGGCCGATCAGATCTTCGCGCTGGCGCTGGTCCATGTTCACCTGCTCCGGCACGTGCACCATGAAGAGATCGTGGGCCGGATCGTGGTAGAGGAGCGGCGCAGCAATCTGGCCGCCGGAACCGCAGCTCTGGCAGACCGCTACGTTGAGCTGCCCGGACAGCAGCAACTGCTTGAGCTCAGGATTGCGGCCTACGTCAATAATTTGATGCATGTCGGCCACAATCGGCGCGCCGCAGTTCGGACAGTTAAGTTGAGTTCGCATAAAATTCTCCTTCAAAAATAGAACGCAGATGACGCAGATGCGCCTGATTTACCTGATGTATACTGGCTGCGGCCGGTCTCTGACCGCGCCGCCTCTGGTAAAAATGTCAGATTATGCCCGTTGCCAGTATAAATTGTTACCCCTGGGGTAATGAAAAGGTGAAGGTAGTTCCCGCAGCGCCCGGCTCACGCTCGCTGTTGTTGCTGAACCAGATACGGCCGTTGTGCGCTTCCACAATCGCCTTCGACAGGTACAGTCCCAGGCCCGTACCCTCAGTCTTGCGGCTGAGCGCGTTGTCCAGCCGCGAAAATTTCTGAAAAATGCGGTGCTGCTCGTGGGCCGGGATGCCGATGCCGCCGTCGCGCACGGATACGGTCACGTGCTGCGGATGCACCGCGCCCTCAATCAGCACCTCGCCGCCGTCGGGCGAATATTTGAGGGCATTGCTCACCAGGTTGTTCAACACCTGCGTGAGGCGGCGCTCGTCGCCAAAGACGGTCGGAAAATCGGGCGGGAAGCTGACGCGCACGCTGCGCCGGTCCGCCTGGCTGCCCAGCTTGCGCGCTACGCCGGCGGCAATGCGCGGCAGCAGCACGTCATCGCTCAGCTCCAGCGTGAAGGCGCCGGACTGCAAGCGAGAAACCTCCAGCAAATTGTCGATCAGGCGCGTCAACTGATCGGCCTCCTCTTCAATCACGGTCAGGGATTCGTCCAACACTTCAGGCGACCAGTGGGCGTCCCGGCGGCGCAGCGTGCCGGCGTAGCCCTTGATGATCGAGACCGGCGTTTTCAGCTCGTGGCTGACCACGGAGATGAAGGTTTTTTGCAGCTGCTCCTCCTCGCGGTAGCGGGTCAGGTCGCGCACGTTGGCGATGATGTCGGTTAAACGGCCGTTTTCATCCAGCAGCGGCGCATAGGTAATGCCCAGGCTGACGGTCTCGCGCCCCTGCAGGCAGCCGTCGGGATGGCAAATCAGATCCCCTTCGACGTACAGGTGGGCCGCGCCCGGCAGCGGCCAGCCGTTGCGCAGCGCCGTTTGCAAATCGGTGGGGGTGCGCAGCGCGCGCCAGCGCACCACCTCGGCATGCGCGCGCCCGATGGCCTGCGCGGCCGACCAGCCGGTCATATTGCTCAAGGCCTGGTTGAAGACGGTAATGCGCAGCGCCGCGTCCAGAATCAGCACGCCGTCGGCGCTGCGCTCCAGGATGGCGTCCAGGCGCTGCTTTTCCATGTTAATCTGCTGGTAGAGGCGCGCGTTTTGTACGGCAATGGCGGCCTGTTCGGCGAAGCTGCGCAGCAAATTGGCGGCGTCCTGCACGAAGTAGTAGCTGCCGGATTGGAAGACGTAGATCATGCCGATAATGCGCCCGCCGCTGCTGAGCGGCAGCCGCATCACCTGGGAAAGGCCCAAATTGGCCGTGCGCGAAACTTTTTCCAGGCGGCGCGCCAGCTCGGGCAGCAGCTCCCGCTCCGCGTCGCCGCCGTAGGGCACGCCGCGCACCAGCGGGGCGAAATGATCGACCAGGTGGGCGGGGATGCCATACACGGCCGCCACACGAAAGGAGTCGCTGGGCGGTTCGGCCAGGGCAATCATGCCGGCCTGGCCGGAGACCAGCTCGACGGCCGACTGCAAGATGAGGCGCAGCAGGTCGTGGAGGTCCAGTTCGGCCGTCATGGCGCGGCTGATGGCCAGGAGGTATTCCCGTTGCAGAATGCGAACGTCAACTAAGGCTCTAGACATGCTCTCACGCGCAGCCTGCAAAAGAACCGCCCGGCTGCGCTATTTACTCTACCCGACTTTTCTATGATTTACGTTAACCTGGATTAAGTGGGGGTGCAGGACATGAAAAAAACGGCCGTTTCGTGGGAAACGGCCGTTCGTAAGCTGCATGCCAGGCAGGACCCTAAAGCTCCACGTCCTGCGGGTCAATCCCCGCGGCCTTGAGCGCCTTATTAAAGGCCGACTTCGCCTTGGCGTTGGCAATGCGCGCCTGGCGAATTTCGCTCTCGGACATGCCGTCGGTGATCTCGATGAACTCCGGCTTCTCAATGCCCAGGGCCGCCAGGTCCACGCCGCCCCCGGCCGCCGGCGCGGTTGCAGGCGCCGCGGGTTCCGGCGCGGGCGCCGCCGCGGGTGCGGCAGGAGCCGCCGCGGGCGCGCCGCCCGCCAGCGTGACGTTGCCCGCGTCGTCGATTTCCACGTCCTTCGGGTCCACGCCCGCCGCCTTCAGCGCCTTGCTGAAGGCCGACTTCGCCTTGGCGTTGGCGATACGCGCCTTACGCACGTCGTCGGGCGACATTGCGTCGGTAATCACAATCAGGTCAGGCGGCGTAACGCCCAGCGCCGCCAGGTCTAACCCGCCGGCGGGAGCGGGCGCGGGCGCCGCGGGGGCCGCCGCCGGCGCGGGCGCCGCGGAAACGGGCGCCGCACCCTGGGGCAGGACCACCTGACCCTTTTCGTCCAGCTCTACGTCTTTGGGATCGATCCCGGCCGCCTTAAGCGCCTTGCTGAAAGCCGACTTGGCCTTGGAATTGGCAATGCGCGCCTTGCGCACGGCGTCGGGGTCCATATCGTCCGTAATCTCGATCAGCTTGGGCGGCTCGATGCCTGCCAGGGCCGGCGGCAGCGCGACCGGCGCGGCGGCGGCCCGCGCTGTGGCCGGGCCGGCAGTCGGCGCAGCCACGCCGCCGGCCGCCTTGGCGGCCTTAACCGCCGCGGATTTGGCCTTGCTGTTGGCGATGCGCGCCTTGCGCACCTCTTCGGGCGACATCGCGTCCGTAATTTCAATGTAGGGATAATCGCGGCCGGGTACCAGCTCCACTTCCCCTGCCGGCGGGGCGGCCGCGGCCGGCGCCGCCACAGGCGCCGCCGGGATCCCGCCGGCCGGCATGCCCATACGCACCGCGTCCCAGCCGTGGATGACGGCAATGCGCGCGGCCGTCAGCGGGTCCTCCTTGCGGGCCGTGCTGGCGGTGCGGATCATCTCCTGGCCTTTGCGGCCGATCAATACGTTGCCGCCGCGCGGGAGCTGCGCCGCCTGGCGGGCAGCCAGCACGCGCGCTTCCTTGAGTTGGGCGCCGGCGTCGGACTTGAGGTTAATTAGATGCCCCAGCGTCATGGCCGGGTTGTAAGATTTGTTCTTATCCTGCTGCTCAAACCCCTGTTTGGTATCCTGGACCACCGTATCGAAGCGCGAGGCGGCGACGGCCAGCAGGGCCCCCACAAGCAGCACCAGCAAAATAACGACCACCATAATTACGAATATCAGCATAGACCTATCCCTCTGCGTTGCTGTGACATAAAGACGGCAACCATTATACATTTTGTGCTAATTTTCTCAAAGTTTAATCTGGGGCGAATAAATGAAAGATTGGTTCAATCTCACAGATTGAATCAATCTATACTCAACGCGGGCATAAAGTAACATTCCTACCAGAGTAAAAAATGTTACTTTGTGGCCGCGCACAGTATACACGTCGCGCAGGGAGCAGCAGCCGCCAGTCACCGCCGCAAAGCATGTTATAATATGGCAACACAGTTCAAAGCCGTGAAGAGGTAGAAAATTCTGTGCAGGAAAAAACAAACGCATGCATATTCGGACAATTGTAGCCGTCTTCAGCCTCAGCTTGGCGCTCTTCGGGACGCTGCTGGCCATCCCGGCCGGTTCTGCGCACCCCGGAGCAGAAACAGCCAGGGGGAACAGCCGCGCCTCATCCAGCCTGCCGGCAACCCAGCCGGGGCTGCTGATTCAGGGGCGCGTGCAACTTAGCAACGGCCGTGGCGCAGCAAATGTGCAAATCTACCGCGCGTTTGCCGGTTATCCGGGCGAGCTGGTCGCCACAACCGACCAACATGGCGCTTATCAAGCCGAGTTCGTGTACATCCCTGGCGACGAAATGATCACCGTCTGGGCCGAGAAGCCCGGTTTCACGTTTGAACCGGAGGTCTACTACTGGCGCCACTACGCCGGCTATGAAGCCATCACGCTAGACTTCATCGCCGAACCCATTCGGTGCGCATATCTCCCATGCATTACAAAATAATTGAGACCAGGCCCGGCGTACCCCCACCAATACAAAAGCCCAGGCGATTGCCTGGGCTTTTGCTTGTGTGCCGAAGGTGGGATTTGAACCCACACGAGCGTAATGCTCACTACGCCCTGAACGTAGCGCGTCTGCCTGTTTCGCCACTTCGGCCGGATACGTCAGGATTGTACCAACTCCCTTCTAAATGTCAACCTCTAGGAGCCTGTCGGAGAACCCCTTTTCGTAGCCGCGGTATCCTTACCGCGCTCGTGTAAGCGCGACAGGGATGTCGCGACAGGGATGTCGCGACAGGGATGTCGCGACAGGGATGTCGCGACAAGGATGTCGCGGCTACAACCACTTTTCCGACAGGCTGGCAGGCGCGCCGGGTTTGCCTGCGGTAAAGATAGAACACCGATGATGCGGATAGGCCTGATTAGCCTGATTCGGGGTAAGCTTGATCCAATCGGGCGTATTTTGCTCAAGCAGCCGTGGCGGCTTCCGCGGCAAGTCGGGCGGCTATCTCCAATTCTTCGAGCGACTCACCTTTGGCGTTGTGCCAGCGCACGGCGTAGCCCTCCAGCAGCTTATCGAGCGCTTGCCACAGGTCGGCGTTTACGACCGGCTTGCCATCTTTTTTGAGCCAGTTGCGCCGCCGCCAGCCGTGGATCCACTGCGTGATGCCCTGGTAGAGGTAGTCGGAGGTGGTGGAGATGAGCACGACGCTGCCGCGCGGCAGCAGGAGCAGCCCCCCGATGGCGGCCGTCAGCTCCATGCGGTTGTTGGTGGTGGCCACGGCCGCGCCGCTAGCCTGCTCCAGCTCGCCCGCCTGGGCCAGGACGGCGCCCCACCCGCCAGGGCCAGGATTGCCCTTGCAGGAGGCGCGCAAATAAAGGCGCGGCGCGTCCGGGGGCAGGTTCTGTGCGGGCGTGATGGCCAGCCGCGCCTGGCGCGCCAGGGCGTCCACGCGCTCGTTGAGCGGATCGCCGGCGTGGCCGCGCACCCAATGCCAGGTGATGTTGTGGCGCCGGGCCAGCGGCCAGAGGGCGCGCCACAGGTCGGCGTTGGGAACGGGACGGCCGTCCTTGCGCATCCACTCTTTGGCGGCCCACTTCTCAATCCACTCGGTGATGCCGCGGCGCAGGTATTCGGAATCGGTGTGGAATTCGACGTCGCACGGCCGTTTCAACGCCTGCAGCGCGCTGATGGCCGCCTGCAGCTCCATGCGGTTGTTGGTCGCTTCGGGGGCGTTGCCGGTTAGCGCCTTCTCGTGCGCCCCAAAGCGCAAAATGGCGGCCCAGCCCCCAATACCGGGATTCGGGTCGGAGCCGCCATCCGTATAAATAATGACTTTCTCAGCCATGGGGGGGCGAAATTGCCTGCACGGCCGTATCCGGAACCGCGCGCGATCTCAGATACGGCCGTGATGTAGGGCGCCAAAAGCGCCTACGCGGCGGCCAGCTCGGCCGCCGCGGCGTCTCCGACCGGCCGGCTTGTCCAGCGCCGCCATAATCTCGTCAATCGAGGCCAATTTAACGCGCGGACGGCCGCACGCCTTGCCGGCGGTCACCTCCAGCGCATCCAGCCGCTGCCAGTCCTGGTAGGAACAGTAGTTGGGCTGCCGTTCACGAACCAGCTTCTCCAACGCTTCCGGCGCGGGGTTAGCCGGTTGATTGATCCGGCCGGCCGCCAGGTCCGCCAGCATCTTCTCGACCGTCTCCAGCGCGTCCGGCTTGTTGGTGCCGATGACGCCGGAAGGGCCGCGCTTGATCCAGCCGGCCGTATATTGGCCCACCAGCGCCGCGCCCGTGTCGGAATCGACGACGCGGCCTTCGGCGTTGCGGATGACGCCCCAACTGTCGTGGAAGGGGACACCGGGCAGGGGCACGCCGCGATAGCCAATCGAGCGGAAGACGATATCGACCGGCAGCATTTCATAGCGGTCGGTCGCGCGCGGGCGCAGCGAGCCGGCGTCGGTTTTATAGAGCTCGTTATGGACCAGGCGCATGGCTTTGATACGGCCGTGGCCATCGTCAAACAGCTCCACCGGCGACACCAGGAAGCGGAAAATCAGCTTGCGCGACTTGCCCGCCGGCTGATTCTGCGCGTACGCCTGCAAAATCTCCACCTTGCGCGCCACGCCGCGGTCGCTGCTTTCCGCCAGGGCCTGCTGACTCAGCGGGTCCAGGGCGACCTCTTCCGGCGGCGCCCAGACGCCGGCGTCCGCCAGCTCGCCCATCTCCTTAATTTCAGGCGTCGTAAAGGCCGCCTGCGCCGGCCCGCGCCGGCCCAAGACGTAAACCTCCTTCACCTTGCTGTGGCGCAGCGCCTCCAGCGCGTGGTCGGCAATGTCGGTCTTGAGCAGCTCTTCCGGCGTGCGGCACAAAATGCGCGCCACGTCAATCGCCACGTTGCCCACGCCCACCACCGCCACGCGCTCACGGCTTAAATCAAAATGGAAGTCGCGGTAGTCGGGATGGCCGTTGTACCAGGCCACAAACTCGGTGGCGGGGTAGCTGCCTTCCAGGTCGTCGCCGGGCACGTTCAACGGGCGGTCGGTCTCTGCGCCCGTGCTGTAAACGACCTGGTGATAGTGGGCCAGCAAATCCTCCACGCTCAAATCGCGCCCCAGCTCCACGTAGCCGAAGAAGCGGAAACCGGGCTTTTGGGCAATGCGCTCAAAGACGTTGGTAACGGATTTTATTTTCTGGTGATCGGGGGCCACGCCGTTGCGCACCAGGCCGAACGGGGTCGGCAGGCGGTCAAACATATCGACCTGGACGGTCAGCTCTTTTTGTTTGTAGAGGTGTTCGGCCGTGTAAAAACCGGCCGGGCCGGCGCCGACAATAGCCACGCGCAGGGGATTTTCAGTGGTACCTACCTTGGACATGAATGAGGGCTCCTTTATTTTTCATCTGCCATGAGCTGGGTTTCCAACGTATCAATTTCACCCCGGTAGCTGTCACGCTGGGTCTTCAATACGTCGCCAATGGAAACCATGCCAATCAACTCATCGCCGTCAACAATGGGTAAGTGGCGAAAACGGCGCTCGGTCATCAGATGCGCCACCGCCATCACGTCATCCTGGGGCGTGCCCAGCACCAGGTCGCGGGTCATGACCTCCGCAACCGTGCGCAGCAGAACGTCTTGATCCTGCGCCGCGCGCCATACAACGTCCCGCTCCGAAAGAATACCCATCGGTTTGCGGGCCTGATCAACGACAACCAGCGCGCCAATCGCGTGCTCAACCAACAATGCAACCGCCTCGTGAATCGATGCCGTGGGGGTCGTTGTAACCACGCCACGTGGTTTAGTCGTCAGGATTTGCCTGACTTTCATAATCGTATACCTCCTTACAAGTAAACCAGGTTGCCGCCCTGGCTAGATTTTAATTCCTCTATGCCTGATTTACCTGATTAAATTGATACATACCTGATTCAATCAGGCTATCAGGTCAAATCAGGAAAGCTTTTCGTAACAGGCAGGGAGGCCTATCGCCGGAGCGCGTCACAGGCCGGACAAGAGCCGTCCGGGCGCACCATGGCATAGCCCGCCTGCGGATCGCCGCCGACGTCGTACTGGGTGAAGTCCACGTTGTAGATAATCAGCAGGCGCGCTTTGCCGCCGGTGCGCGCCAAATTGACAGCCTCCGCCAGCCACTGCGCCTGTTCGGCGACGGACGTACCGGCGGCCCAGCTAAAGTTGGCCGGCAGGCCGGGGAAGCCGTCGGCCGAAAGGTAGCCCAACTCGGTGAAGCAGACCTGGCGCGCGCCGCCGAAGGCGTTGTAGTAAACGTCAAGCGTGGGCCGGTAATACCAGCTATAGTGCGAACCGCCCGGATGGCCGCTGGAGACGGTCGGCGAGGTGGCGCCGGCGTTGTGGTGCACGCCGATGCAGTCCATGTAGCTGGCCGCGCCGGCGGCGGCCATACCCGCTACGTAGCGGTTGTCGGCCCAGGCGTTGGTCCCGTTGTCAAAGCCGGTCGGCGCGGGCGCGCCCGAAATGACCAGGATGTTGGGATTGACGGCCTTGATGGCCTGGTAGGCGGGCCGCAGCATGTT
>Ga0209498_1001527_pt1 | contig 14130 bp, 11 predicted proteins | sample WalLakDeSediment_FD_184131 | JGI IMG/M metagenome (GOLD analysis project Ga0209498, IMG submission 184131) | Lake sediment microbial communities from Walker lake, Nevada to study Microbial Dark Matter (Phase II) - Walker Lake 11/02/13 Deep... | ecosystem: Environmental > Aquatic > Freshwater >...
TAGCAGATTAAGCAGATTTTCGCTGATTATTTTAGAACACCCTCTTTATTAAACTTAATAACCTCAATCGGACAAGACCACACACACTTCGCACAATTAGTACATCGCGGATCAATAATAAAAATTTCCGCTTCTTTCATTTCTATTGCATCTTCGGGACACACGCCGACACAGCATCCGCAGAAGTCGCATTTATCCGGAAGGATTTCAATCATAAGCTTGCCTGTTTTTGCTTGTCTAAAATTCATTTTGATTTATGTTCTTTTCTCTGAGGCTCTCAATGTATCCTCTGTGGTGCTCTGTGTAATAAATTCAAGATTACTTTCACAAATGAGTACGTAGCAATTATATGAGTAATACAAAGTTATTATTTAAGTTTATTTTTTTGATTGTTAAGATAAATAAGTTTTAAAATATAAAGATCAGTATAAGAAATCTCACCATTAAATTTTTCAAAAGCCGGTTTAAGTGAATTCACCCCTTCTTCGTTGAAATGCCCGAAGACTTTGGAATGAAGTTTTTTATCGACTAATAATAAATCAGTTAGTCCGTCAGTTCTTACTTTTCGTCCTTCATTTGAAAATCTTACAAGATGACTGATAATAGTTTGTGTTTTTACATTGAACTCTTCCTCAAGCTCTTTAATCGACTTTCCATCATTATAAGATTCACCAACCTGAATGTGCCGGGGTTTATCAATACGTGAGCCTCTTTTCCGGGTTCTTATTCCCACACTTTTACTTCCGGTTCCGTACTTATCCGCATATTTTTTTATAATTGGTATAAACACCTTGCCATAACGATCAAGTTTGTTTATTCCAACGCCGGAAATTCTTAAAAATTCGCCTTCATTCACCGGGAAATCTTTTGCCATTTGTATAAGTGAAGCATCCGAGAAGATGACGAATGGCGGAATGCTGTGTGAATCCGCTATTTGTTTTCTTTTTGCTCTGAGAAGTTCAAACAGAGTTTTATCATAACCTTCATCAGAAAGCTTAAGTTTCTTTCGGGAAACTTCGGGTTGTTTTATAAATCCGGATACTTTTTTATTCTTGAAGAGAATATCATTTGCAGATTCATTTAGTTTCAGGCTGCCGAATTCATTATCCCTTCTGATAAGTTCTTTCCTGATGAACTGATGTGCAAGTATCTGCCATTGTTTTTTATTTAATTCCTTACCAACACCATACACGCTTAAGTTCTGATGACCGTTGCTGAAAATTCTGTCGGATTCAGCACCACATAAAACATCAATAATATAATTTACACCGAATACTTCGCCGGTTCGTTTTACAGCCGATAAGAACTTCTGAGCATTTATCGTGACATCAACGCTTTCTTTTTCATCAATAGTACAATTATCGCACATACCGCAATAGTCATCTGTAAAATTCTCTCCAAAATATTTTATCAATGGTAGTCTGCGGCATACTTCCGTTTCGGCGTATTGCACCATAGCCTGAAGATGCATTTCAGCAGAACGCCTTTCAACCGGATCTTCTTTCTGATCTATGAAATAATTTATCTTTGAAATATCACCATAGCCAAAAAGCAAAAGACAATCGGCACGGACACCATCACGACCCGATCTACCGATTTCCTGGTAATATGATTCAATGTTTTTAGGAAGATCGTAATGAAGCACAAACCGTACATTGGATTTATTTATTCCCATTCCGAATGCAATTGTTGCAATGATTATCTGCACTTCATCTTTAATAAACAGATCCTGGTTTTTATTCCTTTCGTCATCCGGCAAACCTGCGTGATATGGCTTTGTGGAGAAGCCGAGATCGGACAAATCTTCGTGAAGGCTTTCCACCTGTTTCCGTGAAAAGCAGTATATAATTCCTGACTGATTTTTATGTTCATTAAGGAAAGAGACTGTTTGCTCAAATGGTTTTCTTTTAGGGATAATCTGCAGAAATAAATTCTCACGGTTAAAGCTGGCAATAAATTTTTTATGACCGGACATATTCAGATTTTTTATAATATCATCCTGAACTCTTGGAGTAGCTGTCGCAGTAAGTCCAATACAAACAGCATTGGGAAAACCTTTTCTGAAGCTGCCAAGCTGACGATAATCCTTTCTGAAATCATGACCCCATTCCGAAATGCAGTGAGCTTCATCAACAGTTATGCAATCAACATGAACTTTTTTGAGCAGACCGGAAACTTCCGCTTTCTGTAAAGACTCCGGTGCGATGTAAAGCAGCTTTGCTTTTTTGCTCACAACTTTTTCATAATTTCTGTTATACACATCTGCTGAAAGTGAACTGTTTAATAATGCAGTTTCAACTCCAAGCTGCCGGAGCTGTTCAACCTGGTCTTTCATAAGTGAAATCAGGGGAGAAATTACTATTGTTAAGCCATCAAATATTAAAGCGGGAATCTGGTAGCACAGGGATTTCCCTCCGCCTGTCGGCATAATAACAAGCGAATCTTTTTTTGAAAGGATATTATTAATTATTTCTTCCTGCAGTGGTCTGAAAGAATCATATCCGAAAACGGTTTTCAGTATTTGATGAGCTTTGTGCATTTTAATTAAAAGTCAAAAATAAAAAGTCAAAATTACCACAGACTTATTACAAAATTAATTTTGATGCGAAGTTATGGAAAGAAGAATTAAATCAAAAATTAGAATTTATGACTCAGCTAAATCAGCTCGAGATACACTTCTTCAAATTCAAGTTCTTCTTTTAATTCAAGGGGAGAATTGTTATCTGCCATCATGAATTCCTTACCTGAAGGCAGAATTGTTAATTTGAAATTTTTTATTTCCTGCTCATCGGAGGAAAACGAATAAATTTTTGTAATGTCCTTGGTTTTTATAACACGTATAAGATACTTATTATTTTCATCAAGAAATGATTTTGCAATTATTTCAGGTTTTTCATCTGCAGATGCAGCAGCAAGAACAGCAAATTCTCTTTTCCTGCGCGGTTTACTTTCCTCAACTTTTTTCAAACGAAAAAAACGGACGTGGTTGTAAATATTGATCTTTAAAGAAAGATCATGTTTTACTTTTTCGCTTATTGGCTTTTCTGTATCAGTTTTTATGTTTCTATAAAAATCCAATAGGTATTTATACTCAGGTGAACCTTCAATAATAAATTTCTTTTCGGCATCAATAAGGTGCGGAAAAAATATTAAGTTAAATATGTCCTGTTCGGTTATCATTAAATTTTTATGAGTTATTAATTAACAATCTATAAGTATAATAGAAGTAAAAAAATGCAATTCTGAAAAAAATTAATTTTCCTGCGAAAGTTTTTCGGCAATAGTGTTTTTCATCACTTTAACAAGATATTCAAGTATATTATGATACTTTGAAAGGTAAGAGTCTTTATCAAGATTTTTCATATAAACCGTTAAATATTCATACATTCCGGGATTTATTCCTCCATCCAACAGATCTTTTGACATATCTTTAAGTGCATTTCTGATACATGTGCTTTCGAATTCATTTAGCTTCCCTTTTTGCAAATAGGATAATTCCAATTTTGTTCTGGCAGAGTTAAACCCGAATTCTGTGAACTCCTCAATTTCAAAATCCTTTGTTCTTACAGAAGAATCAAATTGAGCAACATACTCCGAGAAATTGATGTGCTTTATTCTGTACACCAGCAGATTAATTGGTATCACTGCCGCAAATACCGTCTTGGTTTTCAGATATTTAAAAACTGAATTTAAAAGGTTTTTCTTATCAGCCAGAATAGAAACCGGAATTTTGTCAAAGTCTTCACAGTCAACAATATTTCCGGTTAAATCCCAGTCATCATTTTCAATAATGCAAGACCTTCCGGCTAAAGATATTTTTTTATAATTACCTGTTTTAACAAGGTAGTTAACTGAGTCTAATATTTTTGAAAAGAACGGATCGAATTCGCGTAGGGAAGAAAAAATATGCTGTTCAATGCGACCGGCAACAATTCTGTTCAAAAAAAAGAGTGCTTCACTTTCTGTTTCAATTGGAGGATCCCATTTTTTAAACGAGTTGGCTAAAGGAGTAATATTCTTTTCTTTATCAGGAACAAATAGGGTGGTTATCGCATCAATAGCTATTTCATTAATGCAGTATTCCCCTTTTTGAAGAAGCTTAAAAATTTTTTTATGATTTAATCCAAGGTAACCAGTAGCCAGTGAATAAGTTTTCTCAACGAGAAAATTTATCTCTGTAGAACGCTGATATTTACCCTCAGCAAGTGTTTGTAACGAAGATAATAGTTGCATAGCCAGTTTTTTGCTGCCGTAAGTTATGAAAATTTAAAGGAAAGTAAAGCTTAAGTGAAAAAATTTTAGTAAAGAATATTCCAATACATACAACTGTTGACATTGACAAGGATTACTCAATTATTCTTTTCAAAGTATTCTACATAATTTACAAACTTCTCTCCATCCCAATACTTAATATTGTTTTTAAGTATTTCAAAATATTCTGCTGTGTATGTAAGGGGTGGTGTGAGTTTGCCTTCTTTAACAAGTTTATCTCTTTGATGTTGAAATGAGTCGCCTGTTTCTATAAAACTAATCGTAAAATCTGGATTAAAATAGTAATAGAGCAATGGACCCGATTCGCCCAGACTAGCTTCTTCATTTGTTCCAACTCTTATATTCGTATCTTCAAAAGTTAGCTGGTCCCGTGAAACACAATTATATCTGCTATTTTTAGCAAAGGAATAATCAGTGGGTGGGATAAGAATATATTCAAGCAAATTGGCTTCCGGAATATTATTAAGTTTATAATTGGCAGGTGCCAATGCCTGCCCCCCTAAATTATTTATATCTACAACAACCAAACATGCACTTTCAAAACCATTATTAACACCCCCAAAAATCAACTTATCATTTTGACTGGCAGAATCTGTTTGAATTATACCATCGTCAAGATGCCCGGAATGCCAGAATACTTCCGTTGCAAGTTCACCGGTCGCTATGTCAATTCCGAAAACTGCCGATGGGTAATAAAAGTTCTTTGCAATTACTAAAAGTATTCGTCGGTTATTCAATTCAATAATATCAATAAATTTGGTTCGATATTCTGATGAAAATGTTATTGTGTTTGTAGATACAACTTCAGCGAAGGTGTGCTTCCAAACTAATTTTTTTGCAAAATCATAACAAACGATATTATTGTATTCCGTATCATGCATTTTTGGCCCAAATAATTTATTTGATAAAACAATTTCATTTTTCCCATCCCCAGTAACATCCGTGAGAACAGCATACTGCTTCTTTATTTTTTGTCCGGTCAAAAGTAACTCACTCAGAGGATTGATTTTCTCACTCCATAATAACTTATTATTTTTGTTATATACTTTTAGATGTTGATTTTCGTATGCCAATGTTGCAGGATTATCATCAAAATCCAGCAAACCGGAAAGCAGTATCACACCGGCAAGGATAAATGTAAGAATAATGCTGAGCGAATGCCTTAATGCAAATTTCCCTCCTCTTACAATCGGATTGATTTTTTTTATCTCTACTAAATTTCTTCTGTTAATAAGATCTTCAAAGTCTTCTATGCCGGTAACTCTCAGTCTTCTGTCCGGAAATCGTTCTTTCAGCTCATTTAATTTTTCCTGTGCAGCCGGTACATCCAACGCCGGAAGGGCGAAGGTTTTAATCCCTGAGAAGAAGACGGCCTCTGTTTTTGCTTTTATAATTTCTCCGGATACTGAAGTAATGATACCATCTGTATCTTGCCCTCCCGTGTAAGCTGTGTCTGCAGGGGTAGTAAAAAATATTGATGCATTGTAAAGTTTTAGAAGCTCTTTAATAAATGTTAGAGTTAATGCAGCTCCTGAGGAGTTGCCTTCCACTATGCCTGATTTATTGTCGAATGAAATGATCACATCGTGATAGGGTGATAATTTTCTGATATGTTTTGCAGCATAAGCAACAGCAAGGTTCCATGAAGTTTCAACTTGATGCTTGATTCTCTGTTCAAGCTCTCTTTCGCTTGGAATAATATTAAAGCTGTTCTTATCATCTGCTTTTTTTATCTGTACAGAAACAGACTCAATCAAACCAAATCTGAAATTGTTCTGTATATTTTGATTTTCTTCTAATAAAGGGAAATAGAATCTGCCCTGAGATATACTTTCTCCCCCGCCTGATAAATACTTTTTTAAATCATTTAATTTTTGTTCAAGACTATTTATTGAATCGGTGTATTGCTCTTTAGCAGATGCCGGACTACGATAATTTAATACTTCGTAAGATTGAGAAATAATATTTTCGGTTAATTTGGGATCAATACAGAAGGGATCAAATGCAGCAACCAGGTCAAAGTAATCATCAATGAACTCACTCAGGTAAGAATTTATTAATTGCTTATTCCCGGACGTAAACAGAACAGATAAAAAATTATAAAGGTAAAAAAGTTTTGCTCTTTTAGAATTTAACTCTTCCAGAAATTCAATAAGCTCTGATCTTTTATTCTCAATATGTAAGATAACTGAATTCAAGCAACCCTCTTATGGTTGAATAATATATCCTGTTATTAAGTCAAAACTATTTGCTCAACTCTTCCTTAATTCTTCGTTTTTCTGATTCTAATTCATTATTCATTCTTAGCAAATTCAATTCTGCTTCAGGGGATTCTGCTTCATCAATAAGTTTCCTGTTATTCATTATCTGCTCTTCAATCTGAACCTGCTTCAGCTTGATAATAAGATCCGTAACATACCTTTTTGCGCTTGTCTCTTTAATCTTATTTACAGTGTATTCATCCCAATTCGGACTGATTGAATAATCGGCAATAGTTATTTCTCTAAGGTAAGCCTGTATGTCTTCATCTTCAAACTCTGCAATAAGATTCGCGGGATCAAGATCACCACCTTCGTCATAAATATCTTTTATTCGTTCAAATATTTTTTCATTAATTTCAATTATAAAATCCTCAGACCTTATATGGTGAACAATTAATTCCAGCACCTTATTGTCCCCATCGAATAAGATCTTTATCACTTCCTTCTCAAGATTATAAACTATCGGCGACGCAGTTTTCTTGTTATGATCGACGAAAATATCTTTTGGTAATACATTCTGTTCTCTTAATTGATTTGTTTTTGTTTGTGTCTGCTTTTTAAGAACAGATATTGCCTGAATTAATTCTGCCTCAATCAGTTTTTCCCGCAGGTTAAATTTTTTTGATATGTTTTTTATGAGAACAGTTCGTTTTAACTCATCCTCAATCAAGGCAACAGGTTTTACAAGATCCCTTATTGCTTCAACGGTTGTGGTTGGGTCGTTAAACATTCCCTGGCTTTCATAGTATTCTGTTTGGTACTCAAGAAAGTTCTCAGCACTTTTTATTATCTCTTCAAACTCATCCTTACCGAATTTTTGAACATAAGAATCCGGATCTTCTCCTTTGGGAAGAGAAGATATCTTAATATCAAAATCTTTCTTCAATAAAATTTCAATACTTCGCATAGAAGCCTTTATTCCTGCGGCATCTGCATCAAAGATTAAAACAACATTTTTTGTATAACGGGAAAGCAGTTGTGCCTGGTCATCGGTTAAAGCCGTTCCGGAAACTGCAACAACATTTTTAATTCCGCTTTGATACAGCGAAATCAAATCCATATATCCTTCAACTAATATTGCTTTGTTAAGTCTGCGGATTTCATCCTTAGCATGAGAAAGTCCGTATAAAATTCTGCCCTTAACATATATGATGGATTCAGGTGAATTGATATACTTTGCACCTTTAGCGTCCTTACCCAAAATTCTTCCCGCGAAAGCGACAACTCTTCCATTTGGAGAAAAAATCGGAAAGATTATTCTTCCTGCCAATTTATCATGCAGCCGTCCGTCATTGTTTCTGCCAATCAATCCAAGCTGAAGAGCTTTTTCAAGATCAATATTTTTTTGCTTCAGGTAGTTGATAAGATTTTCCCAGCCGTTCAGTGCATATCCTAGTCCGAACGCTCTCAGCGTTTGCGGTTTAATATTTCTTGCATGAAAATATTGTCTGGCTACTTCACCTTCCGGATCATTAAGAAGATTATTTGAAAAATATCTTGCTGCCTCTGTGTTAATATCGTATAGTTCTTCCTGCTCACTTTGCTTTTCTGCCGAAACTCCTTCATCGTATTCAAGTGTAACCCCTAATTGTTCGGCAAGTTCCTGGATAGACTCAACAAATGATATTTTTTTATAATCCATAATGAATTTGAAAACATTTCCGCCGGCGTGACATCCGAAACAATGGAAAATCTGCTTATCGTCGCTAACTGTAAAAGAAGGTGTTTTTTCATTATGAAAAGGGCAAAGTCCTATATAATTCTTACCTCGTTTTCTTAAAGGAACGTACTCAGAAATGATATCCACAATATTTGCGGCATTTCGTATTTCTTCAATTTTTGATTCAGGTATTCGCATATCCAAATATAATAAGAATAGAAATCAGTAATATTTTAATCTTTCCCGATTGGTGATAATATTTTTATATTCTATTCAGAATCTTTACTTTTTTATTATGGAACTAAATGACGTTTTTAACCATTTAATAAGATATACTCAACTGTAATTTTATATGATAGAAGCAATAAATAATCTTAAAAAATACTGCATTAGTTTAACAAAATACTCCCGCTATAAAACAAGAGAAGTTAATATAGGTGACATTCCTCTTGGCGGTAATAATCCGATCCGCATCCAGTCTATGACAATTACCGATACAATGGATACAAAAGGAACTGTTGAGCAAACCATTCGTATGGTAGATGCCGGATGCGAATATGTAAGAATAACAGCCCCGAGCATTAAAGAAGCGCAAAACCTTGAGATGATAAAAAAAGAATTGAGAGCCCGCGGTTATAATGTTCCTTTGATTGCAGACATTCACTTTACGCCGAATGCAGCAGAGCTCGCCGCAAGAATTGTTGAAAAAGTCAGAGTTAATCCCGGTAATTATGCTGATAAAAAGAGATTCGACATAATCGAATATACTGATGCCCAATACGAAGCCGAGCTTGAAAGAATTCGAGAAAAGTTTACACCTCTTGTTAATATTTGTAAAGAGTACGGAACCGCAATGCGGATAGGAACAAACCATGGCTCTTTATCAGATAGAATAATGAGTCGTTACGGTGATACTCCGCTTGGAATGGTAGAATCAGCGTTAGAGTTTTTAAGGATTTGTGAAGATAATAATTATCATAACATTGTCCTTTCGATGAAGGCAAGCAATCCTCAGGTAATGGTTCAGGCATACAGACTTCTAATCCAGAAAATGGAAGAAGAAGGAATGAATTATCCCCTTCATTTGGGAGTAACAGAGGCAGGCGGAGGTGAAGATGGCAGAATTAAATCTGCTTTGGGAATCGGAACTCTGCTTGAGGATGGAATTGGAGAAACAATAAGAGTATCATTAACTGAAGATCCTGAATTTGAAGCGCCGGTTGCAATATCATTGGCTAAAAGATATGATACCAGAGAAAATCACAAACCAATAAAAGCTATTGAACAATCACCGATAGATCCATTTATATACAACAAAAGAAAAAGTTTTGAAGTACTAAGTATTGGTGGTGATAATGTACCACGCGTAGTGGCTGATTTCAGCAGAAGAAAAATAGTCAATCAGACAGATATTAATGATATTGGATATTTTTATGATGAACCTACCGACAAATGGAATTTAAGTGACAGTGCAGCTGACTTAATCTATCTCGGAACAAATCTGCTTCCTTTTGATTGTCCAAACGGTTTAAATGCAATTTATAATTTTAGCTTCTGGAAAGAACTTAATAACCCATATAATTCTTATCCCCTCTTTACAGCTGATGAATACTTAAAGGAAAAACTAAAATCTGATGAGCTAAATTTTGTTTCTCTGAATATTGAAAATTTAACAGATGAACTTAAAGCCAAAATAAAAGAAGATATAACTGCTGTAATAGTTCTCAATACTTCTAATGACCACGGGATGGCTGAGCAAAGAAGAGTATTTTTTGATTTTCTTAATGAAGAGATTCAAAATCCGGTAATTATTAAAAGGAGTTATACTAATACTACTTTTGATGACTTTAAATTATATGCTGCAACTGACCTTGGGGCATTATTAATTGATGGTTTTGGAGACGGAGTCTGGTGCGAGGTGACACAAATCACGCAAGAGAAAAAAGCTGATGGACATTATGTACGAAGTTTTATAAAAAAAACAGAAAGTTCTGAAAAGATTATTAACCGTGTTTTGTTCGGAATTCTGCAGGCAGCAAGGGTTAGAATTTCAAAAACTGAATATATTGCCTGTCCATCCTGCGGACGTACTTTATTTGATTTACAGGAAACAACCGAAATGATAAGACAGCGCACAGAGCACTTAAAAGGTGTAAAAATTGCAATTATGGGCTGTATTGTTAATGGACCGGGTGAAATGGCAGATGCAGATTATGGATATGTTGGCTCGGGTCCTGATAAAATCACACTGTATAAAGAAAAAGATATTGTTCGACGAAATGTACCTGCAAAAGATGCTGTAAATGCATTAATTGAGCTTATAAGAGAAGATAACAGGTGGGTAGAACCTAAGCTCAGCGAATAATTGTATATTAAAAAAAGATAATTTATATTTAGCCACTTAATATGAACGGTTATCAGAAAGAAAAAGAAAAGTTACTTATCCTTGAGCGAGTAAAAATAAACGGACAAAGCAACTTAAGAACTTGAAATTATACTAATGCACCCCGATAAAATCTGGGTGCATTTTTTTTGTTGATTTTATGAAGTGTTACGAAATATTTAGATTTATTGAAAACTGGGCTCCGAAAGGAATAGCCTGGGATAAAGATAATGTCGGATTGCAGGTCGGCTCCGCAGAAAATGTTTTAACTAACATCCTGCTTTGCCTCGATCTTACCGAAAAAGTGGTAGAGGATGCAATCAAGAGGAGGTGCAGCCTGATTATTAGTCATCATCCGCTTCTCTTCCGACCACTAAAAAAGATAGATACCCAGTCCGATAAAACTTCCCGAATTATAGCAAAGCTAATCAAACATAACATTACAGTTTACTCAGCACACACAAATTTAGATTTTACAAAAGAAGGTGTAAGTTTTAAACTTGCCGAAAAATTAAAATTAAAGAATTTAAGATTCCTTCATCACCTGGATTCAAACCAATTAAAGTTATCGGTTTTTGTTCCTTTCAGCCATGTAGATACTGTTGCAGAAGCAATTCACGGGGCTGGCGGCGGAATTATCGGTGAGTATTCACACTGCAGTTTCAGAACTATTGGAACAGGAACATTTAAGGGATCTGCAAAATCAAACCCTACCCTTGGAAAAAAAATGAATTTAGAGTATGCAGATGAAATTAAGCTTGAAGTTCTTATAAATTCATTTGATTCTGCAAAAATAATTTCTGCTATGTTAAGTGCTCATCCTTATGAAGAAGCTGCCTATGATCTTTACCCGCTATCTAATAAAAATGTTAATTACGGAATGGGAGTGATAGGACAACTAGAGAATTCAATGAGTGAAAAAGAATTCCTTAATCACGTGAGTAAATCCCTAAAGATCAAAAACTTCAGATATGCTGGGGGCAATAAAAGGAGAATAAGTTCTGTTGCTGTATGCGGAGGTTCCGGAAGTGATTTACTGGATACCGCAGTAAGTAAAAAAGCAGATGCATTTATTACAGCTGATATTAAATATCACACTTTTGATGAAGCACTTGACAAAATACTGTTAATAGATGCAGGCCATTACGAAACAGAAATATTTTCCCTTGATGAAGTTCTAACCAGATTAAAAGAATTTTTAGCAAACAGAAAGATTAAAGTTTATAAGTATTCGGGCTCAACAAATCCCGTTAAATTTTTTAATATCTAAGGAGTAAAAAAAATTGTTAAACAGATTAAAAACCCTTTATCAGCTTCAGCTTCTAGACGATCAGCTCGATGTTCTTGAAGAGCTTCGTGGTGATCTGCCCAATACGGTTAGAGAACTCGAGAACAAAATAGCTGAACTTAAAGAAGACATACAATCCAAAGAAGCTCAGCAAAAAGAATCTCTTGAAAAGAGAGAATCCAACGAAAAAGAGATGGAGCGCTTACTTGAAAATCAGAAAAAATTTAAAGCTCAGCTCTACCAGGTAAGGAACAACAAAGAGTACGATGCTTTAACAAAAGAAATTGATCACACTGATGAACAGTTAAGCAAATTGGAAGCTGAGAATGACGCTCTGGCCGATTTAAGCAAATCTCTTACCCAGCAGGTCGAGGATATTGTACCAGCTCTTGATGAACTTCAAAAAGAGCTGAAAGAAAAAGAAGCTGACCTGAAGGAGATAATAAAGGCAAACGAAAGAGAAGAATCCAAACTTCTTGCTGAAAGAAAGAGAATTGAAGAGCAGGTAAAGAAAGCTGATATATCTGTATATATGCGAATAAGGAAGGCAAAAAAAGGCAAAGCCGTAGTTACAATCAAACGTTCGGCTTGTTCCGGTTGCCATAATATTGTTCCTTCTCAAAGGCAGCTTGAAATCAGAAGAAATAATAAATTATTCTTCTGTGAATATTGCGGCAGAATACTTGTTTCTCAGGAAATTACTGAACCATAAACTGCTGTTATTCTAAATTTTGCTTTTTTTTTGCTGTAGCCCCCGATTATCAATAGGGGTATGCAGCAGCTGTCTCGTCCTGAAAAAAGTTGACTATGGTCAAAAAATAAGACAGGAGATAACAGATGAAAAAAGGAAAGCGCTCCCCCTCAGAAACCAGGTATAGTCTGGCATTCAAGCTTAAAGTAGTTCGGGAATATGAGATAGGATATCATACAAAAGATTCACTGATGAACAAATATCAAATAGGTGGTCATAGTACCGTATTGCAGTGGTGTAGGAAGTATGGTAAATTGTATTATTCAAAAACAACAATGCCAGGACGACAATTGAAAGATCCGCAGAAGCAACGCATCAAAGAGTTAGAGTACGAACTAAAAAAAGCCCGTGAAAAGATATTAGTTTATGAAAAACTGATAGAAGTTACCAAGCGGGAAACAGGAATAGATGTAAGAAAAAACATCGATACCAAGTTGTCCGAGAACTGGCAGCCCAAACAAAAACAATAAGCATTGCAGGATGTTGCCGTCACCTTGGTATAAGTAAACAAGCTTATTATAAACATATAGAGACTCAGACTAAACAGAAGGAAAAAGGAGAGCAGATTATCAGGAAAGTATTGAATGTGCGCCAGAAACAGCCGAGAATAGGCACAAGGAAATTACACCATATACTGAAATCTGAGATAAGTGTGGGTCGAGATAAATTGTTTGAAATATTACGAAAAGAGCAAATGCTGATAACAAAACGTCGAAAATATGTAAAAACGACCAACTCAAAACACTGGATGCGCACTTATGCGGATAGCTCAAAACAATTAGAGCTAAAACAACCAGAAGAACTCTGGGTAGCAGACATTACATATCTTTCAACAAGAGAACAGACAGTATATTTACATTTAGTAAGTGATGCATATTCAAAACAGATTATGGGATATAGGCTTAGTAAGGACTTAAAAGCAGAATCAACGCTAAAAGCTTTACAGATGGCACTGAGCAGAAGGCTTTACAAAAACAGAAATATACTTCATCACTCTGACCGAGGATTACAGTATTGCAGCAAAGTCTATATTGATGAACTTCAGAGAAACAAATGCCAAATCAGTATGACACAGGATGGAAGTCCATATGACAATGCAGTAGCAGAAAGAATAAACGGAATACTAAAGGATGAGTTTTATTGCGATGAAAACTTTGATAGTTTTGAACAGGCAAAAAAACACGTTGATCAATCAATAATAATCTATAATACTAAGAGACCTCATTTAAGTTGTTCTATGCTGACACCAGTAGAAATGCATCAACAAAGTTTAGTCCAGGTTAAATATTGGAAGAAAAAACCTCTCTGCTTAGCAGAGAGGTTAATTAAATAACAGTCAACCTATTTTAGGACGACTCAAGCTAAAAAGAAGGACCTGGAAGGAACTGTACAATCTGCCCTTTCAAGTTTACTTTTCTAATGAAACTGCGCTCATAATTTATTATATTCCCACACGTAAAAATTTTATATTTATTTAGAAAAGATTGTTTATAAATAGACACGCATTGTAATACT
>Ga0209498_1001528_pt1 | contig 14129 bp, 15 predicted proteins | sample WalLakDeSediment_FD_184131 | JGI IMG/M metagenome (GOLD analysis project Ga0209498, IMG submission 184131) | Lake sediment microbial communities from Walker lake, Nevada to study Microbial Dark Matter (Phase II) - Walker Lake 11/02/13 Deep... | ecosystem: Environmental > Aquatic > Freshwater >...
CGGTGTTTCTCAGGTTGAGCTTTTCCATGATGTTTCGACGGTGAGTTTCGACGGTCTTGACGCTCAGGTTGAGCGAATCGGCGATTTCCTTGGTAGATTTCCCCTCGGCGATCGATTGGAGAACCTCTCTCTCCCTCATCGTCAACGCAGGTGTGCTCAAGGATTCCCGAACGGACGCCAGGGACCTGTAGCCTTCGATCAGGGTGCCGGCGATCTTGGGGCTCAAGTACACCTGTCCTGCCGTCAATGTCCGAATAGCCTGGATGAGTTCTTCAAAAGCACAATCCTTGAGCATGTACCCGGACGCGCCGGCCTCGAACATGCCGAGCACAAATTTTCTATTTGAATGCATCGAGAGGGCCAGGATTTTTATCTCCGGGAACCTAGCCAGGATCTGGGTGCTTGCATCAATGCCGTTCAGCCCGGGCATGTTGACGTCCATCAGGATGACATTGGGCCTCAGCTCAAAAGCGAGCTTCATCGCTTCCTGTCCGTTGCTCGCCTGAGCGACTACCTCCATGCCCCGTTCGCTGTCGATCAGTGCAGACAAGCCTTGCCGCATAATCTGGTGATCGTCTACTAACAAAACTCTTACGGTCACGACGTCTGCACCCCCTCTTTATGTTTTGCATGGAGCGGAACGGTGATCACGGCTCGCGTGCCTCTGCCCTGAGATGAATCGAGGCTGAAAGTTCCTGATATTGATTGCAGCCTTTGATCCATCATGGTAAGGCCGAATCCCTTCGTCTTGACGTTTTCCTGGAAAGCCGCGTTATCCAGTAATGATGTTCCGTTGTCTTCAACCTGGATTTGGAGCTGGCTGCCGAACACAAGGACGGCTAAGGACGCCTTGCTTGCGCGGGCGTGCTTCACCACATTCAACAAGAGCTCCCGAACCGCCATATAAAGTACAATGATCTGATTCCTCTCGAGATCCACCATGCTGCCAGACCAGGAGAAATCCACATCGGTTTTATGAATCGATTGAAAATACTCCACAAGCTCTTCCAGGGCCTGGTGCAGGTCGGTCTCTCTAAGCGCCGGGGGGCTCAATTCAAAGGACAGGGACCGGGTGTCCTCGATGGTCTGCCCGATAAGCTCGCGGGTGACCGAGAGCAGGTTCGTCAGGTCCCCCGGAGTTGCCGCTTTGAGAGCCATGCCCAGCTTTATCTTGGAGATGGCAAGGTTCTGGCCGATGCGGTCGTGGATTTCCACCGCGATTCGTCTGCGTTCTTCATCCTCCGCAACGATGAGTTCGGCCGTCAAGGCGCGGACCTTTTCCTCATGGAGCATGGCTTCTTTTTCGGCGGTCAACCGTCTCGATATTTCCAATGCCACCTGTTTCCGCTGCAACTCCAGGTCGGTCAGCTTCCATTTGGTCAGGTCGTGGACAAAACCCATGATTTCCTTGAGCGCTCCTTCATCGTCAAGCAGAGGGACGAACCTGACAAATGCGTAGATCCTACGCCCGTCCACCTGAACGTCGACTTCAACGGACCGGTCAGAACGTGTCTCCCTTGCCTCAATAAGGACGGGATGGTAGGCGGAATAGACTTCCGGCGGCCAAAGCTCTTCTTCACGCCGTCCTAGCATCTCGGACGCAGATCGTCCCGCAATCTTGGTCATCGAATCATTCACGTATTGAACATGCAGCTCAGGGTCGTAGATAATGACCCCATCGGGTATGTTCTCCAGGGCTCGCCGCAACCGCTCACTCGTCTCGCTCAAAGCCGCCTGGAGTTCGCGAAGATTGTGAATGTCGCTGTTTGCACCGTACCACTTGTAGACTTCACCCGATTCGTCGTGAACCGGGACGGCCCTGCTCTTGAACCAGCGGTAGACGCCGTCGTGGCGGCGGATGCGAAACTCGGCGTCAAAGAGGGTTCCTTCTTCTACGGCATTTCTCCACCTCTCCATGATCACAGGGCGGTCTTCGGGATGAAGGTTTTCCAGCCAGCCGTATCCCAGATGTTCGTCTTCACCCGAACCGGTGTGGGCAACCCACTGCTTGCTGAGAAAGTCGCAGGCGCCTTCGGGAACACAGGTCCACACCAGATGAGGCAAACCTTCGGCAAGCTCCTGCCACCGTCGTTCGCTCTGGTGGAGGGCCTCTTCCATCCGTGCCCGTTGTTGGACTGCGTCGTAGACTAGGGCGGCGGTTTCCCGAAGCTCGGAAATCCTCGGGATATGCGGTTGGGCCGGCTGTGCTCCGGACTTGTTCCAGGAAACGATGGATTCGCGAATCAGGCTCATATCACTGAGAATCAGCCGGCCGCTGCGAACAGCAAGCATTACCGAAAAAACCGCACCAAGAAGGATCAGCCCCCCAATGAGTAGATCCCCCCACACGGTTGGGATTACTTGCTCCCAGCCACCTTCCGTGCCGGCCGTCCATGGTGTTTCTCGGGATCGGGTCGCACCGAAATGCCTTACTTGTATGTAGGCAAGAGCGATGAGCCCAGGGGAAAGGGCCGCAGTTAGAACAAAAATCAGGATCCGGGTGACGGATTGGGGTTTAGGCGAGGCGCCAAAAGGGTTGAGAGGTTTCGTTTCAATACCCACCAGAAAATACTCCTTGCCAACGGAACTTGCCACTATTTCGAGTAGAGGCAATGTCACTTAGTCGGAAAACACGAAATGTCCCGGCTTCCGCATTCAACTCAAATTTGCACTTGCCTGCTCCCGTTCGCCCGCGAGCTTTGGTGCAAACTCTTTGACCAAGCACCCCCTGCAAGAGCCTTAAGGAAGCGCAGTTCATCATAATTTACCAATAATACACATCTTTCGGGAAAAAGGCAAGACAGGAAAACCTGCATTCTGCTTCAAGGCCACGCTAGTAATGATCCGGCTTCCAGGGTCTTTGATGGTGGGGTAGCGCGCTGTGGAGAGGGGTGAACAACCCGACCTCCAACCGCCCATATGGAGCTCCGTCCGCCCGAGCTGCGCATAGAGCCGCCCGATGAGCTGCTGCAGGCCCTGGCCGAGGCTGAAGCGGACCAGCCGGGAAACGACATCGACACAGGGACGCTCCTCGAGGTGCAAGCCTGGATGCGCAGCATCACGAGCCCGCCGCCGGATCTTTTCGACGAGGGGAGGGCCCAGGAGGGGTTCGGGCTTTTTCACGGCCGGGCCCGGTGCACCCAGTGCCATCAAACCGCGGAATTCACCGGTCCGGGCCTGTTCACTGACATCACCGCCATCCCGCCCGCAGGGGGCCTGTCTGGAGGGATTCGGGTTCCGGGCCTGAGGGGGATCAGGCTGACCGCTCCCTTTTTCCACGATCACAGCGCCCTGACCCTGGAAGACGTGGTGGCACGCCTTGTGGAGCCGGGCGACCCTGTGCCGTTTCTTTCTCCCGTCGAGCAGGCCGCGCTGGTGGAGTTCTTGAAGAGCCTGTAAACCGGACCGGCACGTGCCACTGGCCAAGGAGAACACAGGGAACACAGAGAAAAACAAGAAGCTGAGAAGAGCAGAAGGTGAGAAGATAAGAAAAGGTATTGGGTTCCAAACCTTGGTCGCCTTTTACCAGCCTCTGGTGGGCGGGCGTGAGACACGAGGTTTTCGAAACATCCTGTTCATCTTGTCAAAAAACTCTTCGTTGTTGGGTTTCGTGCCTCAACCCAACCTAGCAACTGCCACGGACATACTCGTTTGTCCGTGCCACCCCACGCATTTGAGTCCACGGGTGCCACGGACAAGCGCTGCTTGTCCGTGCCTTCGTTTCGACCTTTCACGCGGACAAACGAGTTTATCCATGCCATCCCTCACGACGATTCACGCATTCACAGCCCGTAGGTTGGACTGACCCCGGTGAAGCTTGCCTCCGAAGGTAGTGATCGGATAACCGGGGGAACCCCAACAACGAAGAGCTTCCATTTCGCGCAGCTTCACATCCAGAGCAGAGGGCCGGCACGGACAAACGCCCGCCGGCGCCTCTGGGGGCGAGCAGGGTCCACCACAGAGCTCTGTGGTTGAAATTGGTTTTTGGACAAGAATCCCTTTCTTTGTATTCTAATCTGTGTGAATCTGTGTTAATCTGCGCAGTGGCGGTTCAGAGCAATTAGAATGCGAAATCGCGGATCCTCGGCAGGGATCGGTGGAGAGCCAAGGATGAAAGCATTGAAGCACAATCTGGAACCATCCCAAAAAGACCGTATTATTCGAGAGGTTTCCGGTTACCTCTCGAGACATCATGAGGAAATCGTAGCGGCCTACTGCTATGGATCTTTTCTCACTGGTGCTTTTGCCGATATAGATCTTGGTCTTTTGCTTCAGACAGCTCCGGAGCAACCGGTGGCTTATGAAATGAGCCTGGAGACCGAGTTGGAGAGATTCATCTCTTACAGCATAGACGTCAGGGTAATCAATCAAGCCCCTGTTTCATTCTGCCAGGCAGTTGTGCGGGGGAAAGTTATCGTGGATCGAGACCCCGACCGCAGAACCGGGTTTGAGACCAGGGTGTTAAAACAATACTTCGATTTCGCTCCTTTCAGGAAGAGGTATCTGGCTGAGGTGCTCAATGCCCCTTTTTGATCAAGAAAAGATGGTGAAGCTGACTTCCGAACTGAGGAAAAGCGGTCAGCGTCTCTCCGCTCTCGGTAAATTGACTGAAAAGGAGTTCACCGGCGATCCCGACAAGATAGGGAGCGCCAAGTATCACCTGATTGTGGCCATAGAAGTTTGCATTGATATTTGTACACACCTGATTTCGCGTAATGGATACAGGATGCCCGAAGACTACGGGGATACATTCACTGTCATGGGCGAAGTGGGGGCCTTGGATCCGGCATTCTCCGAAGAGCTGAAGAAAATGGCCAAGTTCAGGAACCGCTTGGTACACCTTTACTGGCAAGTGGACGACAAACAGGTCTACGACATCCTCCAAAACAGACTGGGTGATTTCAAGCGATTCCTGGATGCCCTGGCCTCCTTTCTGGGTTGGCAGGACTTGGTATCCACTTCAAATGGGTTAAGCTGACCCATCGATTTTGCTTTGCAACTGGATTATCTCCGCGGCTGAATGCGGGCACTCCAAACCCCTCGCACGGACAATCTGCCGTTTGTCCGTGGCACCGGTGGAATCGTAGGTCGGCGTGCTGCGGGAGCCCGGTGAAGCTTGTGCCCGAGGTTAGTGATCGGATAACCAGGGGAACCCCAACAACGAAGAGCTTTCGGACAGGATCGGCTGCCATAGGTTGGGGTAAGCACCCGTCCTCCGCAGTCGTACAGCTACGGAGGATGGAGAGGTTACTGCGGAAGGTGGAAAGCGAACCCCAACTGAAACGATCGACAACTGCGCCCCATCAACCGACTTTCTCGGCAATCCGGGATTGCAGCAAAGCTTCCGGAGTCATATTTCTCTGCCGCTCAAATGTGTAACTCGCGATGGATGAATGAAGAAGGCACAAGAGCTTCCATTTCGCGCAGCTTCACATCCAGAGCAGCCAGGTATTCCTGGATATTCATATCTTAATTCTCGCCAATAGCCCCAATTGACGTTGGGTTTCCTGACGGGCATCACGCACAAACTCCCACTCGAACCATTCCGCATTATCACCCAAAGTTACAGAAGCTGCAGAGTCTTGAGTCGATTTGCAGGATTAACGTGAATTAGTTCATTTGTTTTCTTTAAGGTTCCGTCGATCCCGTTCATCTCTATCTCCTTTCCAAAAAGTGTTTTTCAGCGCGTTGCTCCCGGGAACGGGACCAAAGATTATCGTGAAAATACCGGCGCGCTTTGGCAGTGATCGTACTCCAGGACGGGAAGGGTGAGGGTGCCGTCGTTGCAGCCGACCGGAGGATCGAAGCAGGCCGTCCCTTCCATGAGCCGCCACCCGTAGTTCTCGCCCCCGGCGCTTCCTGCGGGCTGACGCCTTCCTGATGATCAGGAAGCTCATCGAATCGTATGGTGTCACTTAAGGATCTGGAATTGGGCGGTGGATTTGGGGTCTGGTGTCTGCCTTCGACACCGCAACGCCGACAACGATAAGGCGAGAGAGGAATGAGGTCCACAGTGTGTTCGGGTTCTGCCTTGACTTCCCTCGGCGATGGCATATAATAGGCTATATCTTCAAGATGTGCGGAGGAAATCATGGGGACCAGAAAGACAGCGACGGCAAGGGCACTCATTGACCCCGAAGTTAAAGACCGGGCTGAGGGCATACTGAGAGAACTGGGATTATCGGTCTCAAATTCGATCGAGTTGTTTTATAGGCAGGTTGTGGCCCAACGGGGGCTTCCTTTCGATCTTGAGGTGCCTAATGAAACAACGATGAAGGCCATCAGGAGTTCAAGGGCCGGCAGAGGGAAGAAGTTCTCAAGTACGGATGACCTTTACAAGGATCTCGGGATTTGATCAGATGCGATCAATAAGGCGGGATACCCAATTCAAAAGGGATGTCAAGCTCCTGGTCAAACGTGGCAAAGACATGACAAAGTTAAAGGAGGTTATCGATTGCCTTGCACTCGGTGAAGCGTTGCCGGCACGGAACAAAGATCATCAACTCAAAGGACCTCTCAAAGACTGCCGGGAGTGCCATATCGAAGGGGACTGGCTGCTCATATATCGGATCGAAGGAAGTGAGCTATGCCTGGTTCGAACGGGCTCACATTCAGACATGTTTGGGTAACTAGATTGGGGTTGATCGCTATAGAGAATAGATTTTTATAGATTGTCATGAATGGAGTCTTTTTCAGAAGATCCTTTCAATGATCTAAGATTGATGGGTTTGTAAAAAGTCCGAAAACGCCGACATGTCATTGCGAGCCCTTCGACTTTGCTTCCACCTTCGTTGTAACTTCGGCGGGACAGGCAGGGTAAACTCACTGCGGCAATCCAGTGCGAAGCACTGTCCCGAGAGTAACGAGGGATCTCCTCTTGATACGGAAAGATCCTTCGATCCGCCTACGGCGGCCTCAGGACGACTTGCTTTGCAAGTCGGATTGCCACGCTTGCCCGCCGCCTCAGGAGGGGCGCGTTGCGCCTCGCAATGACGGAGTAGGACTCTTTACGAGACCGTCAAGATAACCTTATTTCAGGTGCGGAGCTTTTTAGACACGGCCCTAAGAGATCACCAGCCCGTTCCAAAGCTTGTCCAAGAAATCCCGCCATGGCAAAATATGAATGCCCTCACGGACCCGGGAGATGCGCTCGTTGCAGACTACGAAGGATTTCCCGGGGCGATAGCCCTCAATGAACCCCGCAAGGGGACGCAGGTCTGAGTTATCGATTCGACTGGCGCCCTTGACCTCAATTGCGACTTCTCCTTTGCCCAGAACAAAATCAACTTCTGCCCCTGACTTCGCTCGCCAGAAATTGACATCGTAGTGAAGATCTTTATATGCACGATGCGCGAGTAGCTCCATCAGAATGAAATGTTCGAACGCCCTTCCGAATTGCTCCCCCTTCTCTTCCCCTATTCGGCGTTTGGTAATTGCGCCGGCGACTCCAACGTCGAACAAGTAGAACTTGGCGGCCTTGGAAATTACCTGTCTGTCCTGTCGTCTCTTGAATGGTTCAACGAAAACTCCAAGCAACGTGTCGACGAGGATCAGGTAGTACTCCTTGACAGTTTTTGCATCGACACTGCAATCCCTTGCAATATTGGCGTAGTTCGTCAATTCCCCGTGAGAGTAACCCATTGCGTCAAAAAATCGGGAGAATGCGGGGATATTCCTGGTAAGACCTTCATCAAATACTTCCTCCTTGAGGTAGTCTCTAACGTACGCATGGAGGGACTTCCGGTATTCCTCCTGGAGATAGTGCTGCGGTACCATCCCTCGGTTAAGCACTTTCAGCAAATTCAGATCCTTCAACTCGGCTGAAACAATCGGGTGCATCTCGTAGCGCCAGGCACGGCCTCCAAGAAGGTTCCCTCTCCCTCTTTTCAATTTCCTTGCACTTGACCCGCACAGGATGAACCGAAACTTCTTGTTCTCGATAAGCCAGTGGATTTCGTCGAGTAAGGCGGGGACCTTCTGCACCTCATCGATAATAATGGGCTCCTTCAGCTTAATTGGATCCGCCGCCAGGAGCTGCTCCCGCAAAAGGTGTGGACGCTTGGTCAATTCAAGGAAAAGGTCCGTCTCAAGCAGGTTATAGGTGATACTATTGGGAAATCCAGACTTGAGATAGGTCGTTTTACCTGTTTTTCTTGGGCCCCACAGGAAGGCCGACTGGCCTTCAGGCAGGTCGATTTCTAAGAGACGTGGGATCCTTTCCATCACGGACATAATTCCTGTTTGGTTTAACTAAAAGGGAATAATATCCGTATTAGTTTGCGATGTCAAGACAACAAATTTGCAGAAGAATTCACCAACGCGATTAAATTGAAACGGTTCAGAAGGGAAATGACCACAGAGCAAGCTGGAGCTGTTCTCGAAAGATTCAAAGAGCACGAACTGCGAGGGGTGTTCTATCGACCCCAAATCCACTGGGCGAACACCTCAAAAAAACGTGATCTTCGGGCTCAAGCACCTGTGCCCGTCTCTTAGTATCCTGATTGCCTTAACGAGCTCCTCGAGGGCGCAATCCTTGAGCATGTAGCCCGATACCCCTGCCTGGAACATGCCGGTCACCCTGTTGGCGCCGCATCCCGTGCTTTAATTCTGCACCTGCCAGCTTCCGTCGGGCCGGCGGCAGGCTGTACCGTAAACCTTTTCCCTCTGGCCGCCGATCACTGCATCAACCGTGTATTCCCGGCAGGGTCCGGCCGCCGTCTCATAGGTGCTGGTAGGCACGACCGTGTACTGATGGCCCGTGTCGGGGTTGCGCCACTGGGCAGGTACGCCGGTTCTTACGGTCTCCAGTGTCTGGGCCGTTTTCATTCGGTCCACCTCGTCCATGGATCGCCCCACTGCTCCGCCCACTACTGCACCGACCAGTGTTCCGGCTATAATGGCGGCCGTTCTGCCCCTGCCGCCCCCGATCTGGGAACCGAGCACGCCTCCCAGAACACCGCCGATCACCATGCCGGCGTCCTCTTGCCTGATTTGGTGATGAGGGCCGCAGGCCGGAATCAGCATGACCAGGGCAAGCAAACTCGCCACTGTGGATTTCCTGAACATAAAAGTCCCCCCCTTCGCAATTTTGAATAGAACCACTCTTGATGAATTCGTAAAAAGTCCCGTTCACCCCCTTCGACAGGCTCAGGACAGGCTTTTATACATCAGGGCGAACGGCTATTGCGAGCGTAAGTATCTGATATCACGTTCGTGGTGAGGTATCGAACCATGAACGTAAAGCGTGTCGAGGACTTTTCACGAGACCGTCACTCTTGACGACCACGCCACTCTTTTAACCTATCTAAAAATTAAGGTTGCCTGAGAAAATGACAATAGGGTGAAACATGTATTTTCCTATGGAGGATGCAACGGACCGGAATAGAAAACTTGTAACAGTTTAGCTTTTTGAAAACCCCATGGGCATCAGGCGTGGGTGTCTCTCTTCCTTCCCAGCGGTGGCACGGACAAAGTTGTTTGTCCGTGGATGGGGGAGGCCACGGACAAGCTTCTCTTGTCCATGGCACCGCCGGGAGCAGAATGGGTGGCACGGTTTCCTGAACACTGAACACTGAACCCCTGAACACTTCTTTGAACCCCTGAGATTCAGAACCTGTATTCCACAATGAGAAGCGGGGCGGTGATGGAGACGGTGGGCAGGTTCTCGATGCCCACGAACCCGAAATCCGCCGCGAGGTCCAGGAGGAACCTCACTTGGAAATCCGCAAGCCCGAGCCGCTGGGCCTCCCGCATCAGAAAAGTGATGTCGATCGACACGAAGTTCGCCTGATCCGAAGCAAATAAGTCGATCGCCTGGGTCAGGAGGGGAGGAGAATCATAGTCCTCCGCGCGCAGGCGGGAGATGGGATAGACGACCAGGTCGAGGAGGGTGGGCACAATGAGGGCGAAACTCACCTCGTTGATGAAGACCTCAAGGGTAGCGGAAACGATGGTTGCGGAAGAAGGCACTGCGTCGTGGCCGGTCGAACCGTCCAGGGGGAAAGTCAGGAAGGCGCGGTATTCCGGTATAAAGGGATCCAGATCGTCGATGCCGAAAAACAGGGTGTCCACCCCCTGGGTGATAGTAAAAGTCTGCCGGACAGGGTCAAAGGCGATGTCTCCGTCCGCAGGGTGGTCGCTCAGAATCTCGGCCGTAACAACAGGCCGCGCCTCGGTGCTTCCGCCGCAGCCGGCAAGGGACGGGGCAAGGATTACTAGGATGCAAAGAAGGAATAGTTTCCGCATAAGAGACCTCCGGGATTGAATTGTATTCGTTGTGCCACGGGAACAGGCAATAGGGTGAATCCTGTATTGCCAAGTACGGGTTTCCTGTATTTGTTATGTCCTCCGACGGGCAAGAGTAAATTCGGCCACCGTTCCGACCGGAGGCAGGGTGTTGGGGTTTACTCTGTTCACCCCAACCTGCGAACTCATGATCCGGGGCCGGTCACAAAGCCCTCCAGAAGATCCACCCTGTCCAGGCCTGGTAGAGGAGGAGGAAGAAAAGCGCCAGGCTGTTTAAGCCGTGAATGAGGGGCAGCGCGGTTCTCCTTGCCCTTTTGCGATCCATGTAGAGCCCCGAGATCAGGCCGAAAAGTATCAGGGGAATCATCGCGAGGCCGACCCTCCCGTGATCCGTCACAAGGTAGAGCTTCCAGCGAAGATACAGCAGGGCCATGCCGCTGAAGGCCCCGGCAAGCAAGACACTCAGTGTGACTGTGCCGAGGACCACGTGGCGTTTCCAGGCGAACACGCTTCGCCTCCCCAGATGGAGGCCGCCGAAGCGCCTCAGACCCAGGAGAAAGACGTAGGACACGAAGGGCACGGTCAGGCACTGGATCGGGCCGTGAAGGAGGAGCGAGCGCATGTTTCAAATCCCCTAGGGCTCGGGAGCAAAGGTTCGCACATAATCCACCATGGCCCGGCATCCCTCTTCCCCGAGAGACGATCTGTAAGCAGGCATCGGTTCTTTCCCGCGGCATATGATGCCAAAGATCTCCTCGTCCGTTTTTTCCCACATCTTCGGGTCGGTCAGGTCCCCCACCGGAGCGGTGAGAATTCTGGTGAGGGGGCCGTCTCCTTTTCCGGTTGCTCCATGGCAACTCCTGCATTGTTCCTTGTAGAATTCCTTCATGGCTTCCCGGCCCGGAGCTTCTCCGGATTGTGTCTGTCCGGCCCAGGAGGCGTCGAAGTTTTCCGCCCCGTCCCAGGGACCAGCCCAAAACATCGCGCAGAACAAGAGTGAAAAAAGAATTAGAGGAAGTGTTTTCATGCCCTTTTCTATCTCCCGGCTTAGAAGGCAAGATCCCCTGTTATGGCCACCCTGAAGTCCTTGTGCTGAAAATCGGAAGGCGCCTTCAGGGTGCCCTCCACGGAGGGGATGAACCTGAACCAGTGGGTTATGCGAAACACGGCGCCTACGGCGCCCTGGACGAACCGTCCGTCGTTCGTAAGCTCCCGGGTAAAGGTGTCGAGGCTCACAATGGGAATGATCGCCTTGACCGGCCCGTCTCCGCTCAAGGGGAAGGTGTAGCTGAACTCAAGGGAAACATTGTGATCCCACGTGTCCTGTTCCTTTCTCAGCCCCGCCAGGAAGAGAAGGTTCGCGGCCCCTGGAGTCCTCATCGTCCCCGTGGATCGCAGCCATGCCCGAAAAATCGTTGTAAGAGCCGTGGATGCCGATCATCTGCGCCGTTCCGGGCGTGAAGGCGGTTGCACTCCAGTCCCGGCGAAGGACGGGCCGGTGCCTCACGGTGTCGTAACCGTCGATCGCGAAAGGCGATGCGTAACCAGCGTAAAAACGCACGTTGGATGACAAGGGGTACATAATGTACGCTCTTGTCAATTCGCCGTCCAGGTTGGTGTCGACCTGGGCGAAAGCGTAATAGAAAGCCTTTTCCGCCCGTCCGGAAAGAAACCCGTGTCCCGCGCTGACCGGCCTTATGCGAAGTGTGTCGTCCTTGAACTCCGTCTTGGAATCCGATGAGAAGCGCTTGTCGATCCAGGCGGAGGTCAGCCTCCCGCCCAGGATCTCGGTAGAAAGCTCTACGCCTCCGTAGGGTTCAGTGTTCAGGACCTCTCCCCCGGAGAGAAGGAACTCGCGGCCGGTGGGGTTCAACTGGGGCCTGATGGAGTGGCAGAGGCTGCAGTCCACTTTCAGGTTCCTGGCATAGTTGGGTACGGCGGACAAGTCCCGCGCGGCAAAAAGGAGCAAGCTGGCGAGAATAAACAGTGAGATCGTCTTTTTCATGCTTTACCCCGTGATAATACACACGTCCCTCTTACGACGTAAAGCAGCCCACTGCGGCTGCCATATTGGCGGGCACGGCGGCCCGCCCTACGGTCGGCACGGCCCTCCAGAGGCGGATAAATGCCCGACCCTACGTTTTGTGCGCCTCGCCGGGACAGGTGTCGGGTGAATGCCGTATCTGCCTTTCAAGGGAGCGATTTGACCCGGCCCTTCATCCCCATGGTGGGGTGAAAAGGCTTATCGCAATAGAACTCGTAAATCCCGGCCTCACGAAGGGATATTTCCACGGAAACGGTCTGGTTCCCAGGCAGGTCCACGCTTTCAATGATCCGGCCCCCAGGATCTTTGATCGTGAAGTTGTGTGCCGCCGAAGAGGCGTTCCTTATTTCGAAAACCAGCTTGTCGCCCTTCAAAGCCTCGATAGCGGAAGGGTCGAATTTGAAGTTGCTTGCAGTCATGGGCACTGTTTTCTTGCCTGGCGCGGCCGTCAGTTTCGCCGGCTCTCCCCGGGCGGCGCAGCCTGCTGCAAACATGACGATGAGAATGAAAACCCCGGTCAAAGCGCAACGCATTGTTTTGGCATTCATCTCGTTTTTCCTTTCTTTGTAATAACGGACAGGATGGACATGATTTACAGGATCGTTCGGTCCACCTGACTTGTCAAAGTCTTTCTCGGAAAGTTGTGCCCTTGCGCCCAAGGGTTTAACTTTGGGGACATAATATCAGCCTGATCCCAGGAGAGCGCAATGGGGCGGTTCCTGTATGGGCATGTACATATACGCTGTATTTTTACGGTGAAAATATGCTCCCCCCTCACCCTATCCCTCTCCCCCCGGAGGGTGGAGAGGGGGAGAACTTTTGGGCGCATCAGGCGCCTTCATCTGTGAGGAGAACCGGTTTGCTTCCATAGGTGTTTGAAAATCGGCCCGGCGATGATTAAGGTCATTTTGAAATGATAGGCGTCCTTTTTTCAAGAGAACGGATGAACACAGCGTAATGTTGAATAGTCGCTCCGACAGAAAGGGGGGTATGAAAATGAGGAAGAAAAAACAAGGACTCGGATATGGCGTTATCATAATCTCAACCCTGTTGGCGGTAGGACTTCTGCTGGGCTCCTACACGGCTTCTGTTGCGTCGGACAAGGACCAGGCCCAGGGGGTCGTTGACAGGTCGCGGGTCACTTTCAAGGAATTCATGCGGGACCCACATTATTCCTGGCTCCAGGAGAACATCGACAGAGCAGAAGGCCTGTTGATTTTTCCCCAAATCCTCAAAGGCGGGTTCATCCTGGGCGGCTCCGGTGGGACCGGCGTGCTTCTGGTTCGTGACAAGAGCACGGGGGAATGGAGCGACCCGGCCTTTTATACGGTGGGCTCCGTCACATTTGGGCTTCAGATCGGGGGCGAAGCCACCCAGTTGGTAATGCTTGCAATGAGCGAGAGAGCCGTCCAGTCCCTGCTTTCATCCTCTTTCAAGCTGGGGGCGGACGTCTCGATGGCGGTGGGACCCGTGGGGGGCGGCGCCAAGGCGGGGACGGACGTGCCGAGAGTGACTGCTGATCTCATCTCCTTTGCCAAGTCAAAAGGTCTTTACGGCGGCCTGAACCTGGAAGGGGCGGTGGTTGCGGTAAGAGAAGGCCTGAACGCCGCCTATTACCATGAGGGCGCCACCCCTGAGGACATTGTGTTAAGGCGGGAGGCTGCCAATGTTATGTCGGCCGAGCTTAGGGAGGCCCTGAAGTCCAAGCGTTGATCAGCCCTTGAACACTTCTTGGAACCCCTGAATACTTCTTACCCTCTTTGGATAGCGCACAAGGGGTTGTGCAACCCGAGTCAGGGTTTATATTGTTATTAGAAACAACTTCTTCGAGCGGAAGAGA
>Ga0209498_1001529_pt1 | contig 14128 bp, 11 predicted proteins | sample WalLakDeSediment_FD_184131 | JGI IMG/M metagenome (GOLD analysis project Ga0209498, IMG submission 184131) | Lake sediment microbial communities from Walker lake, Nevada to study Microbial Dark Matter (Phase II) - Walker Lake 11/02/13 Deep... | ecosystem: Environmental > Aquatic > Freshwater >...
TCGATTTCCTGGATATACGCTACACGATTAGCATCAATTTTGAGTAATTTCGCGAATTCGTCCTATCACAGAGCGTAAACCAACAGGATTCATACACAGACGCACTATACTGGTCCCATCATGGAGGCTGAACTGCGCTTGCTGCTTGTAGCCGAAGATCCTCTGGCGCGCGCCGGGCTGGCGCGGCTGCTGGCGGAACTGCCCGGCTGCGTAGTAGTGGGGCAAACCAACAGCGCCGACGCCGCGGCCGCGGCCGCGGAGGAGCAGGCGGATCTGCTGATGTGGGATCTGGGGTGGGAAACGGCCGTTAACGACGACCTGCCTCCCTTCGACGAACTGCCGCTGCCCACCCTGGCGCTGCTGGCCGACGTAGAGCAGGCCGCGGCGGTGTGGACCGCCGGCGCGCGGGCGCTGCTGCGGCGCGACGCGGAGGTGGACAAGCTGCTGGCAGGCGTAACGGCCGTGGCCGCCGGTCTCTGCGTACTTGATCCGGCCTTTGCGACTGCCTTACACCCCACTGCGCCGCCCGACGCCGAGGCGGAGGATGAGGGAGCAGTGCAGACGCTTACGCCGCGCGAAGGGGAGGTGCTGCGCCTGCTGGCCGAAGGGCTGACCAACAAAGCCATTGCGCAGCGGCTGGAGATCAGCGACCATACCGTCAAATTCCACGTTAACGCCATCCTGGGCAAGCTCAACGCCCAAAGCCGCACCGACGCCGTCGTGCGCGCCACGCGCCGCGGATGGCTGTCGTTATAACCTTCCAACGTCCCCCCCATTTTTCCAGGTTGTCCCCCTCACCAAACGGCCGATGCGGCGCGCGTATGGGTGGACTAGGATCAAGCGTGTAAGCGCCTGGCATATTGCACACATTGCGCTGCGATTTTGGCAAATCGCGTTACTTTTATAGGAGAACAGTTATGTCAAACTTAATCGACCTATCGGCCGCGCTGGCGGCCACCGTAGAACAGGCCGGGTCTGGCGTGGTGCGCGTGGAAGCGCGGCGCCGGCTGCCGGCCAGCGGGATCGTCTGGTCCGGCGACGGCCTCATTGTGACCGCGCAGCACGTCGTGCAGCGTGACGAGAACATCCAGGTGGGGCTGGCCGACGGCCGTAGCGTGCCCGCCCAGCTGGTAGGACGTGACCCAACGACCGACCTGGCCGTGCTGCGCGCCGCAGCCAGTGACCTTGCGCCCCTGCCCCACGCCGGCGCGGATCAACTGTCCGTCGGCCGTCTGGCGCTGGCGCTAGGGCGGCCCGGTAAAAGCGTGCAGGCGACGTTGGGCATCATCAGCGCGCTAGGCGACGGCTGGCGCACGCGCATGGGGGGCGCGATTGACCGCTACCTGCAGACGGACGTGGTGATGTATCCCGGCTTCTCCGGCGGGGCGCTGGTGGGGGTGGACGGCCGTTTACTGGGCCTCAACACGTCGGGGCTGGCGCAGGGGGTCAGCCTGGCGCTGCCGATCGCGACGCTGCAGCGCGTGGCGGACGCCTTGCTGGCGCACGGGCGGGTGCAGCGCGGCTACCTGGGGGTCAGCACACAGCGCGCGAAGCTGCCGCCGGCGCTGGCAGAGGCCGTGGGACAAAAAACGGGGCTTTTGGTTATCTCCGTGGAAACGGACAGTCCGGCGGAAGAGGGTGGGCTAACGCTGGGCGACACGCTTATCGGCCTGGGCGAAACGACCATTCGCACGCATGACGATTTGCTGACGGCGCTCAGCGGCGATGTAATCGGGCAGAAGGTCCCGCTGCGCATCATTCGCGGCGGGGAAACGCGCACGCTGAACTTGAAGATTGAGGCGCGGCCGTAAGGAACAAGATGCCAGGCATTTCAAAGAGCGCTTGCGCACGCGCCGCAGAGAAAATGCCTGGCATCTGAATACAGCTAGAGCCGATTGAACCAGTTAATCCCCGCAACGCGCTGCTCTTTCCAGGGGTCGCCCTCGTTGTGATAGCCGGCGCGCTCCCAAAAGCCCGGCGCGTCATCGGCGCGAAATTCCAGCGCGCGCAGCCATTTGCCCCCCTTCCAAAAGTAGGCATTCATCGTTTCGCTGCGGTCCGGGAAGCTGCCCACAACCGCGCGCAGCGGATAGCCATGTTCCGGCTCCAGGGGACGGCCGTCGTAATGGGTCGCCAGCAGGAAATTTTCTTGCAGCGCCAGGGCGAGCGGCACGTTGGCGGTATAGCCGTGCTCGCAATGTTGCAAAACATAGCGCGCTTCCGGCTTGGGCCGGATCAGCCCCTCGGCGACGAGCTGGCCCAGCGCGACGCCTTCCCACAACGTGTCGAACTTCGACCAGCGGGTCACGCAGTGAACGTCCAGCGTAACCTGCCTGCGCGGCAGCTTGTTGAAGGCCTCCCAATCCCAGGTGCGCTCTTCCACGACCGCGCCAAAAATTTTAAAGTCCCAGGTCGCCAGATCGACCTTGGGGACCGGCCCGTAGTGCAAAATCGGGAACTTTTGCGTAACCGCCTGGCCGGGGGGCAAGCGGTTTGCCCGCCGGACCTGGTCTTCTTCTTCGCGCCGGGAAAGAATGCGCTTCAACATGATTTAATTCCTCGCTTCACAAACGTCGCCCAGGTTGGCGACAACGAATCCTGATTGTAGGGTACGACGATACTGCACGCAATACATCTCTGTGAAATCTACAAGACATTATTCTAACGAGCAGACGGCCGTTGCCCACGCCTGGCGCCCTCTTTCCTTAGCTGATTCTTACAATGCCAGCCTGACAGCCATTCCTTTGCGAAAATAGCCTTTACGCTCTGATCCGAATCAGGCAATACAGCATCAATTAAGGAAAAATCAATGGTCACAGCCCGAGCGCCCTATCTACGCGAGCGCCCCTTTCTCGCCGTTTCAATTACCCATTTTTTCGTGGACGTGCTAAACAGCAGCCGCACGCTGCTGGTGGCTCTGCTGGCGGTAAGCATTGGCCTGACCAATGCACAGGTCGGCATTGCGCTGCTGCTCTACAACGTGGGCAACGCCCTCTCGCAGCCGCTGTTTGGCTGGCTGGCCGACCGCATAGGGCCGCGCTGGCTGGTCATCGGCGGCGTGGGCTGGATGATCGGCTTCTTCGGCATGGCCGCGCTGACGCCCGACTGGCCGGCGCTCGTAGCGCTGACGCTGGCCGGACTGGGGTCAGGCGCTTTCCACCCGCCGGGCACAATGGTCGCCGGGCAGGTTAGCCAGCAGCAGCGCACGCAGGCCACGGCCGTTTTCTTTATGATGGGCCAACTGGGGCTATTTGCCGGGCCGGTGCTGGCCGGGCTGCTGCTGGAACGGTTTGATCGCCCCGGCTATCTGGTACTGCCCGCCCTGGCGCTGATTGCCTTCGTAAGCGGCTGGCAATGGCTCGCCAACCCGCCGCGCAGCGCGCCGTTACTCACTGCAGCAGACGCCGCCCCACCCGTCCGCGGCGCCCGTCCGCGTCTGACGCTCTCGGCGCCGCTGGCGCGGCGCGCAGGCCCGTTGATTATGATCATTCTCAGCATCAGCAGCGTCAGCATCACGGCGATCAACTTTGCGCCCAAGCTGTTCACCGAGCTGGGCTACGGCCCCCAATACGTCGGGCTGCTCTCCGGGCTGTTCATGGCCGGTTCGGCCGTGGGCGGCGTGGTGGGTGGGGCGCTGGCGGATCGCTTTAACGGCCGTTTCGTCATCCTGCTGGCCACGCTGGCCGGCATCCTGCCTATCTACTTCTACATTCCCGCGCCCGGCGCGGCGCGCCTGACGCTGCTGCTGCTGGCCGGTTTCAGCGTCGGCATGCCCCACAGCGTCCTCGTGCTCATGGTGCAGTCGCTGCTCCCCAACCGGCGCGCGCTGGCGTCGGGGCTGGCGCTGGGCTTCATGTTCTTCAGCGGTTCGGTCGGCAGCTACGCGCTAGGGCTGGTCGCCGACGCGGTAGGGCTGGCACCCACGCTGCAGGCCACGGCCTTCCTGCTGCCGGTCGCCACGCTGGGCGCGCTGCTGCTGCCGCGCCGGGAGGGATAAAAACAGGGGTGTACAGGATTTGCGAACGGCAGGAGACCCCTTATAGCGGCTTCACCGGCGGCTTAACCGCGCTAAATTCGCAAAAAATGATATGATAGTACAGTATGGACATCTGGCAGGAATTTCACGGCCCTAACGCCGGCTACATTCTCGAACTGTACGAGCGCTACCTGGAAGACCCGCGGGCAGTAGACGCCGCCACGCGCGCGGCTTTTGCCCGCTGGCAGCCGGACCTGAGCGCTATCCCAGCCGGGGACGGCGCCGCGAGCGAGCGCGTCGCCCCGGTCGACGCTCCCACCGCCCCCACCGCAACCATCATTGGCGCGGTCAACCTGGCCAACGCCATCCGCGAATACGGCCACCTGGCGGCCAATATCGATCCGCTGGGCCTCTACACCCCGCCCGGCGACCCGGCGCTCGACCCCGCCGCGCACGGCGTCACGCTCGACGACCTGCGCGTGCTGCCCGCTGGGATTGTCGGCGGGCCGCTGGCCAAAGAGGCCGGCAGCGCCCTGGAAGCCATCCAGGCGCTGCGCGCGATTTATGCCGCCACGATAGGCTACGATTACGACCACATCCGCGTGCCCGAAGAGCGCGAATGGCTACGCGAAGCAGCTGAAAGCCGTCGCTTCCGCCCACCCCACACCCCCTCCAACCCGCGCACGCTGCTGGAGCGGCTGACCCAGGTGGAGGCTTTTGAGCAGTTTTTGCACCGCCTCTTCCCCGGCAAAACGCGCTTCTCCATCGAGGGGCTGGACATGATGGCGCCGATGCTGGAGATCATGCTGGGCGAAGCGGCCGAAAGCGGCATCTACACGATTTTGATCGGCATGGCCCATCGCGGGCGGCTAAACGTGCTGGCCCACGTGCTGCACAAGCCGTACGAGGAGCTGCTGATGGAGTTCCGCGATACGGTGGAGGGCAGCTACGGCGCGCGCGAATATCTGGGCTGGTCGGGCGACGTGAAGTACCACGCCGGCGCGACGCGCGCCATGGTCAACCACGCGGAGCTGGTCGATCTGGTGGTCAAGATGGCGCCGAATCCCAGCCACCTGGAACACGTCAACCCCGTGGTGGCGGGCATGGCGCGCGCCGCCGGCACGCAAACCGACCGGCGCGGACCGGCCACATTCAATCCCCAGGTGACGCTGCCGATTGTGATTCACGGCGACGCCGCCTTCCCGGCGCAGGGCGTGGTGGCCGAGACGCTCAACCTACAGCGGCTGCGCGGCTACAGCGTCGGAGGCACGATTCACATCATCGCCAACAACCAGGTCGGCTTTACGACAACCAAATGGTACGGCCGCAGCACCCTCTACGCCAGCGATCTGGCCAAAGGTTACAAAATCCCCATCGTACACGTCAACGCTGACGATCCGGAAGCGTGCATTGAGGCAGCGCGCCTGGCCCTGGCCTACCGCCAAACCTTCCACACCGACTTTGTGATTGACCTGGTGGGCTACCGCCGCTACGGCCACAATGAGGGAGACGAACCGCGCTTCACGCAGCCGCGCATGTACACGCTGATCGACAAGCATCCCACCGTACGCGCTCAATGGGCCGCCGCGCTCGAAAAGCAGGGCGTGATCACGCGCGCCTGGGCCGATGAGCTGCTGGAGCAGCAGATAGCGCGCCTGCAAGCCATTTACCAGGCGCTGCCGCAGCGGCCGGCCGCGACCCTGGAGCCGCAGCTTGAGCCGCCGCCGGCGGGCGCGGCTAAACGGGTAGACACGGCCGTGCCGCTTGACCACCTGCGCGCTTACCACCAGGCTCTTTTGCAGTGGCCGGACGACTTCCGGCCCAACGAGAAGCTGGCGCGCGTCCTGCGGCGCCAGCGCGACGCCTTCAACGACCCGGATGCACCGGGCATCGACTGGGCGGGGGCCGAGCGGCTGGCGTTCGCCTCCATTTTGGCCGAGGGGACGGCCATACGCCTCACGGGCGAGGATGTAGAGCGCGGCACCTTTAGCCACCGCCACGCCGTCATGCGCGACCGCGAAGATGCGCGGCTATACATTCCGCTGCACCACCTGGCGCAGGCCGCGGCGGCCTTTGAGGTGCGCAACAGCCCCCTTTCGGAAAACGCGGCCCTGGGCTTTGAGTACGGCTACAATATCGAGGCGCCGGACCGGCTGGTAATTTGGGAGGCGCAGTACGGCGATTTTATCAACAGCGCCCAGGCCATCGTGGACGAATTTGTGGTTTCGGGCAAGTCCAAATGGGAGCAGACGCCGTCGCTGGCGCTGCTGCTGCCGCACGGCTACGAAGGGCAGGGGCCGGACCATTCGACCGCGCGCCTGGAGCGCTTCTTGCAGTTGGCGGCCGAAACCAACGTGCGCATCGCCTACCCAACCACCGCCGCGCAATATTTTCACCTGCTGCGGCGGCAGGCGCTGCTGCTGAAGACCGATCCGCTGCCGCTGATTGTGATGGCGCCCAAGAGCCTGCTGCGCCATCCGGTCGCGGCCTCGGCCCCGCATGAGCTGGCCGAAGGGCGCTGGCAGCCGGTGCTCGACGACGGCGAGCGGGCGCAGACGCCGGAAGCGGTGACGCGGCTGATCTTATGCAGCGGCAAGGTGTACGTGGACCTGGTAACGAGCGCGCAGCGGGCGCGGCAAACGGCCGTGGCGCTCGTGCGCGTCGAGCAGCTTTACCCGCTGCCCGGCGAGGAAATCGGGGAAGTCATCGCCGGCTACCCCAACCTGACGGAAGTGGTGTGGCTGCAAGAAGAGCCGGAAAACGGCGGCGCGTGGGAGTTTGCGCGACCACGGCTGGAAAAACTGCTCAACGGCCGTTATCCCCTGCGCTTTATTGGCCGTCCGCGCCGCGCTAGCCCGGCCGAAGGTTCCAGCGCCAGCCACAAGCGCAACCAGGCCACAATCGTGGAGCGGGCATACGAGTTCAGTGATGAGTGATGAGTGATGAGTGATGAGTGATGAGTCGTTGTTTCTCATTACTCATCACTCATCCATCCCTCGTCACTCTCTGTAGGAGTGATGAATGACGATCCAGATACGAGTACCGGAACTTGGCGAGTCGGTGGTGGAGGCTACGGTGGGGGAGTGGCGCGTGGCGGAGGGCACGGCCGTAAACGTCGGCGACGTGCTGGTGGATTTGGAAACCGACAAGGTAGACGTGGAGGTGGGCGCGGACGCGGCCGGCGTGCTGGTCAACATCATCGCGCCCGCGGGGGCCGACGTGGCCGTGGGCGACGTGCTGGCAGAAATTGACCCCAACGGCGCCGCGCCGGCCGAGAGCGCTCAACCGGCCTCAAAGCCGGAACCGAGGCCGGAAACGGCCGTGGCCCCGCCCGAAACCGACGCCGCTACTCCCGTCGCGCGCCGCATGGCCAGCGCGCAGGGAGTCGACCTGAGTCAAGTCAGCGGCAGCGGCCCGCGCGGGCGCGTGACCAAGCAAGACGTGGCGACCCACATGCAAAAAGCCGCCGATCCGCAAGCCGGCGCGACGGAAGCTGGCGCGACGGAAGCCGGCGCGACGCCAGCGCCGACCCGGCCTGCCCCGCAACGGCCGTCCGCTTCACCCGCGTCCTCCAGCGACGGGCGCGAAACGCGCGTGCGCATGTCGCGCCGCCGCCGCACCATCGCCGGCCGGCTGGTGGAAGCGCAGCACACGGCCGCCCTGCTCACCACCTTCAACGAAGTGGACATGGGCGCCGTGATCGCGCTGCGCAAGCGGCGCCAGGAGGCCTTTGTGGCGCGCCACGGCGTCAAGCTGGGCTTTAGCTCCTTCTTTGTAAAGGCCGCGATAGGCGCGCTCAAAGCTTTCCCGCGCCTCAACGCCGAAATCCAGGGCGACGAGATGGTGCTCAAGCAGTACTACGACATCGGCATGGCCGTCGGCGCGGAGGAGGGGCTGGTGGTACCGGTGGTCCGCAACGCCGACCGCAAGTCGTTTGCGGAGATTGAGCACGAAGTGAAAGCGCTGGCGGGCAAGGCGCGCGACGGCTCCCTGTCGCTGGAAGATTTGCGCGGCGGCACCTTCACCATCACCAACGGGGGCGTCTTCGGCTCCATGCTCAGCACGCCGATTCTCAACCCGCCGCAGGTGGGCATTTTGGGGCTGCACAACATCGTGGAGCGGCCGGTCGCGCTGAACGGCGCGGTGGTGATCCGGCCAATTATGTACCTGGCGCTGACCTACGACCACCGCATCGTCGACGGCCGTGAAGCGGTGCTCTTCTTGGTGCGCGTCAAGGAGCTGATCGAGGATCCCGAAGCGCTGCTGCTTGAGGGGTAAAAGCTTAAAACCGTAGCCCGGACATCCCTGTCCGGGCGTAGCGGGCAAGGATGCCCGCTTTACATGGAGGGGTACAATGACTGTTTCACAACCGGGTCCGGGGCGCATGCGCAAGATGCTGCTTGGCGGCGCGTGGTGGCTGATGCTGCTGCGCGGAATCGTGGCGCTGCTGGTGGGGCTTTTTGTGGTCGTACAGCCGCGCGACGCGCTCACCCTTACAGCGCAAATCTTGGGAGCCTACGCCATTTTCGACGGCATCGGCGCGTCCGTGGCGGCGTTTCGCGGTCGCGGCGGCGGCAGCCGCCTCTGGGTGCTGGCGCGCGGCGCGTTGAGCATTATTTTGGGTATCCTGGTGCTGACGCTGCCGGGGCTGTTCGTGCGCGTAGCGGGCGCCATCTGGCTTACTCTGATTGCCGTGCAATCCATCCTGGCCGGCGCGCTGGACGTTTTTACGGTGGCGCGCGCGCGCAAGGAGTTTGAACGGCCGTGGTCGGTCACGGCCGGCGGCCTGCTGCTCATTTTGCTGGGCGCGCTCATCATCGCCGCCCCGCGGCTTTTCGGCGAGGCGATCGTGCTCTACATCGGTCTCAGCATCATTGCCCTGGGGCTGCTGCTGATTGGGCTGGCGCTGCTGCTGCGCTTCATGGGGCGGCGGCTGGCGTAGACGCTTTACCCACGCCCGCCCTGCGCCCGCGCGCCGCAACTTGGAGTTAACCAACCCTGTGTTATAATTCCACGCTGGTTAGATTGGTCCAATCTGCGAGACTGGACCAATCTGGATGTAAATGGAAACGGACTATGAGTGAGAAGGAAAAGCTGCGCCAGTCGATCCTGGCGCAGGTTGCTGAATACTACCAGGCGGCGCACGCGCAGCGGCCGTTTATCCCCGGCGAAAGCCCGGTACATTACGCCGGGCGGGTCTTCGACGCGCACGAAATGCAAAACATGGTCAGCGCCGTACTCGACTTCTGGCTAACGGCCGGCCCGTACGCCGAACAGTTCGAAAAGGCGCTGGGGGAGTTCCTGGGCGCGCGCGAGGTCATCCCGGTCAACTCCGGCTCCTCCGCCAACCTGGTCGCCGTCACCACGCTCACCTCGCAGCGCCTGCCCGACCGCCTGCGGCCGGGCGACGAAGTCATCGCCCCCGCCGTCAGCTTCCCTACCACCGTCAATCCGATCATCCAAAACGGCCTGACGCCGGTCTTCATCGATAGCTGCCTGGGCGATTATAACCTGGACGTGAGCCAGCTTGAAGCGGCCGTTTCGGAGCGCACGCGGGCGTTGATGTTCGCCCATACGCTGGGCAACCCGGCCAATATGGACGCCGTCATGGATTTCGTGCAAAAACACGACCTCTTTCTGATCGAGGATACGTGCGACGCGCTGGGTTCGCGCTGGGATGGGAAAATGGTGGGCGCGTTCGGCCAGATGGCCACGCTGAGCTTTTACCCGGCGCACCACATCACGATGGGCGAAGGCGGGGCAGTGTATACGCAACGGCCGTTGCTGGCCAAAATTGCGCGCGCGGTGCGGGACTGGGGGCGCGACTGCTGGTGCGGCTACGACAACCCCGTCAACGGCAAGTGCGGCATCCGCTTTGAGCGCGAAGTGCCCGGCATTCCCGGCTTCTACGACCACCGCTACTTCTACACCGAAATCGGCTATAATCTGAAGCTCACCGACCCGCAGGCCGCCATGGGGCTGGCTCAATTGGACAAACTGCCCGACTTCATCGCCGCGCGCAAGCGCAATTTCGCCTACCTGCACGCGCAGTTCGCCGAATTTGACGAGTTCCTGATGCGCCCTACCTGGCATCCCAAGGCCGACCCCTCCTGGTTCGCCTTTCCGCTGTACGTGCGCGAGACGGCGCCCTTCCAGCGCCACGAGCTGACGCGCTTCCTGGAGCAAAACAAGGTGCAAACGCGCCTCATCTTTGCCGGCAACATCGTGCGCCAGCCGGCCTACCGTGACCTGAACTGCCGCATCGTCGGCGACCTGCCCGTCTCCGACCAGATCATGCGCGGCGGCTTTTTCATCGGCGTCTTCCCCGGCATGGACCAGGCGCGGCTGGATTACATGCTGGAAACCTTTGCGAAATTTTTCAAACAGTTATGAGCATGCGGCAGGATCGCAAGCGCGGCGCTGGCGTCATTCCCCGCCCCCAATCCGTATGAAAAAACTCTCTGTCATCATCTGCTGTTACAACGAGCGCGCCACGATTGAAGGCGTCATCGCCAGGACCAAAGCGGTCGACCTGGGACCCCGCTGGACGCGCGAAATTTTGGTCGTGGACAATTTCTCCACGGACGGCACGCGCGAGATTTTACAGCAGATCCATGACCCGGAAATCAACGTCATCTTCCACGACCGCAACATGGGCAAAGGGATGTCGATCCGCACGGGCATCGCCAACATGACGGGCGACTACATGATCATCCAGGACGCCGACGCGGAATACGACCCGGCCGACCACGTGCAGTTCACGCGGAAAGCGGACGAGACCAACGCAGCGGCCATCTTCGGCTCGCGCGTGCTGGGGGGCGAGGTGAAGTACGAGTATGCACATGCCTATTTGGGGGTGCGGCTGTTAACGGCCGTGACCAACCTGCTCTTTGGCGGCAAGCTTACCGACGTGGCCACCGCCACCAAAATGGTGCGCGCCGACGTAGTGCAGGCCCTCAACCTCACCACCACCGATTTTAACCTGGACTTCGAGCTGCCTAACAAAATTCTGCTCGCCGGCCACCAGATTATTGAAATTCCGATCAGCTACAACCCGCGCACCTACGCCGAAGGCAAAAAGATCACCAGCCGCGACGGCGTGCGCGCGCTGATCACCATGCTGCGCGACCGGTTGGGGCTGACGCCGGTCTTCAAACCGGGTTATCCGCGCGCAGAGAAAACGGCCTGAGCCGCGCCCCGGCTGTAAGGCAAACCTTAATGCGCCGGCGCTAAGCTTGACCATCGGCGCCAGAGAAAGCGCCATGACACACCCGCGGGAAAAGCTATGAAAATTGTCGTAACCGGCTCCATTGCCTTTGATTACCTGATGTCGTTTCCCGGCAGGTTCACCGACGTGCTGCTGGCCGACCATCTGCACAAAGTCAGCCTGAGCTTCCTGGTCGACTCGATGAAGCGCCAGCGCGGCGGCACCGCGCCCAACATCGCCTACACCCTGGCGCTCCTGGGCGGCCGGCCGACCGTGATGGCCACGGCCGGCGCCGATTTCGCCGAGTACCGCGCGTGGCTGGAGCAAAACGGCGTTGACACCTCGGCCATCGTTGAGATTGCCGACGATTACTGCGCCTCTTTCTTCGTCAACACGGACCTGGAGCAGAACCAGATCGCCAGCTTCTACACGGGCGCAATGGCGTACGCCAATCGCCTGACCTTCGCGCAGCACGCGGCCGACGCCGATCTGGCGATCATCTCGCCCAACGATCCGGAAGCGATGCGCGCCTACGCGCGCGAATGCAAATTGCTCGGCATTCCCTACATTTACGACCCCAGCCAGCAGACCATCCGTCTTAGCGGCGAAGATCTGCGCGCCGGGTTAGACGGCTGCCGCCTGTTGACGATCAACGAGTACGAGTTTAGCCTGATCCAGGATAAAACCGGCCTCAGCGCGCACGAAATCCTGGCGCGCGTGGGCGGCCTGCTGGTCACCAAGGGCGCCGCCGGCTCAGACCTGTTCATTGACGGGCGCGTGCTGCACATTCCGGCCATGCCGCCCCATCAGATTGTAGAACCGACCGGCGCGGGCGATGCGTTTCGGGCCGGCCTGCTGCGCGGTATCCAGCTTGGCCTGCCGTGGGAAATCGCGGGGCGGATGGGCGCCCTGGCGGCCACCTACGTGCTGGAGCAGATGGGTACCCAAAATCATACCTTCACGCGCGCCGAGTTCATCAAGCGCTTCCGCGAGTACTTTGACGACGAGGGCGCGCTGGATGTGTTGTTAGAGTAAAATAATTAGGAGAACTTTTCATGGATTTTGACATTAAGAACCTTGACCTGGCGACCGGCGGCCGGCATCGGATTGACTGGGCGCAGCAGGAAATGAACGTGCTGCGCGGTATTCGCGAGCAGTTTAGAGAAGAACGGCCGTTTGCCGGGATCCGGATCGGCGCGACCATGCACGTCACCACCGAGACGGCCAACCTGATGATCGCGCTGCAGGCCGGCGGGGCCGAACTGGCGCTCTCCGCCAGCAACCCGCTCAGCACGCAGGACGACGTAGCGGCGGCGCTGGTCAGCCACTACGAAATCCCGGTTTTCGCCATCAAGGGCGAGGACAACGAGACCTACTTCAAGCACATCAACGCCGTGCTGGACACCCGCCCGCACATCATCATGGACGACGGCGCCGACCTGGTCAGCACGCTGCACAAATCGCGCCGGGACGCGATCGACAACGTGATCGGCGGCACGGAAGAGACGACGACCGGCATCGTGCGCCTGCGCGCCATGTCTAAGGACGGCAAGCTGGAGTTCCCGATGATGGCGGTGAACGACGCGCTAACCAAGCACCTCTTCGACAACCGCTACGGCACAGGCCAGTCCACCATGGACGGCGTCGTGCGCGCCACCAACTACCTGATTGCGGGGCGCAACGTGGTCGTGGCGGGCTACGGTTGGTGCAGCCGCGGCATCGCCATGCGCGCGCGCGGCCTGGGCGCCAACGTCATCGTCACCGAGATTGACCCGCTGAAGGCGCTGGAGGCGGTGATGGACGGCTTCCGCGTGATGCCGATGATTGAAGCCGCGCCGGTGGGCGACATCTTCATCAGCGCCACAGGCGACATCCACGTGATCGACGCACACCATTTTGCGGTGATGAAGGATGGGGCGATCATGGCCAACTCCGGCCACTTTGACGTGGAGATCAACAAGCCGGCCCTGCTGGAGATGTCAACGGCGAGCGCGCCGCGGCGCGTACGGCCGTTTGTGGACGAATACCTGACCAAGGACGGCCGTCGCCTCTACCTGCTGGGCGAAGGGCGCCTGGTCAACCTGGCCGCCGCCGAGGGTCACCCCGCGGCGGTGATGGACATGAGCTTCGCCGGCCAGGCCATGGCCGCCAAGTTCCTGGTCGACAACCGGGGCAAGCTGGAGAACAAGGTGTACACAATCCCCGCCGAGCTGGATCAGGAGATTGCGCGCATCAAGCTGGAGTCGATGGGCATCCAGATCGATACCCTCACCCCGGAGCAAATCGCCTACCTCAACTCCTGGGAAGAAGGAACTTAAGGCAGCGAGGTGACGGGGTGACCTGTCGCCCCGTCACCCTGACAACCATGGCGCCGCGCGACCAAAACACAGACGACCGTATTGGGCTGGTGCGGTCGGCGCGCATTTTTTCAAACGTCGTCAGCCCGCCGGTGATTTTTGCGCTGGTGGCGCTGGCGCTGGCGCTGCACGCGCGGCCAGGCTGGGAAGGGCTGGCGTGGGCCGCCGCGTATGGCTTCTTCGTCGCGCTGACGCCGATTTTGTTTGTGCTGTGGCTGCTGCAAACAGGGCGCATCGCGGAGCTGCACATGAGCAACACCCGCGAGCGCCATCTGCCTTACCTGACGGCGGTGCTGGCGGCGGCAGTGGTGTACGGCCTGGTCACGCTCCTGGACGGGCCGCAAATTTTGCGCTGCCTGGCGATTTTCAACATGCTCACGCTGGCGCTGCTGGGTCTGATCAACGCGCGCTGGCTGATTAGCTTCCACGCCACGGCCGTGGCCGCGGCGTGGCTGATCACCATGCTGGTCTTCGGCTGGATGGCCGGCCTGCCGGTGCTGCTCTTTGTAGTGCTGGTGGCGGCGGTGCGGCTCTACCTGAAGCGGCATACGCCGGCGCAGGTCGCAGCGGGGCTGGCTTTGGGGCTGG
>Ga0209498_1001530_pt1 | contig 14128 bp, 13 predicted proteins | sample WalLakDeSediment_FD_184131 | JGI IMG/M metagenome (GOLD analysis project Ga0209498, IMG submission 184131) | Lake sediment microbial communities from Walker lake, Nevada to study Microbial Dark Matter (Phase II) - Walker Lake 11/02/13 Deep... | ecosystem: Environmental > Aquatic > Freshwater >...
CTTCCTGCACGGGGCGGGGGAGCGGGGAGACGACAACGCGGCTCAGCTGAAGCACGGGGCGGTCGAGTTTCAGCGGCGGCAGGCCGAGCACCCGTGCCTGGTGCTCGTGCCGCAGTGTCCGGCGGGTCAGAAATGGGTGGAGGTCGATTGGAGTGGTCGGGCGGGCACTGGTACCTTTCCTGCCCGGCCATCGGAACCCTTGAAGCTCGCGCTCGAGGTCGTGGACGGTCTGATCGCCGCGGGGAAGGTAGACCCGCACCGGGTCTACGTCACCGGTCTGTCGATGGGGGGCTACGGCACGTGGTACGCGGCTGGGATGCTGGGTTCTCGCTTCGCAGCGGCTGCGCCGATCTGCGGTGGTGGCGACCCTGAGTGGGCCAAACGGTATGTGGGGCTACCGACCTGGGCCTTCCACGGCGCTGACGACAAGGCCGTGCCGGTCGATCGCAGCCGGGAGATGATCGAGGCGATCAAGGCAGCCGGTGGCGAACCCAAATACACCGAGTATCCACTCGTTGGACACGACTCGTGGACGCAGACCTATGCCGATGACGCCTTCCACGCGTGGCTTTTTGCTCAACGTCGGACCGACCGCTGAGGAGCACCACGTCCGACGGCGGGGCGGCATGGACAATGGGATGGCGTTCGTTCCCGCAGTCCCCGGGCTCGCGCCCGGGGCTTGTATGCGAGAGAGAGGGAGGGATTCGCCAGCCTGTCGAGCCGGCCTTGCAAGCAAGCGCGGGGGAGAATTGCAACGATGTTCGGCACGCCCTGTGCCGCATAAAAGCCCCCAGCGCGAGCTGGGGGACTGTGAGCTGCACTCAACCTAGTGCCAGCCGGGCTATGAACCATGCAGGGCCTGTAGCTGGGCATGCCCAGCTACAGGCAGTGGGAGCGGTCAGGTGGCGGCCGCGATCAAGCCGCGGATGCGGTCGAGCACGAATGGCAGGCGGTCCTGGCTGTCGGAGTCCGGCATGAGGTGCGCGGCCACAAGAACCTCCGCATCGCCTCGGGCAAGAAACTTTGATAGCTGGGCAGCCACATAGGCCCGCAAGGCAGGCGGCGCGGTGGCGAAGTCGGCGACGATCTCCCGCCGACCGTCGATGACGAAGATCAGATCTTCCAGATCGTGGCTGGCCATAGGGTCGCGGCGGCCGCGGTCGCCGAAGGCAGCGAGTTTGGTGGCCAGAAAGCAGGCAGGCGTTACAAGGCGGATCGTCGAGCCGTTTGGCAGCATGGTCGGTCGAGCCGTGTCGAAAGCCACCTGATACCACTCGCAAGAGAAGCCGAGAATCTCGCCTCGGGAGGGCATGATATCGATGATCAGATCATCGAGGCACCACCGGCATACGGGCGCGCCGGGGCTGGTGTCTTCGACGAGGCCGCAGGAAACAAATCGCTCCCGCAGCGTGTCCGAATACTCCCCCAGATTCAGCACGTCGACAACGACGTCCACGTCTTTCGTTTGCCGAGGGGAGCTGGCGCCGGGGGAAGTGATGAAAAGTTCCGTCACCACGCCGCCCAGAAACACGAACCGGTCGATGAGCGGAGCCAACCGCTCGACGACCCGCATGAGCATGGCGAGGTTACCGGACACAGGATCAGTCACTGATGAGCCTCGTCAGATGCTCTTTGGCCAGATTCCGCTCACGGGCTCGACCACCACGAAGAGCATCGAATAGGCTCAGGCACTCGTAGAGCTTCGAATCAGCGCGGGCGGCCGCCGGGGCGAATCGGTAGAGCGGCTGGAAGAGCTCGCCCCGAACTCCCCCTTCCGGGTCGGGCCAGACGGGGATCGGGTCGCCCCCGGGCTGGATGAGCTCGGAGAGGGGCGGAGCAGCGTAGGCTGTGGGCATGCCCCTGGTCATGCGGCCGCGGACGGCTGGGAAGGCGTAGCGGGCGCCATGCAACACGAACTCGAGCAGGGCGTAGCGATTCGGCTGTCGGTCGGCCAGGAGCAGGCCGGCGGCCTTGGCCCGCGTCACCGAGCGATGAACGGCCGATGGGCTTAGTCCAAGGGATTCGGCGAGCTTCCGAAACGTCATCCCGGGGTGGAGGGTCAACTTCAGGGCCACGACGAGATCTTGGGGGTTAAGTTGCATAAATCCATCATACGTTCCACATTCCAGAATGTGGAACAACGGGTGTTCTTAAGCGACTTATGGCCATTTCTACACAATCCGGACCCGGCTGCCGGCCCGGATTTGGCTCAAAGTTACTCACGGATTTCCGCGACCGGGGCATCGACGTCGGCCACGACCGCGGCCGGTGTTCCCGCTCTCGGGAACCCATATCAAGGGCCAGCTGGCGCCGACGAAGGGTCGTCCAAAAAGAATGGTTATCCTGGGCCCACGAACCGCCTCCCTACGACCCCTTCGGGCGGCGTCCACCTGGGATTCACTCCGGCGGGGAGCGGATCGGCCCGCACGAAGATCTCTTGAGGCGGGGCCACGAAAAACGAAAGCAGGGCCGGGCAGAGCCAGCACTCCATTGGCCGGCCCACCACCTCCCCGGCGTACCAGTTGCCTTGTCCACTTTGGTCGGGCCGCTGCCAGACGAGCCGTACGTCGTAGCCGTCGAAGCGATCCGGAAGCGTGACTCGCTCTTCGAGCGGCTTGCCGCCGACGGCGAGTGGGTGCCAGAGCGCGGCGAGGATGGCGACATGCCGGCGGTGCAGCCGCTGCTCGTCACCGCCGCCTTTTTTTTGACGACGCTGCCGAGAAGAACCGGGCGGCCGGGCAGATCCCCGGTGAGGCCCAGTCGGGTCCGCCGGCCAGCCCCGCCGGGGATGGGAAGGGGGGGCGGCCTCCGGAGCGACCGGGAGCCGAAACCTAACAAACAACCTAACAAGGCCCCCCCGGGCGGTCCCGAAATCGAAAAAATGAGCAATACGCCCGGTGGGGGTCGAACCCACGACCTTGGGATTAGAAATCCCATGCTCTATCCACCTGAGCTACGGGCGCGAAGATGCAGGGCAGGGCGGGCGGCGGCAAAGCAGGCCGATGCCCACCCCATCCATGATTCATCATAACGAGCCCAGCTCCGGATTCCTCAACGTCCCAGGCGGCCCCCCGTTTTCAGGAAATCGACTGCATTCAGTACTAAAACTCGAGTTGGCGGGCGATCGCCTGTGGGAGGAAGTCGATGTCGGGCCCTGACTCGTGGCCGCGATCTCCTCCTGGCAGACCGGGCCGCGAGTGCTCGCACTCCCGCGGGCCGTCACTTCTGCTCGAGGGCGGTTTGCATTGGCCGCGACGAAACGTCTTGCCGTTTCCAGCGTGTTGACGACCTGCTCGTGTGGAATATCCACGAAGTCACCGTAGTCGGCATCGAGTCGCTGCGCGTAGAGGCCGTCGAATGTCACCGCCTGCTCGGCAGCGAGCACGCCCTCGGGCACCAGTTCCTCGTGAACAGCCTTGATGATACCGCGATGCTTTCGAAACCTGCGGTCGCGGGCCACAAACACGGCGGTGGTTGCATGAAAACAGGCGTAATACGCCCTGTTCCAGGCCAGCCGCGAGCTCCCGCGGCCTGCCGCCTCGTGGGCGTCATCCAGGCACTCGCGGGCCAGACGCATCTGCTGGGCCACAATCCGGTCCCGTGCCTCCTTTTCGGTCATCCTCGGCCTCCCGCGACGTCGCGCACAACGTCTACCCCTTCCGCGTCGATTTCCTTGCGTATTGGGGCGGCCTGATACACGCCGCGCCACCACTCGTCGCTTGTGCGGATGAAGAGTTCGGGCCAGGTGCCCAGCCGCAGGCCAATGCGTCGCGCGGCCAGTCGCATTCCGCTTATCTCGTCAGGGCTGAGAGACCGCCCGGTCAGCACGAGCAGGTCGATGTCCGACTCGGGCGTGTCGTCCCCCCGTGCCTTGGAGCCGTAAAGCACGATCGCCTCGACCGGCCAGCCGGCCGTCAGCGCCCCCGCGATCTCGTCGATCGTGCGTCGATCGGCGTCGGCGAGTGATCGGAGGGCGTGCAACATCGTCATCGCGGCCGGCTCCAGGCCTGAACGCAACCCTCGCTATTTATAACACCGCTGCGAGCGCTGCGTGATTCATGGTCCCCACGGTTGGGCTGTCCCCCTTTGCCGGCTGCTTGGCACCCGGCTAACCGTTGCGGAAGTGTTGGGGGCCGGCAGGATATGTCTTCCGGCTGGTCTGGGCCCGTGCCGGCCGCGTCCCTCAAGGCCTGCGGCGAACAGGCGGTCATTTCCCCGACAGCCCAGGACGATGAAGTCCTAGCGTCTCGGTTGCCACGTCGGCCCAGGTCCGCGTAGCCAGCCGAGCAAGGATCGCCTGCTGGTTGGCAACGACCGCATCACGCGCTTCGAGCGCATGCAGCACCGCCCGAACCCACCCCGCCTCGCCGAGCCCCGCGCACTGGGCTACGTCGAACGGTAGCCCGAGCAACACCACCTCGTCGAACACCCCGTCGCCCGGCGGCAGGCGGCCATCGACAAGCAGTTTCAGGTTGCGGCGGTGTCGCCGCAGAAGGGTCGCGTAGGCAGGGAGTAGTGGGCCAGGAGCATCACCGGGGAGCGTGGCTACGAGATACTCGACCCGCTCAAAGGGGAAGTCGCAGAAGTGCCGGTCTGGTGGCCTGGCGTTGCCGCCCGAGAACAGCCCGCGAAGGTCGTCGCCGAGCCGCCGCCGCGACTCCTCCTCGCTCGCGGGTGAAGCGACCACCGGCAGCGGCGCCGGCGGGATCACGCGGCACGGGAGAGCGGCGCAGGCGTCGGCCGCGAGGCGGGCCGCATGCTCAGACGACGCCGCCACGGCCACCGCGGCCCGCGCAGGCCTGGCGAGGGCCAAGCCTTGCACAGGAAGCCCGCCGCCAAGGTCGAGGATCTTGGGCCCCGGCAGCCGCCGGGCACACGCGGTTCCTGCGGGCTGCACGAGCCATATTGCCCGCATCCCGCGCCGCCTCAGGTCCGCCACCACACTGGCCTGGGGTGGCGGCAACTGCCGCACCGCCGCCAGGATCGCCTTCGCGATCCAGAGCCAGAGCGTGATCTTCGCAAGCTTGATGATCCGCCGCGGCACGGCGAGCCTGCGGCGGGTCGGATCCTCCGCGAGCTTGGCGAGCGCGGCCTGCCACGAGCGGGGCGAGGCGGTCGCCCCCAACCTGATCAGTCGCTCGCCGCAGCCGTCGCGCAGCCGCTCGCCCCAGGCGATCACCGCCCGACGCAGGGCCGGATCACGTCCGGCGCGAACCACCCGCAGCTTGTCGGAAAGGAGCCGGCCAGGCCGGGCGAGATCGGCGAACAGCGCCGTTACTGCGTCGACATCCGCCGGCAGGCAGGGCACGAGGATCACCTCGACTGCTGCTCGCGTGTCTAGACCAGCCACGAGCCCGCGGGCGTGGCGGACGCGGCTGTCACCAGAGAGCATCGCCGGGCCCGCGGCGTCGTACTCAAGCCACAGGCCGACCGTGGGCGGCGTGGTACTCGTCGCGGCCGTGGGGGAGGCGATGCTCACAGGCAGGCAATCCTCGCTCGGTTCCCTGGCCCTGGCTCTATCCTTGTCCCTGGCCCTGGCTCGCCCCGCAACGCATCCGCTGCGATGACTTCCCCGATCCCCGCGACCAGTGAATCGTCCCACGCCCGCCAGCTCAGGTCGCGGATCCGCCGGCCGACAGAGTCTGGCGGCGGCGGCAGCGACTCGCCGGCCAGGAGTGCCTCGGCGGTGGCAAGCTCGTCGAAGGGATCAAAAAACCGTAGGCCGAGCCCAAACGCCTGATCGATTTCCCGCATCTGCGGATAGTCGCTTGCGACCGCCGGCCGCCCCAGCAGCGCCGCCTCGACCACGCTGAAGGTGCCGTTATCGGCGATCACGTTGTGGGCCAGGAATCGGGCCGACCGGAGCACGCGGGCGTAGGCCTGGTCGGAAACGGCGCCCAAGAACCTCAGCCGCTGGCGCACCTCAGGCTCGAGCGCGGCCACCGCCTCCCGCACCTGGCAGACATGGGGCGTGTGCCACTGCGGCTCGCGGCCCACAAGGCGCTCGGCGGGCAGGTCGGGATCGAAGAGGTCGGTCCACATACCCGTCACCACGATCTCGAGCAACCCGCCGAGTTCACGACAATAGCGGTCGATCGCCCGCAGCATCCGGAGCTGGTTTTTGTGGGGCGAGGGATTGGTCACCCAGGCGAAGAAGGGAGTGGCGGGAAGGAGCGGGTCGACCGGATCGCCCCCTGTGTCGGCTGCGGCGGCCAGCCGCTCGAAGTGGTCCACATCGAGCGTGGTGGGCAGCCGCACCACCGGGCCAAGAGCGCCCGCGTAGCCGAGCGCGTCGGCGGCCGTGTCGCGGCTGGTGACCACGACGAGATCGGCGTTGCGGACGTTCCGCAGAAAGTTCCAGGGTGCGGAGTCGGGGTCGGCATACGCCGGGGCGTCGAAGATCTCGGGCACGTACCGCTGGAGGTGATCGGTCACGAACACGCCGTAGGGCCGCAGCGGCACCAGCGTGTATTCAAGCCGATCCGACACAAATAGCCAGAAATCACAGTCCTGAAAGTCGGCGCCGCCGTCGCCCGGCACCTGGTAGCGGTCCGAGATCCACCGGCCTACGTCGAGGCCGGCCTCGGTCGCGAGCCGGCGCGCCTCATCCGGCTCGACCTGCCGCCAGCGCAGCCCGCGAATCTCGAGGTCGGGCAGGTCGCGCCGCAGCGCGGCGAGGTCGCCGGCGATCACCTCCAGGTGGTCCGCCGGCACCGCCAGCACCAGCGGCCCCGGCCACCGGCCTGCCAGGTGCCGCACGAGATTCAGGAGCAGCCGGATCGTGCCCCCGAGATAGGCGTGGGGCAGAAGCACGGCCAGGCGGGCTCCGGCGGTCGTCGCTTGCGCGGTCATGCGCTCCGCCGCCGAATATGGCTGCGGCCCGCGGCGGCGATCGCCGCGCAGACAAACCCCACGTCGTCGTCGGTCATTAGCGGATGGGTCGGAAGCATCAGGCCGCTGTCGCCGAGCCACTCAGCGACGGGCAGTGAGGCGATCCCCTGGCGGGCGGCGAGCCGGCGGTAGGGTGGCATCCGGTGCAGGGGTGGAAACAGCGGCCGCGTCTCAATGCCACGGGCCGCGAGCGCCGCCGCCAACGCGTCGCGATCGAGGCCGAAGCTGTCGCGGTCAACCACCACCGCCACGAGCCAGGGCGAGACCTCGGCCCAGGCGGCATCGATGCGGTGCGTTAGCCCGGGCTGACGCCGCAGCCGCTCCTCGTAGAGCCGCACGATCTCCCGCCGGCGGGCGACGAGGGCCGCGCTCCGCTCGAGCTGCGCGCAGAGCAGCGCCGCCGTGAGGTTTGACATCCGGTAGTTGAAGCCCACGATCGGGAAGTGGTACCGCCGCTCGGGGTCCATGCCATGCCCGCGGAGCATCCGCATCCGCTGGGTGAGGTCGTCGCGGGAGAACGTCACCGCCCCCCCCCTCGCCGCTGGTCACGATCTTGTTGCCGAAGAACGAGAATGCCGCCGCGTCGGCGAGGGAGCCTACCAAGCGGCCCCGGTAGGTGGCGAAGGGCGCCTCGGCCGCGTCTTCCACCACCCACAGGCCATGCTCGGCCGCGATCGCGTTGATCGCGTCCATATCGGCGGGGTGGCCGAGCAGGTGAACCGGGATGATGCCCACTGTCTTCGGCCCGACCGCGGCGGCCACCCCCCGCGGATCGAGGCACCAGGTTTTGGGATCGACGTCCACGAACACGGGCGTCGCGTTACAAAATCGCACGGCATTGGCTGTCGCCACGAACGTGGTCGCCGGCACGATCACCTCGTCGCCCCTCCCGACGCCGAGCGTGGCCAGGGCGAGGTGGAGGGCGGTGGTGCCGTTCGAGCAGGCCACGGCGTGCCGCGTGCCGCAGGCGGCCGCAAACTCCCGCTCAAATCGCTCCAGGAACTCGCCGCTCGATGACACCCAGCCGCTGCGGACGGCCTCGACAACGTAAGCCTCTTCGTTGCCCGTGAGGTCGGGTGCAGCGACTGCGATCCGGCGAAACGGCTCTGGCTCGAAACGGTGCTGCATGGGGGAAAGGCCCGCGTGCGCTGCCCCTCCGTCAGGCCGCCATCCGGGCCGGAACCGCGGACAGGTTCACGAGCCCCAGCCACTCCGAGTCGGAGAAGGGGCGAAACTCGTAGCCGAACGCCTGATAGAGGGCCATGGCCGTGGTGTTTGACCGGTCTACCTTGAGCCGCACTGTGTCGGCACCACGGGCGGCGGCGATCACGTGGAGGTGGGTGATGAGCCGGCGGCCAATGCCCTGCCCGCGCCACTGCGGGTCTACCGCGATGCCCAGGCTCGGCATCGTATATCCCGCCTCCCAGCCGCGGAGCATGCCGTAGGCCACCACCGGCCCGTCTCGGCCGGCGGTCCAGACGTGATACTCGTCGCCTCGGCCCGGTGCGGCGAGCTCTTCGACGGCCTCGCGGGTGAAGGGATGCGGATGAAACCACCGGCCGTCACCCGCCGCGGCGAGCCGCGTGAGGAAAGCCACAAGGTCGTGGACATTCCGCGATGTAAGCCGGCGGCAGCGGAGGCCGATGGCCGGCCCGGCGGGGGCAGGGGCAGCGGCAGATGGCGGGGAGTAGTGGTGAGCCTGCATTCGGGGAAAGTCGCACAATCCCGGCCAGGACGCAATGCAGTTTTGGCAGCCTTGCCAGCCGCCCCGTCGCAGGAGCCCGGCGAGGGGTTTCCCAGACGGCAGCGTTGCTCGCATCACGGAGTGGCCCGTGTACACAGTGGCCGGGGTCCGCAGACCTACGCCTTATGCCCCCAGACCAAGGCGATTTCGAGGCGGGCGACTCCAGTCAATCGACCGGTAGGAAGACCCACAGGCCGGGGCGGCCACTGTTGCAATGGACTGCCCGGCCCAGCAGGCCAAGGCCGGCAGCACTGAGGTAGACCGCCGTGCGGGCGGCATCCCAGAAGCCGTGAATTCCTCTGACCCGGGGGCCGCGGAGCCGCGATCGTACGCTCGGCACCGGATGGAAGATCATCTCCACGATCGTGGGCCGATCACGTTCCCGGTCCTGCAGGTCATCAAGGGCTTCAATCGTCTGCTGCATCACGTCGCGGTGGGCTCCGGCCGCCAGCAGGTTGTGGTCGACTTCGTCCACTCCATACCGACTCGGTGTCGGCAGAACAAGCAGCCCGAGAAACGACCAGAGCGTGAACCCGAGGCTGAAGCTGATAATTCCCTCGGCCGTGGCGAGGCGTGCGGACCCCACGATGGCTGCCGTGAGGGCAATGCCCCCCATAGTGAAGCCGATTGCGAGCATTCTGCCCCGCCACCAGGCGCCGCACTGCACGGCTGTTTCACGCCGGCGCAGGGCCATCGCGAAGGCTTCCGGATTGAGCACATCCCGCCACCGGATCGGCAGGAGATGGAACCGTGGTCGGCAGATGCCGACCACCGCACCGGTAAAGCCCTCGTCAGGTGATTCAGCCATGAAGGTCGGCAGGGCTGGCGGAGTAGCCTGGTCCTCGAGCACCGGTGAACTGGGCGTCACTTCAAGAGGGGCCATGGCAGTTGCCAGAAGGATTCGCATTCGCAGCAGTAGAAAGACGATCAGTCCAGCGGCGGTGATCACGCCGAACACGCCGGCCACCCGACCGGACCAGAGCAGGGCGACCGCAGTCGCGAGCAGCAGGGCGGTGTGAACGCCAACGCCGCGGGCGATTCCGAGCAGAAACGTTCCGAGTGGTGGGTGCTGCCGGCCGTACCACCGCGGGAGGAGGTAGCCTCCGAACAGGTCGAATGGCAGTTGCACGAGCGTGTAGGCGAGCAGGGCAATCGCAACCGCGGCCACCTGGAGGTGGAATGGTGCAGCGGCAACCGGAGCGAGCTGAGCCGGCAGTCCACACAAGAGCCCCAAGGCCGCCAGCACGACAACCGTGCCGACGCCGCTCATACCCAGCCAGAGCCTGGCCCGACCGTAGCCGGGCGCGACCTCCTGCGAATCGAGGTTGCCGCGGGCCGATTCGGAGCCGCGATGCATCGCTTCGGCTGTCTTGCGGATACCACGGAGCATGCCCCCGAACACCAGTTCGTGGAGGGGCACGACCGCATACCAGTAGAGCAGTCCGACAAGCCCATGAGGGCGGTAGCGGGCGGTCATCAGGAGCCGGGTGAGAGGCTGCTCCGCCTGGCCCTCCAGTGGCTGAATGGCGAAGTCGAGCTGCGCCTCACCCGGCAGCTTCATTTCGGCTCGCAAGGAAAGCGAGCGGTCCCGTTCAATGCCCACCACCCGCCAGAAGTCGAGGGTTTCACCAAATTCAACGGTCTCCGGATGCCGCCGGCCCCGCCGTAGGCCGGGTCCTCCCACGACATTGTCCATCCATCCACGGAGCCGCCAGAGCAGGTCGCCGGCGTACCAGCCGTTGCCCCCCCCGATCCGGCAGACGGCGGCATAGACGCTGGCAGGGTCGGCCTCGATATCTACCACGCGCTCATCGGTGAACACGGAGCCGCCTGCCCAGGAAGGGTCTCCGGGCATCGGGCCCGCCACACTCCACCGGGTCTCGACGGAATGCTGATCGACCTTGGCTTTAGCCCGGTGAATCGCCTCCCTGACCCCAAGTGGATGGTGAGGCATCAGCCGCTGCGTGGTGTCATCGGTCACAACCACCCGGTTTTTCAGCCCCTCCGCCAGCGGCCTGGCGATGCGATAGGAGACGGGCGTCACCAGGTTGATCCAGAGCGAGCTCAGCCTTGGAGTGAGCACCGGCACCGGCAGGATGATCCGACGGCGGAGGCCAAGCTCCTCGGCCATCACCCGCATCAACTGCTGGTAAGGCATGACATCGGCCCCCCCGATCTCCAGTGTCTTGCCGACGGTCTCAGGCACCTTGAGGCAGCAGACCAGCCAGTACAGAACATCGCTGATCGCCACGGGCTGGCACTCGGTGTTCACCCACTTGGGCGTGATCATGATCGGCAGCCGCTCCACCAGGTAGCGGAGGATCTCGAACGACGCCGATCCTGAGCCGATGATCATCGCTGCACGAAACGTCGTGACGGGGACGCCCGTCGAGGCCAGTTCCTGCTCGACCTGCCGTCGCGAGCGGAGGTGTTCGCTGAGATCCGCTCCCATCTCGCCAAGGCCGCCGAGATAGATGATCCGAGGCAGGCCTGCCTCCTGAGCTGCCTGTGCGAAACCGGCTGCCAGCTCGCGATCCCGCTGAGCGTAGGCTCCTCCGGTGGATGCCATCGAGTGCACGAGGTAGTACGCCGCCTGGCAGCCTTCGAGAGCGGCGGTCACAGCCGCAGTCTCGGCCAGTTCGCCGGCGATGACCTCGACGTGGGGGTGATGCCGCCATGGGCGGGCATCGAGTTTCCTTGGTTCCCGTACCAGGCAGCGGACTCGATAGCCCGCCTCCAGCAGGGCCGGCACCAGACGGCCGCCGACGTATCCCGTTGCTCCGGTGACACAAATCACGTCGGCAGCGATGGGCGGCGAATCGGCGGAAACGTTCACAATCGTCCAGGCGGGTGAGGGATTCGCGGGCCCTCTATTCTATGCAATCAGGCTCATCGGGGATTGCCCTGGTTTACGTCGGGAGCACGAGGCAACGTTCTCCGTGGGTCGGGGCCGCCCGTGCCATCCTGCCTCTCGCTCGCTTGCAAGGCCGGCGAGATGGCACTTGACGCAGCCACTTGCGTGGGGGTCGGGGTTGCCCGTGCCATCCCGCCGGACGTTCGCTACGGGCATCCTGCCCTTCGCTCACTCCGTGCAAGCTCGCTTCGGCATCCTGCCTCTCGCTCGCTTGCAAGGCCGGCGAGATGGCACGGGCAACCCCGACCCCTGGCCCATACAAGCCCCGGGGCGCAAGCCCGGGGACTGCAGGAAAAACGCCACCCCGCCTGCCACCCCGCAATCGCCGCACAACACGCCGGCCCCGCGGGCTGAAGTTGCTCTTTCAGGCTGGCCCGCTACCATAGCGGAAACTTATCCCTTTCCTCCCACGAGGTTTTTCATGTCCGCGGAACACGCCAGCAACTGGCCCGACCTTCTGATCGGTCTGTACGACAATCTGACCGGCCGTCGGGCCGAGATTTCGTATGAGTTCGACAACATGCACGTCAAGATTCCCAGTGGGACAGGACCGGGTGCCCAACACGCCGAATGGATTCTGCATGGCACCCTAAAAATCCGCACGAGAGACATGGGTTCTTCCCCAAACTGATACTGGCCGGTCGACTTACGGGTACGCTCGATGGTTGTCCGGTCGTTATCAGCGCAGCGGAACAAACCATCTCAATCCACCTTGCCAGCTTTCGTTCTGCTTGGGGATTGAGAAAGTACGCCCGTACCCTTCTCAGTTCAGTCGGCCCGGGATTGCGGTTTCTGGCCGACTCCGGGCTTCGGGTTGAGGGCCGGGTCGGCTCGTGGCCGGCGGTTGAACTGCTTCCTGCCCCAGGGTTGCTGACCGCGTTCTTTGTTCCCGGATTGCCTCGCGGGCGGTAGCCGCAGGAGCGGTTCCATCCAGCGGAACGATTGGCGAAGAGCCCCGCGGAATCGTCGGTGGCCCGCCGCCGCCCGCCGGGTTACCAGGATTCGGGCGTCAATCGCCCTGCGGGGTGCCGTGCTCGGCCAGCCCGCGGAGCAGTTCGACCGTCTCGTCCCAGCCCATGCAGGCGTCGGTAATCGACTGCCCGTAGACCAGGCGTGTGGGATCGTGGCAGTCCTGCCGGCCCTCCACGAGGTGGCTTTCGATCATCACGCCCATGATCGGCGAGTTGCCCGCAGCTCGCCTGGCCGCCACGCTCGCGACGACCTCCCGCTGCCGGCGGCAGTCTTTGCCGCTGTTGCCGTGCGAGCAGTCGATCATCAGCCGCTCGGAGAGTCCTGCCGCCCGCAGCGCGGCGGCTGCGTCGGCGACCGATTCGGCATCGTCGTTGCGGCCCCGGTCGGAGCCCCGCAGGATCACATGGCAATCAGGATTGCCGGTGGTTTCGACAATCGCGACCATGCCCTGTTTGGTCACGGAGAGGAAGTGGTGACCGATCGCCGCCGCCCGGATCGCATCGATGGCGATTCCCACCCGGCCGTCGGTGCTGTTCTTGAAGCCGACCGGGCAGGAGAGGCCGCTCGCCAGTTCGCGGTGCACCTGGCTCTCGGTGGTTCGGGCCCCGATCGCCCCCCAGCTGACCAAATCGGCGATGAACTGCGGGGTGATCGTGTCGAGAAACTCGCAGCCGGCCGCGAGCCCGAGGTTGGCGATGTGGATCAACAGGCTGCGGGCGGCGTGCAGGCCATGGTTGATCTTGAAGGAGCCGTCGAGGTCGGGGTCGTTGATCAGTCCCTTCCAGCCGACCGTTGTGCGGGGCTTCTCGAAGTAGACACGCATCACGATCTTGAGCCGGTCGGCCAGTTCCCGTGCGAGCGGGGCCAGCCGGGCAGCGTAGTCCCGGGCGGCAGCGGTATCGTGGATCGAGCAGGGCCCTGCGACCACGAGCAGCCGCCGGTCGTCGCCCCGGAGGATCTCCCGGATCTCCTCCCGGTGGCCGCTGATCGAATGAGCGGTCGCGTCGGTGACCGGCAACTCCTCGAGCAGGATCGCGGGAGGAATCAGCGGCCGGAGGTTTTTGATCCGGACGTCGTCGATGCGGGGCCGAGGGCCGCGGATGTCTTCAAGCATTGAAGGAAGGATGGCGAGAGGGAACGGCGGCCTGGTCGCGGGCCGAACGCGGCAGGCGGGAAGCCGCCCGCGAGCTTCGAGTATGCCCGGCCCGCGGCAGGACCGAAACTCATGAGTATGCGACGGCCCCTGGGGCCCGGAAGCCGGTGATCACAAGGCCAACCGCCGGAGCCGCCGGGCTTTGGTGCGGCTCTCCGGCAGGCGGCTGCTCGACGTGCATTCCACCGAATAGGGCGTCTAGCCCGCGGTTTCATCCGCGCCGCGATCCTTGCCATCGGTCTCGTCGCGATGGCGGCTCGTATCGCTGCGGCGAAACACAGCGACGACGTCTTCGACGGGCACCACGAACAGGAGGTTGATTCCCTCGAGGTCGACGGGAATCGCGTGCTTCGGATGGAACAGCACCTTGTCGTACTTGGCGATCGGCACGTCCGCGTCCCGCTCCACCTGGAGGCTCACCTCGACAACGCGACCGCTGATCGTGGGAATCTCC
>Ga0209498_1001531_pt1 | contig 14122 bp, 11 predicted proteins | sample WalLakDeSediment_FD_184131 | JGI IMG/M metagenome (GOLD analysis project Ga0209498, IMG submission 184131) | Lake sediment microbial communities from Walker lake, Nevada to study Microbial Dark Matter (Phase II) - Walker Lake 11/02/13 Deep... | ecosystem: Environmental > Aquatic > Freshwater >...
ATCCCTCGTCACCCTGCTGGCGGCCAGCCTGGCCATCGGCCTCGCGCAGCGCATCGAGATCGAGTTCTGGCACGGGCTCCTCCCCGCGCTCGGTGACCCGCTCGAAGAGACGGTCGACCGGTTCAACGCTTCGCAGGAGTTGTACTACGTCAACGCCGGCTACAGGGGCTCTTACGATGAAGTCTTCAACCTGACCGTCGCGGCGATTCGCGCCGGCACCGCGCCCGACATCGTGCAGCAGTACGAGGTCGGCACGGGCCAGTTCATCCAAGCCATTGCCGTCGTCATCCCGGTCCACCGGCTGATGGCCGACACCGGCGTGCCGTTCGACCCCGACATCTACCTGCCGGCGATCAAGGGCTACTACAGCCTCGCCGACGGCTCGATGATGTCGTTCCCGTTCAACAGCTCCACCGCCGTCATGTGGGTGAACGACGACGCCCTGACGGCGGCCGGCATCGATCCCGCCACCGTGTCGCTAGAGACCTGGGCGGAGGTCCGCGCCGTCGCCAAGCAGGTGGTCGACGCCGGCGCCGCCAACTGCGGCTTCTCGATGGCCTGGCCCACCTGGACCCAGTTCGAGCAGTTCAGCGCCATCCACAACGTCCCCTACGCGACGCTGTCCAACGGCTTCGAGGGACTCGGCGCCGAGCTGCTCATCAACAGCCCGCTGCACGTGCAACACATCCAGAACCTGATCGACATGCAGGCCGAGGGCTCCTTCATGTACGGCGGCCGCGGCAACGCCGGCGATACCAACTTCGTCACCGGAGAGTGCGCCATCGTGCACGGCTCGTCGGCGCTCGTCGGGCGCGTGAACCGCGAGGTGGAGTTCAACTGGACGATCCACCGGCTTCCCTACTACGAGGGCACCCCGAACGCACCGATCAACTCGGTCATCGGTGGGGCGGCCTTCTGGGTCCTCGACAACGGCCAGTCGCCCGAGAAGCTCCGGGGCATCGCCGAGCTCTTCGCCTTCATGAGCACCCTCGAGGAGACCGAGTGGTGGCACAAGACCACCGGTTACCTGCCGATTCGTTTCGGGGTCTTCGAGAAGCTCCAGGCAGAGGGCTTCTACGCGGCCAACCCGGGCTACGACATCCCCTACCTCCAACTCACGCGCTCCGAGCCGACCCCGAACTCCATGGGCTTCCGGCTCGGTAACATGCCCTCCATCCGCGAGGTCATCGAGGAGGAGATGGAGATCGCGTTCGGAGGCGGGCAGACGCCGCAACAGGCGCTCGACAACGCGGTCGCGCGGGGCAACCAGATCCTGCGGACCTTCGAGCGGCTCTACCGCTGAGCGCAACGTGACCATCGGGGGCGCCGATCGCTCGGCGCCCCCGCGCCCCACATCCCGAGCGAGTCCGGACGTCCTCGTCCGCAACGAAGGGCCCCATGCGACGGCGAACCATCTTCAGGAACAAGCTGCTGCCGTACTTGCTGCTTGCACCCCAGCTCGCCATCACGATCGTCTTCTTCTTCTACCCGGCGGCCCAGGCTCTGTATCAGTCGGTTCTGCTGGAGGACCCGTTCGGGATGCGCAGCCAGTTCGTGTGGCTCGAGAACTTCCAGATCGTGCTCTCGAACCCGCTGTACTACGAGGCGGCCCGCGTCACCGTCCTCTTCTCGGTCGCGGTGACGCTCGCCGCGATGCTGCCGGCGCTGGTGCTGGCGGTCATGGCCGACCAGGTGATCCGCGGCGCAAGCGGGTATCGCACCTTGATCGTGTGGCCCTATGCCGTGGCGCCAGCCGTGGCAGCTGCGCTGTGGGTGTTCCTCGTGCATCCCAACATCGGTCACCTCGGCCAGGGCCTGAAGGCGCTGGGGATCCCTTGGGACTACCGACTCCACGGCGGCCAAGCGCTCGGGTTGGTCATCTTCATCTCCGCCTGGCGGCAGGTCAGCTACAACTTCCTCTTCTTCCTGGCGGGCCTGCAGGCGATCCCCAAGACGATCGTGGAGGCGGCCGCCATCGACGGGGCTTCGCCGACGCGTCGCTTCTGGACCGTCGTGTTTCCGCTGTTGTCGCCCACCACCTTCTTTCTGCTGATCATCAACATCCTCTACTCCTTCTTCGACACATTCGGCGTGATCGACGCCATCACCCAGGGGGGCCCCGGCCGTGCGACGACGACGCTGATGTACCGCCTCTACCGTGACGGGTGGATCGGCGGCGACCTCGGCGGGTCGGCGGCGCAATCGGTGATCCTGATGGCGGCGGTGATCCTGCTCACGGCCGTCCAGTTCCGCTACATCGAACGGCGGGTGCACTACTGATGACCATCGGTCAGAACCGTTGGCTGCCGCACGTCGTGCTCCTGCTGGGTGTGTTCGTGTTCACGCTGCCCATCTTCTTCACGTTCATCGGCTCCACCCACTCCCAGCGAACCATCGCGGCCGGCCAGCTGCCGCTCACGCCCGGTCCACACCTGGTCGAGAACTACCAGGAGGCCCTGTTCCGCGGCGCCGGCGAGCGGGTGCGCACCACCCCCGCCACCGTGCTCATGCGCAACAGCACGTACATGGCTCTTGCCATCGTCGTCGGCAAGATCGTCATCTCGGTGCTCTCGGCGTTCGCGGTGGTGTTCTTCGAGTTTCCCGGCCGCATGTTCTTCTTCTGGATGATCTTCGTCACGCTGATGCTGCCCGTGGAGGTGAGGATCATCCCGACCTACGCGGTCGTGGCCAACCTGGGCATGGTCGATACGTTCGCGGGCCTGACCATCCCGCTGATCGCGTCGGCGACGGCCACGCTGCTCTTCCGTCAGTTCTTCCTCACCGTTCCCGACGAGCTGGTCGACGCGGCCCAGATCGATGGCGCCGGCGCCATGCGCTTCTTCTGGAGCGTGCTCCTGCCCCTGTCGCGCACGAACATCGCCGCGCTGTTCGTGATCATGTTCATCTACGGCTGGAACCAGTACCTGTGGCCGCTGCTGGTCACCACCACCCGCGGCACCGAGACGATCATGATCGGCATCGTCCGGATGATGCGCGGCGGTGACGCCTCGATCGACTGGAACCTGGTGATGGCCGTATCCATGCTGGCGCTGCTGCCGCCGGTCCTCGTCATCCTCGTCATGCAGCGCTGGTTCGTGAAGGGACTCGTCGAACCCGAGAAGTGACCGGCTCCGATCGGAGGATCATCGTGCCCCCCACCCTGCGCCCCATCCTCGACGTCGCCGCCGACCTCGGCCTCGACCCCGACCGCTGCACGCCCCTCGGCCGCCACAAGGCCAAGGTCGACCTGCTCGACCGAGACGGCCGCGCCAGCCCGGCCTCCGGCCGCCTCGTGCTCGTCTCCGCCGTCACCCCCACCCCCGCCGGTGAGGGCAAGACCACCGTCAGCGTCGGGCTGACGCAGGGGCTGCAGCGCATCGGCGCGCGCGTGGCCCTGTGCCTGCGCGAGCCCTCCCTCGGCCCCGTGTTCGGCGTCAAGGGCGGCGGCACCGGCGGCGGCCAAGCGCAGGTCGAACCGGCCGACGACATCAACCTCCACTTCACCGGCGACCTGCACGCCATCAGCAGCGCCCACAACCTCCTCGCCGCCATGGTGGACACCGACCTGCACTTCGGCGGCAGCAGTGGCCTCACGCCCGCCACCACCACCTGGCCGCGCGTCGTCGACATGAACGACCGGGCCCTGCGCAAGGTCGTGATCGCCGCGGGCGGCAAGGCCGAGCGCTCGACGCGCTTCGACATCACCGCCGCCAGCGAGGTCATGGCCATCATGGCGCTGTCGGCCTCGGAGGCGGACCTGCGCGCCCGCATCGCCCGGATCGTCGTGGGGCGCACCGCGGACGGGGCGCCCGTGACGGCCGACGATCTCGGCGCCACCGACGCGATGGTCGTGCTGCTGCGCGAGGCCCTGCGACCGAACCTCGTGCAGACCCGCGAGGGCGCGCCCGCGTTCGTACACTGCGGTCCCTTCGCGAACATCGCCCACGGCTGCTCGAGCGTGGTCGCCACCAACCTCGCCCTGCGCCACGCCGACGTGGTGCTCACCGAGGCCGGCTTCGGCTTCGATTTGGGGGGCGAGAAGTTCCTCGACCTGAAGATGCGGCAAGCGGGCCTGTGGCCGAGCGCCGTCGTGTTAGTCGCGACCGTGCGCGCGCTCAAGAGCCACGGCGGCGGCGACCTGACGCTCGGCCTGCAGCACTTGGGCCGACAGCTCGCCAACGTCCGCGCGTTCGGGCTGCCCCCGCTGGTGGCGCTCAACGTCTTCCCCGACGACACCGAGGCGGAACTGGCCGAGGTCGAGGCCTTCGCGGCGGCGGCCGGCGCGGTGGCCGGCCGCTCGACGGGCTTCACCGACGGTGGCGCGGGCGCCGCCGTGTTGGCCGAGCGCCTGATGGCGTTGCTCGACGCCACCGACGCCGACCCGCCGCGGCCGAGCTTCCTCTACCCGGAGGGCACGCCGGTCGTCGATGCACTGCACGCCGTCGCCTCGACGATCTACGGCGCCGCAGAGGTGCGCCTGTCGGAGGCCGCCGAGGCCGATCTCGCCTGGTTGCGCCAGGCCGGCTTCGACGGCCTGCCGGTGTGCATCGCCAAGACCCACCTGTCGCTGACCGACGACCCGAAGGGCGGCGGCCTGGCCCGCGGCTTCCCGGTCACCGTCAACGAGTTCCGCCTGTCGGCCGGCGCCGGCTTCGTGGTCGCCCGCATGGGCCGCATCTTCACCATGCCCGGCCTGCCACGCGAGCCCGCGGCGAAGAACGTCCGCCTGCGGCCCGACGGCTCCGTCCAGGGGCTGATGCAGGGCGACTGAACGGTGGGTTTCGAGTTCGTTCACCATGACCGCCGGCCTCGTGCCGACGGTCATGCATCGTTGACCGGCAGCGTCGCGCCGACGATCGTCCCGCCAGCGTCCCCGGCGTTACGCTGGCGGCGATGCCGCTATCGCCCGACGACGTCTACCCCGCCGGCGCCGGCGCCCCGCCGGTCGCGCTGATCGACGTGCGCTCGCCGGTCGAGGTTGCGCGCGGCGCCCTGCCCGGCGCGCACGCCCTGCCGCTGATGACCGACGAGGAGCGGCACCTGGTGGGCGTGCGCTACGCGGAGGCCGGCCAGGAGGCCGCCATCGCCCTCGGCTACGAGCTCGCCGGTCCGCACCTGCCCGCCCGGGCGGCGGCGTGGCGCGCGGTCGCGGACGCCGGGCCGACCGCCGTCACCTGCTGGCGCGGTGGCCTGCGCAGCGCGCTCGCCGTGCGCCACCTAGACCGGCCGGGCGTCGAGACGGTCGCCGGGGGCTACAAGGCGTTGCGGCGCCACCTGATGGGCGGCCTCCGCCGCGCGGTCGAGACGAAGCGCGTCGTCGTGCTCGGCGGCCTCACCGGCTCGGGCAAGACGGAGGTCCTGCGTGCACTGGACGGCGTGCCGGACCTGCTGGCGCTCGACTTGGAGGCGCTCGCGCGGCACCGCGGCAGCGCGTTCGGCGCCGAGGACGAACCGCAGCCGGCCCAGGCGACCTTCGAGAACGCCGTGGCAGCCGCGGTCGTGCTCAGTCCGGCCCGGCGCATCGTCGCCGAGGACGAGTCCCGCTTCGTCGGCCGCCGCACGGTGCCGGACGCCCTGTGGACCGCGATGCGGTCCGCTCCCGTGGTGTGGCTCGAGGCGCCGATCCAGGAGCGGGTGCGGCGGGTGTACGAGGGGTACGTGCGCGCGCCCGCCGAGCGCCACGGCGTCGACGAAGCCCGCGCGCGGCTCGAGGCCGACGTGCGCCGCGTGCGCCGACGCCTGGGCGGCCAGCGCTGCGACGTCGTGCTGCGATCGCTGGAGGCGGCCGCAGACGCGTGGTTCGACCCGGACGCCCACGAAGGCTGGATCGCGACGCTGCTCCAGGACTACTACGACCGGCTCTACCTGCGTGCCTTCGAGACGAGCGGACGCGCCCGGGCGTTCGCAGGCGACACCGACGACGTGATCGGCTACTTCAAGCGGCCAGCCTGAAGCGGCGGGCGGTCCTGGCCGCCGGTGCGCGGGCACGGCTGCGCCCGACGCCACGCCGCCGCCAACCGGATGCGACGATGGGGCCATGGAAGCCCCGAACGTCCGCCTGACGCACACGGTGAAGAAGGGCGGCTGCGCCGCCAAGATCGCTGCCGGCACGCTCACCGAGCTGCTCCGCTCGCTGCCGCTGTCGACCCACCCCGACCTGCTGGTCGGCCGCGACCTGTTCGACGACGCCGCCGTCTGGCGCGTGACCGACGACGTCGCCATGGTCCAGACGCTCGACTTCTTCACGCCGATCCTCGACGACCCGCGCGACTTCGGCGCGGTGGCCGCGGCGAACGCGCTATCGGACGTGTTCGCCATGGGCGCCACGCCGGTCACCGCGCTCACCATCCTCGCGTACCCGCTCGACAGCCTGCCGCCCGAGGTGTTGCAGGCGCTGATGGCCGGCGCGCTCGAAGTGATCCACGAGGCCGGCGCCCACCTGGTCGGCGGCCACTCGATCGAGGACGACACGCTCAAGCTCGGCTTCGCCGTCACCGGCCTCGCTCACCCGCAGCGGCTGTGGACCAACGCCGGCGCCCGGCCCGGCGACGTGCTGCTGCTCACCAAGGCGGTCGGCACGGGGACGCTGGCCGGGGCGCGCAAGAACGACGAGATCGACGCCGACGCGATGGCGCCCGCCATCGCCTCGATGCGGCAGATCAACCGGCTCGACTTGCCACCCGAACTGCACGCCGCGGTGCACGCGGCCACCGACGTCACCGGCTTCGGCGTCCTGGGCCACGCCCTGCACGTGGCGCAGGGCTCGGGCATGACGCTGCGCATCGACGCCGCCGCGGTGCCGCTGCTGCCGGGGGCGGCCGACACCCTGCGGCGCGGCATCCTCACCAAGGCGCACACGAGCAACACCCGCTACGTGGCGCCCCACGTCGCCGGTCGCGAGGACCTGGGCGAGGTCGCCTGGTGGTCGCTGGTCGACCCGCAGACCAGCGGCGGGCTGCTGCTGGCCGTGGCCCCCGATGCCGCCGATGCCATGCTGGCGCACGTGCGCGAGCGCTTCCCGCGGGCTGCGGTGGTGGGCGAGGTGACGGCCGCCGGCGATGCGGCGCTGGTCGTCGGGGCCTGAGCGCCGTCGGCGACTCAGCAGCCCAGCTCCGGTCGATCGCGGTAGTGCTCCAGCGCCTCAGGGTTGGCGAGCGCCTCGAGGTTGCGCACACCCTCCCCCATCACCACCGCCCGCACCGCCAGCTCGACGATCTCCCCGCTCTTCGTCCGCGGCACGTCCGGCACCTGCAGCACCACCGCCGGCACGTGCCGCGGCGTCCCGTGCTCACGCACCGTGGCGCGGATGCGCTCCACGAGCGCGCGGTCGAGCACCAGCCCGTCGCGCAGGCGCACGAACAGCACCACCCGCACGTCGCCGTCCCACGGCTGCCCGATGCACAGCGACTCGAGCCGCTCGCCCCGCACCTTCCTCCCGAACGTGAACGGCAGCCCCGCGTACATCTCAGCATGGCTCAGAACGTTCTGGACAGAGCTGCTGCTCCACTCCCACCGCATCGACGTCCGCACACCCCGCTCGTTCAGCGTGGCCGCGATGCCCTCGAAAGAGTCCCGAGCGATGGTCGCGTCGATGACGGTCCTCACTGCCTTGGCCCTGTCCGGGTCAACCTTCGCCACGTTGACGTTGGCCCCGCTCACGCGCTCCTTGGCCAGGTAGTACCCGTACACCGGGCGGAACACGAAGGAGCCAAAATTCATCGCCACCTGCACGCCATCGTTCGTGCGCGACTGGATCAAGTACCGCTCCTGCTCGGCCATGGCCCGGTCCCGGACCGTGTAGCCCATCAGCTCGATGGTCCGAAGGATGCCTGCGCGGTCCAGCTCGGCACCGGACTCGCCACCGTCGAAGATGCCCTCGACGTGCGTCCAGCCGGCCCTGTCCCCCCAGACCGCAAAGAATCTGAGGGGCAGCGTACTTCAGTTGAAAGGTAGGTAGAGCGGCAGGACTAGCTTAGATTGGCCACGTCGCGAAGTTCAGCTCCAAGACGGGGACCCCGGTCCTCGTCCCGACGATGCGGGTGGTCATCAGGTGGAGGCTCCCGCTCACGAGGTTGTACGCGGTGCCAGCGACGATCTCGGTCGCCGTCGCCTTGACGATGGCGTTCGCGTCGGAGAGCATGATTGCCGTCGTGCCGGTCGGTCCCCCGATCTCCCGGATGTGGTCGAAGTAGCCGAGGTCAGCGCACGGTCATCTCGAACTCGAAGCTCCTGGTACCGTCACGCAGCGAGGCGCCTTGGAGGTCGACCGAGACGCGCCCTTCGACGTAGTACTCGCCCGGTGCGAGGTCGCCGCTGAAGGTGTGCGATCCGGTCTCCATGGTCGTTGAGTCGACGAGCGGCCCGTGGGTGGACGACAAGAGCACGACGATCCCTGGTCCGGCGAGGTACGCGAGCTGGACCGAGGCGTTCTCCCCAGACCACGCTCCGGTCGTGGGGTCTTGGGTTCCGACCCGGAGCTCGCTGCGGTACTCGGCGTAGCCACCGGCGTAGCTCCCACCGGGTCCGCCTTCCGTGGCGATGAGCAAGACGCTCCCCGAGGCGCTGATCCCGCTCACGCCGATCGCGTTCGACCCCTGCATCGCGCAGGTGGCGTCGGAGGTGACGCGGCCGTCGAACGTCGAGGCGGGCACGCTCGCGTCGGCTTGCACCGAGCGCGAGCCGAACGAGGTTCCGTCCTCCGGGAACCGCGCTTCGTCGCGCACGTCGTCGAACACGGTGCTGCCTACGCCGACGTAGGCGCCCGCGGCGCAGCTCGCGTCGTTCATCCGTACGTTCGTCGGATGAGGGTCGGGGTTGGGATCGGGCAGTAGATCGCCATGCTGCGTCGGCGCGCCGCAGGCCGTGAGGACCACCAGCAGCAGCGCGATGAGGGGGGTGCGGTGGGCGGTCACGGATCCGGCGGTGGCGACATGGCCATGGTGCGCGCGCATGCGAGGAGCCTAGGGGAAGGGGCGTGACGCAGGCGTGACGCGCCGTCTCGAGCCACTACGCGTCGCGCTCCGGGGCCGGCCCGACGCGTGAGGCGGCATGCGTCGCAGCCGGCTGCGCCGATGTCGCCCCGGTAGGAGTCGAACGGGTCGATGGTCTCGTCAGGGAAGACGACCGCGGCAGGGCTCGGCCTCCGTGTTGCCCAGCATCCTGGAGTTCTGGTCCAGTAGATTGCCAATCCCGTACCCCCGGCATCGATGCTTGGTCCACCATCAGAAGCGCAAGACAATGCACTCCTGCGGTCTCCAGATGGGTCACGAGCTGCAGGTGGGCTGGCAAGTGTGGCTTTGACAAGCGGATGAACTCAGGCCTCGTCGCCCGAATGTTCGGCGGCCTGATCAACGAGGTCATGCAGAAGGCATCGGCCGAGACCGAGGCGTTCATCCGCACCGTCGTCAACTGACCCGGCGCGACGCTCCGCACCGGTCCACGAGAACCGTCGCGAGAACCGTCGCGCTCACCGCCACTGCAACTCCGGCCTGTCGCGGTAGTGCTCCAGCGCCTCGGGGTTGGCGAGCGCCTCGAGGTTGCGCACACCCTCGCCCATCACCACCGCCCTCACCGCCAGCTCGACGATCTTGCCGCTCTTCGTCCGCGGCACGTCCGGCACCTGCAGCACCACCGCCGGCACGTGCCGCGGCGTCGCGTGCTCGCGAACGGTGGCGCGGATGCGCTCCACGAGCGCGCGGTCGAGCGTCAACCCGTCGTGCAGGCGCACGAACAGCACCACGCGCACGTCGCCGGCCCACGGCTGCCCGATGCACAGCGACTCCAGCACCTCGGGCACCCGCTCGACCTGCCGGGTGATCTCGGCCGTGCCGATCCGCACGCCGCCCGGGTTGAGCACCGCGTCCGAGCGCCCGTGGATGACCAGGCCGTCGCTCGGCGTGCGCTCGGCGTAGTCGCCATGCGCCCACACGCCCGGGAAGCGCTCGAAGTAGGCGGCGCGGTAGCGCGCGCCGTCGGGGTCGCCCCAGAACCCCACCGGCATCGACGGGAACGGCCGGGTGCACACGAGCTCGCCCTTGACGCCGGCCGCGACCGGCCGGCCGTCGTCGTCCCACACATCGACCGCCATCCCGAGGCCGCGACACTGCAGCTCGCCGGCGCGCACGGGCCGCGTGGGGCAACCCAGCGCGAAGCAGGAGACGATGTCGGTCCCGCCGGAGATCGAGGCGAGCAGGAGGTCGGGCTTGACGTGGCGGTAGACGTACGCGAAGCCCTCGGGCGGGAGCGGCGAGCCCGTGGAGAGCACCGCCCGTAGCGCCCCCAGGTCATGCGTCTCGCGCGGCCGCGCGCCGCTCTTCTCCAGGGCCGCGAGGTAGCGGGCGCTGGTCCCGAACACGCTCACGCGCTCCTGCTCGGCGAGGTCCCACAGCGCGGCCGCGTCGGGCGCGAACGGCGAGCCGTCGTGCAGCACGACGGTGGCGCCGACGGCGAGGGCGCTCACCAGCCAGTTCCACATCATCCAGCCGCAGGTGGTGACGTAGAGGATGACGTCGTCGGGCGTCAGGTCGGTGTGCAGCACGTGCTCCTTGAGGTGCTGCAGCAGCGTGCCGCCAGCGCCGTGCACGATCGCCTTGGGGGCGCCGGTGGTGCCGGACGAGTACATGACGTAGAGCGGGTGGTCGAAGGGGAGCCGCGCGAAGGCGAGCGGGCCCGGGTCGGGCGCGAGGTAGTCGTCCCAGGCCACCGCGCCAGGGATGGGACCCAGGTCGGGAAGCGCCTCGAGGAAGGGAAACACCACCAGCCGCTGGACGGTCGGCAAGCGTGCGGCGACGGCGGCGAGCCGCGCGCGCACGTCGATGCGCTTCCCCGCGTAGCGGTAGCCGTCGGCGGCGATGAGCACCTTGGGCTCGACCTGGCCGAAGCGGTCGAGCACGCCCTCGGTCCCGAAGTCGGGCGAGCACGAGCTCCAGACGGCGCCGAGCGACGCGGTGGCGAGCATCGCGACCACGGCCTCGGGCGCGTTGGGTACGACGCCGACCACGCGGTCGCCGACCCCCACGCCGTCGCGCCGCAGCGCCGCAGCCAGAGCGGCCACGCGGGCGCGCAGTTCCGCGTACGTCAGCGTCGCCCGCCGCCCCGCCTCGTCGCGCCCGATCAACGCCAACCGCGTGAGCGCGTCGGGTGCCGCCGCGAAGCGCAGCAGGTTCTCGGCGAAGTTGAGGCGCGCCTCGGGGAACCAGCGGGCGCCCGGCATGCGCTCGCCGTCCTCGACGACGACCGTGCCCTTCGCGTCGGCGATCACGCCCGCGGCGTCCCACCAGGCCGACCAGAACGCGTCCACGTCGTCGACGCTCCAGCGGTAGAGGTCGTCGTAGTCGCGCAGGCCGAGGCCGTACCGGGCGTTCACGGCCGCGATGAAGCGGGTCAGGTTCGCGGCCCGAACGCGCCCGGGGTCGGGCGTCCAGAGGACGTCGCCGAGGTCGGGCGGCGCGCCCTCTCCCCCCTTCCGTGCCGTCGCGGAGATGCCGTCCTCCACGGGTCAGGGGCGCAGCAGCGTCACGCCGACCGGCGCGAAGCGCTCCATGGCCGCGAGGACCGCACCGGCCTCGTCCAGCGGACGCCGCGCGCCGATCAGCCGACCGAGCGGCACGCGGCCACGTTCGAGAAATCGGAAGAGCCGAGGGTACGAGCCCGCGGGCATGCCGTGCCCCCCGACGACGGTGAGTTCGTGCCGCACCACGCGCTGCAGCGGCAGCGGCGGATCGGCGTCGGCCCCGAGGAGCAGGCCGAGCTGGACGTGCCGGCCGCGCGGGCGCAGCGCGCGGATCCCCTGGGCGCTGGTGACGCGGCTGCCGAGGGCGTCGACCGTCACGTCGGCGCCGCCCACGGTCGCCTCGACGACCGCCGCCACCGCGTCGCCCTGCGTGGCGTCGACGCTCGCGAACGCGCCCAGCTCACGTGCGAGCGCCAGCTTCTCCGGCACCAGATCGACGGCGACGACGCGGGCCCCCGCGGCCGCGGCGATCGCGACCGCCGCCAGGCCCACCCCACCGCAGCCGAAGACGGCCACGGTCTCCCCCGGACGCAGCGCCGCGCGGTCGACGAGGCCGTGGAACGCCGTCATGAAGCGGCAGCCGAGCGACGCCGCCTCGTCGAAGCCGAGGCCCTCCGGCAGGCGCGCCAGATTGACGTCGGCCCACGGCACCGCGACGTACTCGGCGAAGCTTCCCCAGCCGTCGAAGCCGGGCTGGAACTCGCGCTCGCAGAGGTGCGTGCTGCCGTCCCGGCAGGTCGCACAGGTACCGCAGCCGCAACAGAAGGGCGCGGTCACGCGCTCTCCGAGCCAGTCGCCCAGAACGTCGGGGCCGACCGCGACAACCTCACCGGCGAACTCGTGGCCCGGTACGTGCGGCCAGCGGACGGTGGGGTCGTGGCCGACCCAAGCGTGCCAGTCGCTGCGGCAAACGCCGGTGGCGCGCACGGCGATGATCGCGCCGTGCGCCGGTGGCGCGGGGTCGGGAACGGTCGCGAGCGTCGGGACGCCGCGCGGGGCGTCGACCAGGATGGCGCGCATGCGCCATGCTACGCGCCCGCCGGCGTCCGCGTCGGTGGTTCAACGGGTGGGGACCGGCGTCACCCCACGCAGGCGGGCTCGCCGTTGGCCTCGATCGCGGCGCCGTTTGACGCCGCGGCGTCGTTCGACGCCGCGGCGTCCACCGGCGCGACGTCTGCCGGCGTCAACCCGATCTCGGCGAGCACCTCCGCCGTGTGCTGCCCGTGCAGCGGCGGCGGGTAACGCACGGCGGCCGGCGTGCCCCCGAACTTGATCGGGAACCCCACCTGCCGCATCGGCCCGACCGTCGGGTGCTCGAACTCGATGACCATGTCGCGGGCTTCGACCTGGGGGTGCTCGAACACCTGGTCGATCTCGAGCACCGGCGCAACGGGCACGCCCGCTTCGTTGCAGCGCTCGGTGAATGCGTCGGCATCGACCTGCGCGAACAGGGCGCTCAACACCTCGCCGAGCTCACGCCGATGCGCCACGCGCTGGCGGTTGTTGACGAAGCGCTCGTCGGTCGCCACCTCGGGCGCCCCGAGCAGGTCGCACAGTCGCCCGAACTGGCGGTCGTTCCCGACGCACACCATCAACGGCCCCGTGCGGGTCTCGTAGCTATCGGTGGGGACGATGTGCGGGTGGGCGTTGCCGAGCCGCGGGTGAACCTCGCCGCCCATCAGGTAGGCAGACGCCTGGTTGGCCAGCGCCGAGAGACCCGACTCGAAGAGTGACAGGTCGACGCGCTGACCCTCGCCGGTGCGGTCGCGGTGGAGCAGGGCCGCGTTGATCGCCATCGCGGCCTGGCAGCCGGTGATCAGATCGATCACGGCCACGCCCACCTTCAGCGGCCGCCCGCCCTCCTCGCCGTTGATCGCCATGAAGCCGCCAACGGCCTCGATGATCGGGTCGTAGCCGGGCAGGTGCGCCGCCGGGCCGGAGCGGCCGTAGCCGGTGATGCTGCAGTAGACCAGCCGCGGGTTGAGGGGACGCAGCACCTGCTCGTAGCCCAGGCCCCACTTCTCCATCGTGCCGACGCGAAAGTTCTCGATCACCACGTCGGCGTTCTGGACCAGGCGCTTCAGGGCCTCGCGCGCCGCCGCCAGGCGGAAGTCGAGCACGATGCCGCGCTTGTTGCGGTTGGTGCAGGTGTAGTACGCGCTCTCGCCGGCCACCCAGGGCGGGCCCCAGCGCCGCGTGTCGTCGCCGACCGGCGCCTCCACCTTGATGACGTCGGCCCCGAGATCGCCCATGAGCATGGTGGCGAAGGGGCCGGCTAGGACCCGGCTCAGGTCGATCACCCGCACGCCGTGCAGCGGGCCGGGCGGCGCGCCGACGGGATCGGGTTGGGTGTGCTTGGGGTGCATTGGCAGTCCTCCGTGGGACGTGAGAAGCGCGTTCGCGCTATGGCGTCTAGTAGCCCCAGGATAGGCCGCGCGACGGGCCTCGCGCGCCTGAGCAACGTCCCATGGCCGACTCGCGGTGGCCAACGGAGCGGTAGCATCGGGCATCGCAACCCCAGGAGGTTCCACCGTGCTCGAGGTCTACCCCATCGGTCGCCCCGACCTGCCTCCCGCCCTCGACCTCGGCGACGTCATGGTCGCCATCGAC
>Ga0209498_1001532_pt1 | contig 14115 bp, 8 predicted proteins | sample WalLakDeSediment_FD_184131 | JGI IMG/M metagenome (GOLD analysis project Ga0209498, IMG submission 184131) | Lake sediment microbial communities from Walker lake, Nevada to study Microbial Dark Matter (Phase II) - Walker Lake 11/02/13 Deep... | ecosystem: Environmental > Aquatic > Freshwater >...
CAGGTTGGAACGGCGAATTCCGCCGAGCACGATCAGGGTAAACAAGGCGACAATGAACAACGCCAATGGCAGCCACCAGCGTTGCGTAAGCCCCAGAAGGCTGATAACATAACCGGAAAAGCCCAGTGCAGCCGAAGCCGCCGAGGCCGATTTGGCGATAAGAAACATCCACCCGGCAGTGAAGCCAAACGACGACCCCAGGTAGCGATAGCCATATTCATAGGTTCCGCCGCTGACCGGGTGGCTGGCAGCAAGTTGGGCACTGCTCAATCCATTGCACACAGCGACCATCGCGGCGAGAATCACTGCCAGGATCACAGCCGGCCCGGCGATGCCCGCCGCCAGCCCAATACTGACAAAGACGCCGGTGCCGATCATCGAGCCGAGGCCCAACATAATCGCCCCCCAAAAATTCAACACTCGTTTGAGTTGCTGCGGTGATGTGTTCATGTTGACGTCCTGTATATCGTGGTGATTGATGGGGAGTGTTGTAGCACGAATATGCATATAAGACAAGCCTGGGACAGGGAAAAGCCAGGACGATCTCTGCTGTGCTGCCTGCGGCGCGCGTGACGATGCGCTGAGGGCGCTGACACGGCGTAGGTGGCCGTTTCAGAGCAGTATGTAGGCGCAAGCAAAACGATCTTGGAATGTGCTCAGGAAGGTTGTGGTCATACGCAGGGACAGTAGTCGAGTCTATTTGTTGGGAGGAGGCGTGTTAAGACTGGTAGCCAATTCGTTGGCCAGGGCATCCAACTGCCCATAGCAGGCATCGTTAGTAGGTGTTCGATCCCGCAGAACGCGCAGTAACAAGACTAAGGCGTTTTCACCCTGAGCATCGTGACGTGCTGCCAATTTCTCAATCACAGCCTGAACACGCTCTGCAGGATTGTCTCGCGACGGCAGCATGCCGCGCCATTGACTGATACGGCTGTCCACAAACAGAGGAGACAGCGCATTGTCGCTGCGGAAGGGCCCGCAGCGCAACAGCGTGGCCTGCAATTCAGCATAACTGTGTGGTGAAATAGCTGGCATTTCTGCGATCGGGATCTCCAGACTTTGAGATAGAGGTGCGCTTTCCACTTGACCTCCCACCAGCCCCCACGGATCTGCATCGAGTACCTGAATCATACGGTCACGCCACATCTGCACTTCGCCCTCCGGCAGGCCGGGCCAGACGGCATAGGCAGTGCGGGCAAAGCGTCCCATCTTGTCCAGCACCTCGCGCCAGAGCAAGCGAAAGTCAGGGTCGCTCAGGTTATAGCCCAAGAAAAGGATGGTCTCCTTCTTGAACAGGCTGCGCACCTCGTCCAGCAGGCCCTCTTTGTCGCGGTCGCGCCAGAGGCCGTAGTGATCATCCTCGGTCACGACGAGGGTTTCGGGCATCTGGACGTCGCCGTAGAGTTTGATGAGCACCAGGCGGTCCGAACGGGCAAAGGCCACGTCGCTACCGCGCACAAGGCGGTCGAAGGGAATACCGGCATCGCGCAGGGCGCGTTCCAGGAAATCATCATAAGCGGTGGTTACAATGAGGGTTAGAGTTTGCACTTTGGCTACCTCAGCCAACCCGCGATAGTAAACCGGGATCGGTTTTCCGGTGATGTCCAGTTCCCGGCGGAGGTAGTCAGTAAAGTCGAAGCGATTGCCTGCACGGCTCACTCGCTGCGCAATCTGCGCCAGCGAAAGGGTAGAATCCAGGTTGTGACGCTGTGCCAGTCCCCGCGCCAGATCGGCCCGCGAGGGCAGTCCGGTGACAGTTTGGGGCAGATCCGCACCGAGAAAAAGGACAAAGCGGCGACCCATAAGCATATCAAAGGCCATTAAAGGTTGCATCGTTTTGTTTGCCTTCACCTGTCATTAGAAAGAATTGGCCACATCGACCAGCAGGGCTTATCGATTAACCGTTAAAGAGCCTCAACAACAGATACAACAAGATTACCGCAAGGAGAAGCCCTAGGCCATAGGCCAGGAGCACGCCTTTGCGAAGACCGATGCATAGACGCTGTGCCAGAACGATACCGCTGTTAAGACCCACGTAGCTGAGCAGGCTAACGACCATGGCCATAAGAGCATGTAGCAAGTAATGTATGCCGAAGTCTTCCGTACTCATTTCCTGTTCTAGCACGCCCCCAGGAGCGTTAGGCAGTGAGAAAAAGAACCAGGCAAAGACAGCTGTCACCACCCCCAGAAACATGCCCCATAGAGGCCCGTAGGAAGCCAAAGCGCCATATCCGGAGCGGCGGGCCAGTACTAATGTGTACATGTGGGTCAAACTGCTCACCAAAAACAGATTCCAAATCGCCAGGGCAAAGAAGCGGCTGATAAACGCTGCTGTCCCGAAGTCATACTGCTTAACGAACCAATTCGGCAGCACAAAACCGGCAACTACACTTAGCATGATGACGACGATCCAATAGTCGGTCGTTGTCCGGGTGATACCTCGCTGAAAGCGGGCGAGAAGCCGTCGCCAGAGCGCCGACCGCCCCGAGGCTGGTTGGGCGGGCACGACTTGGGCCAAAGCATCGACAAAGACGGCCACATCGGCGTACCGATCCTGAGGCCGTTGCTGGCGGGCACGCTCAACGATGATATCCAGTGAAGCGTCAGTACCTTCGACCAGGGCACTGATCGGCTGGTAAGTCCCTTCGTCGGGGTGGCGCCCGGTAAGCATCTCGTAGAAGACGGTCGCCATAGCGTAGAGGTCGGTGCGTTCATCGACCGGAGCACCCATCTGCTGCTCCGGCGACATATAGCGCACCGTACCCGTAGCCATGCCGATCACCGATGGCATGCCCGTTTTCAGATCAGCCGCCAGGCCAAAGTCAATCACCTTGGCCTGTCCCTCGACCAAAAAGATGTTCGATGGCTTGAGGTCTCGATGGATGATCCCCTCTCGATGGGCAGCCTGGATGGCCTCACCCACCTGCTCAATAATTGCGTGAGCCTCGTCGAGAGACAAGCGACCATGCGCCTTTAGCCGCCGTTCCAGCGATTCTTCACCCAGATACTCCAGGGCAATAAAGTGACGACCCTCGTACTGCCCAAACTCAATCAAATGGACAACGTGGGGATGACGTAGCCGCTGTAGGATCAATGCTTCGCGGCGAAAACGCAGTGTGGTCTTTTCGCTATACATATGCGCCCAATTGAGCAGTTTGATAGCGACGATCTGACCTGTCTCTGCATCGTGGGCACGATAGACCACGCCGACGCCGCCTTGTCCGAGAATAGCATCGATGGTGTAGCGACTCGGCAAGATGGCCAGGAATGGTTTAATCTCGATGGCTTGACGATAAGCGGCTAATGCTTGGTCTAGTTTTTCTACCATCCGCTTGTCGCCTGCTGCCGCCAGGAAATTGGCCTGTGCCAGGGAGATATAGTGCAAGTTGTGATAAGCCTCAGCCAAATCCGGTTGCACGGCCAGCGCCCGCCGACAACACGATTCAGCCATCTCATAGTTGCCGCGCACATACTCAACATTGCCCTGGCGCAGCCACAAGGTCGCCGCTTCAGCCGGATCGCCCAATCCCTGGACCAGGCGCTCGTAGGCCGCACGCATGGTCTCTAAATCACGCACCTGCTCGGCGGTGAGTAGCGGCACCTCCGACTTTTCGACCAGCTCACCGATTCCCAACGTTCCCATAACGCGATTGAGGGCTGCTGAATAGGTGAGTAGGTCATCCTTGGTCGTCCGTTGCGCCTGGGAAAGCGCTTCCACGTCTGGGAGCGTGATTGCGCGGCCCTGCGCCTCAGCGACGCGCACGGCCACATCGCGCAGAAAGCGGGTCGGATCAGCAACGATGGAGTGGATACCCAGCGCCTCCCAATAATCCGCGTCTTCCGATCGGTCGAGAGCTTGCACCACGAAGGCAGGCGGGCTGTGCGCGGCCTGGGTCTGACGGAGATGATGATATAGTTGGACGAACACGGAGTCGTAGTCAACCGCGTAACCGATCAGCAGCAGGCAGTTTCGCACGAGGAGTTGGCGCAGCTCACCCAAAAGGGCGTCGGACTGGGCTAGAACGTTGAGTTGACGGCCTTCAGTAACCACCAGGCTGTCAGGCCGGTCGAGGCTGCCATAAGGTTTATACAGCAGGCGGCGATCACTGCGAATATAGCTGATGTCGTGCAACGTTGTGATCACCTGGTAGGCCTGGCCTTGCCGATCGAAGGCAGTTTCCAACAACCGATCCCAGCCGGCATAAACCAAGGTGGATACGGGGATGCGAGTAATGATTTCGTGGATTGGCAACGGCTCGTAGCTGTCATCGTCGAGTAGATCGCGCAGGTATTGGATCAGCCGCTGCTGGCCTAAACGGTGTTCGTAAATTTGCGCGATGCGCGGCAAGGGCCGGTATTGTCCCCGATAACCGCACTCGGTCGCCAGCGCGTCAGCCAATTGCCACGTGGTGGGCAGGCCGCGATAGCCGCCATACGACTCGGATATGTCGGGACCCAGGAAAAAGACACAGCGCTGTCCGACGATCGCGTCGAGCAACGCTACCGGCAGATCTGGTGTCACAATCCTATCCATTCCCGATCAGGTGTACTCGCTTCCTATGTTTGTTTGCTTCAGGCCGGCCGCACGCTTGAAGGTCACCTGTGCTGCTACAGTAGGTGAAAGACATTCCATCGACTACAATGTCCGGCGCATCCTCTTCAACAGGAGCACCCTCGATCAGTTGTCCCACAATCTCGGCAACGACGAGGGGCACATAGTAAGGGTGGTGTTCACCAGACATCAGTAGGCCGATGGGCTCAGCAGGCTCATCAAAATCCAAGACATCCAGGCGATAGGCTCCGACCGGCAACGTCACACTCTGGCCCTGCTCGTCGACGGCGAGGCCATCAATCGGGGCCAGCACTGAGATGATGGCGGCACCCACGATCAGTTCCGAGCCGACCTCCTTCTCCAGGCATTGCTCGGCCGCAGCAAGCACCAGGTTGGCTTCTAAGCCCGGGAGGGGCGCCAACTGCAAGCATTGACTTTGAGCGTGACGCTTTCCAACGTAGTCAGCGCGCGCTTTCTTTATAGCGACGCTCGCGTCGGCGGGTAGTAGGCCACTTTTCAGCAGCACATCAAGTGTTGCACGCGCCACAGCGACTGTTTGCTTACTGGCTGGCACATCATAACACAAAGCAGCTTGCATGGTGAAGTGAGAAAAGCCAATCCATTGACTGGTGAAGAAGCTGTAGGGTTGAGGCGCTTCACTCCTCAGTTGTAATAGTGACCAATCTCCCCCACCCTCCATTCCACCGACAAGCTCGTAACGCAGGTAGCCATCCTTTCGTCGCAGAAGGACTGCCGAGGTGGCGGGCATACCGCCGATATAGCCAATAAGCCCGCCGACAGCCAAAGCCCGGTCCCCCCAAGAAGCCGGATCGTCAACCCGGAGCCACTGATCAGCAGCGGATTCAGCACTACAGGCAGCGCTGAAAGACACCAATTGCAACTGGCGTCCCTGACCAACTTCAACGTGAGTCGCAGCATGCGTTCCATCGAACGACTCGGTGGAAAACTCGATCTTGTTGAGCAAGTCATCGGCCAAGCCATTAAGGAGATCCGACAAGGTGGCGAGTTCATCCGATGGTGGTGCTGTCTGAAATGCTGAGAGATGCAGCTTTTGGCCATACAAGACCCGGCGAAGTATCGCCATCGCACCTTCGTCTGGAACGCTCAGCGGAATGTCCGTCTGGGTAGCCATAGGTAGCTCCTTTCGCAATGCATTACATATGACAGTGAGCGTTTTCTCCTCCTAATCTTAGCACTTTTTTCCCCTTCGTCAATAGTTTTTTTTACCAGTGACAACTTCGACAATGTTAAGTTCAGGACAGATCGTGATCCTACAGTTATTGCCATCTGTAAAGACCGCCGCACTCTTTACGCAGATGCAGGCAATCGTAAAAACGCGCCGTCGATATACTCCTTAAGTGAAGAGAATCACCGCCGTTCTCAAATCGCCTGGCACAAACGCCTCGTTAATATCCGCCACCAACGCAGGAATGACCGCTCCCGTCATTTACTCTCCGAAAAAATAGAAAATGCGTTAATACCGGGCAACCAGGTCAACAAAGCGCCCTGAGCCTCTTAAACCAAGCCATATTCGATCAAGCTCTCAGCCATATCCAGAATGGTTTGAGTATAAGGACATGGCTGCCACCCAAAGACTGACTGGACTTGGTCGGTCGAAAACGCATACGCCCGTTGCAGTTGTCCCGCCACGGATCGGACTTTTGGAATCAAAAGCGCTATGACTAGAACCAGCAGGTCGGGAAGTATCCGGTTTGGGGTACCATAACCGCGATTGGAAAAGTGTTGGTGAAGGATATCCGCGAACTCCAACAAGGGGATAGAGGCCGCGTTGCAGATGAACCGTCTATCCGATGCCTATCGAACGTCCTGTTTTCTCGTTTATGGCCGTCGAATATGGCCTCAATCGTTGAAAGCAGAACCACACGTTTGACGCCTTCCGCCTGCGAAGCGCGCAATACCCGCACAGTACCTTCACACGCGGGGATGATGAGCACGTTCTAATCCTTTGGGTTCTCAGCCGGATATTGGGAAGTGGTATGGATAACAAACGCGTAACCCTGTATTGCTTTGTGCCAACCCTTGTCCTTCAGAAGATCGGTGCGCGCAGATTCGAGCTTGCTAGGGTCCAGATACTTGGATAGCGTTTGGCGGATATTTTTCTCATGGGCTTCAGTCCGAACTTTACCCCGGACGGTGTAACCGAGCTGCAACAATCGCAGAGTCGTATGCAGCCCAATAAATCCGCTTGTAGGGCTATCGCATTTAGCAACTTTGTCTCGACGCGCCGCCATTGTAGTGCAGAACGGTAGGTGTAAGGGCCGCTAAAGCGGCTTTTGGGCCACACTCGACGACCGTACTGATCAAATGCGATAGCCCTGATCCGCTTGCCCCTGTGACAGGTATCTTTGTGAAAGATAAGGTAGCACTCACAGGAAACTGCTTTTTGGTTTAGCCGAGATACTGCTTGATTCTATTGGCACAGTGCAGTCGATGCATAGTTGCCATCTCATATTCACTTCTCAAAAAAGGTAACGCGGCAGCTGAGTTTTCGCGTACCAGGGTACAGGTGACACCGTGATTCCACCTATACGGCAGTGGCGCGTACAACTCGATCAGGACACTCTCGAGCACTGAATCGGACTCGGCTTCGATGACGAGACCGGGGTGACTGCCAGACGTCGCCCCCTCTTTGGGACGCCGAAACTCGCCGGCGTCACCCCAGTTGTGTGAGGATCAGCGGAAGATAGACACGGTTTTTTGCACACCAATCTTCGATGAGACGCACCGCTGCGGATGCCCCCCGCAAGAGTGTTCTTCCCTCTGCAATCAATTTACAGGGCGCCTTGGCCGAATCGCAAAAGGCACCCTGATATCCATAACGCGTCAACTCCCTGGCAATGGGCAAAGTGCGCGTCAGCAAACCGAGATCATCGGAAACCAGGGTGGTAAACAGGTATTCCATCATTCACCCTATGAGCCGATTCTTTAGCGCCAGAGGAGGCGCGATTTTCAAACGGGTTGTTTTTAATGACCAACGGCAAGTAGATGCGCGCGGCAACTGTCGTTTGTACCATAATGCTGCATGGGTCGCTCATCATATTGTCATATAGCACAGACCCGCTGATCCCGTAAGTTCCCTCAGCGATGCCGGTCGTGTCCCAGACCTCGTCAAAGCGTATGCTTGCGTGTGGAGACAGAGCGACGGGTTGGTGGAATTCCCGAACGATGTTGCCGAGCCTATCTTGTACGCGGAAGACTGCCGTCCCAACGATGTCAAGCGTGCCGGTGTTGCTGAAAACCAGTGACAGCGCAATGGTCTCGCCAACCACAAAGATCTCCGGGGTGACGCTGAAGCCGACCACTTCGCCAGAGACAATGCCTAAGCGGAACGGCGCCGTCCCTTGATCCAATAACGCACCGGTCGCGTCTTGCACTATGGTTTCCACGTAGTAATAGCCCGGGGCAGCCCCTTCGCTGTTCCAGTGTGGCGCAAAAGCAGCCTCGCCCGCCAGGTCTGCAAGAGTTTCCATAGGCAGACCGGCCACAATTTCTCCCGAACCCGCCTCGCGGATCACCGTCCGAACAACAACATCCTGAGGGCCAGCCTCGTTTTCCAGGAGAAGTTGCACCGTCACCGGTTCGCCCTGTGCGTATTGGCTTGCCCCAGTTGTCAGGCTGGTGAGTGCGACAGGCGAGATGGTGTAGCTGATAGCAAGACTGTAATTTTGATAGAACCTGACCTCACTTGTAGCCGGGTTGTACTCAAAGGCATACAGGATGAGGACGAGAGCGCTGCCGCCATCGGCATCGGTGCGAACTGTCCAACTGTAGTTTCCCGGCGCGGGAACCCATTCGCCGTTCTGCGCAAGGTGTGTAGCGCCCGTCCCAGCGACAAAGGCCAGTTCGTTGGTCACAGTGGGGATGTGCAGCCCGCTATCGGTAATCGGAGTAGAACGAGAGAGCAACGTCACGTCCTGGATTTTGTGCCCCGCCGGATAGTCAATCGTGACGACGTAGTAGGGGACACGGTATCCCCCTGGTTCGAGCAGGATGTCGCCGCCGGGGATTTCCACATAATCCCAGCCATCGTCGGAAGTTACCGTGTAGGCCGGGACTTCCACATCGATGGCAGACAGCGGCCCGGTGAGCGCCGCAGCCGCCGTTAGCGCAGTCGTCTGCAAGTCGCCAGGCGGCGCCACACCATATTTGGGGTCGCCATAGAGGTTGTATTCTGTAACCCAGAAGCGCCAGAGATGGCTCTGGCTCCACCGGTCGCGTTTGAGATCGGCGAGCGCCTTGCCGAGGGAGGTATAAGGTTTCCACCATTTCTGGAAGAAAGCCTTACCGGCTTCAACGTTGGTGCTGATAGGCGAAACTTCCGTCGAACCGATGTAGACGCCAGCGCCGCGGTCGAAGAAGGCTTCGGCGAGGTTGTCATCTCCGCCGTCGAAAGCCCCGCAGGGCGCGTTAGCCGTGTGATCTTCATAGGAGCCGGTCAAACATGCGAGGCCAAAGATGAAGGGATGTGTATTGCCAAAGCTAACCGGCGGGACCGGCGGCATTGCCAGGGGGTTGCCGGTGACATCAGTGGTCCCTAGCGGGCCCCAGCTATCCGGGCCGCCGTGGCCCTGATATACAATGACGTCTTTATCCACTGTCCGATTTCTGAACTCTGCAACACGTTGCGTTGCGGCTATGGCGCTCCAGTGCATTGGATCGACGGTGAATTCGCCCTGAAGTATTTGTGCGGTATCGATCACAAACTGCGTGAACGACTTTTGGATGTTGGCATTTCCGTCAAGCCCACTGACCAACAAAGCATCCGAGCGGTCGAAGTTGTAGCCAGGGTAGTTGGCATACACACGGTTGCTGGTTTCGAGCGCATGGCGCAGATCGGCAGCGGAGTTCCCGATAATGCGGCCCACAATCAACTCCGGCGCGCCATCCCCGCCGGTATCGGCGTAAGGAAGGTCGGTCAAATCCACTTGATTCGTCGTGCAGTTCCAGTTCGACCAGGTCAAGTTCCAGCCGGCAATGAGCCACGTGGGAATGATCTCCATCTCGCCGACGATCAACAGATAACCTTTGCCGGCAGCGCGGAAGTTCGCGTGCAGTTGTTTGGCCCAGGCGCCGGTAGGCCGGATCAAAGTGCGCAGCGCCTCGCGGTCGTTCATATCGATATAGCCCAATACGCCGTCATTGAACGCCGCCAGTTGCGCCATTTCCGAAAACAGCGGGAAAATATTCGCGCCGAAGAAACTGTACGGCAGTTCGTTCCAAAACAACCGGCGCGGGTTCGTCACGATCAAGTAGTCGGCGGCGGCGAGGGCGTTTTTATGCGCTGTGACTAACGGTTCGTTGCCCGTGGTGTATAAGACCGGCACATTGATTTCCGCGCTATAGGGGACGCCATCGACAGCTTTGTAGTATACGTGCAGCGACTCTCCAAGCGCCGGCGTCAAGGAGGCCGGATGGGTCAAGACAGGCACAAGCCCATAGAGATAGATCCGCGATTCACCGGGGGCAATATCCAGGAGGCTGTCGATATGACACTCGCCTGTCATTGTGCTGATGTCGAATTGCGCCGTATATTCGGCCGGGCCGTTCACAAAGTCTATACGCGAGATCGGCTGGAACAAGCGCGCCCGATCTACCAGGGTGATATGGCTGGCCGTTCCCTGTCCAACGTTCTTTACCGTCACCGCGACGTTAAAACTGTTCTGGTAGCGCGTGATGGTGTGCGCCGTCACAACCAGGTTAGGCTGGGGCGGCAACGCCGGATTGCTGATGATGACATCCACGGTATCCAGGCCGGTCTTAAAATCGGCGTCATAGACGCGCACGCCCAAACGATGATTATCGTTTGAGACGGTAGTGGAATCCCAATCGAACTGCGCCGTTGTGTCGGTTGTGTTCGCCGGGAAAAGTTTGTGTCCCACAGCGACACCGTCCACGTACAAGTAAGCCTGGAACACTCCCACATCGTCGTGCAACGTGACCAGCACAGAGAGCGTTCCCGAAATTGTTGCCCATTCCCCCGGATATGTGATCGCCGCCGTAGGCGCCGTGACATCCACGAGATTGAAGATATTGAACCCGCGGTCGGCGATGACCGACCGACCGGAGCGGTCGTAGGCTTTCGCCGTGATCTGGTAGTCGCCATTCAGATAACGCAATGTGTCCAGAATCAGGATGTAGGGAGACGTATAATCCGTCCAAAGCAGCGCGCCGTCCAGGTAAAACTCGACTTTCGCCACACCGACATTGTCCGTGGCTTCCGCCGTGACAGTCACAACGCCCCGTCCCACAATCGGCGCGTCGAGTGTCACCGTGGGGTCTTCGTCATCAACCGGCGGCAGTGTCTCGAAGGTGATGTCGCGGCTCTCGACAACGTTCCCTCCCATATCGGAGGAACGCGCGATGAAGTGATAGGTTGTCGCTGGCGTCAACCCACTCAGCGTTAAGTTATGATCGACAACCAGAGCGGCGTCGCTGACTTCCAATGCATAGTATCCGGCCCGGCGGTCGTAGCGCACCGCACTGTCGCTTTCTTCGTTGGTCTGCCAAGAGATGAGCGCCGAGTTCTGCGTCACTGCCGTGACAGTTGGCCCCGCCGTAATCTCAGGCGGTATAACATCGCAAAGCCACGTTTCTTCCCGGATATTGTTGGCTTCATCGCTCTCGGCGATGCTGTTAGTCTCATCCGCTTCGACAGCAATCGTGTCGTCGGGCAGTGAGCATGTCCAGAGGTAGGCAAAACAGGCGGTGGTATGTCCTCCGGTGTCCAAATCCACATCGACCGGGTGACTGTCCACGCGGTTTCCATCCACCCACAACGCGGTTACATGGCCGGCTGTCGCCGTGATATTGCCGGTATTCACAATTTGATAACAAATAGCGTTGCCTTCGCGCCAGATATCGGAGATGATCAAATCTACAGCGGGCAGTGCATCCCAGAAGTTGTTGTCGCTCCATATCTTACCGTCAAACGGAATGACGTACTCGATCCAGTTTGCAGTCCTGACAATTCCATCCACGGTTGTCGCACCGACGGAGAGATAATCAGGCAGGTCTGTTTGGTGGATGGCATAGTACTCATAACCGTAAGGAACCGGCAGGTCATAAAGACCGGCGGCGTCTGTAGTATCTTCGGCAATGAGCGCGCCGAGGGCTGGGTACGGGTCATTTGCGCCATAGAGCGCTACAGCAACGCCTTCTAACGGATAGTCAGTCGCGCCTATCTCGCCAATGTAGACGTGGCCGGATAGAGTCGGCGCTTCGATGTGATACGTTACCACCAGGCGTGGCATATTTTGCCCGGACTCGCGGCTTTGAAAGATCCGCTGGTAAAAGTCGCCGCTGAGTGAGCCGTATATCATGACGCCATTATTCGCGCCGGCCATCCACGTAGAGACCCAACCTCCCAGACCGCCGTGGGACTTGTAGCCCAAGCTGGAATCGACTTGCCAGGTCAGGCCCGTCGTAGCCACGGGAGGCGCTGTGTTCCACGTCACGTCAGACTCGGCCCATGCATCGTTGACGTAGTAGATTCCCAAGTAAACCGGGTCAAGCCCTCTGCTACTTTCCAGGTATAGTTCAAGGTCGGCGCTGTCAATGACTGCATTCCCCGGTAGAGCGGAAAGATCAAAGCGCACGAGCATCACAGCCGATTGTGAGCCATCAATCTCGCTGTGAGCGGCCTGTAGCGTCTGCTCGCTGCCAAAGTTGGCGTTGGGTTGCCAACTCTTGAGCGTTACATCGGCGGCGGCGGTCAGCGTAACCGTGCTCTGAAGACTTAGCGGCTCGGCAGAAAAAGCCGGTTGTTCTGGCGTTGCACCCAGCATCAACACCACCATCAATGCCAACAGTGTGGCGCGTATCCTATGGGTATGTAACATTTCAACCTCCTTTTTTAGACCAGATGTAAATACACTCGTTAGCATAAAACGGCGTTTCATAGACGCCGATATCATATACTGCTATCTCAATAGGCTGTATCAACCGCTAACGTTTGGAAGCCATCAACTTCAGACTGAGACGGATAAACGCCAACGTGAATTTCTCGTGCGTGGGCCGCTCGAACCGTTCACGGTGACGCGCGAGCGCCGCGTCGAGAAAGGCTTTGGCATAGAAGCACCCGGCTGCTACGACGCCTTTCAACGTTGCCAGCGCCGCGAAACTTTCTGTGGGGTCTTGGTCGAAAATCAGGAGATCAGCCGGAGCGCCGACTTGCACGACGCCTAATCCTGATAGTCCCAATGACTCGCCCGCCGCGCTTGTCCCGGCTCTCCAGGCTGCCTCGAGGGTCAGGCCGGCTTCAATCATCAGCCGAAGTTCCCGATGTAGGCTCTCACCGGGAACGGTGAACGGCACAGCGGCTGTGTCCGTGCCCAGGTGCAGGCGCACACCGGCTTCGTCGAGACGGCGGACGATCTCCTGCCCGCGACCCAGGCCCTGTTTCATCATGGCCAACGTCTCGTCCGTGAAATGACGAAGGAACGGCATGGCGCGCCGATCCCACACGCCGTCGCGGTAGTACCTCGGCAGCAAGTACACCGCCGGGTCAGTGGCGGCATGTGGATCGGCCATGCGGATCAACGCTTCAGACGTGACCAGGGTTGGCGTATGCGCCAATCCCTGCTCCACGGAAGTTCTGACGTAGAACTCCATCCGGGCCGGGTCCAGGTCGCGCCATTTCTTCTGGACGTCCAGCAATGTTTCGGACGGCTGCGGGTAGGGTACGAGGCCGTCCAAATGTTGCACATCCCAGACATGCGCCTCCTCGAAGAGCACGGACTCCGGAATGTGCCCAACGACCCGCAAGCCATGCTCGGCCGCCGCTTCACGGATTGCGGTCAGGGCCTCGACGGAGAGCATGTGATGCACCTTGATAAAATCCGCGCCCTGCCGGGCCAACGCGGCGACGGCCTTGCGCGCCTCGTCCGCATTGCGCACCTTCCACGACGTGAACAGGAAGGGCGGGTCGCCATCCAACACCGGCCCGCTGGCGAAGATGCGCGGGCCGGGGACCTGCCCGGTCTGGATGCGGCGGCGCGCCTCCCACGTGCTGCCGTCGGCGTCGCCCGTCTCGCGCACACCGGTGACGCCGTAGGCCAGAAAGAGCAGGTTGACCAGTTCTCGGCTGAGCGGGGGAATATGGACGTGCATGTCAATCAGTCCCGGCGTAACCCACGCGCCCGCGCCGTCTACCTGCGGGAGCGGACTGGACGGCGGCGGCGGCTTAGCGGCGATGCTCACGATGCGGTCGCCTTCGACGATGAGCGTCTGGTGCGGAAGTCGCGCTTGCCCCGGATTGACGACGATCACGTCAGTCAGGATGAGGCCCGGCGGCGGAACCTGAACCGGCGGCGGCCGGTAAGCCATGGCCCGGAAAATCAATCTGGATGCGCGGCGCATCAGGGTGTCTTGCATACTCATCCTCCAAGAATTAGTCGAATGGCTGGATAAACGTAATTGCTCAACCTGTCATTCTGAGCGGAGCGAAGAATCCCGATTTGCCCGCTACTGAACGAGATTCCCTTCGCTGTGCTCATGGCAAGCTTCGTCGCTTCGCTTCCTTG
>Ga0209498_1001533_pt1 | contig 14113 bp, 13 predicted proteins | sample WalLakDeSediment_FD_184131 | JGI IMG/M metagenome (GOLD analysis project Ga0209498, IMG submission 184131) | Lake sediment microbial communities from Walker lake, Nevada to study Microbial Dark Matter (Phase II) - Walker Lake 11/02/13 Deep... | ecosystem: Environmental > Aquatic > Freshwater >...
GCGATGATGCCGTTCGATGATGATACGGCCAGCGGCAATCGACAGAGAACCTCACCGTATCGCTGGCGAAGACCGACATCCAGTCCTTCCCAGAAGTCGGCAGGCTGGAAGCTAGAGACAGCATGGCCCTCGTGGTTTCCCATCAGCAGATAGACAGTATCCTGGTGCTCAGCCTTCTCCCTCAGCAGGTAGTTGATGTTCTGCAGCGAAGACGGTCCACGGTCGACATAATCTCCCAGGAAGACCAGCTTGTTGTCAGGCTTGAGGTATTTGTGGATGACCCTCTTTGTGGCCTCGAGGTCACCGTGAGTATCGCCAGCAATGACGCACCGGCCTGACTCCAGCCTGATCAACTTCGCCTCCGCGGCAAAGATCTGCTCGGCCTCGTCGAGCAATCGATCCATTTCCTCCCCGGTCATCGGGACGAGTTCTCCTTCATGCAGCAGTGCGTCTGCACAGCATAGATGTCTTATCAGGGAAAATCAACCCGGACCTGGCTGCGGTGACGAGACCGCCTGCCGCTGATTGTGTTTGGCCTGATGCTCTGGTATCATGCGGGCATGAAGCCGGGTCTGGTCTATGACCCTATCTATCTGCAACACGATACCGGCGAGCACGTTGAGAACCCCCGCAGGCTGACCGCTGCCATCTCCTGCCTGGAAGAGAGTGGGATCAAGGAAAAACTCACCTGTTTGTCTCCGCGCCCTGCGTCCAGGGAAGAGTTGGAGTTGGTACATGCACCTGAGTATATATCCAGTGTTAAGAGCAAAGCCGAAAAGGGTGGTGGTTGGCTGGACGCTGATACCGTGTTGTGTCCGAAATCCTACGAAGCTGCCGTGTATGCTGCTGGTGCGGTGGTGGTGGCTGTGGAGGCTGTGCTGAAAGGGGAGGTGGATAACGCCTTTGCCCTGGTTAGACCTCCGGGACACCATGCCACTCACGACGGGGCAATGGGCTTCTGTTTGTTCAACAATGTGGCTATTGGAGCCAGATGTGCCCTGAGCAACTACGACCTGAGGCGGGTGCTGATCGTTGACTTTGATGTCCATCACGGCAATGGGACACAGGATGCCTTCTATGCTGATCCGGAGGTGCTATACTTCTCGACCCATCAGTATCCCTTCTATCCGGGGACAGGCTGGCTCGATGAAACCGGAGCGGGCAGAGGAGAGGGCACGACGGTCAATTTCCCCATGGCGGCCGGCTGGGGCGATGAGGAATACCTGAGGGCCTTTGAGGAGGTGTTGGTTCCGGTGGCGCGGAGATTCCAGCCGCAACTCATCCTGGTGTCCGCTGGTTTCGACGCTCATTGGGCTGACCATCTGGCCATGATGAAGGCCAGTGTGGCTGGTTTTGCCCGGACGGCAAGGATACTGAGGCAGTTGGCGGACGAGCTTTGCCAGGGGCGTCTCGTCTTCACCCTGGAGGGTGGCTATAACCTTCGGGTGGTTGCCTCCTCGGTCAAAGCGTCCTTTGATGTCCTTTGCGGCAACTCAGACATAGATGATCCGCTGGGCACAACAACGGGAAGAAAACCCGATGGCTTTGACGAGCATATCACGAAGATAAAGCGGATTCACCGCGTGGATTGAGGGCTCTCAGCTACTATGCTGGCCTCTTAGCCCAGGGCAGCAGCGAACTCCACTCTCGCTTCTCCCACACGACCAGAAGCTGGCTGGATATGCAGATGGAACTGTAGGTGCCGATGATGACGCCCAGCACCAGCACCAGTACGAAGTACTGTATGGTGGCTCCACCGAAGAGCAGCAGCGCCAGCAGCACGAAGAGGGTGGTCAACGCAGTGTTCATACACCTCGTCAGTGTGTCAACAAGGCTCGTATTTACCGTCTGCGCGAAATCGGGGCTGATGTGCCTGGCCATGTTCTCCCGTATACGGTCGAAGATGACCACAGTGTTGTTGATGCTGTAGCCTACGACTGCAAGGAGTCCGGTGATGAACATGGCATCCACGGCCACCTCTGCAATCAACCCCAGGAGCGCGAAGATGCCCGCTATGATGAACACGTCGTGGGCAAGCGCGATGACGGCGCAGGTACCCCAGTGGAACGGTTTGGGCATGCGACGAAACGCCCAGACGATGTAAAACAGCATAGCCACGGCAGCTATTGTGACGGCGATGAAGGCATTGCCCGCAGTTCTCACCGCCACTGCTTCGGAGACCAGGTAGTAGTCGACTATTGCTACCTCGGCGTCGAGCGCTGTAGCCAGGTCACCTGCCAGCTCTCTTGCCACCTCCGAGGTTATCTCTCTTGTGTACATGATGAAATCGCCGTCGCCTGCATCCTGGATACGCGCCTCGTCGTATCCCAGGGCAACGACTTCCGCTCGTAGCTGACCTAGCGTGATCTCAGTATCGGAGTCGACCTGGAGCAGCACGGACGTGCCGCCGGTAAAATCGATTCCCAGCCGGAGCGGAGCATCCAGCCGCACCTGCGAGACGACCAGCGACAATACTCCGATCAGTACGAGTATCCAGGAAACAAGGAAAAACCACCGGTTCCTGCCAACGAAATCTATCATCTCGAGTTCCTCATTTCGTACCGATCGGCCTTACTCCATAAGCGGCCGGGTTACTGACCACATGGCTGCCCACGATGAGGCGGAGGAATGTTCGCGTGACCACGATGGCAGTGAACATAGACAGGGCCACACCGATCAGCAGGGTCAGCGCAAAGCCCCTGACCATCAGGGCGCCGAGCTCGCCGCCGAGCCATATCAGGACGAAGCAGGCGATAAAGGTGGTTATGTTGCTGTCCCGGATGGCGGTCCAGGCACGATTGAAACCGGCCTCAACGGCAGCACCCAGGCTGCGCCCTCCCCGCAACTCCTCCCTGATGCGCTCAAAGATGAGGACGTTGGCATCCACCGCCATGCCCAGCGATAGGATGAAGCCAGCCACTCCGGGCAGAGTCAAGGTCACAGGCACCATCTTGAAGATGGCCAGCAGCACCACGCCGTAAATACCCAAGCTCAGGCAAGCGATCAATCCCAGAAAGCGATAATACACAAGCATAAATATCACCAGTAAGACGATGCCGATTCCGGCTGCCAGCATGCTCTTATCGATGGAATCCCGCCCCAGGGTGGCATCTACGGTCCTCTCGTAAAGTGGAACACCCGGCTCGAAGACCTTAGGTTCGTCTCCCACCCATCTGCCCAGCGGCACCGGAATCCGGCCGGCATTAAGGAACCGGGACAGCATCTGGGCGGTGGGGAGGCCAAGTCCGCTGATCTGTCCGCTTTCTGTTATCACATCCTGGACCGTGGGGGCAATGGGCCGGCCCTCTTCGTCCAGAAGTGGCTCATCACCAAGGTAGATGGCCAACTGCTTCCCCAGCAGACGGCCGGTTATCTGTTGTGATAGCTGGCGCCCGATTTCGTCCCATTCAAATATCAGTAGTGGACTGCGAGTCCAGTCGTCCAAGGTCACAAAAGTTCGTTCCTTGAAATACCTGCTGCTCAGGACGAACTCCTTCTGCTCCCCGTTGACTGTGGCCGTCCCGATAGCCGGGATCCACTCTTGCTCTGACTCACCCCACTCCCTGAACTCGAGCACGGTTACAAGGCCGACCATAGTCTTGGCCTCCTCGATATCAGCGATGCCCGGCAGCTGTATGGCGATGCTGTACTCACCTTCGAAGCGCTTCACCTGCACGATGGACTCCGCTATGCCCAGGGCGTCGACACGACTCTCGATGATCTCCTTCACCCCCCTCATGGTCTCATCCCTTGCGGCGGGGTCGATGTCGGTGACGTCGGCCTGGTATATCAGGTAGCTGCCGCCAGCGAGGTCCAGTCCCAGTCTCAGCCCATCCCTACCCAACACGCTTCTGTCCAGTGGTGTAATAAACCAGAGTGTCAGGCCAAACAAGGCCAGTATCACGATCAGCAGAGCTATGTTTCTACTTCTCAATCTAGTCTACCTTTGCGTTACTCGGAGTTATCACAACTTCTGAACTCCGGTCACCCCCGGGTGTCCTATTCTGCTGCTTGCCGGCAGCTACTAACTCTCCCTGGACCAGGGCCAGCGCCTCCTCCCTGGTGCTTAACTCGCCGCTGGCATGGGCCTCGTTTACCATGGCCAGAAGTTCGCCAATCCATGGTCCCGGCCCCAGACCAAAGGTATGCATTATATCATGACCGTCAATGAGTTTCACGGGCAGGATCTTGGCCTGCTGCTCATCATGCGTCGCCAGTATGTAGTTCATCAACTGGCAATTGCTTTGCCACTCCTCAATGGATGCCAGGGGTCCGCGGCTGGCCAGATAATCGGCCAGGGCCAGGAGCAGTATATCAATGCCGGCCTCGCCGGTATCTCTGAAGTAGCGGTAAATCGCCCGCTGGCTAGGCAACCCCTCATTGGCCATCTGTACCGGCCGCAGGTGATGATAGACAAGGCTCTCCACCAGCCTTATCTCGCGAGTGCTGAACCGCAAGCGCTCCAAGATAGCTGCTGTCATGGCGGCTCCCTGTTTTGTGTGCCCCAGGAACCTGGCTCTGCCTGTATCATCGACGGACTTGGTGATCGGCTTGGCAACATCATGTAACAATGCAGCCAGCTTGAGTAGAACCACGTGATTGCTACCAGCGGAGACCCCCCGGGACAGGTGACTGGATATCGTATCTGACCAGGGAGCCGTTGCCAGCATGTCTCCCTTGTCGTACTCCCAGTCCCCCTCTCTAAGGAGAAACTCACTGGCGGCGACCGTCTGAACGGAGTGTTCAAAGACGTCCCAGAAATGCACTGTTGGCTGGTCTACCCCTTTGCCCTCTGCGAGCTCGGGAATCAGGGCTGGCAGTAGGCCAAGTGCGTCCAGGTAGCTCAGATGACAGGCGGCCCGGGGCAGCGCGAGCAGGCGAAGAAGCTCTTCTCTAATCCTCTCGCCCGGCACATCGAGGATGGCCCGGGCATTGCGGCGAATCAGGCACTCTGTCTCCGGCTCGATCTCGAAATCAAGCTCGGCAGCCAATCTTGCAGCGCGAAGCAGCCTTGCTGCATCACGCTCAAATATGTCCTCGCTCACCGCCCGCACCTTCCCGGCGTCCAGATCATGCTCTCCTCGAAACGGGTCGATAACCTTCACGCGAGACTGGCCCACGGACAGGGAGTCTGCCTGTTGTCGCGGGCTCGCATCGCCCGCCGCGTCGGCCGAGACGAACTGGCTGAGTTCAAGAGCCATGGCGTTTATCGTGAAATCGCGACGGCCGAGGTCAGACTCGATGTGCCCTGTAAAGGGCGAGAAATCAAGATGCCACTCTGCGCCCCCCGATTCTTGGTCCTCATGCTCCTCCTCAAACAGCACAACTCTAGCTACGTCGTTGACGTCATCGAGGAGCACAAATCTGCCTCTCACTGCTTCGGCGACTTCCCGACCTATAGTTGCGGCGGGACAGTCCACCGCGATATCTATGTCATCGGTCTTCCTCTGCAGAAGCCAGTCGCGCACGAATCCGCCCACGATATAACCGCGGTGCCCCCGGACGGCTAATAGGTCGGCTATCCTGGCGAGGGCGGCAGGCGTGTTGCGTTTGCGTAGGACAGGCATGACACGAGATTATAGTCTCTGTCGCACGCATTGTAAAGGCTTGGCGAATGCCCTGAGCGGCCTCATTGCGGCCTGTGGAGCCGAGTGCATCTCATCAGGATGACGTCTGCCAGTGCAGGTAGGGGCCGGGCCAATCTGTCCAGGGCCCTCAGTATGGCATAAGATATAGAACTGGGGAGTCTGGCAAGTATGTTGCCCAGCAGAGGAACCCCGAAGAGCAGCGATATACCCTTGGTCTTCCTGATCTCGAAGTGCTGCTCCATCAAGCCGCGCAGGAACGGATAGTCGAACTTAAACGTATGATCAGGTGGTAGCTCCCACAGCTTCCGTTCATGGGACAGAGAAGGGCACAGGAGTCTCGTTACCGGATACAGCCTCTTGCCCAGGCGGAAACCAAGGCTGTCGAAATTGGCTATGGAGACTATGATCTCTCCGCCGGGTTTGAGCACGCGAGCGATCTCCTCCATTGTCTGGTCCGGCGAGTAGAAGTGATCCAGGGCGCCCTTGCACAGCACTTTGTCAAAGGAGTGCGCCTTGAAAGGCAGAGTCTCTCCTATTCCCTGCGCCAGGGCCACCTGGGCACCGTTTTCACCGAGATACTGCCTGGCGCGGGCGAGCATGACACGGGATGGTTCCAGGCCGATAACCACGGCCCCTCTCTTGCGTAGTTGCGCGCCATCTACCGCCTTGCCGCAGCCCACATCGAGAATAATCTCGCCGGGCTGGGCCTGCACCTCCTGCAGGGTTAGATCGAGCATCTGGCGGAAAAGGAACTCCAGGCTGGGGTAGACCACATCGGGCACGACTCCGTCGTCACTCCACTCCAGATCAATCTTCTCGTTGCCGGAATTCGGTGTCATGCGTCAGTTCCCTCTATCGACCTCCGGATCAGCCGGGTTCAGGCATGGTTACGGGTTGTGTTAGGCTGGGATCAACTAGGCCACGCCGGAATGAGTATCTGTTGAGATTGGAGAGAGCTCTGGCGGCACGTTCTACGGAGCAAAAGACCGGTATGGAGCCCTTGAGGAGCTTCTGTTCCGTCTGCAGTCTTTCTGGCTCAGATGAACCGGGCGGTAGGACGACCAATAGGGGCTTGTTCTGCTTGCTTCTGAGATGTATGAAGAACTCGCTTATCTCCTCCAGGCCTTGCTGGGAGTAGATCGGCAGGACTATGTCTATATCCTCCTGAATCAGCACGGCGTCCACGGCCGTGTCGCGGGCCACCAGGTCTATGGCTCGAAACAGAGTTTCCAGGCCACGGAACTGTGCCTGACTCACGTCGACAGGATTGTGCAATATACTACCCGCCTCCCCAAGCAGGGCGCTGAGTTCTTCCCTTGTCTCAGGTGATAGGGGCGGTACCTCCAACTCGTTGTCCATGCAGGCGTCGCCTGCGGACACAGACATGCCGCCGCCCCCGTCAGCCAGACCTCCGATGATGGCTACCCTCCTGCCTTGCCACCGACCCAGGTTTTGGAAAAGCAGCAGCGTGTCGGTGAGCTCTTCCAGACTGTATACTTCGACGGCACCGACCTGCCTTAAGGCTGCCGACCAGATGGCTGCCGAACTGGCCAGAGAGCCTGTGTGGGATCTGGCAGCCTGGGCGCCTGCCTCTGTTCTGCCTCCCTTCCAGACGACCAGCGGCTTGACTCTGGCTACTGCCTGCATGGTGTTGAATAGACGCGCTCCGTCTCTGGTGCCTTCCAGATATGCGCCGATCACCTTGGTCTTGGGATCGGCAGCCAGGTACTGCAGGAAATCGCTAGCATCGAGGTCGATGCCGTTGCCGAAGCTCACGCCCTTGCTGTAGTCTATCTGGCGTGCCATGCCCAGCGTGGCCAGTTTGCCAGCTATGCCGCCGCTCTGGGAGGCAAAGCCCACGCAACCGCTCTTGCCGAGCGCGCCCATGATGAACGGTATTCGCTGTTCGGGACAGTACACGCCTATGCAGTTGGGTCCGACTATGCGGATGTTCCCTCGTCGAGCTTTCTCAACCATCTGTTTCTCCAGCTGGAGCCCCTGCTGCGCGTCCATCTCACTGAATCCTGCGGTGAAGAACTGGACCGCTTTCACACTCTTGGCTATGCAATCATCGAGGAGCTCCAGGACCGATCGCCGGGGAATGGCTACGATAACGTAGTCCACTTCTCCGGGGATCAGCCTCAAGCTAGGGAAGATATCGAGGTTGGCAATGCGGCCGCCGCTGGAGCCGACGGGATAAACGGGCCCCGGAAACCCTGCCGAGACCAAAGACCACACCCAGGCGCTGCCGGCCTTAACTGAGTTAGCCGATGCCCCCACGACGGCAATGGATCTGGGATAGAAGACAGGCTCCAGTTCCTTAAGCTTTTCCTCAAACAAGGTCAGCCCCCGAGTGCCGCGTTCGCGCCGGCGCAACTGAGGTGAGGCAGGCTGCTGACATCTGGCTCAGCAATCCCTCAACTGTCACTCCAGGATTATCCTGGCATCAACAGCCAGAGCCCTATCAGGATAGGCGAATACGGGGTTGAGGTCGAGTTCTCTAATGTGGCTGTTCTTCTCGACAAACCTTGATACCTGGACTATCAGCTTCTCCAGTGCCGGCAGGCTGGCGGGTTTCTGTCCTCTGTATCCCTCCAGTATGGGGTACCCCTTGATCTCCCTGATCATCTCGCCGGCATCCCGTTCGGTAAGGGGTACGATCCTGAAGGAAACATCCTTTAACACCTCTACCAGTATGCCGCCAAGCCCAAACATGATGACGGGGCCGAATTGAGGGTCCTTGCTCATGCCGACGATCACCTCCACCGCCGGGGCGACCATGGGCTGTACCGATATGCCCTCGATGCGAGCATCGGGATGTGCTTGTCTGATAGATGACATAATCTCGCTGTAGGCCTTGCCTGCTTGAGTAGCGTTGGCCAGCCCTAGCTTGACGCCGCCCGAGTCGCTCTTGTGAATCACGTCGCGTGAGTTCACCTTCAGCACGACGGGAAAGCCCATCTCCTTGCTCATGGATATGGCCTCCCTCTTGCTGCGCGCGAGCTTCGTCTCCACAACAGGTATTCTGGCCTTGGCGAGCAACTCCTTGGCCTCGACCTCGGTCAGGGCATTGTGGCTCTTTGTCATGGCTTGTTTCCTCCCTGGCAGTGATTATCTTGCATCAGCCTGTCACTGCAATACGTTAGAGATTCCTTCTCTATCATGTCTGCGGTTTTCCCGCGGCATCACAGGGGACAGATCTCGAAGGAACATCACCTCGGCTTGCACAGAACTTCTCTCACGCCTAGATCAAAGAAGTCGTGGGTATGAGCCGGTTTGATGACCAGGGCAGTGTCTGCGCCCTTGCCTGTCCCTCCGATAGAGATGACCTCCTGGTCTGTCCTTATCAGGCCGGCATCGGCGGCCATGAGGGCTATCTCGCAGGCTACCTTGGTGCCCTGTCCGAAAATCCTCAGGGTCTGGGCGATGATCTCGTCCACTTGATAGGTGTTGAACTTGCGGCGCACCGCCCGGCCCACTCCGCCCAGTGCATGAGTGGCCGTCAATATTGCTCCCCCCTTCTCCAGAATCTCAGCCTTGTTCTGCGAGGTTAGTTCCTGGACATCGGGCGCCTGAAGCCCCGTTGTATGAGTGACTATGACCACTTTGTGGTTGGAGAACGCCTGCACCGCTCTCACCCCGGTCTCGCCACTGGTGGAGGCCACCACCAGTGTATCTATCCCCAGTTCCTCGGCTCGCTTCTTTGCTATGCTCAGTGTTGCCTCAGTGTTCTCACTGCCGGGATTGGAAAACAGGACGCTCTGGATCTTCGTCACTACTGGATTGGCACCTCCGTTCTCAGTTATGATATCTTACCAGATTAGACAATGAAGGTCACTTTCGTCCACGGTTCAGGCGCTTATGGAGGCGTTTGGCGCTATCAGACCGAATGCTTCTCGGACAGCGATGCCATCAACCTGCCCGGCCATCCGGAGGGTCAGGCCCTTGACAGTGTAGAAGCATACGCGGAGTGGCTCAGGGAGTATATCGACGGCATGGGGTACAAGGACGTAGTTCTGGCCGGCCACTCCCTCGGCGGGGCCATAGCTCTGCAATATGCCCTCAAGTATCCTGACAAACTGAAGGGGATCATTATCATAGGCAGTGGAGCCAGGCTCAGAGTGCACCCTGCCTTCTTCGCCGAACTCGAAGATGCTATTGAGGGCGATCCCAAGAAGTGGTGGCAGCAGGTGGCAGGGAGCTATCGCCTGACTCCAAAGGACTATGCCAGAGAGGTACTGGAAACCCAGAAAACCATCGGTCCTGCCGTGATGCTGAACGACTTTCTGTGCTGTGACAGGTTTGACGTGATGGACAGCGTTGAGGAGATCAAGCTCCCGGCCCTGGTAATCTGTGGTGATAGGGACATGATGACCCCCGTGAAGTATGCTGAATACTTGGAATCCAGGCTGGCCAATGCTCAGGTGGTGATTATACCCGCGGCTACTCACTTCGTCTTCGCCGAGAAGCCGGAGGCGGTTAACAAGGCCATAGGTGACTTCCTTCAGACCATATCATCGTGAATCGCCCCCGAATCTGGGGTGTAGGCTGCGGCCGGCATCAAGCCTTGGACGGTTGAACAGGACTGGTCTCGCCAGCCAGTTTCAGCTTCTCAGTTGTGCTCCACTGCCATTCTAAACCGTTGTCGTCTCCCTCCAGCCTCAACACTCCCCCTGCCCCCAGTTCGCCGATGCGCCTCCGCACTGATTCCATGTCGAGGCCCAGCCTCCGGGAGAGACGGCGGGCCAGTTCGGCCTCGGCATCGCCCGGATTCCCGGCGCTGAGTGACCTGATGCTGCCCAGTTTCTCTATGAGATCATCCTGAAGCAGGGTCCACACAAAGCGCACTCTCTCCTGTCCCTCGACCTGATCGAAGCATTCGGCATCCCCTTCGCGGGCGCGTCGTCTTATGTCATCCCAGGCACCTTCTATACCCCTATTGTAGATGCCTATGGCTTCCCTTGTCATCTCCCTGCTCATGGTTGGGGTCTCGGTGATGGGTTCGTTGGCATTGTAGCGGGCCCAGTTGCGGCTGAGGATGCGGATGCCGTAGTCGTGAGCTTTCTCGTAGAGATCCGTTCCCGGGAGCGGCGACAGCATATGAAAACCATACTTGGCGCCGTACTTGTGAAGAAGGTCGTCGGCAAATGACATAGAGTTGATGGCCGTATCCCAGCTCTCCCCTGGAAGTCCCAGGATAAAGGAGTTGAAGACGTTGATGCCGGCCTCAGTGGCTGTCTTTACAGCGCGTTCCACAGTCTCCGTACTGATGCCCTTCTTTATGGTCTTCAGGATACCCTCGTCGGCGGACTCCACTCCAAACAGCATCCATTCGCAGCCAGCCCTTTTCATGACCTGGGACAGCTCCTCGTTAATCCTGTCAACACGTGCGAAAACGCTCCAACTCACCTCCAGGTTACGCCTGAGCATCTCCTCGCACACTGCCCGGGCATGGTCGTGGTTGAGTGTGAAGGTGTCATCGACGATGTTGATCTTGCCGGGTCCGAAATCGCGCTGGATCTTCTCAATCTCATCGACTACCAGACCGGGGTTGCGAAAGCGGACCCTGGGGCCGAACATCCGCCGCCCTGAGCAGAATATGCACTCAAACGGGCAGCCGCGGCTGGTTATTATGGTGCAGGGCGTGCCCAGCGCACGGTATCTGGCCATGGGCAGCAGTTCTCGCGCCGGCATGGGCAGTTCATCCAGGTTTTCGATACGGGCCCGGGCGGGCGACTCTACCACCCTGCCATCCTCGGCGAAGGCGATCCCCGGCACGCTGCCGATGTCCTGGCCCTGTTCCACGGCCCTGACTAACTCGATCAGGGTTCTTTCTCCCTCACCGATGACTGCAGCATCGATCCACGGGGATTGGAGCAGAGTCTCGTGCTGGGCGAAGGTAACGTGAGGCCCCCCGATGACCGTGAAGATGCCCGGATCGAAGGCTTTGCATACCTTCAGCATCCTCCTGGCAATGGGGTAGTTCAGGGTCACGCAGGTCGCCCCGACAACATGGGGTCGGTACTCCTGCAGCTGTCGCCTCAGTTTGTTGGGTTGGTATCGGGTCACCAGGAAGTCGGCAATCCTGACCTCAATACCTTCTTGAGCCAGGACGGCCGAGAGGTAACTCAAGGACAGTGGAGGAAGGGGGCTCTCCTCCAGAGGGTGTGGCGTGCTCAGGAGCAATACTCGCATAGCTTTCAGTCGACAAGCCACCGCCCCTCAGCTGTTGTATGAAGATTAGGCGTGCTGAGTATAGCTCTTCTTCTGCGGCAAAATCAACTGCGGAGGTGCCCACGTCAGCCGATGTGGGCGCAGCCGAGGAACGTCAGCGTGGGCTCCAGGGAGGGACTTCCTTGTCGCGGAGGTGAGGGCTTATGAGACGGCGCGTGTCAACTCATACAATAATGTTACCGAACAGAGGTTTTTCACTCATTTCAGAGATGTTACCGGGCTAATGCCGCCTCCTTTCTGGTTGTGGTATAGTCTGCTGGAGATGGGACTTGGCGCCAGAATCCGGGTATTCCTTGAGAAGGTTGTCAAGTACAGGTGGTTCCAGGTATCAGCCTTCGTCGTGGTCATCGCTGTGTCTCTGGGACTCTTCTTCCTGGCCCGTGCTTACCTCGACTGGGAGGAACTGCTCGTCTATGGTTATCTGGGGGTCTTCGCGGTGAACCTTGTGAACGCCGCCACGATTCTCCTTCCTCTTCCCGGCGAAGCGATCAACTTCGCTGCGGGCGCCATGCTGAATCCTCTGTCGGTTGGCCTCATAGCCAGCGTAGGGGCCACCATAGGTGAACTCACCGCCTATGCTGCGGGCTATTGGGGACGGAAGGTCGTCCTCGGTGAATACTCGGAGAGGTACAGGAGGGCCGAGGTGTGGTTGAATAGGCGTGGGGCCCTGGCAATCTTCGTGTCTGCCCTCGTGCCAGCCCTTGTTTTCGATCTTCTGGCGCTTGCTGCAGGGTCCTTCCGGTTTCCTCTATGGAAGTTCGTCATGGCTTGCTGGGCAGGCAAGGTACTCCGTTGCCTGATCGCGGCTTACCTGGGGTACCTGGGCTGGGAGACGATTGGCTTCCTGCCTCAACTGTGGTAGACGCCCTTTTCGTTGTCCTCGATAGCTCTATCGATCAAGCGATAACCCAGGCTCGTCACTCTCTGCTAGCATTGTGTGTGGGGCACGTCGCGGAGACTGAGACGGCTGAGGTGTCTCCGTAAGCGAGCGATAAAGCTGTTCTCTCTCCCGATCGGAGCTGAATAGTTCTTCAGGCAGCACCATCTGTCCCTTGGCCTTGAGCCTGGCTACTCCTTCACGGCACTCGGGCCTGGCCAGGCTGGGGGTCCATTCCCGGCAAGCTCTGGGCCGAGCAGGGTGTACAGTGCAGCGAGCTTTTTCATCAGCGTCCCAGGCCAGGAAGACGCAGCCTTCCCCGGTCTTCTTCAGCAGGTAGCCTTCCTTTATCGGTACCTTCAGTGCATATCTGGAGAGACATTCTGCGCGCGAAGTCCCCAGTGCTGAGGCAATACTGCGTACGTCCCGGGGGTTGAGTGGGGGTTGGTATCGGATGCAGCAAAGGCCGCAGCGGAAGCAGGGGATCGGGGCCTGCTCAGCTACAGTGACTTCGTCCCCTTCAAGGGGCCTAAGCACCGACTTTTCTGCGCGCTTGGTGCCATCGCAGCGAATGGTGTCCTTCTTCGCGTAAGGTCGATTCTGAACCGAATAACCCATCTGAGTCTCGTCTCGGCCCGGCTGAGTTCTTGACTGGCACTCAGGCGAGGTTTCTCCCTATTCTATCATTGCTGGTAAAATGGGACTAAACTCGCAGTTGCTTCCGTGAGGGCGGATCGGGGGCGCTCATCCATTCTCGAGGATCGGCTTTCACTGAGAGCATCAATAGGAGCGGCTCTGTTACAGTAGTCCGAGGGCAAGGAGGTAAGATAATGGCAGTAGTCGAGGTAAGCATTGTACCGTTGGGAACCGCAACTACCTCGGTCAGCCAGTATGTGGCGGGTGCAGTCAAGGTCCTGCAGCAGCAGGGGGGGATAAAGCACGAGACGACCGCAATGGGCACCATACTGGAAGGTGACCTGGATAGGGTTCTGGCAGTGGTGAGGAAGATGCATGAAGCTCCGTTCGGCGAAGGGGTTAGCAGGGTGCTAACCACCATCAGGATTGACGACCGCCGAGATAAAGCTGGGGGCATGAAGGACAAAGTCGCTTCCGTGACGAAGAAACTACAGGGTTAATCTGGCGTACGCGTGACGGCTTAGCTGTCGGGCACCCTATAAGCTTGAACTGCTGGACTGTCGCACATCTGCATCGGGCAGATTGCACTGAGGGATACCAACTCTGCCGCGTCTACCTGGTGCAATCCTGCTGCGAAGACTACAAACCAAGACGGGCCTTTGACCCTGGAGACTGCGGTTCTCCTTCGAGACAGCTTTAGCATCGTATAGCTCTGAGTCTTAACGAAATTTTAACATTTAGGTGTTACCATCTTACTATCTAGCGCACAGCGAGCGAG
>Ga0209498_1001534_pt1 | contig 14099 bp, 14 predicted proteins | sample WalLakDeSediment_FD_184131 | JGI IMG/M metagenome (GOLD analysis project Ga0209498, IMG submission 184131) | Lake sediment microbial communities from Walker lake, Nevada to study Microbial Dark Matter (Phase II) - Walker Lake 11/02/13 Deep... | ecosystem: Environmental > Aquatic > Freshwater >...
CCCTTTCTTTCAAAAGAGCTTTAATTTTATAAAAAAGTTTCTTATTCTTCTGCTTCAGGCAGGATTTTTTCAACCTCTCTGCCTAAAATTCCGAGAAACCAGTTCCATAATTTTATAAACTGATCCTTAAACCAATCCCACATTTTCTGCCATATCGGCAAAACAAGCTCTTGCCAAACCTGTTTTAAAGCCTGAGGAAGTTGACGAATAATATCCAAACAAAACTCTTTTACCCCTTCCAAGCTTTGAGGCGATTCAATGGCCGATCCCCCATAGGCAAAACCAGGCACAGCTGACAGAAACAGAAAAGCCGCTGCATATATGGCAATAATTTTATACTTTTTACCTGCCATAAAATTATCTTAAGAGTTCAATCGCTTTTTTAATTCTGAATAATGTTTTTTCTTTACCTAAAATCTCAGCTATTTCAAAGGGTCCGGCCGAAGCTTTTTTGCCGGTTAAAGCTACCCTTAGAGGCCATAAAAGTCGTCCCCTATCTCCTGTTTTTTCAGCTTCAGGCATTAAAGCGTTGTTCAGGTTTTCTTTTGTCCATTCTGCTTCCGTAATTTTGCACAAGATATTGTTAACTTTGCAAAGAGTTTTTTCCAGCTCCTTATCATCCATGCCTTTCCATGTTAAAAGCTCTTTATCGTATTCCGGTATATATTTGAAAAAGAAATCAGCCAGCTCCTTAATCTCTGAAAGCTTTTTCAGGCGTTCTTGATAAATAGCAACTATTTTTTCAAGGTATCCGGAGTCTGTTTTGGGTAAATAAGGCTGGCAGAGCACTGCCAGCTCTTTGATCGGTTTTTGTCTGATATAATAACCGTTAAGATAATCTAAACGCTGTATGTTGAAAACAGCTCCGGATTTCTGAACTTTTTCCAAAGAAAATTCTTTAATCAGGTCTTTTATTAAAAAAGATTCCCTGTCCGTGTCCGGATTCCATCCCAGAAAGGCCATAAAATTATTAATTGTTTCTGGAAGATATCCTTCTTTCCTGTAATCAGATACGGCTACAGCTCCATGCCTTTTGCTCAGTTTACTTTTATCGGGCCCCAGAATTAAGGGCAAATGGGCGTATTTTGGATGAGAAAAGCCCAGGGCTTCCTGAAGAAGCATCTGTTTGGGCGTGTTGGAAATATGATCTTCTCCCCTGATCACGTGGGAGATCTGCATTTCAAAATCATCCACTACCACTGCAAAATTATACAATGGGCTTGTCAGGCTTTTGGCTATGGAAAAATCTCCTATTAAAGATGAATCAAATTCTATCTCACCCCTGATCAAATCATTGAACCGTATTTTTTTAACCGGCCCCTTAAAACGAATGATTGCTTTTTCTCCTTTTGCCAGTTTTGTTTCTGTCTCTTGCTCTGAAAAAAGCTTGCACTTTCCGTTATATTTAGGAGCAGCTCCTCTGGCCATTTGTTCCTGTCTTTTCATCTCCAGTTCGTCTTCTGAGCAAAAACAATAGTAAGCCAATCCTTCTTTTAATAATTTTTCCAAGTATTTACGATAAATTTCAATTCTTGTTGACTGCCTGTAGAATTCATCCCATTCAATGCCCAACCATGTTAAGCTTTCAACAACGTCTTTTTCAAATTGAAGATCTGATCTTTCCAGATCAGTATCTTCTATCCTTAAGATAAATTTGCCGTTCCGGTTTTTGGCGAATAAATAATTAAACAGGGCTGATCTGGCCGTGCCGATATGCAGCTTGCCTGTAGGAGAAGGGGCCATTCTGACTCTGATATCTTTAATCATCACCTCAATTTTAGCATATATTTTATAACCATCCAATATTGCGATTAATGGCCGAATATGGCACAATAAAGGAGATGCGGAAGAGCAAAGAAATAATTGTAATATCTCTGGGAGGATCAATAATAGTGCCGGATAAGATCAGAACTGAATTTCTGCAAAAATTCAAAAAATTTGTTTTGAAATTTTTAAATAAAGGTTATTGTTTCATTATTGTGGCCGGAGGAGGAAATATCTGCCGGGAGTATCAGAAAGCAGCAGCTTTCGTTTCTAAATTAACAGACGAAGACAAAGACTGGCTGGGAATACACGCCACCCGCCTGAATGCCCATCTTCTCCGAACCATTTTCAAGCAACAAGCCTACCCTATAGTTCTTGACAGTCCTCAAAAACCGATTAACGGAGATAATTACCGGCTTTTTATAGCTTCGGGGTGGAGACCGGGCTGGTCAACCGATTACTGTGCGGTTCTGTTGGCAAAAAGGTTCCGAGTAAAAAAGTTAATTAATGCATCCAATATTGATTACGTTTATGATAAGAATAAAAAGGATATTAAAAAAATCAGCTGGCCGGAATATGAAAAGCTGATCGGCGCCAAATGGATTCCGGGCATGAACGTCCCTTTTGACCCAATCGCCTCCAAAACCGCCAGGAAATGCAAAATGAAAGTAATCATCACCAAAGGAACTGATTTAAAAAACATGGAAAATATATTGACAAATAAAAAATTTAAAGGTACGATAATTTCATAACCATGAAAAAAGACATACATCCTAAATATCATTCTAATACCCAGGTCCGCTGCGCTTGCGGAAACACTTTTACCGTGGGCTCTGCTAAAGAATACATTGAGGTGGAAATTTGCTCAGGCTGTCATCCTTTTTACACCGGCAAAGAAAAAATGATTGACACCATGGGCAGGGTAGAAAAATTCAGAAAGAGGCTAGAAAAAACTCAGAATGCCAAAAATAGAAAGCGTTAAAAAAAAATACGAAGAAATACTAGAACAGCTCAGCGATCCTGAGCTTATTTCTAATTGGCCGAAATTCGAAGAATTATCCCAAAAGAAAGCAATTTTGGAAAAAATTATAGCCAAAGAACAAGAATTAAAGGACATAGAAAACAAAATCGCAGAAAATATGAATATTATCAAGGCAGGAGAAGATCCTGAATTAAACTCTTTGGCAGAAGCAGAGCTTTCGCAATTTCAAGATAAAAAGAAAAGTCTGGAAAAGGAGCTGGATTCTTTATTAAAAGGAGATTCCAAGGAAGTTGCCCATTCCGCCATAATGGAAATCAGGGCGGGAGCTGGCGGCGACGAAGCTACTCTTTTCGCAGCTGACCTTTACAGAATGTATTCAAAATACGGCCAAAAACAGGGCTGGCAGCAAAAAGTTTTAGATTCCCATCCTACCGAGCTGGGCGGTTTTAAAGAAATAATTTTTGAGCTTAAGGGTGATGTTTTTTCAAAGATGAAGTACGAAGCCGGCGTGCACAGAGTGCAAAGAATACCTTCTACTGAAAAATCAGGCAGGGTTCATACCTCTACGGCTTCGGTGGCTGTTTTGCCCAGGCCTAAAAAAACTGCTACCAAAATCAGGCCAGATGAGCTGAATGTTGCCACCTACCGGGCTTCAGGTCCCGGAGGCCAATACGTTAATAAAAGAGAAACCGCAATCAGAATCACCCACCTGCCCACAGGATTGGTGGTTACCTCTCAAACAGAAAGAAGCCAGCTGCAAAACAAAGAAAACGCCTTGTCAATTCTTGAAGCCAGGCTTCAAGAATTAAAAGAACTCCAGCAGTTGGAAAAAATAGGAGACGCCAGAAAGGCCCAAATTAAAAGAGCTCAAAGAGCTGAAAAAATCAGGACATATAATTTTCCGCAAGATCGGCTGACCGATCACCGAATTAAAAAAAGCTTCCGTAATTTGGAAGAAATAATAGAAGGCAGGCTGGATCCGATCATCGAATCAATGGTTAAGCTGAACGAGGATATTTAAAAAAATGCGGATTTAGCCGCATTTTTTTTATTGAGGAGCAAATACCAGCCGTTCGCACTGCTGAGATATCGTGCCTTCAGCTATAAATATCTCAAGACATCTTGTTCTTTGCATTACCGCACTCTCATAGCCGAGATTTGCCGCACCGAAATATCTTGCAGCAGCCTGCAAAGGGTTTGTAGCAGCTCCCAGATCTTTTAGATAAATTCCGGCAGCTAAAAATGAGTCCCGTATACTCCAGGGATTTGCCGGTGAACTGCCCGTAATTGTAGAAATTCTGTCTCTTACCAGCATCCAGGTAGAAGGAATAAATTGGGCCGGACCCATGGCTCCTCCCCAACCGAAATTTGGTCCTCTTCCAAGGTCAATCCAGCAAGAAACAGGTGTTTTTAAAGGTTCTCTTCCAAGCTCTTTGGTAATTTGTAAAAATGGCGGTAGGTCCCGCGTAGGATGAATTCCCTGAATAAACCGTCTGTTGGTGGTAACATGATAGGTTGCACCTGATTTTAAGTCAGCTATATAGCATTGTCCCACATTTCTTGCTAAAGCTGATTCCTGAGTAATAATTGCCAGAAGCAAAGCCGGACTTACTCCTGTTTGTTGTTCAACCCATTTGGCCATCTCGAGCGCCTCTCCGAAGGTGGGCATTTCTACGTCAGGAATGCCGGCTAACTGGAATATTCTCGCCCTGATTTCTGCTGCCCGCTGTTCTGTAATTTTTTTTTGCTGAATATAGTCTTGATATTGGGCTTCGGTCATTCCCAATAATCTTTCCTGTTCTCTTCTGGCTGCCTGGCTTTCTTGAAGCTGAAGCGTCTGCGTACGTACCACGCCTTCTAATTTAGTTCTTTCGCTACCCAAGATTTTTCTCTGGTCGTCTAAGTAATCTTTCAAATCTTTGATGTCACAAAGAATATCTTTATTTTTATCGCCTAATGCCTCCAATAAAACCAAATTATCAAAAAAATCAGCAATTCCTTCCGAAAGCAATACTTCGATAAGAGGCCTTTGATTCTCTTCATAAATCTCCCTTAAAACAGAAGAGAGCATTTGCGTATTCTCTTCAATTTTTGCTATGGTTTCCCTGATAGATTGCTCTGTGTCTTTAATTTGATGCGTTAGGTCCCCGATAACTATCGTGCTTTGACGGATTTGCAAATCAAGCTGGGTAATCCTGTTCCTTAAAATGCTTATTTGGTTTTGCAAAGTCTTTTTTTCATGCTCCGTTGCCGTGATATCTTTTTCTAATTGAGCAATTTTTTTTTCAAGCTCCCTAAGCTCTACTTCCAATGCTTTTCTTTCTTCTTCCGGAGAAAGTTCCGCAAAAAGAAAACTCGGCAAGATAAATAAAGCCGCTAAAGTCAATACTAAGAGTATTTTTGAAATACGAACAATCATTTTTCTTTTTCTTCTTTCTCGTCAGTCTCTTCTTTTTCTTCCTTTTTCTCTTTTTCCACTTTTTCAATTTCTTCCAATTTTTCTTCAATAGGCTTGGACAGTTCTTCTTCCACATTCTCCGGAGGTACGACCTGGGCTACAATTGCATCAGGCTCTTCTAAAACCTCTACGTCTTGAGGCGTTTTCAAATCTTTTACCAAAACGCGATCTTCAAATGTCTTTAATCTATCAATAATATTAAATTTAAATTCTTTAGGAAGATTCTGAGGCAAGGCTCTCACTTTAATTTCGGAAATGTTTTTAATTAACGTGCCTCCGAGATTCTTAACTGCCGGAGCCTCTCCTTCTAGAATTACGGGGATTTCTCCTTCAATTTTCTTATCTAAGGCCGGCTGGTAAAAATCAACGTGGATCGGGTTATCCGTCAAAGGATCTTTTTTTATATTATGTATCAGAACAGAATATTTCTTATCAGCTTCCACCTCTAAATTAATTAAAGTATTCTCCCCTACTTCTTTAAATAATTTTTCGAATTCCGCCATTTGCACCTCTAATGGCTTATTCTCAATTTTAGGACCATATAAAATGGCTGGCAGTAAATCCCCTTTTCTGAGAATTTTTACTTTCTTACCCGTTATTTTTCTTGTTTTCGCTGGAAGTATCAACATTTTATTTTTCTATGCGTATGCATTGTACCGGACAAGCTTCTGCTGCTTCTTTATTGCAGCCGATTTCTTTTTCCGCCAAATCCTGCGGCCCCAGATAGTCTACTTTACCGTCACCGGCCAGTTTCCAATATTTCTGGCAAACCGCCTGGCAAGTACCGCAACCTATACATTTTTCACGCTCTAAAATAATTTTCATGTTAGTATATTAAAAATTCACCGGAATAAAATATTTGATTTTCTTTAAAATTATCCCCTATCCGGCAATTAAGACAAACAGGAAAGGCTGCTCGATGCAATCCGGGCTTCGGTCTCGGTATGTCTATAATAAGCTCAAGAATTATTTCTTCTGACGGCTGAATGCACCTTTTAATCAAGTCCTGCTCTTCGCATTCTCCGTAAATATACCTTTCCCACCCCCCGTTCTTTTTTTCCAAATAATAACGATAACATTCAGAAAAGCAGATATTGCCGTTCAGATCATTCCTAATGGTTATTTTGGGAAATATTTTAGGAAATTCTCCCATGGCGTAACTGGTAATTATGGGCGTCCCGCGGGTTTCTTCCGGGGGCTGCTCCCACAAAAAACCTATAGACAAAAGCAAAATCAGAGCTATTAAAATTACGATAAGATTTTTCTTGCTCATAAATTTACTTCTTTTTAATAATAAATTTCTTTTCCAGTTCCTTAAGTGTTTCCATAACGCCGGTATACTCAAGCTCGGACATAGACAGCATGGCTGCTCCGTAAAATCCTTGCTGTCTTATTTCTTCGGCTTTTCTGGATACTGAATTCCTGACATAGTCCCAATAAGGATGATCAAAGGCATCAGCCGGTTCTGTTAATTTACCATTTCTTATCGCAAATGCCAAGCAGCTCACCACCGGCGGTCCGTCGAAAAACGATATTGAAGAATTCTTTTTAACGGGCATTAGAGGACCTACATGAGATCCTCTCATAAATCCTGCCACATAAGGGCCTATGGTATAAGGTGAAAGGACTTCGCCGGTTGCCGGAAAATCTTTTTGGACCCTGACCAGGGCGACAGGATCATCTTTACCAACGTATTTGCCGGCTATATTATGAAGCCTGGTTGTACTGACAGATGCTGCCTGGTCTTCTGAGGATCTTGACCATATTGATTCTACCACGAATCTGCCGGGCTCTCTGAGCAAAACAGCGATGTCGTAAATATTTTCAGGGGTATAAAGCTCAATAAACCTGTCGGCTTTAGTATAGGCTACGTCCATTATGATAAACTTAAATCCTTTTTTAATATCAGGTGAAAGTAAAAGCCCGGCATTATGCATGGGGTCTACAAAAGACAAATACAAGGGAAGATTATAAGCTCCCGGCTCTGTTTTGTCTGCAGTAAACATTAAGAAAGGCTCTGCAGGTCTTTCTTCTATTTCCATTTCAGCCACAGCCGGACCCATGCCCTTAACGTTTCCCGTAAATCCTTCTTTGAGCAAGTCCTGACCTGCTCCGTATAAACCCTGGGATTTAGCAACCCGGGTGCCTGCCACAAAAGCGTCCCAGCAAAGTTTATGGATTCTTGAATCAGAAATGCCTCTTTTATGGGTAGTCAGAATAGCGATATCATCGCCCGTATGACTGATAAAGGAATCAATAATAAGGCCTTTACCGCGAGTTTTAATATAGCTTGCAACGCTTTGAATTAATTTTTCGCTTGGTTTAATGTGACCGCCGATACTGCCGATGTCTGCCTTAATAATACTTAAAGTTATTTTTGCCATATATTTTTATTATAATTTAAACTTAATATTTATCCAATATTTATTTGTACTTTATTTTTGATATCTAATTTTTTCTCAAGATCTAATGCTGCCTCTAAATACCAATCAACCCTGGATCTTACTGTGCCTCCAAGAATTTCAGCTGTTTTTATTAAAGCTCCTCCCACGCCTTCTGCTGCTTTTGGTTTTTCCTGAAGAATGTCGGTTGGAATCTTTATTTCAAACTGATACTCTCCTTTAGAATATTCTTTTTCTCCGCCAACAGGCATATAGAAGCTATAAACGGTATTTCTTGTTCTTTGGTGGGAGATTCCGCTCCTTCTTCTGCCACCAATTCCGAATCCTGGACCCATCTGTGTTCTTGTAGAAGTTTCCAGGCCAATCAGGCCAATTTTAAGCTGTTTTGCCAGAATAGGCTTTTTGAGCTCAACAGAAATCTTGCCGCTAACTGTTTCGCCAGGCGAAAAATTAAAATTATCTATTAAAACTTTGATTTTTCCCTTACCAAAACCAAATATCATTTTATTGTATAAAGTTAATTGAGCTAACGACCTTTTTATATTATATCATATCTCAACTTTTAGATAAATGCAAAATGGTTTTGATAACGGTATCAGGGTTTAAAGAAATTGACTCTATCCCCTCTTTCAGCAAGAATTCAGCGAAATCAGGGAAATCCGAAGGCGCTTGGCCGCAGATGCCCACATATTTATTTTTTTTGCGGCAGATACCGATTATCTCAGAAATCATTTTTTTGACAGCTTCATTTCTTTCATCGCCAATATGGGCGATTTTACCGTTATCTCTGTCTAACCCCAAAATCATTTGAGTCAAATCATTGGAACCGATTGACATTCCGTCAAAAACCCTAAGAAATTCTTCAGCTAAGATTACGTTAGAGGGAATTTCGCACATTACGTAAAGCTTCATGCCTTTAAGACCGAACCTCTTCATTAATTCTTTTACTTTTCTGCCTTCTTGCGGCGTTCTGCAAAAGGGCACCATCGGAGTAATGTTTTTTAAGCCGAAAACCTCTCGGCATCTTTTAATCGCCTGACACTCCATTTTAAAAGCGGGTTGAAATTCTTTGTCCAAATACCTGGAAGCTCCCCGAAAGCCGAGCATAGGATTGGCTTCTTTGCCCTCAAAAAGCTCTCCGCCGATTAAGTTCCGGTATTCATTTGTTTTGAAATCAGAAAGCCTGACTATTACTTCTTTGGGCCAAAAAGCAGAAGCTATTTGAGCAATTCCCTCTGCCAGCTCTTTAACAAAAAACTCTTTTTTATCGGCATGTTCAAGAGTAATTTCAGCTATATGTTTTTTGAGTTTTGCGTCTTTTAAATTTTCATAATGGTAAAGAGCCAAGGGATGGATTTTAATTTTTTCTGCAATAATGAATTCTTCTCTGGCCAAACCCACTCCCTGATGCGGCAAAAAAGATGTTCTAAAAGCAATATCCGGATTGCCGATATTGAGCATAATCTTCGTTTTAATTTTTGGAATTTCTTTCAGGTCATATTTTTTAACGTTATAGCGTATCGCTCCCGGGAAGATTCTTCCCTTAATGGTGCAGTCAACGGTTACCAATTGATTGTTTTTTAAAAGCTGCGTAGCTTTTTCCGTGCCGACTACTGCCGGAATCCCCAATTCCCTGGAAACAATGGCGGCGTGGCACGTCCTTCCTCCCTCGTCTGTAATAATAGCCGAAGCTTTCCTCATTGCCGGCACCCAATCAGGGTCAGTCATTCTGGTTACCAGGACTTCTCCTTTTTTAAATTGGGAAATTTGGGAAACATTGCCGATAATCTTAACTCTTCCCGAAGCTATTTTATCCCCTACCGCAATGCCTCTTAAAATAGGAGAGGCCTTGGTTTTAATTTCGTATTCTTCATAGGCTTGAATCTTTTTTTGAGCATGAACGGTTTCCGGTCTTGATTGGACTATAAAAAGCTGGCCGGTCTTGCCGTCTTTGGCCCATTCAATATCCTGAGGAGATTTATAATATTCTTCTATAAGAGTAGCCCAGCGGGCAAGCTTTAAGATTTCTTCGTCGCTTAGGGAAAACTTTATTTGCCAAGAGGGAGGAACTGCCACCTCTTTTAGCCCGCCTTTTTTCAAATAAATATATTTTTTATCTTTTCTGCCCAGTTCTTTTAAAATAATAGGCCTAAAGCCTTTTTTCATGGTTGGCTTAAAAACATAAAATTCATCAGGGGTGACTTTCCCCTTGACGATCATTTCTCCGATGCCCCAGATAGAATTTATGAGCACAACATCGGCAAAGCCGCTTTCTGTGTCTAAGGTAAATATAATTCCGGAGGAGGCTATGTCCGACCTGATCATTTTTTGAATCCCTATGGAAAGAGCGAATTTCAGCTGGGAAACTTTTTTTTCTTCGCGGTAAGATATTACTCTGTCGCCAAAAGCCGAAGCCAAGCAGTTTTTAATCGCCGCCAACAATTCTTTTTCGCTGGAAACATTTAAAAATGTTTCGAACTGTCCGGCAAAAGACATTGTCGGAGAATCTTCGGCAACCCCGGAAGACCTTACGGCAACATCGGTATTTTTTCCCCGATACTTCCCGGATAAATTTTTATAAGCTGCAATGATTTCTTTTTCCAAATCTTTCGGAAACTTAGCCTTCAAAATAATTTTTCTGCAAATTTTGCCGGTTTGCTGCAAACTGGAGATGGTTTTGGGATCAAAGTTCCTAAAAACCTCTTTTAGTTGACGGTCAATGCCGTTCGCTTTTAAAAAATACCAATAAGCGTTTGTCGTTAAGGCAAAACCGTTGGGCACATTTACTCCTTTTTCGGAAAGTCCCCTTATCATTTCTCCCAAAGAAGCGTTTTTGCCTCCGACCAAAGGTATGTCTTTTGACCCTATATCGTCAAAAGACAAAATATATTTTTGGTGGTTATTTTTTATTTTCGGCATTTTGGATAAATACTAAAGCAAGTTTTAATAAAAAACAGGCCTTAAGATTATTAAGTTGTTTTAAGCTAAGCTATCTCTATCTGCACTCTAAATCAAATGTTTATTTTAACAACTCGACCTTTTCAGCTTTATTATATTATAAAAATGAGATATTAACCAATGGTTAAGCTGTGGAAAACCCTGCCTTTGAATTTGGAAAATATCTCCATGATTATTCTTAAAATAAAAAAGAAGCGGCTGGCTTGCCGCTGATTTTTTAAGAAGGAATTCACAACACATGCTTTTCTGTAATAGAGATAAACAATGTTATTCTGTTTTAATACTGATTTTTTCTTTTATTTTCTCTACGCTTTCCGGATTAGCTAAGGTGCTCAAATCGCCCAATTCTTCGCCGGTAAACAGTCTTCTCAGAATTCTTCTCATTATCTTGCCTGATCTGGTCTTTGGCAGATCGTCAACCAGGTAAATTTCTTTGGGCAGAGCAATGGGGCCTATTTCTTTTTTAATATAGCCTAACACCTCTTGCCGGATTTCTTCTGCGGTTTTTTGGTTTTTATAAATAATGAAAATTACCGGCGTTTCTCCCTTTATTTCATCCGGTATGCCTATTACAGCGCATTCTGTAATTTCTTTATGAGAGTTTATAACAGATTCCATTTCTCCTGTGCTCAAGCGGTGGCCAGCCACTTTTATAACGTCATCCACCCTGCCTATAATCCTGATAAGGCCGTTTTCATCTTTAAGACCGCCGTCAGAAGTGAAATAGATTTCATTTGAATATTGGCTCCAGTAGGTTTCAGCGTATTTTTGCGGATTTTTATAAAGCCCCCTGAACATTCCGGGAGAAAAAGGCGGCATCATGACAAGATTTCCTGTTTCGCCGGATTTGCAGGATTCACCCTTTTCATCCAAAACATCGAATCTTGTCCCGGGGAAAGGCAATCCGGTAAAAGCAGGCTTGAAAGGACCGATGCCCGGCAAGGAAGTAAGCATAATTCCGCCGGTTTCCGTTTGCCACCAAGTATCAACAATCGGGCACTTTCCCCTGCCCACTTCGTTAAAAAACCAAAGCCAGGCTGACTTGTCTATGGGTTCTCCCACAGAGCCCAGCAGCCGCAGTTTCTCAAATTTGTATTTTTTAAGAATATCTGCTCCGTACCTTTCACACATCCTGATGGCTGTGGGAGCTGTGTAAAAAATCGAAACTTGCTTTTCATCAATGATTTTCGCCCATCTTTCCGGGTCAGGCCAAAACAACAGTCCCTCAAAAAGCATGAAGGTAGCTCCGCATAAAAGGGGTCCGTAGCAGTTATAAGTGTGGCCGGTTATCCAGCCCATATCTGCAATGCACCAAAAAACATCATCGCTTTTCATGTCAAAAATCCATTTTGATGTGGCATAAGCCTGAACAGCATAACCGCCGCAATTGTGCAAAACCCCCTTGGGTTTTCCTGTACTGCCGCTGGTATAAAGAATAAAGAAAAGGTCTTCTGAATCCATTATTTCTGGCGCGCACTCTGCTGACTCTTCCTTAACCAGTTCGTGCCACCAACTATCCCTTTTTTCAAACCAGTTTATTTCATTGCCGGCCCTTCTTACCACAATCATTTTATCAACAGCAGTATCTTTCACTCCTTCGTCTGCATTATTCTTCAGATTAATCAAAGACCCGTTCCTGTAATAACCGTCAGCAGTAATTAGAACCTTGGCCCCGGAATCTAAAAGCCGGGTTTGCAAAGCCATAGGACTGTAAGCTGAAAAAACAACAGTGTGTACAGCTCCGATTCTGGCGCAAGCCAGCATGGAAACAACCACTTCCGGAATCATGGGAAGATAAATGCCCACCTTGTCGCCTTTTTTTACGCCCATTTTTTTAAGAGTATTAGCAAACTTATTCACCTCATAAAAAAGCTCCTGATAGGTCAGACTTTTACATTCTTCTTCGGTCGGCTCAGGCTGCCAAATAAGAGCTATTTTATCCTTATTATTCTCCAGATTTCTGTCCAAACAGCTTTCTGTAATATTAAGCTTGCCTTCCAAAAACCATTTAAAATAAGGTGGATTATGTTCAAAAGCTTTCTGCCATTTGCTTTTCCAAACCAATTGACCGGCCCAATCTTCCCAAAACTTTATCGGGTCTTCTTGGGCTTTTTTATAAATCTCCCGGTCATTAGCCCAGGCTTTTTTCTTGAAATCCTCTGTCGGATAGTATAATTCTTCTTTTTTAATCATTGATTCATTATATAATAATTATGTTATTCTTCAAACTGTGGAAAAACCGCGTCAACACACAAACCCTAAAAGTATAATAAAAGGCCTCTTTATCAAACCAAGGCCTTTATTATAAAAAAATTATATTTTTTTGCCGACCAATTCGGCGAATTCAGCATACCTGCAGGCATAAGCCCATTCATTGTCATACCAGGCGAGAATTTTAATCAGATTGTTTTCAAGAACTTTGGTATTGTCTGAATCAACAATAGCCGAATAGCAATTACCGACATAGTCAGAAGAAACCAAAAGAGCATCCTCTACACCTAAGATTCCTTTAAGTTTTGCGTCCTGGCTGGCTTTTTTTAGAATAAAATTTACTTCTTCCGACGTGGTTTCTTTTTCTGTCTGACAAACCAAATCCACAATAGAAACCGTCGGAGTGGGCACCCTGATAGCAATACCGTCCAGCTTTCCTTCGAGTTCCGGCATAACCCTGCCGAGAGCTTTGGCAGCCCCTGTGCTGGTAGGAATCATATTTAAAGCAGCTGCTCTGGCCCTTCTCAAATCTTTATGAGAAAGATCTAAAATATTCTGATCATTGGTATAAGCATGAACCGTGGTCATAAAGCCTTTAATAACCTTAAAATTATCATGCAATACCTTAATCACCGGAGCCAAACAATTGGTAGTGCAGGATCCCATATCCATAATCTTGTCTTTTTCAGGGTCAAACTTCTCTTCATTAACCCCCAGTACGTAAGAAGGTATTTTATCAGGATCCTTGGAAGGAGCTGAAATGATCACTTTTTTGGCACCGGCCTCCAAATGACCTTTAGCTTTTTCATAGCTTGTAAAAGCTCCCGTACATTCCAAAACAATATCAATGCCCATTTCTTTCCAGGGCAAATTTGCCGGATCTTTCTCGGCACAAACTCTTATTTTCAGGCCGTTAATAAGCAAGTCGCTGTTTACGGCTTTAACTGATTTTTTATATATCCCGTAAACTGAATCGTATTTTAAAAGATGGGCCAGCGTTTTGGTGTCGGTCAGATCATTGATGGCCACAACCTCCAAACCGGGATGATTGTCTAAAATTCTTCTGAATACCGGCCGGCCGATACGGCCGAATCCGTTTATGGCTATTTTAGTTGGCATAAAATTATTCTTTAATATTTAATAATCTACAAATTTCCTCTTTATCAAAACCGATTACGAGCTGGTCGTCGATTTCAATAATCGGCGCATGCATTTTTCCTGATTTCTTAATAATCTCTTCTTTGGCCTTTTCATCTTGCGAAACGTCAATCTCCTCAAAATCAAATCCTTTCTCTTTCAGAAAAAGCTTAAGAGTGACACAATA
>Ga0209498_1001535_pt1 | contig 14094 bp, 13 predicted proteins | sample WalLakDeSediment_FD_184131 | JGI IMG/M metagenome (GOLD analysis project Ga0209498, IMG submission 184131) | Lake sediment microbial communities from Walker lake, Nevada to study Microbial Dark Matter (Phase II) - Walker Lake 11/02/13 Deep... | ecosystem: Environmental > Aquatic > Freshwater >...
GACCTCAACTACATATCGATAGCGGGCCTCCTGGGCCTGACCGGCGCCCCCGACGGCCCGCCAGTGATTCCGGGCACCCTGGTGGCAGACTTCGTCGGTGGAGGCATGGCCGCCGCCATCGGGATTTTGGCGGCATTGATGGCCCGGGAGAAGACTGGCAAAGGACAGTTTGTGGATGTATCCATGACTGATGGAATCGTGGAATTGCTGTTCTTGTGGATAGCCCCCTATATGAACTATGGTATAGAGTCCAAACGGGGCGAAACCATCTTCACCGGCAAGTACCCCTGGTACAATGTATATGAAACAAAGGACGGGAAGTATATCAGCGTCGCCGCCTTCGAATCGTGGTTCTACGCCAATTTATGTCAACTCCTCGGCCGTGAGGACTTCATTCAGTACCAGTTTGATGAGGGCCCCAAGCAGGACGAGATGTTCCGGTATTTCAAACAGACCTTCATGACAAAAACCCGCGATGAGTGGGTGGAGATCCTGCGCTCCAAGGATACCTGCGTCGCCCCCGTCCACTCCATTGACGAGGTGGTCAAAGACCCCCATTTGCTCGCCCGCGGTATGATACGGGAGCTGCCGCACCCCACGATGGGCACCGTGAAGCAGGTGGGCTCCATGCTCAAGCTGTCCGACTCGCCATTCGAGGCCAGGAACTGGGCCACGCGGTTCGGACAGCACACCGACGAACTCCTGCTTCAACTCGGCTATGATGGAGAGCGTATCCACGCCCTGCGCCAGGCGGAAGTGATAAGCTAGGACGTCTGGTATAAAACCCAGAGCAACATAGGCTAATGCGCATGCTTAATAGTTCTCAAAAAAGACTTGTTTTTTAGCTTTCTATTGGTGTGTTATAAGCATCGATAACTAAAGATAATCGTCTAAGAATCACATAGCCGTTATTTATAGGCTGTTGATCTTCAGACGTGCTGGAATCCTACAGTAATCCTAGCTATTGTAAAAAAAGACGTAGATAAGAAAGAGGTGCAAAGTGATTGAACAATATGATCGAAAAAAATTCGCGGTACTGTTTGATGGAGACAATGCTCAGGCATCACTTCTTTCTCAGATTTTGGCAGAAATCAGCAGGTTCGGGCTGGCTACGATTAAACGTATATACGGAGACTGGACCACTACAAGCATGCATAGCTGGAAGGAAGGACTTCACAAACATGCGATTCAGCCTATTCAGCAGTTCAGGTATACAGTCGGTAAGAATGCAACAGATAGTGCGATGATAATTGATGCAATGGATATACTACATAGCAATGATGTTGATGGCTTCTGCATTGTTTCCAGTGACAGTGACTTCACACGCCTAGCAACAAGAATCAGAGAGGAAGGGCTCTTCGTGATTGGAGTGGGAGAGAGAAAAACCCCCGAATGCTTTGCCAACGCTTGTAACCAGTTTATCTACTGCGAAAATCTGACAGCAACCGATATAACGAAGAAAAAGTCTAAAAAGAAGGATGAGTCCGATATACCTGATCCGCTATCCCTTCTCCTCAAAGCGTTTGAGATGATTGCGAGGGAAGAAGAATGGGTTAATCTGTCAGCGATGGGAGTTGTTCTTCGTCAATTGGATCCAGCATTTGACCCCCGTACATATGGTCATAAGCAGCTACAGTCACTCCTCAAGGATTACCCGGATAGTTTCATACTTAAAAGAGACGATTCAATAACACCGCCAGTGATATACGCTGCGTTGACCTCCCCACAAGAGGATGCAGGTGAATCGTAAACACTTGGTTTATAAACTTGAGTTTTATTGCTCTAACCTAGTTGACTCTCATTTTGTCATACATCTCAAGCAGGTGGTGAAACATGGGCCCGATGGAAGGAATAAGAGTCCTGGACCTGTCGAAATACAGGCCAAGCAGGTATTGTTCCATGATCCTCGGTGATCTTGGCGCTGAGGTGATTGCGGTTGAAATGCCGAAAGGCGCTGGCCAGACACTGGACGTGGTCTCTGATGACACGGGGTCGCTCTATATAGGGCACAGGCGTGGATGACAATAGTAGGGATACACAGCCGCCGGACGAGACCGTCAGTGTCGTTATCGGCGTACCTGTAAATCGTGCCAAGGCATATATCCTGCAGATGTTTCTTGAGAATCAGCGGGAAATACAGCAACATTATTTGTCTTCTCAATTGGTCCTTGCCACTGTTGAACGCGATTTTGTTGACGAGTTGCGGTCTTTGTTTGTATCTACAGGCCTACGAGGGGCAGTACTTACCTACGACGTCGGCAAGCCATATAATTCCGTGTCAAAGGCCTGGAACATAGCCTGTGGAAGAGAAGCCATCCGTAAATATGTATTGTCTGAAACGGAGGCCAGCTACTTGCTGTGCATGGATGTGGACATGACCTACGATCCGACTGTGGTCGGGACATTAGTTAAATATATTCGAGGTCACGATGCCATATTCAGCGGGTATTGGTTAAGGGACAATCACGGGATCGCTCTTACTGGCGGCGGATGCTGCATGCTAGACCGGCGTGCCCTGGCGCGGTTGACCTTTAGATGTGTGGAATTCAAAGGCGGTAAAGCCATACTAGACGACAGTTTACTGGAGCTGGACCTGTTTCGGCTCGAGTGCAGGGTAAAGAAGGGATTGTTTGTCTCAATCAGCCACTACGAAAACAAGGCCCAAGCGAGACATATGCACCCCCAGCGGGTCGGGATCGCTATGCGAATGGTGAATTCCTCGGTAGTGAGATACGCACTCATTCGAGCCAGTCTTATTCTCCACATTAACCTTCCCTGGCGGCTTAAGATGCTGTTTAACCGTCTTCACGGGCCGTTGAGCGATTAACCTTGTAAAATTACTACAACTTCTCATTGGCCGTTCCCTGTATGGCCCTGTAGTGGTAGTTCCTATTTTTCATTTTAGTCGCCCTCTAGCTTCCCGCGAAAAAGGTCCGCAGATAACTTCATGTAGCACTTAGCTTCAAGGGATGCGGCGAATAACCCATTTTAGCGCTCCTTTTTTCCCCGCTAACCCATTAAGTGAATTTATTTGAATTCAATATCCCGCAGTCCAACTTAGAATAAGGGGGCGTATTGTGGCTACGCCATCTTTATCGCCTCTTCTTGCCCTTATCTGAAGCAAAGCTGTATACTAGGAGTGTCCCAAATCCTGAGCAGGTGGTGAAACATGGGCCCGCTGGAAGGAATAAGAGTTCTGGACCTGTCGAAATACGGGCCAAGCAGGTATTGTTCCATGATCCTCGGTGATCTTGGCGCTGAGGTGATTGCGGTTGAAATGCCAAAAGGCGCCGGCCAGACACTGGACGTGGTCTCTGATGATACGGGGTCGCTCTATATAGGGCATAATCGCAGCAAGAGGGCCATTGCACTCAATTTGAAGAAGGAAGCAGGCAAAGAAATCCTGTATCGACTGGTAGAGAAGGTTGACGTCATCATCGAGAACAATCGCCCTGGCATACTCAAGCGCCGGGGTATGGACTATGAGACGTTGAGCAAGCGCAACCCTCAGCTCGTTTACTGCTCTATCACGGGCTATGGACAGGATGGTCCCTATGCCCAGCGAACCGGACACGAAATCAATTTCGCCGCTGTGGCGGGTATCATGGCGCTGACCGGCAGCAAGAACGGACCGCCAGTGTACCTCCAATCACCCTCGATAGCCGATCTCCTCGGCGGCGTTACCCAGGCCGTTATCGCTATCGTCGCAGCGCTCTACGCCCGGGATAGGATAGGTAAGGGACAATACATCGACGTCTCTATCACCGATGGGTCAATATTCTACCACTGGATTGACGGGCAGCAGTATCTCCTGGCCGGTGGGTTGCCGCAGCGGACAGAGTCGCCCACCGGTAGCGATATAGCCTGCATGAACGTCTACAAAGCTAAAGATGGTAAGTACCTCACTGTGGGCTGCGCTGAACCCTGGCTCTGGGCTGATCTTTGCCGGCTGCTGGGCAGGGAGGACTTCATCTCCATACAGTATGACCTGACAGAGAAGCAGAAGGAGATGTATGATGCGTTCTCAGAGGTCTTCGCCACGAAGGACAGGGACGAATGGGTAAGGCTGCTGGAAGAGATCGATGTCGGTGTCGGGCCAGTGTACGACTTCGAAGAGATGTTCTCAGACCCTCACTTCAGACACCGCAAGATCACGGCGGAGGTAGAGCACCCCAGGCTGGGAAAGATAAGGGTGCTGAACACCCCATTCAAGTTCTCGGAGACCCCGGCGGAGGTGAGGAGTAGTCCCCCGCTGTGGGGGGAGCATACCAGGGAAGTACTCAGTGATCTCCTCAGCTACGCTGATGATGAGATCGACCGCCTGCTCCAAGAGGGGGTTATCGAGTGAGGGCGAGTCAATAGCCACAAATCCCCGTCATTCCCCACCGCTGAGATCGCTCAATCCCCTTCACTCCCGCCGGAGAACGTTTACTCTCCAGACAGAGCCTCATAGGTTCAACGCCACGAGCAATCCTTGCCCAGAGTGCTTGGGATATGCTAAAATAAGTATATGCAGTTAGCGGGACTATGAACTTTAGCGAGAGCCAATCTCTTGGCTCTCGCTAAATCTTGCCCTGGAGATGAGAGAGTACGATTATGTCTGAGAAGGGGTTGGGTCATCTAAAAATCCTGGAGTTATGCAACCTCGTAGCCGGGCCCTATTCCACCAAGCTGCTGGCCGACCTTGGTGCCGAGGTGATAAAGATCGAGCCTCCCGGCGCCGGGGATGACGCGAGACGAAGGGGCCCTTTCTTACAGGATAACCCGCATCCTGAGCTAAGCGGCCTCTTTCTCTATCTCAACACCAATAAACTGGGCGTAACCCTGGACGTGACCACGAATACAGGGAAAAATATCCTGATAGATTTGATCAAGCAGACCGATATCTTTGTAGAGGACAAACCTCCGGCGTTGCTGGAAGAGCTGGGGCTGATATATGAAGACCTCAGGAAGGTAAACCCCAAGCTGGTTATGACATCCATTACTCCCTTCGGTCAGACTGGGCCCTATCGAGACTACAAGGCCTATGAACTGAACAGCTACCACGCCGGCGGCGAGGGTTACCTGTTGCCGACCCAGTCACCTGACCTCAGCCGGGAACCGGTCAAAGGTGGCAGCCTGGCGGGGGATTGTACTTGTGGATTGAGCGCTGCTATAGCTACGCTGGCTGCGGCATATAGGATGGGTGCAACCGGCTTGGGACAGCACATAGACGTCTCGAAGCAGGATGTGCTGATGACCATGGCCCTGCTGGAGGTGGCTATGTTTGCCAATATGGGCATAGTGCGCAATAGAATCGAAAGGCCCCTACTGATGCCAACGCCGATGGAATGCCAGGATGGCTATATTATGGTGTCAGCGTTAACAGACCGAGAGTGGGGGTCTGTGGTGGAATTCATGGGGAATCCGGCATGGGCTGAAGATGAGAAGTTCTCCCAGTGGTTGAGTCGCCATTTGTCTGGCGACGAGATAAACCCGCCTGTACGGGAATTTGTGAAACAATACAAGAAGGAAGACCTCTTCCACCAGCTTCAGAACAAGGCTATAGCTGCTGCGCCCGTTAATACCGCTGAGGATTTAGTAAAGTCACCTCAGGCGGAGGCCCGGGGTTTCTTTGCTGAGATCGATCATCCCAAAGCAGGGAAGCTGAAGTATCCCACAGCTCCTTACAAGTTCTCCCGGACCCCTTGGAGGGCTGAGCGCGCGGCACCCCTTATCGGTGAACACAACGAGTTTGTCTATTGTGATCGCCTCGGTTACGACAAGCGGGATCTGGTGACAATGAAGGAAGCCGGAGTTATATAGAAAGCGCGGTTTATCGAATGAACGGGTACGCTCTGGATGGAGTCAGGATAGCCGATTTCTGCTGGTTGTGGGCGGGCGCCTATGCCACTGGCTTGCTGGCATTGCTCGGAGCAGAGGTTATAAAGATAGAGAGCATGGCTCGTCCGGACCCGTCGAGAAAAATGACATTGACCGTCGGACAGGCGTTCGAGGGGATAGACCACTCTCCAATTTTCAACAGTATCAACCTCAACAAGCTATCGGTGAGGCTCAACCTGAAACAGCCTGCGGCAGTTGAACTGGCGAAGAAGATAGTTCAGATTAGCGACGTAGCAAGCGAAAATATGCGCCCCGGCGCTATGGATAGCATCGGGCTGGGGTACGATGTATTGAAAGAGGTCAAGCCGGACATAATTATGCTGTCCTCCTCGGCCTTTGGGGCTGAGGGTCCTCTGCGGCGCTATGGGGGCTATGCACCCAGCTTCGCATGCTACAGCGGCCTGGCGCACTTAACGGGTTACAGCGATGGTCCACCCAACCCAATGACGGGTTCAACCGACCTTATGAGTGCTACTACCAGCGCTTTCGCTATCATGGCTGCATTGAACCATCGGCAGCATACCGGCCAGGGGCAGCACATCGACATGGCCTCTGTGGAGAGCCTGGCCGTCTTCACTGGCGATGCACTCATGGAGTACATCATGAACGGCAGGGTACAATCCCGGAATGGAAACCACGACAGAATCATGGCACCTCATAATTGCTATCGCTGCCGTGGCGATGACAAATGGGTCAGTATTGCGGTTGCCACGGACGAGGAGTGGCAGGCCTTCTGTAACGCTGCCGGACACCCCGAGTGGGCGAGCGATGAGAGATTCTCAGATACGTATAGCCGCTGGAAGAATGAAAGAGCACTCAATGACTTGATCGGGGAGTGGACGGTTAATTACACTCATTACGAGGTAACTGAGATTCTGCAGAAAGCCGGGGTTGCCGCCATTCCTTCGTTCAGCAACGAGGAGATATTCAGCGATCCCCACTTCAAGGCGCGAGAGTTGGCTGTTGAAGTAGAGCATCCGTCGATGGGTAAGCAGGTCGTCCTGGGGCCTCCGTGGCGCCTCTCCGAAACACCGGCCAGAGTTACCAAGTCTGCGCCGACGATGGGCGAGAATAATGAGCATGTCTTTGGTGAAATTCTGGGCATGTCCGGCAAGGAAATAGCCCGACTGATAGAGGAAGAGATAATCTATTAGGAGGCTTGCTCTTCCCCACGGTAGCGTCGTAACTCCTGTTACGACGAAAAACCCATTTCCATAGGCGAACCCGTTGCCCACGGTAGCGTCGTGACTCCTGTCACGACGAGGAACCCATTTCCATAGGCGAACCCGTTGCCACAGGAGTGGCAACGCTACACTGAAACCAGCTCATATTTCAGGGTGCCCAACTTCAATTTCTCTGCCGTTTCCAGCTGTATCAGGCTGCTCGTGTGGTGCATCTTTCCCATGAGGTCAGGCGGCTTTGCGGAAGTGGAACCGGGGATGATGGGAGCCTTGTCTATTAGATCGAGCGACGCTTTATCTATAGCGACCGGGTCTAATGAGAATGTAATGCCGACATCTTGAACGACAGGGTTCCCTGATGCTGCAGCGCAGTCGCAAAGAGGGACGACATCCTGGATAAAGTTCACGAAAGCGATCTTACCCCGACATCCTGATACCACAGCGCTGGCCGTGTGCCCTATGCACACCTGAAGCTTCTCTTTTGCTCCAGGAGGCCAAACCCAGCAATGAGAGGGACATATAAAAAAACAGGTGCTACACGATGAGCATTCAGCCACTACTCTCTCAGGTTTGCCGTTGACTAATGTTATTGCCCCTGTTGGGCATTTCTCAGCGCACTTACCACAGCCGTCGCAGTCGCTTTCCTCGTTAAACTGGGGCATGTTCACATAGTGCTGTGCTCGCTTCGTTTCCGTGGATACGCAGCCCATTCCAAGATTCTTCAAAGCCCCGCCGAAACCCGTCTGTTCATGGCCTTTCACATGGGACAGGACTATCATGCAGGCCGACTTCAGCAGTAAGGAAGGAGCTTTCACTTCCTTAAGCCCACAGTCCTTGATGCGATTTACGATTGGTATAGTCTGCTGTTCATCCTCGTCGTCTGCTATCACTACGGGTGCGCCCACGCTAGCCTCAACAAAGCCGTTCTTGGCGGCTGTGCTCAAGTACTTTTCCTTGGTGTCTCTTCCACCGGGGTAGTTAGCAACGGTATCGAATAGAAAGGGGTTTCCCCCTTTGCTCCTGATAATGTCAACGACCTTACGCACGAAAACAGGCCTTAAGTATCTTATGTTTCCCAGTTCCCCCATGTGTAGCTTTATGGCAACGGACTCGCCTCTTGGTATCATGTCTTCAAATGCTGATTTGGAAATAAGACGGCCCAAGCCCCCCACAGGTCTGTTAGCTTTTGCGTAGCTGAAGAAAAGCACTTCGGACATGGTCTTTCTCCTTCCGCAATCGTGATCAAACAGGTAAGGAAAAGGTTACGGTATTCTAACACACGGACTCTCCACATCCAAGGGGCTGCTCTGCCGGGTTGAGCGCTTTCCTTGAACTCAAGGCTGAAATGGATTAAACTAATTCATAGAATAGGATAGGAGCGCAGCATGACGAAGGGCAAGGCAAAGACTCGATCCAAGGACCTCGCAGGCGAAGGCGGCCTATTTCCAGAGAGTGTCCTATCTCGTATCAGCGACAAGTTGGGGATACCGATTAGTGAGGTCTCTCACGTTGTGGAGACTCTTGGAGAGGTTGCTCAGGTAGCAGGTGATACCGACAGAATCATAGAGGAATACAAGGGCGATAAATCTGCCTTGATCCAGATACTTCTGGGGATCCAACGGGAAAACCGCTGGCTTCCCAGTGATGTTTTAATGTCGGTTTGTGAGAAGCTAGGCGTTCCCATAAGCCGGGCCTACAGAATTGCCACTTTTTATAAAGCCTTCAGTTTAAACCCCCAAGGTCGTCATCAGGTATCCGTGTGTATGGGTACCGCCTGTCATGTCCGTGGTGCACCCCGCCTTTTGGACAGAGTGATTGAAGCCGTACACATCAAGCCTGGAGAAACCAGCTTGGACCAGAGATTCTCCTTGGAGACGGTAAACTGCGTTGGTTGCTGCGCTCTGGGTCCGGTAGTGGTAATTGATGGTGATTACCACAGCAATCCAGCTAAGAAGGAACTCGAGGCGGTTGTGAGTGCCTGCGATTAGGTAGTGAAAGGATATGATTATGGCTCGACTGAAGTCGGCTGCTGACCTGGAGCAAGCGAGACAAAAGATATTATCCAAGAGAGACCCTACTAAACCTTGTGTCACTATTTGCTCCGGTACGGGCTGCCACGCCCTCGGCTCTGATAAAGTTTACGAAGCCCTAGTTTCTGAGATCTCAAAGAACGGCCTTCGAAGAAGAGTGGATCTGAGACGTACTGGCTGTCATGGCTTTTGTGAAAGAGGCCCTATTATTGTCATCTTCCCGGACGAGATTTGTTATCTTGGGGTAAAGCCGGAGGACGTTCCTGAGATTATCAGTGCGACCTTGTCAGGCAATCGGCCAATTGACCGATTGCTGTATGAAGACGGTGATGGAAAGAAGATAGCGCATGAGGGGGAAATCCCCTTCTACAAGTACCAAAGACGGATGGTATTTGGTAGCAACAGACTTATCGACCCTACGAATATCGACGATTACATCGCGCTCGGAGGTTATTCTGCGCTGGGCAAGGTTCTTTTCGAGATGAGTCCCGAGGAAGTGCTGGATACGGTGAAGCGCGCTAACCTCAGGGGAAGAGGTGGTGGTGGGTTCCCTGCAGGGGATAAGTGGGAGACCACTCGCAACACCCCGGGGGACATAAAATATGTCATTGTCAATGCAGACGAGGGCGACCCTGGCGCATTTATGGATAGAAGCTTGCTCGAAGGTAATCCCCACAGTGTATTGGAAGGTCTCATAATCGGTGCCTATGCCATCGGCTCGCATGAAGGGTTTGTCTATGTGCGACAGGAATACCCGCTTGCGGTGAATAACCTTTCCCTGGCCCTAAGTCAGGCGCGCAAGTACGGCCTGCTGGGCAAGAACATTCTTGGCTCCGGTTTCGATTTCGACGTTACCATACATCGGGGTGCCGGGGCTTTCATATCTGGAGAGTCCAGCGCTTTGATGACTGCTATCGAGGGAATGGTAGGCGAGCCGAGGCCAAAGTACATCCGTACAGCGGTTAGCGGTGTATGGGAAAGACCGAGTAATCTAAACAATGTAGAGACCTGGGCGAACGTGCCTCTGATAATCAACAGGGGTACCGACTGGTTTACCAGTATCGGAACCGACGGCAGCAAGGGGACAAAGATATTCTCCCTTGTGGGCAAGGTGAAAAATACCGGCCTGGTCGAAGTGCCTATGGGAATGACCCTCAGAGAGATCATCTACACCATAGGTGGTGGGATCCGCCAGGGGAGAAAATTCAAGGCAGTTCAGACAGGTGGTCCCTCCGGAGGATGCCTGCCGGAGAGCCTTATTGACCTTCCCGTGGATTTCGATGAGCTTACGAAGGCCGGCTCCATGATGGGATCAGGCGGCATGATTGTAATGGACGAGGATACCTGCATGGTCGATGTGGCAAGGTATTTCCTCCATTTCCTCGCCGATGAATCCTGTGGCAAGTGTGTGCCATGTCGGGCAGGTCTGGAGCAAATGGTCAGTATACTGGATAGAATTTGCGAAGGGGAAGGCGAGACAGGTGACATCGAGCTCCTTGAGGAGATATCCGAGGTGGTCCGGGATGCCTCCCTGTGCGCTCTGGGACAAACGGCACCCAACCCGGTACTCAGCACCACAAAGTACTTTCGGGATGAATACGAGGCACATATCGAGGGGAAGCGTTGCCCAGCCGGTGTCTGCAAAGCTCTAATCTCATATTACATCGATCCGGATAAGTGCACGGCTTGCGGGATCTGTCTCAGAGACTGCCCGGTGGAAGCGATCAGTGGTGGCAAAAACCTCGTCCACATTATCGATCAGGAGAAGTGCACTAAATGCAGTACTTGCTTTGAGGTCTGTCCCACGCGTTTCTCCGCCGTGGTGAAAATCTCTGGTGAGCCGGTACCGGTGGTGCCTCCTCTCGGTACTAAGGTTGCACGCAAGAAAGGGAAGCAAGAATGAAGAAAGTGCGCTTGAACATTGATGGCAAAGATGTCGAAGCTAAGAGGGGAATGACTATCCTCGAGGCGGCCCGGGATGCCGGGATTCATATCCCGACTCTTTGCTACCATGAGAAACTGGCTCCTTATGGTGCGTGCAGGTTCTGCACTGTGGAAATGTCAAAGAACGGGAAGTCCAGGCTGGTTACTTCTTGCGTATATAACGTAGAGGATGGGCTGGTTATAAAGACAGATTCCCCCAGAGTTATTAAGATACGCAAAATTCTCGTGGAGCTAATGCTCGCTTCTGCTCCCGTTCTGTCGGAGCTTGCAAGCCAGTATGGCGTAGATAAGCCGAGGTTCAAATCCGAGGTAACCCAGTGCATATTGTGTGGACTATGCGTCCGCTATTGCGCGGAGGTCAAAGGGGCCAATGCCATAACCTTTGTTGGCAGGGGTGTAAACAGGCGTATAGCGTTTGTCGACGAAGTAGTCTCCACGGGAGTGTGCATGGACTGCCGTGAGTGCTTTGGAATTTGCCCTACGGGCAAGATTCCCCGGGAAACTGATGGGGCTTCCTTCGAAGGCATCACAGTCCAAGATGTTTTAGCCAGAACGCAGAGCAGGTAGCACCTATAGCGTCGTAACAAACTGTTCTAGTCTGAAGCACCAAGCGGCTTCTCGCTTCAGTTTCGTACCTTCAGCGAAAGAGTCGACTAGTTAACACTGAGAAAGGGTTCAATTGGTTAAATTGCTACCTATAGCGATATTCGCTTGCGAAATAATAACAGCCTATGTATAATAAGCAGCACGGAACTTTTCAACTAAGACACCGGCAATGCCAGCCTGTGGAGAAGTTATGCAGAGAGGCCGTTAGCTTTGAGAAACAATGTTAGCCGTCTAAACTGGACTCATCCTGGAATGCCACCTTAGCTGTGGGCTCGAAAATCTCAGAATCTTGCCTATTCAAAATAGAAAGGGGTGATTCAGGATGAGCGAAACCGATATGGTGAGGGAAGTAAACGCACTGACGATTATGCCCCTTCCTGTTAAGCTTCCTGCTTCGTGGTATGATGCGCTGCCTAAGGTTTTACCGTTGATAAGATGGTCTACTGAACAAACCAGGTTCTTTATGGGTGAAGAATTAATCGATATTTTCCTTCAAAAATGGAGGAGAATCATCATAAGGCGAGAGGGGGACTATATCTGGCTGCATTTGGGGGGAGTGGCATGCTACGAAGTCATACCCAATTTCATAAAGGGAGTCAAGTATAGGATTGATTCCAGTGATGAGGAAATCATTGACAACAGTGGAAAGGAAGCACTGATAAAGCATTGGCGCATGTGTATCCAGGAGCTCGAGCCTCTTGATGATCATGGTGTTCTGGCAGCCCGAGATAAGATTTTAAGTAGTATTCAACCGGAAATGTGGAGCAAGGAGCTTGGCAAGTCCTGGAGTTCCGCCGCTGAAAGGGCACATGTAAATTTCGGCAGGATTCGACCTGTCATCAAGAAGTGGGTTGCCCAATATCAGGATCGGTGCAATCTTGATGAGCCCTTCGGGGGCAGGCTCTCAGTTGAGAGATATGCTGCTCCAGATAGTGGGATAGTCTAGCAATAGTATATAAATCCAGAATTCGAGCAGTAATCTGCAAGACCTTGGGGACAGGTTGAAATAACTATGTTGGGCGTGGGGGGATGCAAACCTCCCCGCCCTTCAGTCTGATTCCAAACAGACCCAGTTTATGGAGTGGGTGCAGTGAAACAGAACCCACCTTTCGAAGTCATAAGCTGGTGCGTTCCGCCTTGCCTCACCCAACCTGCGAAGCTCTCCGGCTATGCCCAGTCAGGGCGTTCCACAGAACGCCCCTACACCCCACCCTCCACCCCCCACGTGGGAGAATCATGTGGTCAAGCTGAGACTCCCGCTGGGTTTTTTGGCAGATCGAAGTCGCAGTTTGCAGGGCAGGTAGGGGGAAACGCAACCCCTTTCAGCGGTAAATAATGATGGAACCACAATAGTCGGCAGCCTCCATGATGTATGATAGTATTTCGCAAGCTCGGGCGAATCAGGCAAGGCAGATTGGAATGGAAAACATTACTATAAGAAGAGACGAACCCGAAGATGCTCAGGATTTCTCGGAACTCCCCTTATACACCGGCCCAGAGCTGCTCCCTGCTTTCTTCGACACTACAGTAAAGATAGAAAGAGGATGATGAACATAAGCAGATCGCTATCGGCACCACAGAGAATGAAGATAGTGCTTTTTGCAACGACTTTGTCTGCCATTGCCACTAAAATACAGGCTGAGCAGTTTTAAATGGGTAGGTTGGCCGACGTCGGCCAATCTACGCCAATGCTCGAAGGGAGCATGCCTGCATACGACGAGGAATTGTTCGGGCCGGTAGCGGCCATTATCCCGGTGAGGGACGAGGAGGAAGCTATCCGAGTGGCAAATGATTCCCGATTCGGCCTGGGCGCAGCCATCTTCACCAGGGATATCGCAAAAGGAGCGAGGATCGCAGCAAATGAGATTGAAGCGGGCTGTTGTTTCGTCAATGCCCTTGTGAAATCCGATCCGCGCCTGCCGTTCGGAGGAGTGAAGGAGAGCGGGTACGGGCGCGAGCTGTCTCACTACGGGATAAAGGAATTCGTCAACGTCAAGACCGTTCTAGTTAGCGGTGCCTGAACACGCGGTTGACACGGGGGCAGCCATTTGCACTGAGAGCGTTAAGGCCGATGGGTGATAGATGAAGCGCTGACCGCAGCCCGACTCTGCTACAGGCTAGCACAGCCAAATCAGGTGCATATCTTCCGGTACAGTCGCTTGTTTTATAAGGTTAACACCGCCCCCACTCCATGCCACCCCTACCTCACATAGTGCTGCCACCTGACAGCCATCATGAAAGCGGATAAGCGCAAAACAAGGGCCAGCACCATACTCAGCGGCCTGCCCTACACGTTATCGTAGTGTAGAATTGTTTATCTTGGGAGCCACTTGCAAAAGTGAGTAGAAAGCTGATTTTAAACAGAAAACAGATATGATGGTCTCCTTGAATGAGATAAAATGTAAGTACATAAGGAAGGAGAAGGAGGTCATCGATGGCATTAGTTGAGA
>Ga0209498_1001537_pt1 | contig 14088 bp, 10 predicted proteins | sample WalLakDeSediment_FD_184131 | JGI IMG/M metagenome (GOLD analysis project Ga0209498, IMG submission 184131) | Lake sediment microbial communities from Walker lake, Nevada to study Microbial Dark Matter (Phase II) - Walker Lake 11/02/13 Deep... | ecosystem: Environmental > Aquatic > Freshwater >...
CAATCTGAAATATTTGTAAGTATAAAAAAGATGCTGCTGGTTAAGTAATGTTGATAAAAATATTTTGTTTGAGGGATGCTTATTCAACACCAAGGAGGATGAAATGAAAAAGGTTATTCTATATCTTATAACAATTTTGAATTGCTCAACAGTATTATACCCACAGTGGGTTTCTGATCCTTCCATCAATCTTCCAATATGCACAGTAGCAGAGACCCAAAGAGAAGCGAGAATTTGCAACGATGGTGCCGGCAATATTTTTATTTTTTGGCGTGATTATCGCAATGAACCGACAATTTTCGGTGGAGATATTTTTGCACAAAAGCTTGATATGAGTGGAGTACCACTCTGGGGGTCAAATGGTAATAGCATCATCTCTGGTTTTGGCGGGCAGTTTGATACAAGAGTAATTAGTGATGGAGAACAAGGTGCTTACTTAGTCTGGAGAACATCGCCCAACTCATTTCAAAATTATTCATTACATGCACAAAGAATTAACAATAATGGAAATAAATTGTGGGGAAGCTCCAATGTTACCATTCAAAGTGGTTTGGGTACTACTATTTCACCATCCACAATTATGAATGAGAATGGTGATTTGCTTATAACATGGCAATTGGCTTTAGCGCCACCCGGAACGGTACATATTTATGTACAAAAAGTTGATAAAGATGGGAACATAAAATGGGGTTCAAATGGACTGCCTGTTTGTTTAACAACAGGTCTCAGCCTCTGGGGTTCAAAAATAATCAGCGATGGAAATGGAGGCGCTTTTGTATGTTGGAGTGACAATCGTTCTGGTGGTTCTAATTTAGACATTTATGCTCAAAGAGTAAGTTCAAATGGTACACCTTTATGGGCAGCAAATGGAATTCCCATTTGTACAAAGGCCGAAAGTCAGAATGCAAAGCATATTATTCCGGATAACAATGGCGGAGCAATTATTTTTTGGGAGGACATTCAGGCTTCATCAAATAACCTTTGTGCCCAAAGGATTGATTCAACAGGAAACATACTCTGGGAAACAGATGGAAGGATATTGTATTCAAACACATCTCCTTTTTCCCAGTATGAATTTGTTCTTGATAAAAACAAAGAAATATTTTTCTTTTGGTCAACATTAGAAGGAAACATCTACGCACATAAAGTTGATTACAATGGAAATCCGGTTTGGGCAAACCCGGTTACTATTTGTGCTACACAAAGTTCTGTTTCATATTTAGCCGCATCTAAGAGCGATATCAATGGGGTTGTTATTGTTTGGTTAGATAATAGAAATGTAAACTATGATCTTTACAGCCAGTGGATAAGTGCAGATGGAGTTGCAAAGTGGAATAATAATGGAGTTGCAATTTGTAATGAAACACACGAGCAATCTGATTATTCAATAACGTTAGACAAGTTTGGTGGTGCCGTAATTGCTTGGGCTGATATGCGAAATGGAAACTTTGATGTATATGCTCAGAATATTGATGCGAGAGGAAAGCTTGGGACTAACAGATATCAATTTAATAGAAACGGATTAAATAAAACTATATCGAATACAAATCCTGCTGGTGATACTCTTCTAATATCTTTACCAGAATTGAAAGAAACCGGTTACTATAGTGTAACAGTTAATATAGATTCCTTAATTCATCAGGCAGTTAATGAACTTACAATAAAACTAACTCACTTAATTACAACAGATACTATTGTATTCAATTTAAACAGTGGAGAAAATTTCATAGGTACTTTCCTTGATGATTATGCTTTAGACCTGTTGACTTCAGGAATCCCCCCTTACACAGGTCTTTACAAACCCTATAACGCTCTGTCTTCTTTTATGAATTCTGATTTGAATGGCGAATGGATAATAACGATAGAGGATAATAATATTGCAAATAATGGCACTTTGAAATCCTGGGGATTAGTATTTAGTAAAGGAGAAATCACTGATGTTGAATATGAAGGCAGCGGAATTACTACAAACGATTTCTCACTTGAGCAGAACTATCCCAACCCATTCAATCCATCGACCAATATCCAGTATGCAATAGGCAGTAGGCAATTCGTTACTCTGAAAGTTTATGATGTGCTCGGAAACGAAATTGCAACTCTCGTTAACGAAGAAAAACCTGCTGGAAGGTATGAAGTTGAGTTCAGTATTTATTCCGACGAAGGTCGGAATCTCAGTAGCGGTGTTTACTTCTACCAATTACTTGTCTCGGCTTTGCAGAGCAAAGACGGAAAAGCAGGTGAATTTATAAAAACACGCAAAATGATTTTGATCAAATAAAAAATAGAGTAGAGACGCATCGCGATGCGTCTCTACAAATGAAATGTGAGAAATAAAAATGAAATGATTTTTTAATTAAACATTTAACAATCCATAAAAAGGAAGAGCTATGAAAATTTTTTTTCTGTTCATTGTTTTACAATTACTGCTGTTTGTTATTAATACCTATTCACAAGACGGCTGGATCTGGCAAAATCCTTATCCTCAGGGGAATCAGCTTAACGCTATTCAAGTAGATGGTGTAAACGGAATTGCTGTAGGACTTTTAGGAACAGTTCTCAGAACTACAAGCGAAGGAATTAACTGGGATATTTTAGATTTAGGTACAAAGGAAAATTTAAATGATGTTGCTCTGCTGGCAGTTTCCGGTAAAGGCTGGATAGTTGGCAATAAAGGGCTAATATTTTTTACGAATGATTATGGTCTAACTTGGAACCAGCAAAACAGCGGAACAACAGAAAACTTATATTCTGTTTCGGCTGTCTCTGGTGCTTGTGTATTTGCCTGTGGTGATAATGGAACAATATTAAAATCCACTGATGATGGAAATGCCTGGGTTAATATTCCAACTCCATTTTTTCTCCGGCTAAATTCAATCGATCATTTCGATTGCAATAATGCTTGGGCTGCAGGTCATGGCGGATTAATAATAAGTACAACTAATGGTGGAACGAACTGGCAATCACATAACTCTTCAACTTCTTTAAATCTTTATTCTATAGATCTGGTTGATAATGGATATTACCGTGCCTGCGGGCAATCCGGTGTTATAACCTGCTCAACTGATCAGGGTGTTACCTGGCATTTAGAAAATCAAGCTTCGGGGTATAACCTTTACAGCGTTGATACAAAAGGTGTTGAAGCATTTTCTTATGCCGCCGGTTCAACCGGAAAAATTTTAATGACTACCGACTGGGGTGCAAACTGGAATCCTCAAACAATAAATTTTTCAAGATCGTTAATGAATATAGACTGGCAGGGATTATATAACAACATTTTTGCAGTTGGTGAGTTTGGGGTAATTCTAAAAAATTCAGGGGTTGGTACTGACTTTCAAATTATGAATAGAGGCACAATGCATTTTCTGTTCTCGGTTCATTTTAATAATAACAATTTAGGATGGGCAGTTGGTGACTCCGGAACCATTTATCGATCAACAAATGGCGGAGAGTTATGGGAAGAAAAGAAAGTCGGTACAAATAAACTAAATTCTGTCTTCTTTATAAATAATCTGAAAGGCTGGGCTGTAGGAAGAAACGGCACTATTCTCAGAACTACTAATTCCGGCGATAGCTGGAGTACTTTATCAAGCGGCACAACCTCCGAACTTTGGGCTGTGCACTTTACTGATGAATTAAATGGCTGGGCAGTGGGGCGATATAGTGAAATCAGGAGGACAACAAACGGTGGAAATACATGGACACCGCAGACAAGTCCCACTCCAAACTGGCTTTACGGAGTGTATTTTGTAAATCCTGATAAAGGCTGGGCGGTAGGATTAGATTCAACAATTATCCACACTACTGACGGCGGGCAAAACTGGATAAGACAAATAACAAATGCATCAAACGGATTCAGATTCACAAATGTAAAGTTTACAGATGAAATGCATGGATGGGTAACGGGTATTACTGGCAGCATATTCCGTACAACAAATGGCAGTGCAACCTGGCAGCAGATAAACAGCGGCACAACTAAAAGTCTTAACTCAATTTATTTTACTGATAACCAGAGAGGCTGGGCGGTTGGCGATGAAGGAACAATTCTAAAATCCACCGATGGCGGTTTAACTTGGCATCAGCAATTTAGTAATGTTTACCCTCACTATCTTACTTCGATATGGTTTGCCGACTCATTAAATGGATGGGTTGTTGGAGAGGGAGGAGCAATAATCAGAACAATGGATGGCGGCGGCGTTGTTAGTGTAGAACATGACATATCTAAAGAAATAATCCCTGATGATTTTAAATTATTTCAAAACTATCCAAATCCCTTTAACCCCGGCACCCGCATCCGTTGGCAAGTGCCGGTCGGCAGTCATCAAGTCCTAAAAGTCTTTGATGTCCTTGGAAGAGAAATAGCTACACTTATAGATGAATACAAACCTGCAGGAAGTTATGAAGTTGAGTTCAGTATTTATTCCGACGAAGGTCGGAATCTCAGTAGCGGTGTTTACTTCTACCAATTACTTGTCTCGGCTTTGCAGAGCAAAGACGGAAAAGCAGGTGAATTTATAAAAACACGCAAAATGATTTTGATCAAATAAAAAATAGAGTAGAGACGCATCGCGATGCGTCTCTACAAATGAAATGTGAGAAATAAAAATGAAATGATTTTTTAATTAAACATTTAACAATCCATAAAAAGGAAGAGCTATGAAAATTTTTTTTCTGTTCATTGTTTTACAATTACTGCTGTTTGTTATTAATACCTATTCACAAGACGGCTGGATCTGGCAAAATCCTTATCCTCAGGGCAGCGACTTAAATTATATTTTCTTTGCAGATGCTAATAATGGCTGGGCTGTGGGAATTTTGGGAACTATAATTAAGACAACTGACGGAGGAGAAACCTGGAGTCAGCCCAACAGCACAACATTAACAAACCTCAATGCAGTTTACTTTGTAAATATTAACGATGGTTGGATAGTTGGTGACGAAGGACTAATCCTTACAAGTTACGATGGAGGTGAAACCTGGATACATCAGGTAAGTGGCACTACAAAAGATTTACTCTCGGTTGTTTTTGTTGATAATAGTCTTGGATGGATTGCCGGTAGAAACGGCACTATTCTCTTTACTAACAATGGTGGATTAATCTGGCAAAATCAAAATAGTGGCGTTTTCATAGATCTTTATTCTGTTTATTTCACACATATGAACAGGGGTTGGGCAGCTGGCTGGGGAGGGACTATCATTCATACAACTGATTTAGGAGCTAGCTGGGCTACTCAGCCCAGTAGTACGCTTTATCAATTAAATTGTATTCGTTTCTATGATGATAATTATGGTCGTGCCGTAGGATATTCTGGTACAGCTATAAGAACAACAAATGGGGGGGAAACCTGGTCTCCTCAAGATGTAGGAACTAATCATGATTTACTTAGCATACATTTTATAGACATAATGCATGCCTGGATTGTTACTAAACAAGGAAGAATATATTATACTGATGATCAGGGTGCAATTTGGTGGGAACAAAATTCTGGTACGACAAATAAGTTGACCAGTATCTGTATTCAACCTGAAAACCCTCACCATATTTGGGTATCCGGAGCTTTAGGCACATTATTAAAATCTACTAACCATGGAACCGATTGGAACTCAATGCAAAAAGGCACAGATGTCAAATTCCGATCGATATATTTTGTTAATAGAAATATCGGCTGGGTGTGTGGAGAGAGTGGTACTTTGCTGAAGACAACTGATGGCGGAAATAATTGGACTCAGCAGTTTGCAGGTGCATTACAACTTAACTCTGTTTTTTTCTTAAATGAAGAAAGAGGATGGATTTGCGGGCGGAACGGTGTTGTATACAGAACCCTGAACGGCGGTAACAATTGGTATAGATTAGACAGTCTCGGTTCCACACTAAATGATATTTACTTTGTTAATGAAAATGTTGGCTGGGCGGTTGGTTGGTATGGAATAATTCGTAAAACAACAAACGGCGGGGTTAATTGGACTTCTCAAACCAGCGGTACGATGAATTCTCTTTATACCGTTCGTTTTATTAATGAGAATATGGGATGGACTGTTGGTGCAGATTCTACTATTCTTCACACAACTAATGGCGGGCTTAATTGGGTTAAGCAGAGGGTTATAGCAAATACTAATTACTATTTCAGAGGCTTACATTTTTTCAATGAGAATTCTGGTATAGTTTCAGGAGCATTTGGCAGTATCATGCACACAACTAATGGCGGTGAAGATTGGAATTGGATTAACAGCGGAGTGAGTCACAACCTGTTGGATATGCATTTTACAGACGAAATGAACGGATGGATTTCAGGTTTTAGCAGTTATTTAGGTGGAATTGTTTTGCGTACAACAGACGGAGGTTTTACCTGGGAAAAACAGCCCTTAAGGGCAATTAATGTGTTATCTACCATTTGTTTTGTAGATGACCAATACGGTTGGGCAGCAGGGGATGAAGGCACTATACTCCATACTAAAGATGGAGGTATGTTAGTTAATGTTGAAGAATTTTCAGAATTAAAAAACTTATCCGTTACGTATTTATTAAATCAAAACTATCCAAACCCATTTAATCCATCAACGGTTATCAGTTATCAGTTACCGGTGAGCAGTGATGTTACACTAAAAATCTATGATTTACTTGGAAGGGAAGTAGCAACGCTTGTTGATGAATACAAAACTGCAGGAACTTATGAAGTTGAATTTAAAGCTGAAGGATTATCAAGCGGAATTTATTTCTATCAGTTAACGGCTGGAGTATATAGGGATGTGAAGAAGATGATATTTTTGAAATAACAACCAACTTATGAAGGAGGTAAAAATGGACACTCTGAATAAAGTGGAGTATAATCGTTTCATAAAATTACTCATATTTTTTTTGGTCTCATTTTTTTGTCTTAGCCTTCAATCATCTCCCATCGATAATAAAGGCAGGTGGGTGCAAAAAATATGGCCAAGAAATCTTTCTGTTAATTTAATAACTGCCGCTGGTGGTAATTGTTTAATTTGTGCAGACTATGACAGCAGTATAGTTCTTGCTTACGAAACCAATTCACACCAATGGCATGAGTATCAAACCGGGAATTTATTTTCGCATAACCTAAAATTATCTGCTGGAGATAATGTAGCTCTGCTCTGGCATCAATCCGATTTAATTGCTTTCAATGCATTTAATCAGACTTTTTATCCTGTTCAGTACAGCGGCTCACTATTAGACCCTGTGTATGGATACGGCTGTAAAGGAAACAATTCCTGGTTTATTACAGACCAAAAAGTTTACATTTTTGATGCTGAAGCCAGTAGCTGGGATTCATTAGTTTATCAGAAGCCCGGGGGAGATCCTATGCCTCTTTTATGGGTATATTCTGAAAAAAAATATATTTTATTCGAGTTGCGCACTCTATCAGATCCGCTGCTACGTTCTGTACTTGTTTATAGTAGTATTACCAAATCTTTTTCAGAACTTAATCCCGCAAATCCATCATATGACTTTATGAAAGAAGGATTTGTTTTTTGGAATTATGCATTACCATCTTCTCAAGAGTACTTTGGAGGCTATAGTGTAAATACAGCAGAATTTACTACTATAAGTCCCGGAACAAATATTTATAAATTTGATTATGGTACTGATCAAGAGCTTCTGTTGGACCGAAAAGTGTTTTCATTCTGGTATAGAACAGAGATAAGTCATCCTGTATATACGATGCATTATTTCACTTACAATGTGGAGACCGGCAGCTTTTACTCGGTGGAGTTTCCTTATAATTATGCGGGCGACGGGCTCTCTGCACTATATGCTAACAATGGATCCAACATAACGTCATTCTCTTTTTATAATAAAGGAGGCGATAATAAAATAAGCTACGTATTCTTCAATGCTTCAAATAATACGTATAATAATTTTGAAAGCAATCTTCTTTATGGCCCTTCCTACAGTGGACAGGTAACTGCAACAGATGTGATAATTGATTTTGATCTGAATAATTTTATGGCTTATGATGTTGAAGAAAATTCAGCAAATTATGCCAGTCTTCCTCCACCACCCCCAAATTATCATCACCAAATTGCCTTAAGAAGAAGCAGCAGCTGGGCAGCCGCATTTTGTAAGCTGTATCAGGTGGACACAATGGTGGTTTATAATTATAACCGTTTTACAAATCAGATATCCTCATTTAAAACAAAAAGCACTAGTTCTGTAGGAACGATTGCTAAACAAAATATACTGGCATTTAAACCATATTCTATTACTGATCCACAGAGATTACATATTTATACACCCGCTGATGATACCTGGCACCATCTTCAATTTACGGGAAATATTACTGTGTATGCTCTTCGTGATTTTCTTGAGATAGTTGATCATAGTTTAGGAGTTACAACTTTGTATGATGGTACAACAGGGCAGTATTATCAATTAACCAGCGGTGCTTTTGCATCAAATTATTTTTGTGATAACTTTTTAATAGTTAAAGATAATTCTAATAACAATATTGCTTATAGTACATACACAAAAAGCGTTTCCAGTTTTAATGATCCCAACGTTGGCACCTGGATGGGAATGACTGCAATTGCCCTGAAATTATCGGCGAATAGTTTTTGTGCGTATAACGCATTGTTCAATTGTTTTACTCAATTTGATTTATTACCAGAACATGGAGTTGTGAAAGGATCTAGAACTGGTGACAGCACAGCCTTAGTTTATACATCTACAGGTTATCTTTTTGCTTATGATCCTTATCTTGATGTTACCCATGTTGTTGATGAAAATTATTACACAGTTGAAAAGTTTGAATTATCCCAAAACTATCCAAACCCATTTAACCCATCGACCAGAATCCAGTATGCAATAGGCAGTAGGCAATTCATTACTCTGAAAGTTTATGATGTGCTCGGAAACGAAATCGCAACTCTGGTTAACGAAGAAAAACCTGCCGGAAGATATGAAGTTGAATTCAATCCGGCTTCCGGTAACAGGCATCCGGCATCCGGCATTTACTTCTGCCGATTACAAACAGAAAATTATTCGCAAACAATAAAAATGTTATATCTCAAATAAATCAAAGGTGAAAAAAATGAAAAATGTGAAAAACTTTACTCCATTCATTTCAGTGATTGTTTTATTGCTCTTTACATCATCTGCATTTGGACAGTTCAAGGCAAAAATGTTTTTTACCAGCATGGGTGAAGAACGTGTCTATAGTGTCTATTCTGCTGATGACGGTTACCGTTATGAATTCAATGAGGATGGACAGGAAGGAGTAGTGATAGTAAAAAAAGAATCACCCGAGGTGATAATACTTATGCCAGAACAAAAAATGGCTATGAAGAGCTCAAAAGAAAATCCCATGACTATGGGAAATGATCCGGTTGGCTCGTACGAATATTTCAGGGAAAAGGGATCTGTTAAAGAGGTTGGAACCGAAACAATAATCGGATTAGAATGTATTAAGTCGGAATTGTGGAATGAAAGCAGTAATGAGTACGGTGAGGCAAACCAGAAGATGTATACAATCTGGACTTCAGTGGAATATGATTTCCCGGTAAAAATGATCAATCACATCGAGGGTTCTGAAGATGCCGTTATGGAGATGAAAGATGTTGAACCCTGGACACCTGACGAAGACAGCTTTAAAATACCAGAGGGATATACTGTTATGGAGCGCTAATGATTTATATAATAAGAATTTTAGGCTCTAATTATTTAGAAGAAAAAAAAGATTTTATTTACTTAAAAATCAATAGGTGAAGAAGTGAAAAATTTTCTAAAACAATTAAAATGTTATATCTCAAATAATTCAAAGGAAAAACTATGAAAACCTTAATCTCAATACTTGCACTTTTATTTTTCTGCTCACTATCCTTTCCGCAGGATATAGCAGGCAGTAAAGATCATCCGATGTTTAACAGGCTGGCAGGATATTATATAACCGGCTATGAACAGGAAGAATTTGCATCAGAAGAGTTTACTGATGAAAATTGCAATCCCGTAAAAGTTGAGGGCAAGTTGACTGTCATTCGTTATCAATGCGACTGTGAGGGAGCACCGTTTAAGGTTATCCGCAACTTTACAAACGCTGCAAAAAATATTGGCGGTAAATCATGTGAATACTCCAACACATCCGCCTACATCAACATCAAAAAAGGAAATATGGAAACGTGGGTAAATGTCTGGGCATCGGAAGACACATATATCTTAACAATAATTGAAAAAGGAGAAGTCGAGCAGGAGATCACTGCTAATTCAATCCTTAAAGAATTAAACGAAACAGGCAAAGCAATTCTTTACATCAATTTTGATTCAGGCAAGGCTACAATTAAGCAGGAGTCTATGCCGATAGTTGAACAGATAATCGAAATGATGAAGCAGGCAAAAGATATTAAGCTTAGTGTTGAAGGACATACCGACAGCGACGGAAGCAATGAATCAAACCAAAAACTCTCTGAAGCCCGTGCTAAATCAGTTGTTGAAGCAATCACTAAAGGAGGTATCGATGCTGCACGATTAAGCTCTGCGGGTTTCGGTGAAGAAAAACCAATTGCTGATAATTCTACAGCCGAAGGCAAAGCAAAAAACAGACGAGTTGAATTGATTAAAAAATAATTATTCACTTTAATAATTCAAGGAGAAAAAAATGAAAACAATAACAATAATCTTTGCAATCATCCTGAGCAACACTTTATCCTTCTCGCAGGAAGATGTTGCTGGCAGCAAAGATCATCCACTTTTTAACCGTATGCCCGGTTACAGAATTATGAGGTATGTGGAAAATGAATTTGATGTCTTAAAAGACTTCAAAGTTGAAAAAGGAAAGAAAATAACTGTCGAGGGTCATTATTATTACTTTAGCTATGGCATCAAAAAAGACGAAAAAATGGCTTCAAATGCACAGATTCTAAGAAATTATATGAATGCTATTAAAAAGGCAGGAGGCGAAGTGGTCTTTGAAGAAGGGTGTTGTAATGTTTATCTGAAACTGACGAAGAATAATAGGACAACCTGGATTCGTGCAGAGTCATACACCAATGGTACAAATTATACATTGTGGATCGTTGAAGAAGCAGAAATGGAACAGGATATTGTGGTTGATGCAAAATCAATGTTGGGAGATATAAATTCCCAAGGTTGGGTAGCACTTTACGGAATTTATTTTGACTTTGATAAGTCCGATGTAAAACCAGAATCAGATCCAACTCTCAAAGAAATTTCAAAACTGCTTACTGAAAATTCAAAGCTCAATCTTTATGTTGTTGGACATACCGATAATGTTGGTGACTACAATTACAATATGAAATTATCACAATCTCGTGCCGATGCAGTAGTTAGGATGTTAGTATCAAAATATAATATAGACAAAAAAAGACTTACACCGGCTGGAGTTGGTCCATTGGCACCAGTTACTACCAACGATACTGAAGAAGGCAAAGCAAAAAACAGAAGAGTTGAACTTATAAAGAAATAATTATTCATTAATTAAATAAAGGAGAAAACGATGAAAATGAAAATGATCTTAATCGTATGTTTTTTATTAAGTGCAGTAATATATTCACAGGAAGATATAAAAGGCAGCAATGATCATCAACTTTTTAACCGCATGCCTGGTTATAAAATTGACGGTTATGAAGAAAAGGATTTTGGTGTTTACGACAAATTCAAAAACAGCGATGGCAAGGTAACCAGTGTAGAGGGGCACTATTATTATATTTCATACTACATTAAAAAAGGTGAGAAAGCTGCGTCGGATGATCAGGTTATAAGAAACTTTATAAATGCAGTTACAAAAATTGGTGGTAAAGTAATCCACGAAAAGAAAGATGATGTGTATTTGAATCTCGTGAAAGAAAATAAAGAAACCTGGGTGCGGGTAAGGACGAAAAATAGAGGAGAGGGATATCAACTATGGATTATTGAAAAAAATCTAATGGAACAGAATATTGTTGCCGATCCTAAAGCAATGGGCGATGATATTGAGCGAACAGGTCGTGTTGCTGTGTACGGAATTTACTTTGATACAGATAGTTACACAATTAAACCTGAATCGGAACCTACACTTAAAGCAATAGCAGAATTACTTAAAACTAAAACTAATCTTAATGTTTATGTTGTCGGACATACTGATATAACCGGGGATCTTGATCATAATATGAAACTTTCTGAAAACAGAGCTAGAGCAGTTGTTGATGCTTTGATAAAAGATTATGGAATTTCTTCAAAAAGGTTAATTGGTAAAGGAGTTGGTCCATTGTCACCGGTTAGTACAAATAAAACAGATGAAGGTAAGCAGCTTAACAGAAGAGTTGAATTAGTAGAACGATAATAATTATATGTACGGTAGAACAAACTAAAAACAAAACTAAAGAAAGGAAACACCAATGTTATATTCAAAACAATTTTTTTCTATAATCACTTGTTTACTCTTTGTGCTGTTTATAGTAAATCAAATAGAAGCACAGGAAGTTTCACTAAAACCTTATGGGATCGAATCGGGAATAATCGAATATAAATATTCTGGTTCCCAGGTGGGTACAGGCACTATGTACTTTGATGACTACGGCTATAAAAGTGCTATGAAAATGGATACAAAAATGAACGACCAGCCACAGAAGGGTTGGGTAGTTTCATTTAAAGAGTACCAATACATATTTGATCCTGCAAAACCAGATGAAGGATTAAAAATGAAAAACCCTATAATCGAGTCTATGCTAAAAATGGATAAATCGGATTTTGATAAAGTAGCAGAAGATCTCTATTCAAAAATGGGAATGAAAAAAGCTGGCACTGAGAAATTTATGGATAAAGACTGCATAGTATTTAAAGGAGATAATGGAAAAATATTAACCTGGAATGGTATTCTTATGCTGATGGATATGAATTACAGCGGGATAAAAACAAAACAGGAAGTCACTTCGATAAAAATAAATGTTCCTGTTGATGCAAAGTATTTTGAAATCCCAAAGGATATAAAATTTTCAGAGATGCCGGGATTTGGAATGTAAGCTCATAATAATTTCAACGTTAATTTATTAATGCTTTGAATTATTAGTTGTAACGCGATTTAAAAAGTAGTAAAAAACAAAGGAGACTTAAAATGATTTTAAAAAAAATAATCCTTAGTCTAATAACAATTCCTATAGTGTTAATGATTTCCTGCTCTAAGGATGAACCAACCGCGCCATCGCCATCTAATAAGATAACAGTAATTAGTCCAAATGGTGGAGAGAGCTGGTTGGCAGGAACATCGAATACAATAACTTGGACAAGTAATATAAGTGACGATGTAAAGATAGAGCTATTTAAGGGAGGGAGTATCTTATATACAATTACAAACTCAACATCAAATGTTGGAAATTATTTATGGACAATACCGGACACACTGCGTTCTGGAACTGATTATAAGATAAAGATTACGAGTGTTCTGGACAATAACATAACTGATTATTCGGATTCTGGTTTCGTAGCGTTAGGTCTGGTTCTTTCCAATGATTACACAGGATTTTTGCAATTAAGATTTACAAATACATATCCGGCATTTGATGAAACTACTCAGGTTGATGTTGACATAAACAAATATGGCGAGGTGACTTTTGGAACGGGTACGTTGACTTATAGTGGCGATGACAACAACGGACAATCCAGAATAGTTAGAAACGGAACGATTCAACTTAACCCTTCAGGGTATTACTTTGATAACAATGGTGCTGACTTTATAGGTGTTGATGAAAATACAACAATCAATGAAAATATGATAGTTTATTACTGGGATGATAACAGTCAGTCCTGGGTTGAAGTTATAAATGAAAACATTAACAATACATGGCATGGCGGTTTGGCATTTAATATTGTTGATGCAGTAATGAACGGTTCCATCATTCAATCTGTAACTGCATGGGGAAGTGTTACCTGGGGATTATACCTGGTTGTAATTCCTTAGTTATTTTTATTGAAAAGAAAAAGATCAGAATAAATAGTAGAAGAGAATGGAGCTAAGAGGAATTTAGCTTTTTATTGCACTGATATTAAACTTTCTTACTTCATTATCCGGCAGGTCGCTGAAGTTGTAGTGAATATATTTCTCGTCTTTAAATTTTTCGAGCTCGTACCATTTGTAGCGAATC
>Ga0209498_1001541_pt1 | contig 14079 bp, 11 predicted proteins | sample WalLakDeSediment_FD_184131 | JGI IMG/M metagenome (GOLD analysis project Ga0209498, IMG submission 184131) | Lake sediment microbial communities from Walker lake, Nevada to study Microbial Dark Matter (Phase II) - Walker Lake 11/02/13 Deep... | ecosystem: Environmental > Aquatic > Freshwater >...
TGACCACGGCAAAGCGCCGGAGCGGAAACGGCAGACTGTCGGGAGCCGGGAGCGCGGCGCGCACCAGCAGCGCCGCCAGCAGCAGCAGCAGCAGGTAAAGCGGGTTGCGCGTCAGCAGCGCCAGCGTGGCCGCCGCCGCTAGCCAGATTGCCCACGCGCGCGCGTCAAAAGTCCGTTCCATGCGCCATCTCAAGCCAATTGAAAATGAAAACGGTCGCGAAAGCGGGCCAGCGCGCGCACCGTCGGCGCGCCCAGCGCCAGCAGCAGCAGCGCGTTGCCGCCCGCGCGCACGACGTCCCAGGCCAGGGAGGTCGCGACGTAAAACAGGGCATAGCTGCGCAGCGCCCGGCCCAGCCCGCCGCCAGGCTGCCAGCCGGCGGCGCCCATGCCGCTCATAAACGGCCAAAAGTAGAGGTTCATAATCAGGCCGTAGAGCAGCCCCCAGGCGCAGCCCCACGCCGCCAGCAGCGCCAGCTCGCGGCGCGCCGAAGCGGGATGGGGCAGCCAACCGGCCGTCAGCCCCACCCAGCCCGCGGCGAACATCTGGTAGGGCAGCCACGGACCCACGCCGCCCGTGAGCAGAGCCGAGGTCAGCAGGGTCAGGGCGCCCATCAGAAAACCGAAGCGCGCGCCGAAGACGTAGCCGCCCAGGATGATAGGAGCGAAGATGGGCGAAAAGCCGCCGGGACCGGGCACGGCCACTTCCAGGAAGCGCAGCACGGCCGTTACCGCCACCAGCACTCCCAGCGCCGCCACAATTTTGGCGCTGACTGCCTGCCCCTGCACCTCCAGCAGCAGCACGCCCAGGCATAAAACCAATAACAACAGGGTCAGCAGGGGCGTGCTCGCGCCGGCGGCCAGCGCCTGTTCGGGCGCGGCGTCCGTCTGGCGCGGCAGCCAGAAGGGATAGACAAAGGCCGCCACGCCGATCAGGCCGGTCAAGGCGTAAATCAGGCCCGTCATCACGCGCTGCATCAGGCCCTCCGCCGGCGCAGCAGCCCTGCGCCCAAAATCGCCACAAGCAAACCGAAGACGGCCAGCGCCGGCCAGCCCGCGCCGGCGGCCGGTTCAGCCGCGGGCGGCGGACTGCCCGGCGCGGCCGCGGGCTGCGCCAGGCCGCAAATTTGGGTGAAGGCGCGCGCCGGCGGCGCGGTCGCCCCGTCGACGCCTCCCAAACCCCACACCCAGCCGTCTACCTGGCCATGCCGCAGTTGGTTGCCGCCGGCGCCTACGGTGGCGTAACGCCAGCCGCCATCCACCACCTGCCAATACGACCAGTAGCGGCAGTCCGCGCCGCCCTGGCAGCCGCAGAAGCAGTTGTCGCTGGGGCAGCCCACGTCGGCAATGCTGCACATTTGCACGCCCTGCCCCACCACCTCAATGACCAACGGCAGGTCGGCGCGCTGCAGCAGCTCGTAGCCGCTGATTTGCGCCTCGGGAAAAGCCACGCAGCGCTCAATGACCTGACCCTCTTGCCCGTCGCCGGCGCTGATGACCACCACCAGGCCGGCGCGGCTGAAGCCGTCCGCCTCCTGGGCGGAGAGGGCCGTGGCCGCGCTCAGCCAGAGCCACACGGCAAACCATACCAGGAAAAGGCGCCGGGCGTGGTTCATTTATCCTCACTGACTCCCAGGCGCACGCGTCCGCCGGCTAATCAAAAAGCCAAAGAGGATGAAGATCAGCAGCGCCGCGAGCACGATGCCCACCATCAGGCCGGCCGGCGGGCTCCCGGCGGCGGGGGCGGCGGCAGGGGCGGCGCCGAACGGCAGGCCCCACCCGGCCGCGGCCGGCAGCGCCTGCACCGTGGCGTAAAAGTCGTCAAAACGGCCGCTGCCGAAGTCGGCCTGAAAAGCGCCGGAGTCGCTCTGCCAGCCCAACAGCGCGTTCAGCGGCTGCGCTGCGTCGGCGTCGTTGGCGCGCAGGGCCTGGATGGCCAGGGCGGTGGAGTTGGCGTTCTCGCCAAAGCCGGCGGCATATTCCCAGCCGCCGCCGGGCAGTTGGACGCGCGCCAGGAAAGCGGCCGCGCGGGCGATGGCAGGGTCGTCCGGGGCCGCGCCGGCGGCGCGCAGAGCCATGAGGGCCAGGGCGGTGGCATCGACGTTGCCGGCCGTCCCAAAGCCGTCGTCCCAGGAGCCGTCCAGGTCGCCGCCTGTGGCCTGCAGCGCAGTGAGGTAGGCCACGGCCGTCTCCGGGACCGGCTCACCGGCGGCGCTGAGGCCCAGGATGGCCAGCGCCTGGCCGAAGGCGTTAAAGACGGCATAGCTGCCGTCGGGAGCCAGTTGGTCTTGCAGTTGGGCGACAAAGTCGCCGCCGGCGAAGTCGCGCGGGTCGGCGCCGGCGGCGTTGAGGGCCAGGATCAGCTTGCCGGCGCTGCCGCCGTCGGCCGCGGCGTAAGCGACGAGATCGTCGGGGCGCTGGCGGAGATGGTCGAGGGGGACGCGCACGTCGGCGGCGGCGCTGCCGAGGGCCAGCAGGGCGTCGACGGTACCGCCCACGTCGGAGGGGGCGGCGCCGGCGCCGCTGCTGAAGCTGGCGTAGCCGCCGTCGCTGTTTTGATGGGTCGCCGCCAGCCACGCGGCGGCGGTTTGGGCAGGGGATTGGGCCTGGGAAACGGCCGTTATTCCTCCGGCCAACAGGAGCGCCAAAACAAAGCTGAGTAAAAAGAAGTGTTTTTTCATGGTTCCTCCTTACGGTTGCGCAGGCTAGCAGGCCTGCCTGTGGCTCGTGGAGGTATCGGGAGGAGTCTAGAGCGCCGTAAAACAAAAACCCGATGCACGAGAGCATCGGGTTGAGAAGTCGCCAAAAAGGCGCAGCCGTTTCTCAACCCTTTTCCACGAGGGCCGAAACGTACCTCAGGCGGTCGACCTGACTTAGCCGTGATGGGAATATACTGGCTGTGGCCGTTTTCGGACCGCGCCGCTTCTCGTATAATTCCATCACGCCATCACAGTTGCGGGACAGTACCGGACTCCCTGTTTATCTCCGTTCAGACGGATTTCTGAATACCAATAAACAGGCCACCGGTTTCGCCTTTCAGTCCTGCCATCCGGGGCTAGGACACCTGAAGTCGTTTGGATTTTAAGGTAAAATGAAGTGTAGCACCGGGGTCTGGGCGCGTCAAGCTTTCCACTTGATGCTGCACCCGATGCTAGGCTTCTGCTCCGTAGAGACCGGTTCCCCGGCCAGCAAACTGTCCAGGACGGCGCGAATATCTTGGCCGGTGACCGGGAGGTTGTTTTTGGGGCGCGAATCGTCAAGCTGGCCGCGATAGACCAGCCGCATGTCGCCGTCGTAGATGAAGAAGTCGGGCGTGCAGGCGGCGCCATAGGCGCGGGCCACGTCCTGGGATTCATCGTACAGGTAAGGGAAGGGATAGCCGAGCGCGCGGGCCACGGCGCGCATCTCCTCCGGCCCGTCCTGCGGATAGGCTTCTACGTCGTTGGAGCTAATCGCGACAAACGCCGCGCCGCGCGGCTGGTAGTCGTTGGCCAGCGCCACTAGCCCGGCGTTGACGTGCTTGACGTAGGGGCAATGGTTGCACAAGAACATGATGACCGTTGCCCGGCCGGATTTGATGCTGTCTAGAGAGATTTCGCGACCGGAGACGGTGTCCGGCAGCGTAAAGTCGGGGGCGAGTGCGCCAAGTTTAACCATGGTTGATTGAGCAGCCATTTTCTTACTCCTGTTAATAACGTCGTAGGGCAAGTTTCTACTTGCCCAAGCGCAAGAAAGAATCTTGCGCTACAGTGCGACTCAGATTGTTTAAGGAAGCCAATAAGGTATAGAGCCGGATGGAACTAATTTTAGCACAGTATCCGCCTCGCGGTCATAGAGCCAGACGCCGGCGTCGGCGCGCGGCTCTTGCAGATTGAAGCCCTGGAAAGCCAGGTAACGGCCGTCAGGCGACCAAACCGGACGGCCGAAAAAGTAACGCGGGTCAGAGGTAACGGCCGTGGCGCTCTGGCCGTCAGCGCCGGCAATCCAGATCTGCGTCCCCTCCGTCGCGCGCGACGGCTTGCGCCCAAAAGCGATCCAGGCGCCGTCGGGCGACCAGGCGGGTAGGCCGTCGTTTACTTCCGCTTCCTCTCCACTCAAGTTGGTCACCGTCTCCGTAGCCAGGTCGAGGCGGAAGAGATGCACGGCGTAGCGCCCGTCGCGCACCTGGATGTCGGCCAGCAGCAGCGCGCCGCCCTCCGGACGCCAGACGGCCGGTTCGCCGGCGCGGCTGGGAATGCGCAGCGTGCGGCCCGATTCCAAATCGAAGACGTGGATCTCCTGCGCCAGGGGCGAGAGGTAGCTCACCCAGCGCCCATCGGGCGCGAAGCGCGCGCCCAGCCCCAAAACTTGCGTGTCGCGAAAGACGGATACGGTTTGCCCGCTGGCCAGGTCGAGCCACCAGAGGCGCGGGGAGCCCGGCGGCGCGCCGGGTACGCTGATGGGGCGTCGCTCGTAGATGATGCGCGCGCCGTCGTGGGACCAGGCCGGCTGGCTGCACAGCGCGTCGTCGCAGGCCAGCAGTTGGCGACGGCCGTCGCCGTTAGCCCCAACCAGCCACAAATCGCCGCCGCCGTCCTCCGGGCGGTAGACGCTATACGCAATCCACTGCCCGTCAAGCGAAACGCCGTAGTCGATCACGTTACTGGCCTCCGCGGTGAGCGGCTGCGGCGCGGCGCCCTCCTCCGGGGCAATGGCGTAAAGCTGGCCGCGGTCGGCCGCGTCCCAGCCCATAAAGAGCACGCGCGGCGCCCCGGTGCGAAACGACCAGCTTACCGGTTCCAACAGCCTGTGCCCCTGCACGCTGCGCAGGTCGCCCTGCAGCGTGACCTGGTAGACGCTGTTTTCCGCCAGGGGTTCGGCCGGGGTGAAGCGCAGGGTGTCCCCCTCCCAGGTCAGCGCGCCCGCCAGCGGCGGGTCGACGGTTAGCCGCACGTCGGCGACCTGGATCAGCTCGTCGAAGACGATGCTGAAGGTTGCGCGCGTAGAGACGCCGCTGCTGCCGCCGGCCGGCTGAATGGCGGCCACTTCCATCCCGACGCGGTCGCCGCGCCACAGCATCAGGGCGGTCAGCAGCAGCGCCGCCAGCGCCGTGGCCGCAGCCGCCAGGTCAAAGCGGCTGAAACGCAGCCGGCGACGGGGTACGGAACTTACAACAGAAGACGACATGGCCGGGTTACAGGTAGAGGTAGGGCTGCGCCGGCTGCTCGGTTCTGATCACCTGCTCGGCTACCAAAACCGGGACCGCCATGCCATTAAATTCAGCGGCCTCAAACCGGCCGTGCACTTCCACCCACTGATCGGCGGGCAATTCGAGCGCGTCGGGCCAGCGCACAAGCAGACCGACCGGGCTGGCGTCGGCCACGCAGCAGCTAACGGTAAAGCGCGCCACCAGGAACTGGTCGTCCCCAAAGCGCGCGTCCCGGTAGACAAAGCCTATCACGCGCGCCTCCTGGCCGTCAAAGGCGGCGGGATTGTTGCTGCGCTGAAACTGGTTGAGCCAGTCCAAAATATTGGGCTCTCCGGTAAAAAAGCCCATCATCTCGTCGGCGTTGGGCGCGTTGAGCGACGGCAGTCCGCTGGCCGCGCCCAGGTTAATCTCGCGGTTGGCGATGGCCACCGCGCCCAGCGGCTGCGCGGGCACCAGCCAGCCCAGCAGAAAGGGCAGCGTGACGATCAGCAAACCCAGCCAGGTCTGCGGCGCGTGGTGGTGGTGGTGGTCGTGGTGGTGGTGCGGGTCCGCGGCGGAGGCGTCGTCAAGGTATTGGCGCAGGTAGCTGTAGGCAAAGAGCACGAAGCCGGCCGCCGCCAGCACGGTCAGCATGATGAAGCGGTTGATGTAGTAGTAGATGGCGCCGCTGGTGACGCGCGTAAAGAGAAAAACGCCCATCAAGAGCAGCAGCAGCGGTTTAACGAGACGGAGGGATACCATAAACTCTTTCTCCAGGACGGTTACCAGACATTTAAGTTGAGAAAAACGCCAATGAGCAGGCTGAGCGCAAAGGGCAGCAAAATCAGGTAAAAGACGACTCTACGCCGGAAGACGCTCAAGAACATCAGCGCGCTTTTGATGTCGACCATGGGTCCAAACACGAGAAAACTCAGGATGGAACCGGTCGTGAAGGTGTTGACGAAAGAGAGCGCCAGAAAGGCGTCGACGGTAGAGCAGATCGAAAGGACGAAGGCCAGGGCCATCATCACCAGCACCGAGATCAGCGGGCCGCTGCCCAGCGCCAGCAGGGTGGTTTGGGGCACGACGGTTTGCATACCGGCCGCCAGCATGGAGCCGATGATCAGGTAGCGCGCCATGTCCATGAAATCTTCGCTGCCGATGCGCAGCGCGCGCCAGAAGCGGTCGACCACGCCAACGGACGGCCGTTCGTGGTCATGGTGCGCATGGTCGTGGCCCGCCTGGTCGTGGCCCGCATGGTCGTGGGCAGCTTCGGAAAGGGGCGCGACCTGTAGATCGTCGGCCGTTTGCGGCAGCAGGACCTCGTCCGGGCGCGCCAGGGTGAAAAGCAGCCCGACGATGAAGGCGATCAGAATCGTAAAGGCGAAACGGCCGACGAGCACCGGCCCCCAGCCAAAAGCGGTATAGGTGCCCAGAAGGACAATCGGGTTGATAACCGGGGCCGCGAGCAGAAAAGCGACGCCCACGGAAAGGGGCAGCCCTTTCTGGTAGAGGCGGCGCGTGACGGGCACCACGCCGCATTCACAGACGGGAAAGGTGAAGCCTAGCAGCGTGCCGACGAAGGCGGCGGCGAAGGGGTTGCGCGGAATGAAGCGCGCCATGCTGTTTGGCCCGACAAAGACCTCAATGAGACCGGAAACGGCCGAACCCGCCACCAAAAAGGGAACCGCCTCGATAAAAATGCCCAAAAAGATGGTGACGAAGGTCGTGAAGCGGCTGTTGAGGGGTCCGGTGGTGAAGCGCGTGATAACGCCGACCACGACAACGGTGAAGATCAGGGCGATCAGGAGGCGCGTAATGATACGGCCGTCGCTGTTCAGTGCCCGTGCGGGCGTTGCCAGTAGAGGTTTATTCGCCATCGTTGTAGTTCAGGCCAGACTCTGCGCGCCGTCTGCCCTGGTCCGGGTAGCCGTTATACGCTAGCACAGGCATACGCCGGCGTCAACCGGCCTGGGGAAGCTCTAACGTCATCAACCCGGCCACGGAGGCAAACCTTAGCCATTGCTAACAGGCGCCGGCATAAAGGAAGCTGGCTTACATTTCGCACCGGCCGTTATGCTAACCTGTAGCGCAGAAAGCGCAGCTCAAGATTGTGGGGCCTAAACGACCCCAGATTGTTGCAACGGTACAACAAAGGAATGTAAACGTGAAAAAAGTAATTTTGGTAGCTTTGATTGGGTTGATATTGCTGGCGGCCTGCGGCGGCCAGGCGGAGGTAAGCGAACCGGCCGCGCCCGCGCCCGCGACGCAGGCCGCAGCCACCGCTATGCCGCCAACGGACGCGGCGCAGGCTGCGCTGGCGCCCACCGCCGCCACGGAGGGAGAGACTAAGTTGGCCGCGGACCCCGCTGCGGACAGGCTGGGTGCGGCAAGCGCGGATGAGGCGGAAACGGCCGTCACCGCCGCCGATCTGCCCGCCTGGCAAACGCTGCCGCTCACCGACGCGCGCAGCGGCGCGACCTTCACCCTGGCCGACTTTGCCGGCCAAACCGTCTTCGTTGAGCCGATGGCGACCTGGTGCTCCAACTGCCGTCGCCAGTTGCAAAACGTGCGCGCAGCGCAGGCGCAGCTTGGTCCGGACGTCATCTTCATCGGGCTGAGCGTGGAAACCACCCTGGACAATGCCGCCATGGCGGCCTACGCGACCAATGAGGGATTTGAGTGGCCCTTCGCGGTGGCGTCAGAAGAGCTGCTGCAAGCGCTGGTAGCGGAATTTGGCCGTACGGTCGTCAACCCGCCCGCCACGCCCCATTTCATCATTCGGCCCGACGGCAGCTTTACCGAACTGACCACGGGCATAGAATCCGCCGCCGACTTAATCGCGCAGCTTCAAGCCGCCGCGCAATAAACCGCACACCAGGTTAAATGATGAGTGAACTCCTGCAAGCTTTCGTGCTCGGCAACGGCGCCATTCTGACCAACGTCTGCATTTTGCCCCTGTATCCAGGCCTGATCGCGTTTCTGGCGGGCAATGCCCAAAATGAACGCGCGCAAAGCGCCACGCGCTGGCTGGGTCTACTGGTGCTGGCGGGTATTTTGACGCTGATGGTAGCCGTGGGCGCGCTGCTCTACGCGCTGCAGCAATCGTTTGGGGCCATCCTGCCTATCCTGCTGCCGCTGATTTACGGGGGTGTGATTGTGTTGGGCGTGTTGATGCTGTTCGGCCGTAATCCATTCAATCGCTTGAGCACGGCGCAGGCGCCCCTGCTGCGCAATCCATACGCGGCGGCCTACGTTTACGGCCTGCTGCTCGGCCCAATGACGCTGCCCTGCACCGGCCCGCTAATTGTGAGCGCGTTTTTGCTGGGCGCGGGCAGCGCGACGGCGCTGGCGGGCAACCTGGCCTACTTCCTGGCCTTTGGGCTAGGCTTCGGCTGGCCGCTGGCGCTGCTGCCCCTGGCGGCCATGCCGCTGCAGCGCCGCTTCACCGGCTGGATGACGCGTAACTATACGCTGCTGACGCGCGCGTCGGGCGTACTCCTGGTGGTGATTGGCGTTTTTGGCATCGTAGTGGACCTGCTCCCCAACCTGTAATCGTAAAAACGCACGCCGCGTCGCCCATGCGGCGTGCGTTTGGCCCTAAGCCGCCGTCAACCGTTGCGCCGCGCCTTTTGGCCGCGGGCAACGGCCGTTTCTCACACCCTCCCTCCCAATACCCGCCCCCATGACCATTCGCCGCCCAGGCAATAACAAATGTTACCTTGCGTGGGCACGGCCGTTTGCATACTATTGTCACGCCTATCCGGAAGCCGCCGGGTTGGCAATCGCTAAGCGAGAGAAGAATTTTGGGTCGCGATCGGCTATACTAGGCGCGCTTCCAAGGCCGGCGCCAAGCCGATGCACAACTGAGCAAGGGATAGCGTTAGTAGACGTAAATTCCGTTTTGAGAGGACTCTTTATGAAAGACAATTCCAAGCATGCCGACGGACAATCCGCCCTCTTCGCCAACTTTGACGTTTCCACTTACGACGAGTGGGTCGCCGCCGCGCTGGCGTCGCTGCAGGGCCGGCCGCTTGAGAAAATCAGCAGCCAGACCTACGAAGGCATCGGCCTGCGGCCGCTCTACCATCAAGGAGACGTCGCCGAACTGGCGCACCTGGAGGCGCTGCCGGGTGAGTTCCCCTTTGTGCGCGGAACGCGCGCCGACGGCTACCTGGCCGCGCCGTGGCTGATTGCGCAGGAGATCGCCGCCCCCACCCCGGCCTTGTTCAACGCGGCGCTGCGCCATGACCTGGCGCGCGGGCAAACGGCCGTGAACCTTATCCCCGACATGCCCACGCGCGACGGGCTGGACCCCGACCAGGCGCCGCCGGGTGAAGTCGGGCGCGACGGCGTCTCGCTGGCCGACCTGGCGGACCTGGCCGCGGCGCTGGACGGCGTCGACCTGGCGACGACGCCCCTTTTCCTGCGCGCGGGGGCGGCGGTTTTGCCGCTGGCGGCGCTGCTGGCGGCTTACGCCGCGCGGTCGGGCCAGGATTTGGGCGCGCTGCGCGGCGGGCTGGAAGCCGATCCGCTGGGCGAGCTGGCGCGGCGCGGGCGGCTGCCCCTGTCGCCGGCAGAGGCGTACGACGAGCTGGCGCAGGTCGTGCGGTGGGCGCAGGCGTCGGCGCCCCACCTGCGCGTCATCACCGTGCATGGCTACCCGTACGCCAACGCGGGCGGCAGCGCCGTGCAGGAGCTGGGCTTTGGGCTGGCAACGGCCGTGGCCTACCTGCGCGCCCTGCAAGCGCGCGGCCTGGACGTGGATACGGCGGCGACGCGCATGCAATTTGCCTTCAGCCTGGGCGGCGACTTTTTCATGGAAATCGCCAGGCTGCGCGCGGCGCGCCTGCTGTGGGCCCAGATTGTGCAGGCCTTTGGCGGGAGTGAAACGGCGCAGAAAATGGTCATCCACGGCCGTTCCGCACGCTGGAACAAAACGGTCACCGACCCTTACGTCAACATGCTGCGCGTGACGACCGAAGCGCTGGCCGGGGCCGTGGGCGGCGTCGACAGCCTGCACACAGACCCGTTCGACGCCGAGGCGCGCCCGCCCGACGACTTTGCGCGGCGCATTGCGCGCAACGCGCAGGTGATTTTGCAGGAAGAGGCCAACCTGAAGCAGATCATCGACCCCGCCGGCGGTTCTTATTTTGTGGAATGGTTGACCGACCAGGTCGCGCAGCGCGCCTGGGCGCTCTTCCAGGAGGTCGAAGCGCAGGGCGGCATGCTGGCGGCGCTGCAAGCCGGTTTTCCACAGGAACAGGTAGCCGCCGTCGCCGCGGCGCGCGCCCACAATCTGGCGCGGCGCAAGGACGTGCTGGTGGGCGTGAATCTGTACGCCAACGTAGACGAGCAGCCCTTGGCGCCGGACGCAACCGACTACGCCGCGGTGCAGGCTGAACGGGCAACGGCCGTGGCGGGGCGCCGCCGGCCGGAAGCGGCGCGCGCGCTGGACGGGGCGCCGCCGGCGATGGCGGCGGCCATCGCGGCGGCCGCGGCCGGGGCGACGGTGGGCCAGCTTACGGCGGCGCTGAGGCGCGGCTATGCGAAGGATGGGGGAACGGCCGTGACGCCGCTGTCCCAGCAGCGCGGCGCGGAGCCGTTCGAGCAGCTGCGCGCCCACGCGGCCGCCTACGCTGCCCGGCATGGCCATCCGCCGCGCCTCTTCCTGGCCAACATGGGGCCGCTGCGGCAGCACAAGGCGCGCGCCGACTTCGCGCGCGACTTTTTCGCCGTCGGCGGCTTTGAGGTGGTCTATCCGCAGGGCTTTGAGACGGCGGAAGCGGCGGCGCGGGCGGCGGTTGAGGCGGGGGTAACGGCCGTTGTCCTCTGCTCCACCGACGAGACCTACCCCGACCTGGTCCCGCCGCTCATCAGCGCCGTCAAGGCGCGCCAGCCGAACGCCGTCGTCATCCTGGCCGGCTATCCCAAGGACCATGTCGAAGCGCACAAAGCCGCGGGCGTGGATGAATTCATCTACCTCGGCGCCGACTGCCTGGCGCTCAATCAGTGGCTACAGAGTAAAATAATGGGACGCTGATGAACCTGATGTACCTGATTTGCCTGATATAAATCGAAAAAGATCAGGTGCATCAGGCTTATCAGGAAAGCTTGTGGTGAGCACAGCTGAACCATCTGCGTCCTATTTGATAAGGGTACTCATATGAACAATCCGGATTTTACGCAAATTGCCTATACGCACAGTGCGCACACGCCCCATACTGCAAGGCAAAATTACGCGGCGTGGCGGGCGGCGGTGGAAGCGGCTACGGGCCAGACGCCGGAGGCGCTGGTGTGGCGCACGCTGGAGCAAATTGAGGTACGGCCGTTTTACACCCCTACCGATCTGGCCGGAATGGAACACCTCGGCTTCACCGCCGGCATCCCGCCCTTCCTGCGCGGCCCCTACCCGGCAATGTATGCGGAACGGCCGTGGACCGTGCGCCAATACGCCGGCTTCTCGACCGCCGAGGAGTCCAACGCCTTCTACCGCCGCAACCTGGCCGCCGGCCAGCGCGGCCTCTCCATCGCCTTCGACCTGGCCACCCACCGCGGCTACGACTCCGACCATCCGCGCGTCGTCGGCGATGTGGGCAAGGCCGGCGTCGCCATCGACTCCATTCTGGACATGCAAATCCTCTTCGACGGCATTCCGCTGGACAAAATGTCCGTCTCCATGACGATGAACGGCGCCGTGCTGCCCGTCATGGCCTTCTACATCGTCGCCGCCGAAGAGCAGGGCGTCGCCCACGCGCAGCTAACCGGCACCATCCAGAACGACATCCTCAAAGAGTACATGGTGCGCAACACCTACATCTACCCGCCCGGCCCCTCCATGCGCATCATCGGCGACATCTTCGCCTACACGGCCGTCGCAATGCCCAAATTCAACTCCATCAGCGTCTCCGGCTACCACATGCAGGAAGCAGGCGCCACGGCCGACATCGAAATGGCCTACACCCTTGCCGACGGGCTGGAATATGTGCGCGCCGGCCTCAACGCCGGGCTGGCCGTCGACGACTTCGCGCCGCGCATCTCCTTCTTCTGGGCCGTCGGCATGAACTACTTCATGGAGGTGGCCAAGATGCGCGCCGCGCGCATGCTGTGGGCCAAGATCGTCAAGCAGTTCAACCCCCACAACGACAAGTCGATGGCGCTGCGCACCCACTGCCAGACCTCCGGCTGGAGCCTAACGGAGCAGGACCCCTTCAACAACGTCGCGCGCACCTGCCTGGAGGCGATGGCCGCCGCGCTGGGCCACACCCAGTCGCTGCACACCAACGCGCTGGACGAAGCCATCGCCCTGCCCACCGACTTCTCGGCGCGCATCGCGCGCAACACGCAGCTTTATTTGCAGCACGAGACGGGCATCACGCGCGTCGTCGACCCGTGGGGCGGCTCTTACTACGTCGAGACGCTGACGCACGCGCTGGCGCGCCGCGCCTGGGCGCTAATCGAGGAGGTAGAAGGGCTGGGCGGCATGGCCAAAGCGCTGGAAACGGGCCTGCCGAAGATGCGCATCGAGGAAGCCGCCGCGCGCCGCCAGGCCCACATCGACTCCGGCCAGGAGACGGTCGTGGGGCTGAACAAATTCCGGCTGGCGCAGGAGGATCCGCTCGACATTTTGGACGTGGACAATACGGCCGTGCGCCAATCCCAAATCGCGCGCCTGGCCAGCCTGCGCGCCGGGCGCGACACGGCCCAGGTGCAGCACGCGCTGGACGCCCTCACCCAGGCCGCCGCCACGGGCGAAGGCAACCTGCTGGAGCTATCCGTCAACGCCGCGCGCGCGCGCGCCAGCCTGGGCGAAATCTCCGCCGCGCTGGAGCAGGTCTGGGGCCGCCACCAGGCCGTCATCCGCTCCGTCGCCGGCGTCTACCGCAGCGAGTATGGAGAAATGGAAGCAATTGAACGGGTGCGCCGCATGGCGGACCACTTTGAGCAGCTTGAGGGGCGCCGCCCGCGCATCATGGTAGCCAAAATCGGCCAGGACGGCCACGACCGCGGCGCGAAGGTCGTCGCCACCGCCTTCGCCGACCTGGGCTTCGACGTGGACATCGGGCCGCTCTTCCAGACGCCGGAAGAGGTCGCGCGCCAGGCGATGGAGAACGACGTGCACGTGGTCGGCATCAGCTCGCTGGCGGCGGGGCACAAGACGCTGCTGCCGCAGTTGGTAGCGGCGCTGAACGACCTCGGCCGTGACGACATCATGGTCGTCATCGGCGGGGTGATTCCGGCGCAGGATTACCAATACCTCTATGAGCACGGCGCGGCGGCCATCTTCGGGCCGGGCACGGTCATTCCGGTCGCGGCGCAGAAGGTGCTGGCGGAGCTGGGCCGGCGGCTGGGGCACGAGGAGCTGGCGGCGGGGTAAGTAAGTTGTGGAATGGAATTCATCAAATCGAAAGACAACAACGGATAGGAGAAAGGAGCGGATACGCCCAGACTACCTATCCGCTTATATGAAGTTCAGTTCACCGAGACAGCCCTGAAGAATCTGCAGCGTTATCCGCAAAACGACCAAAGACGGATTCTGGCGCGCATCGAACAATTGGCAGCCAACCCATTGGCTATGCCAAATGTTAAGCGATTGGTAGATTTTGACGTAGCCTACCGCTTGCGAGTGGGCAATTATCGCGTATTGTTTGAGCGGGATGATATAATTCGCATTATCGACGTGATTGACATCTTGCCGCGCGGGCGCGCTTACCGGAGATGATGGACATGTTAGACCAGGTTCAACTTATCAAAGAAAACGATCAAGCAAAATTTGCCGTCATCCCCTTTGAGGATTACTTATTTCTCAAGGAGATCCTCTCGGATGAAGAAAAACTGGCCGATTATCTGGATTACCTGCATATGCAACGGGTGAAAAAAGAAAGCCAGACGCGGCTGTCGCTGGCGGATGTAAA
>Ga0209498_1001542_pt1 | contig 14078 bp, 11 predicted proteins | sample WalLakDeSediment_FD_184131 | JGI IMG/M metagenome (GOLD analysis project Ga0209498, IMG submission 184131) | Lake sediment microbial communities from Walker lake, Nevada to study Microbial Dark Matter (Phase II) - Walker Lake 11/02/13 Deep... | ecosystem: Environmental > Aquatic > Freshwater >...
GATAATGATGAATCAATAAACATTGGTGGCGAATATATGTTCAATAATTTGATTGCCTTCAGGCTGGGTTATAAATCATTATTTTTAGATAATGCTGAAGAAGGATTTACAGCAGGCGTGGGTTTAAATTATAATTTTACGAGTGACTTTGGAATAAGAGTAGACTATGCTTATCAGGACTTCGGTGTTCTTGATTATACTCAGCATTTTTCACTGGGTATTAGATTTTGACCTGAATTATGGGTGATTTTTAATAGAAAAAATTTCTATATTTCCCCTTGAGGTAATTAGAATAATTAATCAACAAATCAATAAACAATTAAAGGAGAACAAATGAAAAGTTTAATTTACTTCTCTCTTATACTCTTGTTATCTGGTATTACTTTTGCCCAGAAAGACATTCTCGTGAACTGGGAATGTAATATGGAGATCGAAATCCTCTCCGGCAGATTCACCCCCGGTGATACTGTTGCAGCCAGAGGAGACTTCAATGGTTGGGGAAGAACTGACCTCGTCCCAAATCCAATTGATCCTAACTTTTATGTTAGCGAAAACCCTATTACAATTAACGACGCATCGGTTGGTGATACTATAATCGGTGGATATAAATTCTTCTATACACCTAATAGCTGGGAGGGTGGAGATAATAGAATTTATATTCTAACGCAAGATGACTATGATGCTGGTGAAGCAACAATCTCTCGTGCTTTCAATGATGGTACGCTTGAAACAGTTACCAATCAAGAAACGGTTGTTCAATTTACAGTGGATTGCAATGGTGCGGTTTCTGCATTAAACAATCAGCCATTTACTGTAATCAATACTGTACATATGGCTGGCGGAACACCACCTCTACAGTGGCCGGATTTAGGTTGGCCGGATAGCCAGATTAACTTAATGATTCCTATGTATGATGATGGTATGACAGGGGGAGATGTTACTGCTGACGATAAAATATTTTCAGCTCAGGTTACATTCCCGGCTTATACCATTTTTGAGATTCAGTATAAATATGGAATCAACTATGGTGATGCAGCCAATAACCAGGGTGGCAACGATAACGAAAATGCTATTGGTGCTAATCACGTAATCGAGCTTTTTGCACTTGCCTGGGCAGTTCAGGTTGATAACGTTTTCGGAACAATGGGAAATCACACATTTACCACAGATGTTAATGATGTTCCCGGCGCAACTCCGGTTGCTTATGCTCTTGAGCAGAACTTCCCGAATCCGTTCAACCCATCAACTAAGATCATCTATAGTTTGCCAGTTGAAGGATTTGTAACACTTGATGTTTACAACTCAATCGGACAGAAAGTTGCTTCATTAGTAAATGAATCAAAGACAGCTGGAACTTACACAGTTAACTTTGATGCCAGCAATCTTACAAGTGGAATTTATTTCTACAAGATCAGCTCCGGCAGCTTCACTGAAACAAAGAAGATGATTTTATTGAAGTAACCTTTCAAGGTTTATTTCACATAAAAGTTAAAGCCCCGTTCTGCGGGGCTTTTTTTGTTACTATTTTTACTTGTCATTCCGGTCGAGCGCCCGACTGCCAGCGAGGCAGGAAGCGAAGAACCGGAATCTATTAATCGATTTTTATTCTGGATTCCGTGTCTCCTAAAGGAATGCCTCTGGCAAAGCACGGAATGCAAAATTAATCTTGTTTTGAGTGTACTACGTTGGCTGTGATCGTTTACTGTGATAATAATTCGACTAATTGATCTTTTAACTTTTGTGCATTTGAAAATTCAGGATTGATGCTCAAACATTTCTCAATTGACTCAAGCGCATTTTTATAATCCTCCTTTTGAATATAAGCGCCGGTTAAATTATAAAATGTTTGCGCATCATTGCTATCATAACTTATACTTGCTGATAAATACTTAATTGCTTCATCTGCCTTTCCTTTGCTAAGACTAATATTGCCAAGCCATTTTGCGGAGAAAGCTTCGGGGGTTTCTTTGAACCGCTTGAGTAAAAAATTATAAGCAAGATCATATTCCTTAACATTAATTAACTGCGAAGCAGCATAATCGTAATCATTTAACTTAAACGGATATTGAGATACAATGACCATAAATTCTTTAGCGAAGTTCAGATAATCCTTTTTTAACAGATAGTATTCGGCAGCTTCCCTGTGTCCTTTTTCCCAATTCAGATTTTCAACAGCAATTTTATAAGCAATTGAATCTATTCTGCCCAGTAACTTTAAATTTTTAATAAATGAAAAATCACGAGTTTCTACAAATGGCCAGTCATTTAGTAAACCGTTAAGCCTGATTTCTGCAATTGCTGAGTCCAGCCGTGAAAAAGCAAAATTGCTGACTACTATACTATCCTGCAGGTTCTTTTTAACCGGCAATCGGTTTTCTCCCGGAAGTAAATTGCTTGATTCCATCACATCAAAATAAATTTTACCCATCAACTGATAACCGGTGAGTGAAGGATGAAGATGATCTACCAGGAGGTTATTACCTGCAATACCATCCGGACTGATGGCATTAAAAACAGAATCTACATCCGCAACAGGATAGTTATATTTTGAAGTAAGCTTCACTAAAGCTTTATTGATTTCTTCCGGTGCTCTGAATCTTAGTGCATCGAGATCTTTTGCACGCCGAAAAAGAGAATCAGCCAGTTTATTATTCCCACGTTTTAATTGCTGATGTGCTTTCATGTAAACCGTGTCTGCAAATTCATAACCATCGCCCTCAACTGAAATGAATGGCTTCTGATCTTTCAAATTACTTACTAGAGTACCGATTACTACCGGAACTTTAGCTTCAAAAGTCATCTGAAAAATATCTTCAAAGTTTTCTTCAAACTGTTTAACACCGATAGTGAAAGCCTCTGAATTCAAAATGATTAATTGATCCTCAACGATCCTTGCCATTAATGTGCCACTACGCTCATTGGTTTTATTAGAATCACTTCCGAATAAATTTGTCAAAGAACTTATGATGTTTCGTAACAGCTCAACTGATTTAAATTTATTCAACCATATCAGAAAATTCACAAGCTCCCGTGAGTTACCAATGTTTTCAGTCGAGCCAACACCGAATGCGCCGTAATATTCGTTATGTCCTGCATAGATCAAAATCAAGTTTGGCTTCTGCTCAAGCACTCCGGGAATTAAATCTCTTATTGTATATGAATTAGTCGCAGTGATGCCAAGATTGATAACTTCGATGTAATTCTCCTGAAATGTTAACTCAAGACGATCACGGATGTATCTGGAAAAAGTTCCGTTTGGTGAAAATGGAAAGCCTTGTGCACTGCTTCCTCCCAACACAAAAACTCTGAAAGCATTTTCTCTTTTTATAATATCAAAAGCGTCGTTATTGGATTGCGGTAAATCTTTTGTGTTGAAGAAATATCTTCCGGCGATTTCGGGATTGAGCATTTGCTTAGTCTCAGTAACCTTTATCCACTGCTCATCATTCCTGCCAAAATCAGAAATTCGTAGAATGATTTCGAGTAATACAAAGAAAAGAATAGGAATGAGAATCAATATCAGGTAAAACCAGAATGGAGATTTGGTCTTTCTGATCTTTTTATTTTCTTCAGTCTTATTCAATAGAATTCTTTTGACTTATTATAGTTTCAAGCTGCTGGTGGATTTGTGCGGCTCTGTCAAAGTTCGGATTCAACTGCAGGCACATTTCAATTGATTGCAGCGCTTTGCCAAATTCTTTCTTTTGGGCATAAGCTCCGGTTATGTTGAAATAGGTTTGAGCATCTTTATTATCATATCTGAGACTTGTTTCAAGATAACCAATAGCTTCATCAACAAAACCCTGGGAAAGATCAATGATACCAAGCCATTTGGAATTAAAAGCATCCGGTTTTTTATCGTAGCCTTTTTTCAGAAAATAATAAGCACGCGAAAACCTTCCGGCAGTGATCAGTTCTCTTGCAGAGATGTTGTAATATTTATAAATGAAAGGAAACTCTTCAATTAAAGCAGCCATTTCGGTTGCATATTCATCAAATTGTTTTTTCTTTAAGTAGTTGTTTGCTGCTCTTAATCTTGCTTGCTCTCTGGAAATTCTTCCGTCGATCACATCAATTGAAAGGCTGTCAATTAAACTATTCAGTTTAATCAGTCTGTTCCTTGGAATTTTATTTTCTGTATTGATGTAGGGCCAGTCATTCTTCAAAATTTTTATCCTGAAATCTGCAATTGTCGAGTCCATTTGAGTAAAGTTGTAGTAAGCATAAACTAAACTATCTGCTGTTTTTTCATCTAAGTCAGAAGGTAGTGTTGATGGCAGATTTCCCTTCTTATTCATTTCAGTAAAAAACAAATTTCCAATTAACTGATACCCTTTTACATTTGGATGAAGATGATCAGTCATCAGTTCATTACCAACTATTCCATCATTACTCCTGATGTTTAAAAGTGAATCACTTTTTATAACAGAGTAATTAAATTCACTACCAAGCCGGAGTATTGTTTTATTGATTTCTTCGGGAGCGCGGAATCGCAAAACATCAAGTTCCTTCGCATAAATAAATAAATTTTTTGTTGAGTCGGGCTCGTTTTTTAACAAACTTTCTTTTGCAAGATTATAGACTTCATCTGCTGACAGATAGTTCGGGCTGTCTGCTGATACAAATGGTTTCTGATCTTTTAAATTGCTTGCAACTGTACTCGCAATAACCGGAATATTTGCTTCTTTACACATTGATAAAATGTCACGCAGGTTACCTTCAAACTGGTAGATGCCATCCCAATAAATTTCAGAGTTGTATTCAATTAATTTATCCTGAGCCAATTGTGCCATCATCGTTCCGCCGGTGATCTCAGAATCCGAAGTAAACGCGCCGGAAAAAGCTTTCACAATATTTCTCAACAACTCAACAGTCTTGAATTTGTTAAGCCACAAAGTTGTGTTGACAATAAATCTCGATGAGCCCAGTGATTCAAGCGAGCCGACGCCAAGTGCACCGTAGTATTCATTATGCCCAAGATAGATTAAAATTAAATCTGGTTCCTTTTGTAATAGCTCCGGCATCAGGTCTCTAACAGTGTAAGAATTAATAGCAGACATACTGAAGTTGGCAACTTCAATTATTTTATCAGGATATAATATCTCAAGTTTCTTCCTTATGAATTTACTAAATGAAGCGCTTGATAAATATGGATAACCAGCAGCAGAACTTGCACCAACTACAAAGACTCTGAAGCTGTTTTCCTTTTTCTCTTTGTAGATAAAAGACTCAACGGAGAATGGTAAATTCTGAGTTGTAAAAAAATACCTGTAACCAAGTTCCGGATTCAGAATTTGCATATCTTCTGAAATATCAACCCAGATGCGGTCATCATTTCCATAATTAAAAATTCTCAATCCAATTTCGAGAAGAACAAAAAAGAGAAGAGGGATAATAATCAGTAAAACATAAAACCATTTTGGCGCCGGAGGTTTATTTTTTTTTAAGAACGAATCAATCTCTTCAGCCGGAACGTTAATCTGCTTTGCCATTTCCTTTATAGAAAGATTTTTGTAATTCTTTATTATGAACTGTGTTTGTTTATCAGATAATGGCAACTCTGTTTCCTACCTTCTGGTTCCTGTTGCGTTTATAAGCTGCTGCTGAAGATCTCTTGCCATTGAATAATTAGGTTCTATATGTAAGCAGCGGTTGATCATTTGCAATGCTGTTTGATAATCTTTTTTTATTGAATATGCCCCGGCAAGATTGTAATAAACCTGTGCATCCGATGAATTATAATTAATGCTTTTTGAAAGATAACCGATTGCAGACTCAACTTTGTTGTTAAGCAAATCAATTATTCCAAGCCACTTTGTTGAATAATCACCAGGCTTAAGTTCGTTAAGTTTTTGCAAATAATAATAAGCTTCATCAAACATTTTCAGGTTAACTAAAAGTTGAGCAGCAAATTCATAATTATAGGGATCGAAAGGATACTCATCTGATGCAGCACTAATTTCTTTTTTGAATGAATCAACATCTCCGTTCATTAATTTATGCTGAGCCAGGTTTAGATGAGCAGCCTGCCAGGTTAATTCTCCTTTTCCAGCAAGATATGCCAGAGTATCTGAATACGTTTGCATATTCAACAGTTCAAGTTTTTTTTCGTCAGAAATTTTTTCTTTTGTGTATGGCCAGTCACTTTTTAAAATTATTATCTGGTAGAGAGCGATTGTTGAATCAAGTTTTGTAAATTCATATCGGCTTAAAGTAATACTATCTTGATCGGCAAATGAAAATTCCTTTTTATAATCTTGGGGAAATATTCCCGATTCAAGTCCTTTGTTGAAAATTTCTCTGCCGATTATCTGAAAGCCTCGTAAATTTGGATGAAGGTGATCAGTAACCAAATCATCACCAACCACTCCGTAATCTGACTCAGCGTTGAAAACAGAATCTAATTTCACCACAGGATAATCGAACTCTATACCCAATGCTTCAATGATATGATTAATCATTTCAGGGGCTCTCCATCTCAGAGGGTCAAGGTCCTTTGCGAGTCTGAATAATGAATCAGATGCCGTCACTCTTCCTGAATTTAACTCAATCTGTGCAAGTTGATATATTTCATCTGCAGTGGGATTATCTCCATCTTCGTAAGATTCAAATGGCTTTTGATCTCTCAGATTGCTGATCAACCTGCCAAGGATTACCGGAACATTTATTTCTTTTGCCATATCCAGAACATCACGAAGATTCCCTTCAAATTGATTTATGCCCGCAAAATATTTTTCAGAGTTGAACGGAATTAATTGTCGCTGAGACATTCGTGCCATCAATGTACCATCTGATTTAACTGGTGTTGAGAACCAACCTGAAACTGATTTCACTGCATCACGGAGTAATTCAAAAGTTTTAAACCTGTTGAGCCAAATAACTGTGTTCACAATAAATCTTGTGTCTCCGAGTGTTTCTACAGAACCAACACCAAGTGCGCCGTAGTATTCGTTATGTCCAGCATAAATAATTATCAGGTCTGGTTCTTTTTCTATCACTCCCGGAAACATATCTCTCAACGCATAAGAATTAATTGCAGACATCGCAATATTAACAACCTCTATCTTTTTTTGCGGATAAAGAAGCTCAAGTCGTTTCTTAACGTATCTTGAAAAAGCACCATTAGGCGAATATGGAAAACCTGCAGCACTGCTTCCTCCCATAACAAATACACGGTATGAGTTTTCTTTTTTGACCTCGTCAAAATAATTGTGGTTCGCCGAAGGAACTCTATCTGTATTATAAAAATACCGGAAAGCAATTTCGGAATTTAATGTTAAACTTTTTTCACCTGCTGAAATCCATTGGTCATAAGTTCTTCCATAGTTAAAAATTCTGAGGCTTAATTCCAGAAGTAGAATTATAAAAACAGGAATTAGTACCAGAACAAGATAAAACCAGCGAGGAGCTTTTTTATGGGAATTTTCCATTACATTTTTTTATTTCAATAACAGAGATAAAAATCAGTTGGTTATGCCATCAGAAAAATATGAATAACACTCTTAAAATTATGGCAAACGTAGTTCAAAAATTAGGATTTTATGAAGTATAAAAACGTGCTTTTTATATTCCTTTTGACTTACCTCATTTATCCTAATATACCTATTTTAGCGTCGTTTCAATAAATGATTTACTAAATTTATAACTAGCCAACAGTGCTTGTATCCTCATAACCAATTCAATAACATGGTCCTGATGTATATTCGATTTATTTTATTGCTGCTTCTGTCTTTAGCTCAAATTAGCCGGGCTCAGCCTGATGATCAAAAAATCCTTGCTAAAGTTGGAAGTGAGATTATTTCTGAGAGTGAATTCATCGAAAGGTTTGAACTTACTCCTCAGCTATACGCAGGAATGATAGGTGCTGAGAATGCTATTAAAAAGGAAGTCTTTTATTCAATAATTGCCGAAAAACTCTGGGCACTTGAAGCCGAGTCAGTGGGATTGAATAAATCTGAACTAATGACCTCAACTTATAAGGCTATTGAGAAAATGTATGTGCGCGATGCACTTTACAGAGAAGAAATTTTGAGTAAGGTTCAACTCTCTGACTCGTACCTGTATGAAGCATTCTACAGAAACAGTCTCCTTCTTAATTTACATTACATATTCTCGATTGATGAAGCTGAGATTTTTGATATATATGCTCAAATTAAAAACGGAACAGACTTTTATTCTATCTTTCTTCAAAGACCGGAAAGTGGTTTACAGGAAAAACCTTACACAATTAGTTATGGTCAGATGGATAAATTTGTCGAAGATGAACTTTACAGTCTGAAGCTGGGAGAAATAACAGAACCGCTGAATGCTCCGAACGGCTGGTACATTTTCAGATTAATTTCAACTGAGCAAAAAATAATAGAAAATTCAGAACAAGCAGAGGCTGAGCAGAAATATGTTCTGAAAGTTGCAGAATCAACAATGGTTGATAGTATCTTCAAGGATTTTTATTCAAGGTTCTTTAAAGATGCCTTTGCTGAAACAAATAAAGAATTGTTCCTGGTTTTATCTGAAGAAGTTATAGAAGCGCTGGAATATCGGAGTGCTAAAGAAGACATTCCCGAAGGTGAGAAAGTTTATCTCATCACGGATGATTTGTATCAGATTGCAGATGACCTGGGAGAAGATTTACTGAATGCAGAGTTTATTAAACTAAATGATCAGCCCGCAGCAATTAATGATTTCCTTCAGGAACTATCAATTGAAAAGTTTTATGTGGATTCATTAGAAGTTACTCATATCAAAGCACGGTTGAACTTCGCCATTAAAAAATTTATTGAACACGAATTGCTTTCCCGTGAAGGATTCAAAAGGGGATTACAGAATTCACCCGATGTTCAAAAATATTTGAAAATGTGGAGAGATTATTATCTGAGTGAATCACTGCGAAGGGAAATCGCCAAAGATATTAATATTACAGATGATGAAGTTTATGAATATTTTCTTGAAAAAAACAGGGATTTAACCTCGGTTCCTGAAGTCAAAATTATAGAGTTGTTAACTAATGATCTTGATGTAATTCGGACTGTCCTGGATGAATTAAACATTGGTGAGGATTTTAGAGAACTTGCAATCAAATACACAATCAGAGAAGAAGCAAAAAACAACAACGGCGAACTCGGTTTTTTCCCGGTCAACGAATATGGCGAAATAGGAAGGAAAGCCGCTATGATGAATATTGGCGATATGTATGGACCAATAACTGTTGAAGAAGGTTTTTCTTTGTTTGAATTAATTGATAAAAAGGAAAACAAAAGTTTTTCTTTTGATAATTTTGAGCAGGAAAAAGAAAATATTAAAGTAGAACTCAGGCATAAAAAGTATAGTGATGCTCTTATTAACAAGTCAGTTGAATTGGCTAATAAGTTTGGTGTTGATGGTAATCAGGCGGCATTAAACTCCGTTGAAGTACTAAATACAACCACAGTAGTTTATCGTTATTTTGGTTTTGGTGGAAGATTATTGGCAGTTCCACTAACGCAATCAAACTATCTTTGGGTTGAACCGTGGCTTGAGCAAATATCTGTTACACCATAGGTAATTGAAGAAACTTCGTGGACAAAAAAGATATTTACATACTCGGTATCTCAGCTTACTATCACGACAGCGCTGCCTGTATTGTTAAGAACGGGCAAATATTAGCTGCTGCGCAGGAAGAAAGATTTTCAAGAAAGAAACATGACCATCGATTCCCGAATCACGCAATTAAGTTTTGCCTGGACAATGCAGAAATCAAAGCCAGTAATCTCGATTTAGTCGCCTTCTATGATAAACCTTTTTTGAAATTCGAACGGCTGCTGGAAACTTATCTGACCTTTGCGCCTGTCGGGCTCCAATCTTTCATCAAGGCAATACCATTGTGGATTAAAGAAAAATTATGGATGAAAGAATTGATAAAGAAGGAACTCGGTTACGAAGGCAAAATAATTTTTCCCGAACATCATGAATCCCACGCCGCATCTGCTTTCTTTCCTTCCCCATACAATGAAGCTGCTGTACTGACTATGGATGGAGTTGGTGAGTGGACAACCAGCAGCTATGGTGTTGGTAAAGGTAACTCAATTGAGCTATGGGCTGATATCAAATTTCCTCATTCGATTGGACTTTTATATTCAGCATTTACTTACTACACAGGATTCAAAGTAAACTCCGGTGAATATAAAGTTATGGGTCTTGCACCTTACGGCGAGCCAAAATTCAAAAAGATTATTTATGATCATTTGATTGATGTTAAAGATGATGGCTCATTCAGAATGAATATGGATTACTTCAACTACTGCCAGGGTTTGACGATGACCAATAGTAAGTTCAACAAACTTTTTGGCGGACCACCAAGAGTTCCTGAAACTAATCTTACTCAGAAGGATATGGATTTAGCCCGTTCACTTCAGGAAGTTACTGAGGAAATAGTTTTGAAAATGGGAAATCATGTTTACAAAGAGACAGGTCAAAAGTATCTTGTGCTCGCTGGCGGCGTTGCTTTGAACTGTGTAGCAAATGGAAAACTTTTACGTGAAGGTCCTTTTGAAAATATCTGGATTCAGCCTGCAGCCGGTGATGCTGGTGGTGCTTTGGGTGCTGCTTTGGTTGGCTGGTACTGCTATTTAGGTAATTCAAGAATAGCGGATGATAAAACAGATTCGCAGTACGGTTCTTACCTCGGTCCTGCTTTCAGCGATGAAGACATTCAATCATTCATCCAGTCATCCAATCTTTCAGCACGGAGATTAAATGACGATGAGCTAATCAAAACCGTATCAAAGTTGATTGCTGAAGAAAAAGTAATCGGCTGGTTTGACGGCAGGATGGAGTTCGGTCCTCGCGCGCTTGGTGCCCGTACAATAATAGGTGATGCACGCTCGCCGAAAATGCAGGCAACGATGAATATCAAAATAAAATTCAGAGAAGGATTCAGACCATTTGCGCCTTCAGTTCTATATGAAAAAGTGAGCGAGTATTTCGAGTTCGATAAAGAAAGTCCTTACATGCTGCAGGTTGCGGATGTAAGAAAAGAACGACGAATTAAAATGTCTGAAGAGGAAGAAAAGCTCTGGGGTATTCAAAAACTAAATATTGTTAGATCTGATATTCCTGCAATAACTCACGTAGATTATTCCGCACGGCTTCAAACCGTTCACAAGGAAACAAATCCACGATATCATAAATTAATTTCGCAGTTTGAAAAAGATACAGGATGTGCTGTTATTATAAATACTTCATTCAATGTCAGAGGCGAGCCGATAGTTTGCACTCCTGAAGATGCATACAAATGTTTTATGAGAACCAACATGGACTATCTTGTTCTTGGCAATTATCTGCTTTCAAGGGAAGAACAAAAACCGCTTGAAAAAGATACTGACTGGAAAAAAGAGTTTGCACTGGATTAAATATGCTTAAAGAAGAATTCAAACATATAGGGGAAACTAAAAAAGATCTTAGGAAATTTGGACTGACTGTCGGAGGTGTTCTTTTGGCTATTGGTGGAGTGCTGTTTTATTTCGAAAAGCCATCAGCAATTTACTTTTCTGTTATCGGTGGATTACTAATTTTCTTCGGTGCTTTCTTTCCGATGATTCTTAAACCTTTAAATAGAATCTGGATGAGTCTGGCGATTATTCTGGGATTTATTATGTCCAGAGTGATATTAACGATATTGTTTTATCTTGTACTAACACCAATTGCGCTTTTAGCAAAAATAGTAGGTAAAAAGTTTATTACTCTGAAATATGATAAATCGGCGAATACTTATTGGGAAAAGCGTACAAACATTCATAAAAAACAAATAGATTACGATAGACAGTTTTGATATTTTATGCTGAACTAGTTTCTCCGAAAGAGTTATTTGGACGGCATCTTATAGAAAAGCACTTAAAGTTAAGTTTCATCAATGTATTAAGATGCTGAAATAAGTTCAGCGTAAATATTTAAGGAAAACTATGAGTAAACTTTCAATAGTCTCTGAACTTTGGGATTTTCTTAAAGTAAGAAAAAAATGGTGGCTTGCACCAATTCTTATATTTCTTCTGCTTCTTGGAGGACTAATCATTTTAACTCAGGGTTCTGCATTAGCACCGTTTATATATGCTATATTTTAATTCGTGGTAAATTTGTGCACTTGTCCGGCTAAGACAGATTCGTTGCTTATACCTTTACTGTGAATACACAAATTAATACTTAAATGGTCAGTCTGATGGTTAAAATTAAAACTAAAATCAAAATAAAAAAGAAAAAAAAGCGCATTCCTGTTCCTAAAAAACCTCCAAAGGTTGAGAAGGATAAAAAGGCGTACGACAGAAAATCTGAAAAGAAGAAAGTTATAAAAAAGATTGTTGAGGAAACTTCCTCCAATGCCTGAAGCAACCGTAATAGGTGCATTCTATAATAGGTTTGATTACCTCAAGCTTGTACTTGCCGGATTTGAAAGACAATCACTTAAAAATTTTGAATTTATTATAGCTGATGATGGATCTGGCGAAGCAGTAGTCAACGAAGTAAAAAAAAATATTTCCAAATATTCATTTCCGATAAAGCATACCTGGCAGGAAGATAAAGGTTTCAGAAAAAACAAGATACTAAACAAAGCAATTTTAGAATCTGTATCAGATTATCTTATTTTCATAGATTGTGACTGTGTTCCTCACAATGCTTTTGTCGAGGGACATCTCAAAAACGCTAAGCAAAATATGTTACTGACCGGAAGACGAGTAAATCTTTCTCAAAAAATGACCAATCAACTGACAGAAAATAATGTAAGAAATGGTTTTCTTGAAAATCATTCTTTAAATTTGATAGTCGATGGGTTATTTGGAAATTCGATTGATGTGGAGAAAGGGTTTTATTTCGAGAGTAAATTCTTATTGAAATTTCTTAACAGAAAAAACCGGGGGATACTCGGTTGTAATTTTTCGTTATTTAAAGAAGATATACTTAAAGTAAATGGATTTGATGAACGTTACCAGGCTCCTTCAATTGGCGAAGATTCAGATTTGCAATTCAGACTTGAACTACTTGGAGTTAAAGTACGGTCAATCAATCATGTAGCTGTACAGTATCACCTTTTTCATAAATTACAGGAAAGAGATCCAGTTAACCTTCAAATCTTCGAAGAGATAAAAAAGAATAAAATCAGCTACACTCCTTCCGGCTTAAAAAAGTAATACACTTTCTCAATCTGACTCACTGTTTTTAATAGTAATTAGTTATGATGACCAATATTTATTTGGAATAAATCTTGTATTGACTTATTTTCAAAGGCATTATTATAAATATTCCTAAATAAATAAGGTTATATGCTGGATGAATTAGACCTAAAAATTTTGAGAACTCTACAACAACGCGGCAGGACAAAACGCAACGAACTTGCTGAGCAGGTAGGACTTTCAGTACCATCTGTTAGTGAGAGACTTAAAAAATTGGAAGAAAATAAAATTATTGAGGGATATTATACAAAGGTTAACAGGCAAACTTTTGGCTATGATATTCTTGCTTTTATTCTTGTTATGATGGACTCATCAAAGCATTATAAAGATCTTATTAAACATGTTGAAAAGCATCCCAACATTCTTGAATGTCATTCAGTATTAGGTGAAGGTTCGCATCTTCTGAAAGTGTTGGTTAAAAACACCGAATCACTTGAAAAGCTTTTGAGTGAAGTTCAAACATGGACTGGCGTGACCGGAACAAAAACTACATACGTGCTTTCTACTATTAAAGAAACAACAGCAATCAATATTATTCAATAACAATAAAAAGGAAAATTATATGGCAAAATCTCCGAGCGCTATTGAAAGCGTGCTCAATTTTTTAAAGACAAAAAAAATCAAGTTCGTTGATTTAAAATTTATGGACTTCCCCGGGCAGTGGCAGCACTTTACTGTTCCTGTATCTAAGTTCGATGCTGATTCTTTTGTTGATGGATATGGCTTTGACGGTTCATCTATCAGAGGATGGAAAGCAATTAATGAAAGTGATATGCTCATTATCCCTGATCCGGATACTTTATTCTTTGATCCGTTCATTGAAGCACCAACCGCGAGTTTAATCTGTGATGTTTTTGAGCCGGCAACAAAGGAAAAATA
>Ga0209498_1001543_pt1 | contig 14073 bp, 12 predicted proteins | sample WalLakDeSediment_FD_184131 | JGI IMG/M metagenome (GOLD analysis project Ga0209498, IMG submission 184131) | Lake sediment microbial communities from Walker lake, Nevada to study Microbial Dark Matter (Phase II) - Walker Lake 11/02/13 Deep... | ecosystem: Environmental > Aquatic > Freshwater >...
CCGGCAACGGACCGCCCTCGCTATTCGTGAAGAAGGAGGCGTTTCGATGCTCCGGTGGGCCATTTTGTTTCTGATCGTGGCCATCATTGCCGGTGTGTTCGGCTTCGGTGGCATCTCAGCGGCGGCACCCCGTCGCGGCGTCAGACGGCGCTCGCGAAAATACATGCCCTGTGCGACGGGAGTCTGTCGCACAGGGCATGCGCGACCGCCGGAGGGATGCCATTCATTCAATCGTCTTGAAGGAGGGAAAGGATCCCGACCCATCGGGGGATGGACTCCGCTCGGTATGCCTTTTTTCTTTTGAGGAGCACGCTGTGAGTCCCATCGTCCTGATTCTTGTCGTGATTCTGATCCTTTCGCTGCTGGGCGGCGGCTACGGCTTCCGGAGCGGCAACACGCTTCTTGGAGCGGGAGGCGGGGTGGTCGGTCTGATCCTGGTCATCCTGCTGATCCTTGCCTTGCTGGGCCGTTTACCGCTGTGAGCGGCCGGGACTCAGAAGCTCACTAGCGCCCGTACGCCGGCGATCAGTGCCGGCTCCGGCAGGCACCACGAGCCGCGGGTTGGCGGAATCGCGACGTCCGGGTATGGAATGGAGGTCTCGGCGATCGACGTGTACGTGCGGCTCTTGCAGGATTGCCATGGAGGGCTGTTGAGCCACGGCGATAGCATACTGGGGCAACCTTCTGAGAGAAGCTATTCTGCGACGCCATTCGACATGATCCTGATTCACGAGCAGTATTCCGTATCCGACCCTGCCCGCAACGCCGAACTCGTCCGGGTGCGGGAACTCAACCGGGAGGCCGGTGTCTTCGAGGGGATCGAGCCGGTGACTGATGGTGGCCGGCATACCTTCGCCGATCTCTTCGCCCTCGCGGCCGAGCGGTTTGCAGGCGCCGTCTGCGTGGTGGCCAACAGCGACATCGCCTTCGATGGCTCGCTGCGGGCCGCAGCCGAGATGCTGCTGGGGTGTGATCGCCCGGCGCTTGTGGCGTTGACCCGCTGGGACGACGCCGCCGGTCCTTCAATGGAGGGCCGCGTCGATTCGGCCACCTGGCGGTTCTACTCCCACTCGCAGGACGCCTGGCTGTTCGTGGCCGGCTCCCTGCCCCCATTCGAGGCCGCCTTCACGCTGGGCATTCCCGCCTGCGAAAACCGGATGACCTACGAGGCGGTTGCCGCCGGGGTCGTTGTGATCAATCCCGCCCTCTCCGTTCGCATCTGGCACCACCATGCCTCCGCGGTTCGCTCCTGGAAACCCGAAGATGCCTACCGCGGGCCGTTTTACTTCCCGCGGCTGACCACGCTCGAGGGGGCCGACAGCGAGGGGTTCGTCCTCGATCGGACCGGCTGGCGGACCCGCAAGGAGATCGTGCGAACCGCGGCCGCGTGGCGTGCCCGCCCCGCTCTCGGGCAGGAAAATTGACCCACGCACCCCGGGCCGTATTCTTGGAGAGAGGGCTGGCCGAAAGGCGAGCCGCTGTGTCCTGCGGCAGTGAGAGGTTCGTTCCGGTGATTTGTCGCTCGCTCGCCCGCCGCCACCGCCGACCAAGCGGCTTTAGCCTCGTGGAGCTTTTGGCCGTCGTGGCCATCCTCGGAACGCTGGTGTCGCTCTCTCTGCCGGCTGTGCAGCAGGCCCGCGAGTCGGCCCGCCGAGCAGTCTGCGGCAGCAACCTGCGGCAGATGGGCATCGCGATTCTCAATTACGAATCGGCCCGCCGCGGATTTCCGCCGGGCGACGATGCCGCTTCGGGCCGCAATCATGCCTGGAGTTCATTCATCCTCCCGTTTCTCGAGGAGGAGAAAATCGCCCGCCAGATCACCTACTCGCTCCCCTGGAACGAACCAAGAAACTTTGAGTTGGCCGATGCCATCGTCAATGTCTACGTCTGCCCGAGCGGGATCGTGATGTATCCAGGCAAGCAGGATTACGGCGGGGTGCTGGGCAGTGCCGTGGTCTTCGCAGAAGGCGACGAACTCCCATCGGGCTGGCAGCACGGGGGCATTCTCTATGCCACGAGCAAGGATTGCCCGCGGCCGTGCCGGGCTGCCGAGGTGGCCGACGGCCTCTCCCGCACGCTTTTGGTGAGCGAGGGTGTCGACCGCGGCTTTCCCGACATGGAGAGCGACACGCGGATCGGCAACTCACGGTGGGCCTGCGGCACGAACTGCTTCTTTCACAATTCACCGGTCCTCAACACGCCCGATGTCGACGGCTTTCGGAGCAACCATATCGGCGGTGTGCACGGGCTGTACGCTGACGGCCACGTCTCCTTCATGAATGACGGGACGTCGCCCGAGGTCCTGATCGCTGTTTCCACCAAGGCCGGGGGCGAGCATGCGGAGGAAATTCCCTAGGCCCCCCAGGCTGTCGGACCCCTATTTTCCCCGCAGATACACCACTTTTGACCTGCCGGTCGCAAGCGTTACCATATCCGGTGGCAGGTGAGACCAGCACCCGGTGCCACTGGCTCCCGGTTCAAGTCGACTTTCGTAACCCTGTTCCTTCGCACCTCTCGTCACTTAATCTTTTTTTTGGAAGCAACACCATGATCCAGACCATGATTCATCAGACGATCCAAAAGACTTTGCTTGCCGTGGCGATCGTCGCCGTGGCTGTGACGCTTGCCAGCCCGGTGATTGCCGGCGGTGGCAGCGGCGGATCGAAGGGAAGCATCCCTGTCCGGATCAAGAACGTCGGGGTGGATCCAGTCGGGGCCAACGCCATCTCGGGCAGCGCCTCCGAGTCGCAACTCCTCCAGGGCGCCCGAGTCGTCGCGGCCAATGGGGTTACCCAGTTTAAAGTTCGCACTGGCGCTTTCACCGCGGTGGCTGCCGATCCGGATCAACCGTCGGTTGTCAACAAGGTGCGGAGCTTCAACACACGGACCTTCAAAACGATCTATCTTTATGCCCAGCAGGACACCCAAACGGCCACGCTCGTCGGCGCTCCAGGCGGCGTGAAGTTCTGAGGCGAGAGCTGTAGAGTCGGCTCTTTGACAGCACACACGGCGGGCGGATCGGCAGACGATTCGCCCGCCGTTTTATTTTGGCCGCGGTGGATTTGCGTCTCGGGGTCAATGTCTCGGGGTCAATGTGCGGAAGCGAAGTCTGGGATGCACGCGACCAGGTTCGACCAAATGAGAGTTGCCCGCTGGCTGGCCGTGCCGGTGGCGATCGCCAGCACGGCGGTGCTCGTGGCCGCCCCCTGGCTGCGGCAGGAACTCGTGGCGGCTGGCTGGCTGGGGGTGGCCGGCGGACTCATGCTCGTGACGGGTCGCCGCGGCTGGCGGGTGGAGCTAGCGGTGCTCACCGCAAGCGTGCTGGCGATCGCGATGGCCTTTCACTGGACACCCGAAGTGCTCGCCGACGCGATGCGTGCCAGCCGGCTGGTGGGGTTCGGGTTCGCCGTCCCGATCGTGCTCTGGGATGCCTGCCGGCTGGCCCTTCCCTTCTGGCTGGCAGGCCGCCTGGCAACCGATGCCCGCGCCGCTTGGTTGCCGGCGGGCTTGGTGGCCGTTGTGGCCGAGCGTGTCATGCCTGGCGTGTTTCCCTGGAAGCTTGGCTACAGCCAGCTTGCCTGGCCGCTGACAGTTCAGTCGGCTGACATCCTCGGCCCCGAGGGCCCCACCTTCATGCTGTTTGCGGCAGCCGGATCACTCGTCACGCTCGCCGGCCTCGTGCCGCATCCCGCGGGGCGGCGGCCGCCTGTCGCGGCTGTGGCGGCGATCGTGCTCACCGCAGCCAATCTCGTCTATGGATTCGTCGCCATCGGCCGCGTCGAGGCCGGCATGGCCGCAGCTCCCCGCCTGCGGCTGGTGCTCGTGCAGGCGGATCCCGATCGGGACGACGCGATCGAGGTCTTGCGACGGCTCACCCGCGAGGCGTGCGCCGCGTTGCCGCTGCCGGACCTCGTCGTCTGGCCCGAGTGCAGCGGCGGATCGTACGAAGAGGGGCTCGACTCGTTCGCCGACGAGGCACAGGTCTTTCGTCGCTCTCGGCAACCACAGCGGGGCCTGCGGCCGCTGCCCGATCCCCTCTGCCCGGTGCTGCTCGGCGGCCGCATCTACCGGGGCTACCGCGAACGGCCGAGCGAGATCTTCCAGGCGGCGCTCCTGCTCGACACCCGCGAAGGGCTCGCCGGGACGTATCTCAAGCGTCACCTCATGCCGTTCGGAGAATATGTGCCCTGGGCCGACGTGGTGCCGGAACTGCGGCTCTATTTTCCGCTCGAGACCCGGTATGACGTCGGCGGCGAGCCGGAGGTGATCGTTTCTGGCCCGGCCCGCGTGGGAGCGATGCTCTGCTACGAAGACATGGTCCCGTCGGCCGCCCGGTCGCTCGTGGCCCGGTCGGCCAACGTGCTCGTGTCGCTCATCCACGGCGCTGCCTTCACCAACCCCCTCACGCTCCGGCAGCACCGGCTCCTCGCCCAGAGTCGGGCCATCGAGAATCGCCGAGTGCTCGCTCGCGCGAGTTCTACCGGCGAGACCTGTGTCGTCGACGCGGCCGGCCGGATCAGCGGCCGACTGCCGCTGGGCAGCGAAGAGGTGCTGGCGGCCGAGGTGCCGCTCCTCGAGGGCATCACGCTGGCCAATCGGCTGGGCCCTGCCTTCCCGGTCGCCTGCGGCCTCGGGATCGTCGGTCTGCTCGCCGGGCGGAAGCTGCGCAGGCCGGAAGCTGCGCAGGCCGGGCGAACTGGCTGACGAACTGCCTCCATTGGCGGCCGGCTGAGGCGGCCAGCGGGCTTGCGGCCGCGGGCGGCTGTATGGGATAGCCCCCTTCGTGCAGAGCCGGGTGGGCATGTCACCCGACCCCGCTGCCAGCTTCCAGGACGGACTCATCCATGCGGCTGCCGAGCCTCTTCAAGCCCTCACGACGGAAAAAACCACGCGGCCTGCCGCCTGACATCGACGACGACGCGCGGGCGATCATTGAGACGGTCTCGCCGTTTTCGATGACGAGCCCCGAGCGACTCCTCGCCCTGCGGGATGCGGTGCGGCATGTCTGTCGGCACGGGATCGATGGCGACATCGTCGAGTGCGGTGTCTGGCGGGGGGGCAGCATGATGGCCGCGGCCCTGACAATGCTCGAGTGCGGCGCCCGCCGCCGGATCCACCTGTTCGATACCTTTGAGGGCATGCCGCCGCCGGCCGCTGCCGACCGCGACCTCACCGGGGTGTCGGCCGCCACCCTGCTGGCCGCCGAGCAACGGGAGTCGGGCGACACCTGGGCCTTCAGCCCGCTCGACCAAGTGCGGGCCAACCTACGCTCGACCGGCTACCCGGCCGAACTCGTGCGGTTCGTGCCCGGCCGCGTCGAGGAGACGATTCTCGAAGCCGCGCCCGAGCGGATCGCCGTGCTGCGGCTCGACACCGACTGGTACGAGTCGACCCGTCACGAACTCGAGCACCTCTACCCCCGGCTCGCCGTGGGGGGCGTGCTCATCGTCGACGACTACGGCCACTGGCAGGGTGCCCGCCGTGCCGTCGATGAATACCTCGCCGCCAGCGGGGCGCGGCTGCTGCTTTCCCGGATCGACTACACCGGCCGCATGGCCGTGAAAATCGACCCCTGACACCCGCCGCGGTTCCCGCATCAATCTTGTTGTTCGTCTCGACTTCTCCACCCCTCACACGATGGTTCGGAAACCGTGATTGGCCTCGCCCGCAGCCGCCGCGCCGTCCGCCGCCCGCCCCGGCCCCTGGTCAATCTCGGCTGCGGCCGCCGCCGGCATCCGGACTGGACCAACTGTGATCTCGAGCCGGCTGGCCCGGACGTGATCGTCTGCGACGTCCGTCGCCCCCTGCCCTTTGAGCCGGCCAGCTGCGACGCGGTGTACGCGGCCCACGTGCTCGAGCACCTCACTCCCGGCGAGGCCCGCCGCCTGGTGGCGGAGATCCACCGCGTGCTGCGGCCCGCAGGGATCGTGCGAATCGTCGTGCCCGATCTCGAGGGCATCGCGCGGGCCTACCTCGCGAGCCTCGAGCGGGCGGCCGCCACCGACACCCCCGAGCATCATTGGCAGCACCGCTGGATGACCCTTGAACTGCTCGACCAGCTGGTCCGTGACTCCTCCGGCGGCCTCATGCGTCGCTGGTGGTCGTGCGATCCGGTGCCGGCCAGAGGCTTTATCGAGGATCGCCTCGGCGAGGAGGCGACCGCGGGCATCGCGGCCGTGGCCGCCGAGCGCGAGGCGGTGGGCCGTGAGCCGCCCGAGCCGGAGACGATCTTCGCGAGCGAACCTGCCGCGGCCCGCGCGAAAGCCCGCTTCGCAGACCGCGGCGAACTGCACCGCTGGATGTACGACCGGGTGTCGCTCGGGCGGTTGCTCTTCGAAGCTGGTTTTCGCGACATGGGCCCGATGCACGCTGCGGCCTCCCGCATCCCGGGCTTCGCCGCCGCCTGCCTCGACACCACTGCCGACGGCCGCCCGCGGAAGCCCGACTCGCTCTACGTCGAAGGGGTTCGGCCATGAGCAGCGACAACCTGTCAAGCAAACAGCTGGCGTCGCCGCGGATCGCCTGTGTGGCGACTGCGGCCGGCCACGCGGGCGGGGCTGCCATCGCCATGGAGCGGCTGGCGGCCGGACTGCGGGCGAGCGGCGCCGCGGTCGATGTTGTCGTGCGGGACGACTGCGGCCCACCGGGAGCCGCGACTCGGCGGCTCGATCGAGGCGTTCGCCGGGCGGTCCGGGACGGCCGCACGCCGGTCTCCAACACCCTGTTCACGGCCGACTGGCCGGCTTGGGATCTGGCCGCGCATCCCGCCGTGGCCGCTGCCGACCTGGTCAATGTTCACTGGGTGGCAGGCTTCGTGGCCGCGGCAGGGATTCGCCGACTCGTCGAGGCGGGCCACAGCGTGGCCTGGACGCTCCACGACATGCGTCCCTTTACCGGTGGCTGCCATTACTCAGCCGGCTGCCGCGGATTCACCGCCCGCTGCGTCGCCTGCCCGCAACTCGTGCCAGCGCTCCACGAACTCCCCGCCCGCAGCCTCGCCCGCGCCCGGCGTCGCCTGGCGGGCATCCCGCTGCGGTTTGTCTCACCGAGCCGCTGGCTGGCCGACGAACTCGCCTGCTCGAGCATCTTCGATGCCCGCTGGCATGAGGTGCGGGTGATTCCCAACGGTCTCGATCTCACCCGGTTCTGCCCGGGCGAGCGGGCTGTCGCCCGCCGCCGGCTCGGGCTGCCGGCCGACGGCCTGGGAATCCTGCTGGGCAGCGTGTCGCTTGCCGAGCGGCGGAAGGGCAGCGACGTGGCTGTGGCGGCCGTGGCCCGCGCGACCGCAGCGGTCGCGGCCCGCTCACCCGGCCGACCGCGGCCGTTTGTGATCACCTACGGTTCGGGCCGGCTCGAGATTCCGGGCGTGGCCTGCCACGCCCTTGGCAGCGTCGCTGAGGCTGGTGTGCTCGAGGCGACGCATGCCTGCGATGTGCACCTGACAATGACCCGTGAGGACAACCTGCCCAACACGGTGATGGAGGCACTTGCCTGCGGCCGGCCGGTGCTTGCGACCCGCACCGGCGGCATCCCCGAAATGGTCTGCGACGGCGTCGAGGGCTGGCTCGTCGATGTGGACGACGCGGCGGCGGCCGCAACCATGATCGAGCGGCTCGCTGCCGAGCCCGGCCTCGTGGTGGCTGCCGGCCGGCGGGCCCGGGACCGTGCCGAACGGGAGTGGGACGCGCGGCTTCAGGCCCGTCGCTATCTCGACCTCGCGGCTGAGCGGTGGATGCCGAACTCCGCTCTCGCGACCGCACGTGCCCACTCTCTGGATCGGCATCTGGCCCAGCATCTGGATCGCCCATCGGCAAGCGGTCCACTTTCGCCCGCGGTCGCTGCGATCGTGCACCGCGGCAGTCCGCTCCGCGGTCCTCTCCGGGTCTTGCGGCGGCTGGCAGCACGGACGGCCCGCGGGCGGGCCACGCTCCGGCCACGCCTCCAGGAGGCTCGCCCATGAACCGCCGCGGTCCGCATCCCAATCCGCCCGCGCTCGATGCTGCTGACTTTACGGGCGCGGTCTTTCCTGAACATGCCTTCCCGCCGCCGCCGTGTCATGCAGACGACCACTTCGCCGCCTGCCGGCGAGGCTACAGCCGGATGGCAGAGACCCGCGTGGTGATCACCGGCCTGGCCCGCAACGTGGGGCACGTGCTGCCCCTGACGATCCGGCGGGTGGAAAACCTGGGCCGCTGCTTCGCCGACTACCGGGTCGTCGTCTACGAGAATGACTCAAGCGACGACACCCGGCACCTGCTGGCCCGCTGGGCCCGCGGCAACCCCAGAGTGCACGTCACTGCCGAGGTGCTCGACGATCCCGTCAACCCCGCCACCCGCTGCCTCGAGCGGGCTGCCCGCATGGCCCGCTACCGGCGGCGATGCCAGGAGGCGGTGCTCGAATGCGGAGGTGAGTTCGACGCCACGATCATCGTCGACTTCGATGTCCGGGGGGGCTTTAGCATCGACGGCATCGCCAGCAGCTTCGGCCAGCCGGGCTGGGACTTCGTGGGTGCAAACGGGCTCATCTGCCGGCGGGACGGCCTGCGGATGAACGCCCTGCGGCAATACGACACCTGGGCCCTGCGGTTCGACACCGACCTCACGCCGCTATCGACCTCGACGGCCGGCGGACTCCTCTTCGACCGCGGAGCGCCGCTCGTGCCGGTGACCAGCTGCTTTGGCGGCCTGGGCATCTACACGATGGAGGCCTTTCAGGCCGGCACCTACGGCAGCGACGATCTCGAGCACGCGACGTTCCACCGTTCGCTCAGCGAACAGGGGCATCGAAGGCTGTTTCTCAACCCCAGCCAGCTTGTGATCTACGGCCGCCGGCACCGCTTCGGAGACCGCCTCGTGGCGGGGCTCGTGCGACTGGCCCGCGGGAGCCGCGGCCGGGACGAGCTGTTTGCCCGGATTCAAACCACCTCGGCCGGACCGCCGCCGGCGGTGGCAAGAGCCCGCCGGGCGGCCTAGAGCCAGGGGCTTTGTGTGCAGCGGCCCCGGCGGGGAGGCATACTAGCGGGCGTTCTTGTCTGCGCCGTCCCAGGGATCTTTATGGCCACCGCCTCCGAAACCACGCCCCGCCTCGGTGACGACGACGTCGCCGCGATCGACCGCCTCCGTACGATCAACGCCCGGCTCAAGCAGGAGCTTGCCCGCGTCATCATCGGTCAGGAGGAGACGGTCGAGCGGCTCACGATCTGCATGTTCGCCCGGGGTCACTCCCTTCTGATGGGCGTGCCGGGCCTCGCTAAAACGCTGCTCGTGAGCAAGCTCGCCGAGTGCGTGTCGCTGAGGTTTAGCCGCATCCAGTTCACGCCAGACCTCATGCCGATGGATATCACCGGCACCGACATCCTCCAAGAATCGGCCGAAGGCCGCCGTGAGTTCCACTTCGTGCCCGGCCCCGTGTTCGCCAACATTGTGCTCGCCGACGAGATCAACCGCGCTCCGCCCAAGACGCAGGCGGCGATGCTCGAGGCAATGCAGGAGTACAAGGTGACGGTCGTGGGCAAGACCTCGCGGCTTGATCCACCCTTCTTCGTGCTGGCCACGCAGAACCCCGTCGAGCAGGAAGGCACCTACCCGCTGCCCGAGGCCCAGCTCGACCGCTTCATGTTCCTCATCGAGCTCGACTACCCGAGTGAGGAGGAGGAAGTGGCCATCGCCCGGACCACGACCGGGGGCCCGGCGGCCGCGCTCGATCACGTCCTCACCGGCCCTGAGATCATCGAGTTTCAGGAGCTCGTGCGGCGGGTGCCCGTGCCCGATCACATCTATCAGTTTGCAGCGCGGCTCGTTCGCAAGACGCGTCCTCGCGGGGAGACCGCTCCGGCGTGGCTCAAGCCGCTGGTCGCCTGGGGCGCGGGCCCACGGGCGGTTCAGTATCTCGTGCTCGGCGCCAAGTCTCGGGCAGCCCTTGCAGGTAGCTACATGGCCCGGCTCGAGGACGTCGAGGCGGTCGCCGCCCCTGTGCTCACCCACCGTCTGATCACCACCTTCGCCGCCCAGGCCGAGGGGATCGACGCCAAGCAGATCGTCGGCCGGCTCGTCAAGGAAACGATCGACGAGCAGGCGGGCTAGAGAACCGGCCCATGTTTTCCGACCGCCAGCCCCGCAGCTTCCTCGAACCGGCCGTGCTCGCGCGGCTGGCCGGAGTGCCGCTCTTGGCCCGCAAGCCGATGGTGGGAGGGGTGTCGGGTCGGCATGCCAGCCCCCATCGCGGCTCGAGCGTCGAGTTCGCCGAGTACCGCAAGTATGTCCCCGGCGACGACCTGCGGCGGCTCGACTGGCGGGCCTTCGGCCGCTCCGATCGTTTCTATGTCAAGGAGTACGAGGCCGATACGAACCTCCGGCTCGTGATCGTGCTCGACACGAGCGGGTCGATGGGCTTCGCCTCGCCCAAGCCGGCCACGGGCCCCCAGCCGCTTGCCAAGATCGACTACGCCCGACGGATCTGCGGGGCGCTCGGCTACCTCGCCAGTCAGCAGGGAGACGCCGTCGGCATCTCCTGCGCGGCCGCCGAAATCGTGCGGACCCTCCCGCCTCGCCGCAGCGCGGCCCACCTGCGGCAGGTCTTCGACGTCATCGAAGAGGCCCGCCCGCAGGGCACCACCAAGCTGCCGGACGTGCTCCATGAACTGGCCGAGACGATCCGGCAGCGGGCACTCGTGGTGATCGTCTCCGACCTGTTCGTCGACCCGGCGGAACTCGCCGGCGCCTTCGGCCACCTCAGGTTCCGCCGACACGACGTGGGTGTATTCCACCTGCTCGACCCGCAGGAGATGGGCTTCACCTTCCAGCGGCCCACGCGGTTTATGGATCTCGAGGGGGGCGGGTCGATCTTCGCCGATCCCATCGAGATCGCCGACCGCTACCACCGCGCGGTGGCCACCTACCTCGACACGATCCGACAGCTCGTGCTCGAGGTGGGGATCGACTACCACCGGGTGCTCACCGACGAGCCCTACGAGCAGGTGCTGGCCCGGTTTCTCGTGGGACGCGCCGCCGGGAGGGGACTGCGATGACGTTTCTCCAGCCCTGGGTGCTCGCGGCGCTGCCGCTGGTGAGCCTGCCGATCATCATCCATCTGATCAACCAGCGCCGCTTCCAGACGGTGCAGTGGGGGGCGATGATGTTTCTGCTCTCCGCCAAGGCGCTCTCGAGCGGCTACTCGAAGCTGCGGCACTGGCTGATCATGCTCCTGCGGATGCTCGCGGTGGCAGCGGTGATCCTGGCGGTGGGCCGGCCGCTGTCGCGGGGCTGGCTGGCGCTCGCCGGCGGTGGGCGGCCCGACACGGCGATCGTGATCCTCGACCGGAGCCCGAGCATGCAGGCCCGCGACCCGGCCGTGGAGGGCACGAAGCTCGCCACCGGCCGCGGGCAGTTGGCCGAGTCACTCGTCACGCTCGCACCGTCCCGCTGTCTGTTTCTGGCATCTGCGGACAGTGAGCCTGTGGAAATCGATCCGCGGGCCCTGGCCGACCTGCCCTCGGCTGGACCCGCTGCCGCGGCCGCCGACATCCCCGGCCTGCTGCGGGCCGCCTACGACCATCTCCGCGAGAATGCCGCCGGCACCGCCGAGATCTGGATCTGTTCCGACGAGCGGACCAACGACTGGGCCGTCGAGGACGGCGGCTGGGGGGGACTGCGAGACGCCTTCGCGAAGTTGCCCCAGCAGGTCCGCTTCCAACTCCTGTCGTTCTCCCGTCCCGAGCCCGGCAACCTCGCGATCCGGGTCAGCGAGACGAAGCTCGAGCGGCGGGGAAAGGAGCGGGAGTTGCGGCTGAGCCTCGTCGTTACGCGGCAGGATCTGGCCGAGGCGGCGGGGACCAGCTCGCCGGAGCCGGTCACGGTGCCGGTGAAGTTCGAGATCGGTGGCGTGACGTCGGTCGTCGACCTCGAGCTGGTGGGCCGCGAGGGGGTGCTCGCCAATCACACGCTGCCGCTCGACCGTGGCGGACCACCGCGGGGCTGGGGCAAGGTATCGATCCCGGTCGACGCGAACGCCGCCGACAACGAGTTCTACTTCGTGTTCGACGAGCCGCCCCCCCGCGTGTCGCTTGTGGTGGCGGCCGAGGCGGCTGCCGGCCGCGTGCTCGAACTGGCCGCGTCCATTCCTCCGGCCAAAGATGTCGTGGCGCGGGCCGAAGCGGTGCCCGCCGGCGGGCTCGGAACCGCTCCCTGGGAGGAGGTGGCGGCACTCATCTGGCAGGGGCCGTTGCCCGCCGGCGGCGATGCAACACGTGTCGAGGCCTTTGTGGCCCGCGGCGGGCAGGTGATTTTTTTCCCTCCCGAGGCTCCTGACGCGACGGTGTTCGCGGGAAGCTCCTGGGGGGAGTGGACAAGCCACGCGGCCCCGCTGCGGCCGGAGCAGTGGCGGCCCGATCAGGATCTGCTGGCTAACACGCTCTCGGGGGGCGCTCTGCCGCTGGGCGAGCTTGAGGTGAGGCGGACCTGCAGCCTCTCAGGCGACCATGTTCCCCTGGCGTCGCTTGCCGGTGGCGGCCCGCTTGTAGCCCGGGTGGCCGACGGTAGGGGAATCTACTTTGTGGGCACGCTGCCGACGCCGCGGGACTCGACCTTGGCAAGCGAAGGGATTGTGCTCTACGCACTTGTGCAGCGGGCGATCGACCGTGGGCTTGAGTCGCTCTCGGGCGCCCGAGAGCTCGACGCCGGTCTCGAGACTGCCCGGCTCGCCGCCGGTACTTGGGAGCGACTGGCCGGTGATTCCGAGCCGCTCTCCACCGAGGCGGGGCTCCATGCCGGGGTCTACTCGATCGGTGGGCGGCTGGCCGCCATCAACCGGCCGGCCGCCGAGGATGACGCCCGCGTGGCCGCTCCCGAACGGATCGACGGACTCTTTCGCGGGCTGTCGTTCTCGCGGATCGTCGGCCGCGCCGGCAGTGCCGACAGCATCGTGCAGGAGATCTGGCGGGCGTTCCTGATCGCAATGCTCGTGGCCCTCGTCGTGGAGGGTCTCCTGAGCCTGCCCCGCCGCCGGGCGGCCCCGCTGGTCGCGTCGCCATCCCTGGGGGCCGCCGCATGAACGAGTCGGCCAGCTTCGAGGGCCTGCGGTTTTTCACGACGCCCTGGACGATCGGCCTCTCCGTGACGCTCGTCGTGGCGGTGGCGGCAGTGGCGCTCGTGACGTGGCGGCGAAGCGGCTTCACGCTCGGCGCGGGCCTCGTGGAACTTCTGCGGGTCGTGATCGCGGGGCTCGTGGCGGTGCTGCTCAACCAGCCGGAGTGGGTGGAAGAGTTTCGTCCCGAGGAGAAGCCGGTGGTGGCCGTGCTCGTTGACGCTTCGGCGAGCATGGCGACACAAGACGTCGTGGCTGGCGGGGCCGGGGGCCCAACCAGCTCCGCCCGCCCGCGGCGGGAGGCGGTGGCGGAGTTGGCGACGAGCGACTTCTGGCGGTCGCTCGAAGACCGCTATCAGGTTAGGGTCGAGTCGTTTTCGCAGTCGCCGGAGGCGACCGGCACCGATCTCGCCGGACCGCTCGCCGCAATGCTCGAGCGTCATGCCGGGCTGCGGGCGGTGGTGCTGGCCAGCGACGGCGACTGGAACGAGGGACCGCCGCCACTCGAGGCGGCCCAGCGGCTGCGGCTGGCGCAGGTGCCGGTCTTCGTCGTGCCGGTGGGGAGCCAGACGAAACTGCCCGACCTCGAGCTTGTGAGCCTCGACTGCCCGACGGTCGGTGTGGTCTCGAAGCCGGTCCGCGTGCCGTTCACGATCCAATCGTCGCTGGCCACCGAGCGGGTCGTGCCCGTCACGCTCACGACGAGTTCCGGCGAGACGCTTCGCAAGGATGTCCGTCTGCCGCCGATGACGACGGTGACCGACTGGATCTACTGGACGCCCGTGGTCGAGGGGGACTACACGGTGAGCCTCACCGTGCCGCCCCAGGAGGGGGAGATCCTGCCCGACAACAACGCCCGTACTGCGCCGATCGCCGTCCGTCAGGAGCAGCTCAAGGTGCTCGTCGTGGAGAGCGTGCCCCGGTGGGAGTATCGCTACCTCCGCAACGCCCTCTCGCGGGATCCGGGGGTCGAGGTCTCCTGCCTGCTGTTT
>Ga0209498_1001544_pt1 | contig 14072 bp, 10 predicted proteins | sample WalLakDeSediment_FD_184131 | JGI IMG/M metagenome (GOLD analysis project Ga0209498, IMG submission 184131) | Lake sediment microbial communities from Walker lake, Nevada to study Microbial Dark Matter (Phase II) - Walker Lake 11/02/13 Deep... | ecosystem: Environmental > Aquatic > Freshwater >...
CTTTCCGGTGACCTGCATATCATCATCGGAACGCATGCCCTTTTGGAAGATATAGTCCAATTCAAAAACCTGGGCTTGGCGATTGTAGATGAACAACACCGTTTTGGAGTGGCACAAAGGGCAAAATTATGGGCCAAAAACGAGCAATTTATTCCACATGTTCTGGTAATGACTGCTACACCGATACCCAGGACTTTGGCGATGACATTGTATGGGGACTTGGATATTTCGGTCATTGATGAAATGCCCAAAGGGAGAAAGCCCATACAGACTGTGCACCGCTACGACAAAGACAGGTTGAAAGTTTTTGGCTTTATGAGAAAGCAGATTCAGGAAGGCAGACAGGTGTATGTTGTATATCCTCTGATCGAAGAATCGGAGACCTTGGATCTCAAAAACCTCATGGATGGATTTGAGAGTATCAGCAGGGCCTTTCCGGAATATCCCCTCAGTATTGTCAACGGCAATATGAAGGCTGCTGACAAGGATTATGAAATGCAACGTTTTGTCAAAGGAGAAACCAAAATTATGGTGGCTACCACCGTAATAGAAGTTGGTGTCAATGTTCCCAATGCATCGGTTATGGTGGTAGAAAATGCAGAGCGTTTTGGTTTATCACAGCTGCATCAGCTTCGGGGGCGGGTAGGTAGAGGTGCCGACCAGTCTTATTGTATCCTCATGACTAAATATGAATTGTCCAAAGATAGTCGGGTACGCTTGGAAACGATGGTGCGCACAAACAATGGTTTTGAAATAGCAGATGTAGACCTGAGGCTTCGGGGGCCAGGGGATTTAATGGGCACCCAGCAAAGTGGCATAGCAGATTTATTGATTGCTGACCTGAGTAAAGATGCCCCAATCCTGACCTTGGCAAGGGATGCTGCGCAGTTGCTTTTGCAGGATGACCCTGACTTGACCCAACTTCAACATGCCATGGTGCTCCGGCAGATCAAAAACCAAAAGAAAGACGCAATCAACTGGAGCCGGATTTCCTAAGTTTTTTAAGGAAAAGCTAAATTAAAAAACCTTCCAGGTTTTCAAAACCTGGAAGATCTAAGCTAAAATCTCACTTCTAAGTTCTCCATTCACTTCGGTTTTAAGTCTTCAATCTCATGAACCAAAAATGCGACTGGCAGAAAAGAAGTTAGGTAGAATTTTTTATACCAGCACCCGTTTTCCAGTTTCAGAAGATTCAAGTATAGCCTGCACAATTCGGATGTCTCTTAGTCCCTCCTCACCTGGAACAAGCATAGGTTTTCCGTCCATGATGGATAATGCATCCATATCAATTTGATTGGCCTGTTGCCAAGGCACCTCATAGGGGAAATTGATCTCTCCCAAAGGGCTTTTTCCCTTATTTCCTGCATAAGCCTGGAAGGGAGACATTTCAATGGCGCCTTTTTCGCACTGGATGTTCAGGTAGTTCACATTCTCAAAAAAGGAGGTTTTGATTTTGCCCATTACCCCATTTGGAAACTCCAATATGGCTTCCACCACCTCTCCTAAACCATCTTTGTAGATCTCAGGTCTTTCTGCATATACTTTGGCGTATTCAATCGCTATGGGTTCCATGTTGGCACCCAATCGTGCCCCTTGAATGGAATACACACCCATGTCATAAATTACCCCACCGCCCATTTCTCTTTTTTGTTTCCAGTGATTGGTACGGTTTTCCCTATAGCCGGCTGCACAATCCACTCCAATTACCTTACCCAGTTTTTCATTTTTAACAATTTCCTGGAAAGCCTGGGTATTGGGTTCATGTTGACAGCGGTAACCTATGGAGAGAGCGACTTTGTTTTCCTTACAGGCATCAATCATGGCCTGGCATTCCTCCACAGTTACTGCCATGGGTTTTTCGCACCAAACATGCTTTCCTGCTTTTGCTGCCCGGATTGTATATTCCATATGCATGGAAGGAGGCAATACAACATAGACTACATCAATATCAGGATTGTCGGCTATTTTATCGAAGTTTTCATAGTTATAGATATTCTTGTCAGGAATATTGAATTTCTTTTTCCAATCTTCTGCCTTCGAAGGGGTGCCGGTTACAATTCCTGCCAAATAACAATGCTTGGTTTGTTGAAGGGCCGGGGCCAAAAGATCAGTACTATAATATCCAAGACCTACCAAAGCTACTCCTAACTTTTCTTTTTCAGATGTAGGATTACATGCCATTAGGCTGAAGGGGGAAAACAAACTGACCCCTGTTCCAAGCGTAAGGGTTTTTAGTGTATCTCGTCTTGAGAATTTTTTCATGGTTAAAGGTTTTGAGGTTTTATGTTAAGTCTTCGTTCAATTTAAGGTTTTTCGATCAGGCCTTCAAAAAAAATTGTTAAATTAGAAAAAATAATCATCCTGATAACCAAATAAATACATCATGAAATACTGTATCCTATTGATTTTACTGTCTTTTTCATTGAATTCCTTTGGACAGAACCATTCTCAGCCCTATTTGAATCTTGAAGAGGCAAAACGTATTGCCGATGCAGCAGAACAAAGAGCACGGCAGGATAATTGGAATGTGGTGATTGCCATTCTGGATGGTGGAGGCCACTTGATTGTGTTGAGAAGAATGGACGGAACCCAAATAGGAAGCGTTGATGTGGCACAGGCAAAGGCCAAATCAGCAGTTTATTTCAGAAGACCGACCAAGGTATTCGAAGATTTGGTCAATGATGGAAATACAAGAATTTTGTCCTTACCCAATGCCGTTGCTATTGAGGGAGGCATTCCGATTTTTAAGGACGGCGTCTGTGTTGGATCTATTGGAGTTTCAGGAGTTACCTCTGCACAAGATGGCATCATTGCTGAAGCTGGTTTAAAAGGCTTATGATTTTATTCTTCTTAAATTTGAGATTAGAAGAATAAAGTTTTTTTAACAAGCCTTTCTTATGGCTTTACCAATCCAGTAGGCTACAGTTGTTATTCAATAATTTACAATTACCAATAAGAAGAAGGACGTTTTGTCAAACCCGGGTCCAAAAATTTCTATGAATAGATTAAAAATATTAATTCTTTTATTCTTACCTCTTTTGATTTCATGCAATAAGGGAACCTTTACTCCGGTAGAAGGATATGTCGAGGTCAAGGGGGGAAAAATCTGGTATGAAGTATTTGGCAAAGGTTCTAATGCTCCTGTTCTGTTATTGCACGGGGGACCGGGTGGAACAAGCTTTAGTTTCGAACCTTTGAAAGAAATGGCCTATGATGGACCGATAGTTTTTTGGGAACAATTGGGTTCAGGGAGGTCAGATGCACTTCATGATACGACATTAATGACCATTGAAAATTATGTTGATCAGGTAGAAAAGTTGCGACAGCATTTGCGACTAAAAGACTTTGTCCTGTATGGCCACTCTTGGGGAACCATGTTGGGAATGGATTATTATTTGACTTACCCAGATGAGGTAAAGGCCATTATTTTTAGCAGCCCCCTTTTCAGTACGGATATGTGGATTGCAGATGCAGATACCTTGATCAGCACGCTGCCTGATTCTTTGCAATACAAAATCCGTTTTCATGAATCCATTGGGCAATACGATCATCCGGATTACCAAGAGGCTTCAAATTATTACTATAGCTTATACGTCACCAGAAAAGAAAGGCCAGTTGTGGACAGAAGCCATCTAAATCTTGCTTCTGGCGCGAATGTGTATCAATATATGTGGGGACCCAGTGAGTTTACTTCGACAGGAACTTTGAGAAATTATGATCGGATGGAATTTCTTCCCAAGATTAACATACCGGTTTTAATGATGACCGGAGAATTTGATGAAGCCCGCCCCAGTACTGTAAAGTACTATCAAAGTTTAGTTCCGGATTCAAGATTTGAAATGATTCCCGATGCGGCTCACAGTACCTTGAATGATAATAAAAATGAGACCCTGGAGGTTGTGAGGAGGTTTTTGGAGGAAGTTAACAAATAACCTTAACCTGCCCGGGCTTTCCCCTCTTTTTGATAAGGGCACAGCTTTCCTATCTTCCTGGACCAGGATTGTATCGGAGTGCTTTTGTTATTCCCGGTTCGGAAGTAAAATAGCCCAAATCAGTCTTTGTTTGATTAAGGCAAAATAGTGAGGAGATTCTTCAGCATGAATTTCTTTGGCTTCCTGATCAAATGACTATGGCATCAAAATGATTTGGTTCTTTTTGCATTGTTGAATAATTACAAATGAATTTAAAAACTATTGAGGGAACTTTGGCAAGGCATTTTACTATTGGTTTAATTACTTAAGAATTGTTCTAATAGGTAAGCTCATTAAACTAAAAAAGGGTGCGAACGCACCCTTTTTTTACTATCCTCATTCAATTGTTATTTATCATTCCCGTAAAACCTGTCATGGAATTTATATCGGGCATCATCTGCAGCTTTTAGTGTTTTGGATTCCGTGTCTATGACCATTACAGGAGGATTTTCATCATTGGACTTGACCTTTGGCCATTCAGGTAATCCTTCACCGTTAGGGTTGTGGCTTTTAACAAAGTTGGCAAAGAATTTAAACATCGTTTCTGATGCCTTATAATCATCCTCAGTCCAGGAGAATTCCTTGATCCTATCGAGGTTTCCCATGGCATATTCTATTTCAGCTGCATGAGGAGCACCCAAGTCTTTTGGTCTTGGAGGCGTATTTCCAGTCCTTCTTGAAGTGCCTCCAGCCAATCCTGCCTCCAATCCCTGGTCGACCAATGGGGGTCTTAATTTGGCATAAAGGTATCGGTAAACAGGTTGATCAGAGTTTTTGCGGTGGAGGTCAAACCATTTCCAAGTACTGTAAGAGATAAATCTGTCTCCCGCTAAGTACATGGCTGAATAAGCTACTTGTTCTTCTGTATCGTGTGGGTAAAGTTTCAAGACCTCTTCATAATCATTTGGGTAGGCCTGCTTTACTTTTGTAATAAAGTTTTCTCTTGTAAATGGCAAACCCTGCATAAATGCCATACCAGGATTTTCCTGGGTGTTCCAGCCCAATAACAGCGGTACCTGTGCCTGCTCTCTGGCATTGAATATTTCAGTCAATGATTTGGGTAAAAGGTATCCATCGAGTACAACAGGAAATCCAAATCTTCCTGATTCATTATACATTTCATAAATATCACGGGTAGGAAGTTTTCTCAGCTCGGAAATACTTTTGATATTGTTATTTTGAAGAAACTCAAGCCCTGCTTTTTCTGCTTCTTCCAAAGAAACAGGAGATAGGGCTGTTATCCCCGCACCACTCTCACCAATTGCTCCGGCAATCAGGTTTCGTGAAAGAGGGGAAGCCATTTGGTAGCTAACTGAAATTGAACCGGCTGATTCTCCGGCTATGGTCACCTTTTTGGGATCACCACCAAAAGCAGCAATATTTTCCTGAACCCATTGCAAGGCCAAAGCCTGGTCCAAAAGGCCATAATTTCCTGATGCCTTATAGGGAGCCTCTGCGCTCAATTCGGGATGGGCCAAGAAACCGAATATGCCCAATCTATAATTGATGGTTACTACTACAATACCTTCCTTGGCCATATTTTCTCCATCATATCTGGGTTCTGACCCATCACCGGCCACAAAACCGCCCCCAAAGAAATAGACCAGGACAGGGAGGTTTTTTGTGTTTCTTGAGGCCGGGGTCCAGACATTGAGGTATAGGCAATCTTCATTTACACCATTTGACCTCGAATTCATATCACCCCAAATAAGCTTTTGGACTGGTCTAGGCCCAAATTCTTTCGTATCCTTTACTCCTGACCAATTGTCTAGGGGTTGTGGGGCCTTCCATCGGAGTTCGCCGACCGGTGGTTTGGCAAAAGGAATACCAAAATACTTTTGGATACCTGACTTGGTATCATAGTTACCCTCAATGGCTCCATTTTTGATTGTTTTTTGAACCGGGAAATAGTTGTTTCCTTGTCCAAGCACTGAACCAAATGAAATCATAAACAGGATAAGATAGAGATAGGGTTTATTGTGCATGAGAAATAAAATAAATTTTCATTATGTATTTATTACACAATGATAGTTAATCCATATTGAAACTTCAATAAATCAGGCGAATATTTTCTTCAGAAATTCTTGATTTTGGAAAAAAAAATACCCCGCTTTTTTGATTCAAAAAAGCGGGGTATTGAATTTCTGCTTTATTCTCCTCTTTCAGAGGCAAGTCCTACTCTTTCAGGGGATCTCCATAAGGCTGAGAGGATCAACTCTCTCATAAAGAGAAACTCTTTTGGAATTTTATCATAGGATTGTTCGAACAGTTCAGAATGACCAAGAAGTTCCTTCTTCCAAGGTTCACGTTCAATCACCATGATGCTATCAAAGTCTTCTTTGCTGAATTCTTCCAATCCGTTCCAATCCAAATCTTTGTACCTTGGTCTCCAGCCAATAGGGCATTCCACAGCTGAAATTCTTCCTTTACATCTTCCTATAATCCATTTCAGTACGCGCATGTTTTCTCCGAAACCAGGCCATATGAAATTTCCGTCCTTATCTTTTCTGAACCAGTTGACACCGAAAATCCTTGGGGCATTTTGCAAATCCCTACCAAATTGGAGCCAATTATTAAAGTAATCTCCCATGTGATATCCCATAAACGGAAGCATGGCGAAGGGATCTCTTCTTACTTTACCTACTTCTCCAAATGCGGCGGCTGTTGTTTCAGAACCCATGGTTGCGGCCATATATACTCCAAAACTCCAGTTGAATGCCTGATAAACCAAAGGAATAGCAGAGCTCCTCCTTCCCCCGAAGATAAAGGCTAGGATTGGGACACCTTCCGGATTATCCCATTCAGAATCGATAACCGGATTTTGATGGGCTGGTGCTGTAAACCTTGAATTGGGATGGGCAGCGAGCTTTGCACTGTTCTTATCATAAGGATTTCCATGCCAATCCGTCAGCCCATCAGGAATTTCTTTGGTCATTCCTTCCCACCAAACATCTCCGTCTTTGGTTATGGCAACATTGGTAAAAATGGTATTGGACTTAATACTTTCCATGGCACTTGGATTGGTTTTGTAATTGGTGCCAGGAGCCACTCCAAAATACCCTGCTTCGGGGTTGATGGCATGCAATTTTCCGTCTTTGCCTTTGTGAATCCAGGCTATATCATCGCCAATGGTAGTGATTTTCCATCCCTCCATTTTTTCGGGAGGAAGCATCATAGCAAAATTTGTTTTTCCGCATGCACTTGGAAAAGCGGCAGCCACATAACTTTTCTCCCTTTGAGGGCTTTCCACACCCATGATAAGCATATGTTCAGCTAGCCACCCTTCTTCACGGCCCATACTACTGGCAATTCGGAGAGCAAAGCATTTTTTTCCCAAAAGGGCATTTCCACCGTATCCACTACCATACGAGATGATCAACTTTTCTTCAGGAAAATGGGATATGTATTTTACGCTTGGATTGCAGGGCCATTTTACATCTTCCTGACCCTCTTCAAGGGGAGCACCTAATGTGTGGATACACTTAACAAAATTCTGGTCAATATAAGGAATGGCCTGATTACCCATCCGGGTCATGATACGCATATTGATGACCACATATTCACTATCGGTAATTTGGACACCATATCTGGCCAAAGGAGAACCCAATGGGCCCATGCAAAATGGAATGACATACATGGTCCGTCCTTTCATGCTACCAGAGGTCAGCTCATCCAAAATGGTTTTCATTTCTGTTGGATTCATCCAATTGTTCGTTGGACCTGCATCCTCCTTCCTTCTGCTACAGATGAAAGTCTTGTCTTCCACCCTGGCAACATCACTTGGATCCGAAAAACAAGCAAAACTGTTGGGGCGTTTAGCAGGATTCAGTTTAATAAATGTGCCTTTGTCCACCAACATTTGGCAAAACTTGTCATACTCTTCTTGGGAGCCATCACACCAATGAACATTTTTAGGTTTGAAATGGCTTGCCATGCTTTCAACCCATGTTTTCAATTCTGTCTTGATTTCAGCAATCATGGTTTTAATATTAATGTGTTAAAAATAAAATGGTTATCCAATGGGTTTTAAATAGGTTCTTTAATCCAAACACAAAATTTCCAGAAAAACCACTTCAGGTTTTTTTCAAAATTTGAGTGTCTCAATTTTTGACAACCTTAAATTATGAATTTTAAAATAAAAAATAGTCTTATTGGCAGTGATTTAAATTTCAATTATTGATGATTAATATCATTGTTTGAAATGGCCCAATTAAAATAAATTAGCAGCAGGTTAATTCCATTAAAAGCATTGAAGTGAAAGGAAAGAAATGGTTTTTATTTGTGAAAAACAATGATGAACTGGAAGTATTCCAAAGATAGAAGTTTACTGTTTACCCCCCCCCGGACACCATCACCCAAATCTTCGGAATGGATTAAGACTGAACCTGGCTTCCCTTTCCAAAAGCCTTTCTGCAATTGCTTCTCCCAGACCTGCAGAATGCTTAAATCCATGACCGCTACAGGCAGAGGCAACCAATACTTCAGGAAAATCGGGCATATCATCCACCACAAAATAAGAATCCGGGGTAACGGTATAGATACAGACTTTGGATTGTATTACCTCTTTTTTCAAATGGTTAAACCTATTGGAGATTTTTTCCTTCAGAAAAGCATTTTCTTCTTCCAGGGACACTTCTCTGGAAAGGGTATCCGGGTGATTTCTTTCAATGAAAGATTCAGAAGCCATTTTTACCGATTGCCCATCGAGAGAGGGAAAACCATAAATAAAATCCTCTGCTCCTTCTCCAAAACCCCACATGTAGACAGGCATTTTGCCCAATGAAAAAGCATTGCCTTCTTTGGGCATCCAGTGAAGGATTTGTCTACAGATTTTGAAATGGGATTTTTCTAATGGAGATAAAAAATCCTTTACCCAGGCTCCAGCGCATATCACAGCCCTGCCTGCTTCATAAATTCCTTGGTTGGTAATTATTTTTATGCCTCCTCCTTCGAGTGGAGTAATTCCCAACACTTGGGTATGGGTCTTTATGACAGCATTATTTTGTTCGGCCAATTGGATTTGGGTTGAAATAGCCAATTCCGGTCTTAAGAACCCTGCACTGGGCTCATAATAAACCGATCCCGATTCTTCTAAGTTGAATTCTGAAAATCGACGATTGAGCTCATTGCTATCAAAGACCTCATAGGGTATATTACCTTCCTGTGCAAACTTTACCGTTCTCTTAAAAAACCCTTCTGACCCATGTTTTGACCAACTTTTTCCTCCCGAATCAAATAAAAGACCCCCTGTAGTAGTCATTATCTCCTGTCCTGTTATGGCTTCGATTTCTTTCCATATCTCATGAGAGCGCATCACAATGGGCACAAAATCCATTCCTTCACCAACTGCCAGTCTCGTGATGCGCGTTTCACCATGGGAAGATCCCATGGTATGGGGAGGGGAGAACTGATCAATTCCCAATACCCTTTTCCCGGTTTTACTGAGCTGCCAAAGGCTTGAGGATCCAAGCGCACCTAATCCTATCACTGCTACATCGAAAACCATATTTTTAATTGATTAAAATGCCCAAATCTTTATTCTCCTGAATTTGTTGTTGGACATTTGGTTTTAAATCTTGGACTTTGAATTTTGGGTTTTGGAGTTTTAACTTTGGATTTTTTCACTCGGTCCAGACTTTTCCCACCTCGCCGTAATCAATACACCCAAGGTATGGTCCAGGAACAGGGTCATAGGCCAGAACTTCTGTCCCTATTTTTTCAGAATGGAAATATCCCAATAATGCCAGTTCTTTCATCATGCGGTAAAAAGGGAATTCGGGTCCTTGGCCAAATGAATAGGCCCATAGGACTCCAGGCAATGGTCCTGATTTTTCTTCAAAATGTCTGATGACCTCATCTTTTTGCGCATTATCCAGTTTTAAAAAGTCTTTTCCCTGTAGGGATTTGGCTTCAGCATTGAAAGTGTCCAATCCCAAAGCAAAGCTCTTTTGGATATTTTCAGGAAATGCAGAATGTAATATTTTATCTATAAATTGATCTGTTCCTACTTCCAAAGCCCCAGGTGTAGCGGTGGCTGGAAGAATTCTGTCAACCACAGCAGATAAAATTTTAGCTTGGTTTTCACTTAAGACCAAAGGAGTCCATGGCAGTTTGGCTCCGGATTCACAGGACTGCATAAGGGCCGCTATTGAAGTGCCGGTCAATGCATATCCCATAATCAAGGCGGTGCCTTTCAAGGCTTCTCTTCTGTTCATGGTTTTATTGGTTTAGAGGTTTTTGCGGTTCATTTCTTTTATGGCATGGTCCACAGCCCTTGCCGTCAATGCCATGTAGGTCATAGAAGGGTTTTGGGTTCCTGATGAAGTCATGCATGCACCATCAGTTACAAAAACATTGGGGACAGCATGTACCTGATTAAAGGCGTTCAATACGGAGGTTTTAGGGTCTCTGCCCATTCTTGCAGTACCCATCTCGTGTACCCCTATTCCCAATGCCCCACCATTATCATAGGTTTGAACATTTTTGAGTCCCGCAGCATCCAACATCTCAGCAGCATCTTGCATAATAAATTTGCGCATGGTCAGTTCATTTTCCTTATAACCCGCATCAAAGACAATTTTGGGTATGCCCCATTCATCCAGCTGATTATGTTCCAAATACATTTGGTTTTCGTGGTAGGGTAACACTTCACCAAATCCGCCTATTCGGAAGGTCCACAGACCTGCCTGCATCATATTATCTTTGAAATCTCCTCCGAAATCTTTGCTATTTGCACCTCTTCCCCAACTTTCCCTTGAAGCACCACCTTGATACCCATAACCCCGGAGAAAGTCCTTAATCTTGGTTTGCTCATTGATGTTCCGAAATCTGGGAATATAAATCCCATTGGGCCTCCGGCCTTTAAAGTACTTGTCCTCTAACCCATCATAAGTTCCCATGGCCCCTAATCTGTAGTGATGGTCCATAATGTTATGGCCCAATTCACCGGAGTCATTGCCCAGACCATTGGGGAACCTATTGGATATTGAATTGAGCATTATGGCAGCCGTTGCAGGTGCAGATGCATTGAGAAAAATGATACGCGCATAATATTCAAGCATTTCCTTGCTTTCCCTGTCCACAACCCTCACCCCTGTAGCTTTGCCAGTTTGTTCATCATAGATAACTGAGTGAACCATGGAATTTGGTCTGAGAGTGAAATTGCCAGTCTTGGCGGCATCTGGAAGGGCAACTGAAACGGAACTGTAATAGGCCCCATAAGGACAGCCTCTATTACATCGGTTCCTGGATTGGCAAGCCCCTCTACCATTGTGTTCCACTGTTAAATTAGCCACCCGGCCAATGGTCATGTAGCGAAAGGGAAATTTTGACTCAATTTCCTTTTTGACATGTTTTTCGAGACAGTTCATTTCCATAGGGGGAAGAAACTGTCCATCAGGCAGGTGTGGGAGACCCATTTTTTCCCCTGACACCCCAACGTACCTCTCTGCATAGTCATACCAGGGAGCTATATCTTTATATCGGATAGGCCAATCTATGCCTATACCCTCTTTGGCGTTTGCTTCAAAATCAAGGTCAGAAAGCCGGTAACATTGTCTTCCCCATAGTAGGGAGCGCCCCCCAGTCACATCTCCTCTGATCCAGTCAAACTGTTGTTTTTCTATATATGGATCTGCTTTATCATTGTGGTAGAAATGTTTATTTTCCTCATTGACAAAACCTGATCTGGTTTGCACATAGTAATCTTCTCTTTCTGAATGGGTCAGTTTTCCCCGGTTTTCAAAATCCCATGGATCTTTGTTCATAGTGGGATAATCCTGGATATGGGTGATCAAAGGTCCCCTTTCCAAGACTAAAGTTTTGAGTCCTTTTTGACAAAGTTCCTTTGCTGCAAATCCACCACTGATACCAGAACCTACCACAATGGCATCATATGTGTTTTCTGCCACTGCTTTGATATTGAGGTTACTCATTTGTATTGGGTTAAAATAGGTTTATTGATATTTAAGACAATCAATGTAGTTAAAAACCTTTTTTAAAAAAAGGGAAAAAGGACAAAGGAAAAAATTAGCCAATCCCAATTATTCTCTGGCTGCACCACCATCAATCACCAAACAATTTCCGTTTACATATGCTGCCTCATCAGAAGCCAGGAAGAGGTATCCATAAGCAATATCTTTTGGTTTCCCCCAGTATCCCAGTGGTATCATTGGCATCATTTGATTTTTTATTTGTTCGGGGATGGCCTTGGTCATTTCTGTTTCAATAAAACCCGGTGCAATTGAATTGCAGGTAATTCCGTATTTTCCTAATTCCAATGCCCAAACCTTGGTCATGCCAATAACAGCGGCCTTGGTAGCTACATAGTTGGTCTGACCAAAATTACCTCTGAGCCCAACATTGGATGCTGCAGTAACTATACGGCCATACCGGTTTTCTTTCATTACTTCTGCCACTGCCTGTGTACAGTTAAATACGCCGGTCTGGTTTACAGCAATCACTTCATCCCAATCCTCAGGAGCCATCTTGGCCAAAGTTTTATCCCTGGTAATGCCCGCATTATTGATCAAAATGTCGATTCTGCCGTATTTTTCTTTCAGTTCCCGAACTGCGTTTACTACCGCATTCCGGTCTGCAACGGATAACTTTATAAAGGAGACTTCGAATCCTTTTTCTGTAAGTGCCTCAGCTAGTTGCTGCCCTTTGTCAGACATATCCCAAATGCTGATTTTGGCTCCCTCTTTGGCAAAAAGGCGGACAGTTGCTTCCCCTATCCCATTGGCTCCTCCTGTGATGATGGCAATTTTATTTTGTAAGCGCATAGTTTTTTTCAGTTTAAGGTTTCCAAATCACTACCCCTACCATGGAATCTGCGGTTCCGTAATAAAGGTACCAAATGCCTTCAAAAAAGACCAGTCCCTCCACAAAGGTGGTTCCGTCTACATATTGGCCTGATTTTTCAAATGGGAGTTCCGGTTTGAGAAAAGGTGAATCGGTCCTATCAAGGAGTTTCCAAGGCTCTTCTTTGCTGAAAAGGGCCTGACCGGCCGTATAAAGCCGATTTCCGAGGTCTTTCACTCCAATATGCTGTTGGTTGCCTGCATTATACAGCACCACAATCCCGTCCTTTGTCATCAAGGGTGGAGGCCCTGCCTCCACCAACCAAGAGTCGAAAAAACCCAATCTTGGGCTCAACACCGGCGCCAGGTTCCCATCAATGGTTTCTATCGGTTCCCAGTGGATCAGATCTTCCGAAGTGGCCAGCCAAATATGAGGTACGCCAAAATACATCCAGTATTTCCCATGAATTTTGGCAGCGGTTAATTTTCCGTCTTTGATTTCTGTTACAATGGCGCCTGACTTGGTTTCTTGGTTATGGTATTTCCCCTGTTTGAAATCTTTAAAAATTGGCCCATGTTTTTCCCAAGTGGCAAGGTCCCTTGAAGTAGCTACAGCTAACCTGGGAAATTCCCTGTTCCATTGGGTATAGGTTAATACATAAAGGCCCTCTTCTGTTTCGACAATTCTCGGATCTTCAGTGCCTCCGGTCCATTCAAATTCCTTTTGGTTATCCTCTGTCGGGAAAAAAACAGGTTCCGACTTCCTTGAAAAGTTGATACCATCATCGGAATAAGCAAGCCCCAGCCGGGAGGTGTGTCCACCTATCTCTTTTTCTCCCAGTTTTTCTTCGGCACGGTAAAGCACTTGAATTTTACCCTCTCTGACCACAGCTGCCGGATTGAAAGTTGCCATCGACTCCCATTTCACGGTTCTTCCTGACATTGGGTCAAGGAAGGAAGTTTTATCTGTTGGAGAGATGATGGGCCTTGCATTCTCCGGTCTCTCAAAGGGACCCAGCATCCAGTCTTTTTCCTGGGCCTGAATTGAAAATGTCAATAACAAAAGGAGAAGCGTACATGTCCTGTTTTTCATCTGATAATAATTTGTTTTTTTAATGGCCAGATGGAATCTCGAATTTTGGACAATTACCCTACTGTGTGAAGTAATTCATCGTGCTCGATTTCATCTGGATTTTTAGTTTAAAATTTAATCAAACTGATCAATTCAGCAACACAAACCGGTTTTTCCGATTCATCCGATACCATTTGCGTTTGGATAAAAAGTTTAACGCTTCCATCC
>Ga0209498_1001546_pt1 | contig 14060 bp, 12 predicted proteins | sample WalLakDeSediment_FD_184131 | JGI IMG/M metagenome (GOLD analysis project Ga0209498, IMG submission 184131) | Lake sediment microbial communities from Walker lake, Nevada to study Microbial Dark Matter (Phase II) - Walker Lake 11/02/13 Deep... | ecosystem: Environmental > Aquatic > Freshwater >...
CTGCTGATCAACGGCATGCTGCTCTTTGCCGCGGCGCAGGCGTACACGCTGGCCGCCTGGCTCAACAACGGGCTGCTGGCGGGGCTAATCAGCATCGTTGTGCTGGGAATCTCCTTCCTGCCGCCGCGCCTCATTTACCAAAGCCGCCAGCCCCACCTGCCGGGGCTGCTCTCGTTTGGCGTGCTGTTAGTCGTAACGGCCGTGCTGCTGGCACAGTAAGCTCGCCCCTCGCCCACTCGCCCGCTCAATTCTGACTCCAACTGGGCATTACGCCCTGGGCCAGGTAGGTTAAACGGCCGTCTAAACCAGCTACCGCTATCTGGAGCGCGCCGTTTTCGAGCACGGGCAGAACCAGGGCGCGGCTGTCGGGCGACCAAAGGCGGTGGCTGTGGGCGTATTGGTCAAAGATAGGCAGGAACTGATCGACAAAGTAGCCGGGGGGCTGAAAAGCAAAAAGACGCCTGCGCCGGTTCTCGGCCGCGTCCAGAATCCAGAGGTCCAGCAGCAGCGCTCCGCCCGGCCCGCGGCTGGGAGAGAGGGTGAAGTAGGCCAGATAACGGCCGTTGGGCGACCAAAAGAAAGCCAAAACCTGTTCGCCAATCAGCGTGTCCACGCGGCCGGAGGGCAGTTCTAGAAACTGGAGCGCGCCGAAAAAATGCTGCGCGCTTTCCTGCGGGCTGATGAACGTCAGCCGCTCGGCGCCTGGCTGCCAGCTCAGCGCCACCGCGCCCACGTGCGGCACGACCAGGCGCTCCCCGCTGGTGTGGTGCTCGACGACGAGGCGGCTACGGCCGTGGGCGTCCAGCGCGGCAAAGGCCCAGTAACGGCCGTCGGCCGAAATCGCCGGCGCCTGGAAATAGCCCGGCTCGGCCAACGCCTGTCCCCAATCCTCGCCATCCTGGTCAATGAAGGAAAGCCGCGCGGCGCGCCCCATCCCACCCGTATGAATGAGCAGGTAAGCGCTATCGGGCATCCAACTCCAGAAAAAAGGCTGGCCCGTTTCGATGAGCTGGCTCTCCTGCTGGCCGGGCGGCGGCGACAGGTAGAGGGCAATACTTTGGGGATAACCGACCAGGAATCCCAGACGGCTGCTGTCGGGCGCCCAGTAAAGGTAGAGCGGCGCCTGTACCTGTCCAAAGTAAAGTTCTTGCGGGTCGGCGTCGCGAAAAAAGCCGCTGCGGTCACGAAAACGGTACACGCCCGCCCCACCCGGCCGGCTGCCTATAGCAGCCAGAAATTGCCCATCCGGCGACCAGGCCGGAAATTGGCAGCGCAGCCCGGCGGCGCTCAGCGTGCGCGGCCGGCCGCCGTCAGGCGCAATGGTGCAGAGACGGCCGTGAAGATCAACGTAGGCAATGCGGTTAATGGCGTTGCGCAAGCCAGCCCCCTCATCCCCAACGGCCGCGCCTTATTGGCGGCTCCAAAAGGGCATATCGCCACGGGCAATTTCACGCATGCGCCCGCCGCCGACCGGCGCCACCATGATTTTCGTTACGCGATCCTCTACAACAGGCAAGACAAGCGCGCTGCTGTCAGGCGACCAGAGACGGTGGCTGTGCGCATACTGATCAAAGAATGGCAAGAACTGATTAATGAAGAGCGTCGACGGGGTAAAAGAGGCCAGACGCAGCCCTTCACCCGTGCGGGGATTAATGACGGATAGCCTGAAGCGGTGCGCGAACATTTGCTGGGTAGGCTTCGCTACGCGCCACGCTGCTTTGGCATCGCCGGGCAGCAGGGCCTCAACCCCACCCGCGCCGTCCAATTCGGCCGAAATGACGGCGATTTTTTGCCCATCAGGCGACCAGAAAAAGGCCAGGACAAATTCATCACTCAGCAGCCGCTCTTCACCGGTGTCCGCGTCGCGCAGGCGCAGGGGACCCCAAAAACGATAGCTGTCCGGTTCGCCGCTGATGTAGGCCAACTGGTTGGCCGTGGGGCTCCAGCTAAAGGCGATGGCGCCCGCATGGCGCTGCGTGTACGTCTCGTCAGCTTCACGGTTATCAACGATGAGCCAACTCACGCCGCCGGCCTGCATTTGAGCATAAGACCAGAAACGGCCGTCGGCCGAAATGGCCGGCGATTGGAAAAAGCCGGGGGCGCTGCCTAGCGGGACGCGCTCACGGCCGTTCCTGTCGATTAAGGCCATCCGCGCCGCATCGCCTGCAAAACCAACGTGGACCAGCATCTCCCGGCTGTCGGCCGTCCAATGCCAATAAAAGGGGCTGCCGCCGGCCAGGCGCTGGCCGGCGCCCTCCCCCGCCGTATCCACGAGGTAGAGAGCCAGCGTCTCGCGCCGGTCGTTGGCCAAAAAGCTCAACGCCTGGCCATCCGGCGCCCAATAGAGATAAATCGGGGTCTGGTTGGCGCTCGCGTACAGCTCTAGGGGCGGCGCGGCGGCGGGCTCATCAGTCACGACAAACACGCCGCTGCCGCCGCGGCTGCCGCCGATAGCCGCAATGCGGTTGTCGGTGGGCGCCCAGGCCGGGAACTGAAAACGCGCGCCCGTGTCGCTGAGGATGCGCGCGTCACGGCCGTCGGGCGCAATGGTGACAAGCTGGCCGGCAGGGTTAATGAAGGCAATGCGATCCAGCCGGTCGGCGGCGGACGCCGCAGAGGCGGCGGGCGATTCAGTCGCGGCGAGCGGTTCAGTCACAGCAGTGGGTGGGGTCGGGGCGGCGTCCGTCGGATCGGTCGCGGCCAGTTCGGTGGGTTGCTGCTGCGCGGCGGCGGGGGAAACGGCCGTACTAGTCAGCGACGTGCGCTCAACGACCAACAAGTAGAAGGCCAACAGCGAGGAGCCCAGCAAACTGACAATCAGCGCCAGCGCGATCAGCGTAAAGCCACAGCTGCGCCAGCGCGACGGCCGTGGCTCTTCCTCAGGAAGCGTCTCAAATTCGTAGGACATACCTGTTTCTCCCGCCCTGGCGATTGCGAATGACGCTGCATTTGCACCTTGGGCATAAACAGTTGCGCCATCTGCACGGCGCCGGCTCAACAATTCCCGGACAATTAGCCAACCTGCCGTTTATATCGGCCGGGTATAATGTTTTGATTCTAGCACCGGTTTAGCAACAAACGCAGAAGCGCTAAAACTCTACTTAACAACTCGGTGAAAAGCGCCGGGCGCGGAGCGTAAGGCGTCTGCATAACCAAAGGCCGTTTACCCGGCGCCTGGCGCTATGTGTCATTCAGGAATGTGCTAAAATTGGCGCATGACACAAACTAACCAAACCCAACCAGTTTCAGAACAAGCGCCGCCGGAAGGTGGCTTGTCAGGTTTTATTGGCGCCGCGGGCGTCATCCTGGCGATCTCATACCCTGTCCTGGCGCTGTCCACGGGCGTGCGCGCGCTCTATCAATTATTTTTCAAAGCGGACGTAACGGATTATTTGCCGCCGGCCCTGAGCGCCATAGCCGCGTTGGCTTATTTGATCGCGACGATAGGCTTCACCGTGCGCCGCCGCTGGGCCTGGCGCCTTTCGGTCGGCGTGCTGGGGGTTGAAACGCTGCTGACGCTGCTGGTCGGCACGCTGAGCTTTATCTACCCGGACGTCATCGGCCGGACCGTCTGGCGCCACTTCGGCGCGGATTACGGCTTTTTCCCGCTGGTGCAGCCGCTGCTGGGGCTGGCGTGGCTCTTCCACCCCAAAACGCTGCGCGTGTATGGCATCCGGGAGTAAAGCATTAGAGCAGCTTGCCGCGCCGCAGCATATGTTCGGCGTGGATGTGGCGGCGCGTGCCCGTTTCGGCGCGGATGAGCAGGGAATGGGTTTCGGTATAACGGCCGTGGACCTTGATCGCCGGCAGCAGCGAACTATCCGTAATGCCCGTGGCGGCAAAGAAAATCTGGTCGCCGGTGATAATTTCATCCAATTTGTAAATACGCTGCGTATCCAAGCCGGCCTCTAAAACGGCCGTGCGCTCCGCCTCGCTTTGCGGCGCCAGGCGCGCCAGCATACCCCCTCCCAGCGCCTTCACCGCGCAAGCCGCCAGCACCCCCTGCGACGCCCCGCCGATCCCCATCAGCACATCCGCCACCGTGCCGACCGTCGCCGCCACCAACGCGCCCTCGGCGTCCCCTTCCTCACGCAGCAAAATACGGGCGCCGGTCTCGCGGATCTCCTCGATCAGATGCACGTGGCGCGCGCGCGCCAGCACAATCACCGCCAAATCACGCACGGCCTTGCCCTTAACGCGCGCAATCAGCGCCAGCGTCCAGGCGGCCGGGGCATCCAGACATTCCGGCGCCAACGCGTCGGCCGCTTCGCGGTCCACGACAATTTTGTCCATGTAGAGCGCCGGCAGCGGCGACCAGAGCGCGCCGCGCGGCGCAATGCTGGCCACCGAGATGGCGCCGGGGCGCCCTTTAATCAGTAAATTCGTGCCGTCAATCGGATCCACCGCCAGATCCGCCTCCGGTCCTTCACCCGTTCCCAGCAAATGCCCGCCGCACAAAGGCGCTTCCTCATCAACCCGTCGCTCTTCCCCAATGACAATGCGCCCTTGCATTTCCACGCTGTTGAGCGCATCCGACATGGCCCGATTCGCGGCGCGGTGGGCGCCGGCATAGTTACCGGAACCAATCCAGGGGCTGGCGGCCAGGGCCGTCGTCTCCGTCACGCGAATCAAATCTAAACCAATATTGCGCCACCGCAGTTGTGCTTTCATGCTTCTTCTCCAACTTCATTATTCAGGGAGGCCGGGCTCACAGCTTCCAACAAACCGGCCGCTTCCCAGGCCAGCATGCCCCCGTCCAGCACGGCCACGTTCTGCAGCCCACGATTTTGCATGGTGTAGGCGGCGCGCAGGCTGCGCCGACCGCTACGACAGACAAAGACGACCTGGCGATCAAGGGACAGCGTTACGGCCGAACCGACCAATTCCGGCAAAGGGGTTGACTCCGCTTCGGCGATGTGGGCGCGCTGATACTCACGCGGTTCGCGCACGTCGATGATCAGCGGCCGCGGCTTCCCGTCAACGCCGTGCAACGCATGCCACAAAGCGCGCGGCGCGATGTGCTTCACCTCCCCGCCCGGTATTTCAGCGCAGACCGGCGCGCCGCTTACGGTGATCCGCTTAGGCAGGTTTTGGCACTCTTTGAAAACCCGCACCGGGCACTCATAGATACACACGGCCGGGTCAAGCACGCGGTGAAACAAATGACCGATCATCTCGTCGTCCGTCATGAAGTGGTCCAGCCCCAAATGGGCGTCAAAGCTGGTCGTCTTCATCACCTCGCGCACGCGATAGTTAACGTGCACCAGATAGACGTCGCCGCCACGATCCCGGTAGGCGCGCACGATTGATTCCAGCATGTGGATACCGCTGAAATCAATGTGGTTCACGTTGTTCATGCGCATCAGCAAGAAGCGCTGCTCCGGGTGCTGGCTACCATAGTCGATAACGAACTCTTCCACGTGGTTGACGGCGCCGAAGTAGAGATCGCCATATATTTCGATAATGCCCAGTTGGGGACACTGGTCCCTGTGCGGATCGTAAATAAAATGCAAAAAATGGTCGTCGGGCACGACGGCCTGAACGCGCGGGGCGCTGGTGCGCATGATGTAGAGCGCCAGGGAAAGCATGATACCCAGCAAGACGGCGAACTCGATGTCGAGAAAGAGCGCGCCCAGCAGGGTGACGACCATAATGGCCGCGTCGCCGGGCGTACCGCGCCAGATGCGCTTGATTTCGGCGCGGTCAATCATGCCGTAGGCGATGACGAGCAGCGTGCCGGCCAGGGCCGCGCGGGGCAAATATCTTGTGAGCGGGCCCAGCAGCAGCATGGCCGCCAATACAAAAAGGCTGGCGGTGATGGCCGCAAACTGTGAGCGCGCGCCGGCCTTAAAGTTAACGGCCGAAATCGAAAACGAGCCCGCGCAGTTGTACCCGGAAAAAAAACCGGCCAGGATGTTGGCAAAACCCTGCCCTACAAACTCCTGGTTGCTGTCCAGCCGTTGGCCGGTTTGGGCCGCGATGGAGCGCGTAATCGCCGTGCCCTGCACCAACCCAATGGCGCCCACCGCCAGGGCGCCGGTTGAGAGGCGCGCAATGAGCTCCAGGTCCAGGATGGGTAAACGCTGCAAGGGGGGCAGATTCGTGGGAATCTGGCCGATGACCGCCACGCCCTGTTCATCCAGGCGCAAAGCAAAGATCAGAAAGGAAGCGACGACCATACTGAGCAAAGGCGCCGGCCAACCGGGTCGCAGGCGACGGATGGCCACAATCAACACGACCGTTAAGGCGCCGATTTGAGCCGTTTGCAAATGGGCCGCGTTTAGATTTTGGATGAGATAGCTGATCGAGGAGATTAAACCGCCTCCCCCACCCCCTTTGATACCCAGAAATATGTCGAGCTGCTTCACCGCAATCAGCAAGCCGGCGCCGCTGGTAAAGCCGACAATGACCGAATGAGAAACAAAATTAACCAGAAACCCCAGGCGCGCCATGCCCATGATGACCTGGAAAACGCCGGCCATTACGGCCAGGAGCCCGGCGGCAATGATAAAATCGGCGGAACCGGGCACAAAGAAGCCGCTGAGCGCCGAGAGCACGAGCAGCGAGATGGCGTTGGCCGGCCCGGTGAACATCTGGTTGGACGAGCCCCACAGGCCGCCGATGATGCCGCCCACGATGGCCGTGTAAAGGCCCACCTGCGGCGGCAGTTCGGCAATCAGGGCAAAGGCAATCGCCTGGGGGAGCAGAATGACGGCGACGGTGAGGCCGGCCATGAGGTCGGGACGCAGGTTGGCGCGATCGTAGGCGCGCGCGAGATGCAACGGCCGTTTCAGGTAATGCCCCATGGGGCTCAAGGTGTTTCTTAAATTGAAATGATGGCCTGCGGAGGCGGCAGCAGTCATGGAGCGCTCTCCTTTACGGATTGCGGATTGCGCATTGCCGGCCTCAACGCCAATCCGAGTCGCCTGCATAATTCCGGATTTTATTGGAAAACAACAGCCGCGCGCCCTGGCTGCGCCGGGTGCAGCCGGAGGCGATAGGCGCCGCGGCGCGCCGCAAAAAAATGAAAATCGTAGCGCAAGATTCTTTCTTGCGCGGGCAAGTAGGAAACTTCCCCTACATTTACGAAGGTGCGTTTCCAGTTTACGCCTACACAAAACTGGCGTCAAGCGCTACCACAGGTCGAAGTCCAGGGTGCGAGAGGGATAGACGTTCAGGATGGTCGTTTGCATGAACTGGCTGATGCGCGGCGCGTCCTGGCGGTAAAGGTGAATATGGCCGTGCAGCATCATCCTGGGCTTAAAGAGCTTAAGCAGCGTCAGGAAAACGCGAAAGCCCGTGTGGGGCAAGTCGGACCGGTCGTGGATGCCCAAGGGGGGGGAATGGGTGATGAGAATATCGAGGAAACGGCCGTAGCGCTGGCGGTTCCAGAAGAGGTGGGGCAGCAGACGCACAATCTCGCGCCGCATTTCAGCCTCGGTGTACATGAGGGGCGCGCGCGGCCGGTAGCGCATGGAGCCTTCCAGCCCGGCCAGCAAAATGCCCTTGACGTGGACGGAACGGCCGTGAATCTCCTGCCCCCCCGGCACGTGCGTCAAGACGCGCTTATCCACGGCGTACTGTGGCCCTTCGTCGTGGTTCCCGCGCACGTACACCAGCGGCACGTCCAGCGCCGAAATCAAAAAATCCAGATAATAAAACGGAAGATCGCCACAGCCGATAATCAGATCCACGTCGGAATGATAATCGCGTACGTTGGGCGTGTATAGATTTTCCATGACGCGGTCGCTGACCGCCAAAATTTTCAGGGAATTGGCCATTCGCGCATCTGATTGTGGTCCAATTTGTCCAGAATGGCTTGCTCCAGGTCAATCTGCGCTACGCTGGCAAGCTGTAACAGGTACAAGGCCACGTCGGCCAGCTCACCGGCCAGGGCAGCCCGGTCACGCGGCGTTTCACGCCATTGAAAATGTTCCAGAACTTCGGCCGCTTCAATCGCCAGCGAAGCCGCCAGGTTGCGCGCCGTTTGCGGCTTGGGGGAATTCGCGGCATACCAGCCTTTTGCAGCAACAAAAGCGTGCATGCGGCGCTCTAACTCTTTCAACTCCATACAGCTTACAGGTTTAGAGTGACGATTGCCACGTGACAGGCGCCAGACGCCCTCAGGAAGATTTCCCGCAAGCGCCTGGCGGCCCTGTCAAGCGGGGAACTATGCGCCGGAATAGTCAGCCATGTGCTTCATGAGGTCCAAACATTTGCATGAATAACCCCATTCATTGTCATACCAGCCGACCACTTTCACAAACGTATCCGTGAGCGCAATGCCGGCGTTGGCGTCAAAGACAGACGTACGCGACTCGCCGAGGAAGTCGGTGGAAACGACGGCGTCTTCGGTGTAGCCGAGAATCCCGGCCATTTCGCCTTCGGAGGCCGCCTTCATAGCGGCTTTGATTTCCGCATACGTGGCCGGCTTCTCCAGGTTCACGGTCAGGTCCACAACCGAAACGTTCGGCGTCGGGATACGGAACGCCATGCCCGTGAGCTTGCCGTTCAAGTCAGGAATAACCTTGCCGACCGCTTTCGCCGCGCCGGTGGAGGAAGGAATGATATTCTGGCCGGCGCCGCGCCCGCCGCGCCAATCTTTGGACGAAGGCGCATCCACGGTTTTCTGGGTGGCGGTCACGGCATGCACCGTGGTCATCAGGCCTTCCTTGATGCCGAAGTTGTCGTGCAGAACTTTGGCCAGGGGGGCCAGGCAGTTGGTGGTACACGACGCGTTGGAGACGATGTCCTGACCGGCGTAGGTATTGTGGTTCACGCCCATCACAAACATCGGCGTCGCGTCTTTTGAAGGGGCGGACAGCACGACGAACTTGGCGCCGGCCTCAATGTGCGCGCGCGCCTTTTCATCCGTCAAGAAGATGCCGGTCGACTCCAGCACGAATTCGGCGCCGACCTCATCCCACTTCAAATTTTTGGGGTCCCTTTCAGAGGTAACGCGAATGGATTTGCCGTTGACAATCAGGTTGCCGTCCTGTACGTCAACCGTGCCGTCAAAACGGCCGTGGGTTGAATCATATTTCAACATGTAAGCAATGTAGTCCACATCAATCAGGTCATTGATCCCGACGATTTCAAAGCCGTCGATCTGAAAAGCGCGACGGAAGACAAGACGTCCAATGCGACCAAAGCCGTTAATACCAACTTTAATAGTCATTTGTAAATTCTCCTTTTCATAGGGTTTTAACAATTGCGTGGGTTTTTTGTATCAGCGCCACACGAATTGTACACAAAACCAGTCAACTTTCGTATGTAGAATGTCATCTATTCACCATTACGTTCTACACAATGTTTGCCACTGCGGCGCCGTTCGCCGCCGTCAAGCCAATAAATCCAAAATAGCGCGGGTCAACTTCACGCTATCATGCCGCCAGGGATGGGCTGCATCGACCAGGTCGGCCGTGCGCATCTCGACCTGGGTTGGGGGCGTGGGCTGCACGTAGATGGTGTGCCCATTACCGGTTTCCGAGGGAATGGAAAGGTTGTCGTTAGCTAAAACCACGTTGATAATGCCGGGGGCAGTGTGCTGCAGGATGGTTTCAACGTGATCGGCAACGGTGTAATTATCCGTCTCACCGGGCTGCGTGGCAAGGTTACAAATGTAAATCTTGGGCGCACGCGCGTGGAGGAGCGCCTCGGCCAAATCTATCACCAGCAAATTGGGCAAAATACTGGTGTAGAGACTGCCCGGACCGATTACGATCAGGTCAGCCTGGAAAATGGCTTTGAGCGCCGGCGGGTAAGCGCGCACGTTCGCCGGTTCCAGCAAAACGCGCCGGATGCGCCCGCCGGCTCGGGGAATGGCCGATTCGCCCACGACACGCTGCACAACGGCCGTTTCCGCCGTCTCACCCACGAGCACCTCCGCCGCCAGCGTCACGTTGGCCAGCGTGGAGGGCACCACCCGGCCGCGCATCGCCAGCACGCGCTGCGCAGCCAGCAGCGCCTCGTCAAAGCTACCCGTGATCCCCGTCAAGGCCGCCAGCAGCAGGTTGCCGAAGGCGTGCCCCTGCAGCTCATTCAGATCCGCGCCCAGGACATTGCCGCCAAAGCGGTACTGAAGCAGCTGCGTCATCAAGGCTTCGTCGCGCGACAGGGCCGCGATGTTGTTGCGGAAATCGCCTGGCGGCAGCAGGCCCAGTTCGCGCCGCAAACGGCCGCTGCTGCCCCCATCGTCGGCGACGGTGACGACGGCCGTAATATTGCCCGTATAGTCGCGCAGCCCACGCAGCAGGCCGGGCATTCCCGTGCCCCCGCCGATGGCCACGATACGGGGTCCTTGTTGATGCTCACCAAGATGGTTCAGGGATCCCATGGAAAGTGTGTCCGCCTTATTAAGCCCAACTACCATTCTAACAGCCTACAGGCGCACCCGCAACCGGGATACAGCAAATTCCAAAGCGACCGGGGCGGGTGGCAGGGACAATTAGGCTGTGCTATGATCGCGCTCGTTCGGCCATAGCAACAGGCCGGCGTTCAAAAACATTTAGGAGCAATGAGGAGACGCCGCGCGCACGGCGCACCACGATGAATGAAAATCTGTAGTCCGAACATCCTTGTTCGGACATCGAACAGGGATGTTCGATTTACACAGGAGACGCCACGCGCAGATCGCACCACCAAAGCATAAAAATCCGCGTCATCCGCGTTATCCGTGTCCTATTTTTTAGAGGAGTTCACGATGCGCACCGTTTTTTGGGACAGCGACCGCCACACGCTCAAGATGATTGATCAGCGGCGTCTGCCGTGGGAATTCAGCCTGGCTGAATTTGACGACTATACCACCGTGGCGGGCGCCATCACGCAGATGGTCGTGCGCGGCGCGCCGGCCATCGGCGCCGCGGCGGCCTTCGGCATGGCGCTGGCCGCGCAGCAGAGCGCCGCCGCCGACCGCGCCGGCATGCTGCGCGATCTAGAAACGGCCGCCGCCCACCTGAACGCCGCCCGGCCGACGGCCGTTAACCTGGCCTGGGCCGTGAAGCGCCTGCTGCGCGCCGCCGCCGACCCCGCCCTGGTGGATCCTGACGCCATTCGCGCCGCCCTGCTGGACGCCGCCCAGCAAATCGCCGACGCCGACGTGGCCCTCAACCGGCGCATGGCCTACCACGGCGCCGAACTGATCAGCGATGGCGACACAATCCTCCATCACTGCAACACCGGCGCGCTGGCCACGGTCGACTGGGGCACGGCGCTGGGCGTCGTCTTTGCCGCCCACGAACAGGGTAAGCGCATTCGCGTGCTCGTGGACGAGACGCGCCCCCGGCTGCAAGGGGCGCTGCTGACCGCGTGGGAACTCCAGCAGCGCGGCATCCCATTCGACCTGATCGTCGACAACGCCGCCGGCCACTTCATGCGTACCGGGCAGGTCAACATCGTCCTGGTCGGCTCGGACCGCACCGCCGCCAATGGGGACGTGGCCAACAAGATTGGCACCTACAAGCTGGCCGTGGTCGCCAGGGAAAACGGCGTCCCGTTCTACCCCGTCGTGCCCACTTCCACGATCGACCTGGAGCTGGCCCACGGCGACCTCATTCCGATCGAAGAGCGCAGCGCCGCCGAAGTGACCACCGTCCTGGGGCGGCCCATCGCCCCCGCCGGCAGCAGCGCGCGCAATCCGGCCTTTGACGTCACGCCCCACCGCTACGTCACCGGCATCGTCACCGAAGTCGGCGTCATCTACCCGCCATTTATCAGGCATTTGCGCGCGGCGGTCGAACGCGCAGAGCGCGAAGCTCATCACGATTGATGGATAAAAATCTGAGCCGCGATTTTGGCAAATCGCGCTACATTTTCGAAGGAGCGTAACGGTTGCAAGACATTCCCGTTGTAATTTTCTGTGGAGGCCAGGGCAGCCGCATGCGCGGCGGCACGCTCACCAAAAAGGAACTGGTTGAAATTGGCGGACGGCCGATTATCTGGCACGTGATGCGTATCTTCTCCGCCTTTGGGTTTAACCGCTTTGTGCTCACCCTGGGCTATGAAGCGCACCAGATCAAGCAGTACTTCCTCAACTACGAAGCCCTGTCGCGCGACTTCACCATTAAGGTGGGCGCGCACAACAATCAGATCGCCTACCACGGCCGTGAACCCCACCCGGAATGGCGCGTCTCGCTCGTCGACACCGGGCTGCACACCGACAAAGCCAGCCGCGTGGCGCGCGTGGCCGAGTTTCTAGACGCCGATCGCTTCTTTTTGACCTATGGCGACGGCGTAGGCAACATCAACGTGCGCGCGCTGCTGGCCTTTCACGAGGCGCACGGCAGGCTGGGAACGATGACGGCCGTTCAACCCCGCCACTACCAATACGGCACGGTCGACGCCAACGCGGCCGGCCTGGTAACTGACTACCAGCAGTACCCGGCCCTGCCCTACTGGATCAACGGCGGCTTTATGGTCTTTGAGCGCGCGCTGCTCGACCTCATTCCGCCCGGCGATAACGCGCCGCTGGAAACCCGCCTCATGCCGGAACTCGTCGCCCGGCAGCAGCTGATGATGTACCGCCACTCCGGCTTCTGGCAGTCAATGGATACGCTTAAAGACGCCATGGACCTGGAAGAAGCGTGGCAGCGGGACGCCCCCTGGAAAGTGTGGGAGTAGACGCATGGCAAACTTTTGGCGAGACCGGCGCGTGTTTGTCACCGGCTGCACCGGCTTTCTGGGCTCGTGGCTGACGCGCGCGCTGCTGGCGCTGGGCGCCGACGTCGTGGGTCTGGTGCGCGACCGCGTGCCCCACTCGGAACTGGAACGGTCGGGCAATATCCACCGGATCACGCTCGTGCACGGCGACCTGTGCGACTACGCCTTGCTGAACCGCACGCTGGCCGAGTACGAAATCGATACGGTGTTCCACCTGGCGGCGCAGACGATCGTGGGCATCGCCAACCGCGCGCCGCTCTCCACTTTTGAAACCAACGTGCGCGGCGCGTGGATGCTGCTGGAGGCGGCGCGCCACAATCCGACGGTGCGCGGTGTGGTGCTGGCTAGCAGCGAAAAGGCCTATGGCGACCAGCACGCGCTGCCCTACCACGAAGGGCTGCCGCTGCAGGGGCGGCATCCCTACGACGTCTCCAAAAGCTGCGTGGACCTGATCGGCCAGACCTACGCCCACACCTACCACCTGCCGGTGGGCATCACGCGCTGTTCCAATCTGTACGGCGGCGGCGACCTGAACTGGAACCGGCTGCTGCCGGGGACGATTCGCAGCGTGCTGCGCGGCGAACGGCCGCTGATTCGCTCCGACGGGTCGTTCAAGCGGGACTATATGTTCGTCGACGATGCGGTGCAGGGCTACCTCCTGCTGGCCGAGCGCGTGACGGAGCCGGGTATCTGCGGCGAACCGTTCAACTTTGGTTTAGGACGGCCGTTTACCGCGCTCGAAGTCGTCGAAACCATCATCCGCGTCTCCGACCACCCCGACCTGGAGCCAATCATCCTGAACGAGGTCAAAAACGAAATCCGGGATGAATATTTGAGTCCGGCCAAGGCGCGGGAGGTACTGGGCTGGGAAGCGCAGCACACGCTGCCGCAGGGGTTGAGCAAGACGATGGCCTGGTATCGCGCCTTTTTGCTGGAGACGGGCGCCGCCCACGCTTGACACGGTCGCCGGCCGCCCTCTATACTTTGCATATAGGATTTACGATTAACGATTTGCGATTTACGATTGGCTTGCCACCTGACAAGCTATGAGAAAACCCCAAATCTTTTTCTTAACATCTATGGAAAACCGCAAGTCCGGGCATCGGGCAGGGATGCCCAATGAGCAAGGGAGATGAGACCCTCATGCAGGCGCTGATATCACCACCAAAAGAGAAAATAATAACCGGCCTTGAACTGGCCAAAATGCCGCATGCGGAACGCTACGAGCTCGTCGCAGGGAGGTTACATCCAGTAAGCCCTACGCAACGTAAACACGGCAAGGTTGAAGGTCTAATTTACAGCGCCATTGCCGGCGTTGTGCTCGCGCAAGATTTGGGTGAAGTGATGGTGGGGGAGGTGGGCGTCTACACCCAGCGTGATCCCGATACGGTGCGCGGCGCCGA
>Ga0209498_1001548_pt1 | contig 14057 bp, 11 predicted proteins | sample WalLakDeSediment_FD_184131 | JGI IMG/M metagenome (GOLD analysis project Ga0209498, IMG submission 184131) | Lake sediment microbial communities from Walker lake, Nevada to study Microbial Dark Matter (Phase II) - Walker Lake 11/02/13 Deep... | ecosystem: Environmental > Aquatic > Freshwater >...
AATGATAACACTACCATACCCGGAAGCCCTATTCTTGTCCAGCTTTGCCCGCCATCATCGGAATAGTATACTCCATCACCGCTGTCATAATATCCCGTACCGCAAAAGAGATTATTTTTGTCGTCGATTAGTATTGAAGCGATTGGGAGGTTTTGAAGAAAATTATCCTGTATCCAGGTTATGCCGTTATCGGTGGTTTTATACAACCCTGTAAATGTCCCGGCATAGACAGTATTATTTGAGTCCGTTGCAAATACAAGTGGTCGAAGATTGGCAGATAGTGTCCAGCTATTACCGTAATTTGTTGAGCGGTATAACCTGTTATATTGTCCATCTCCCGCAAATAAAACTCCATCATTACTTTCACCAAATGCCCAGCACTCATTCGTGTTATATCCGTTTGATTTTATCTCCCAGCTTTCTCCATTGTCTGTTGACAAATAAATTCTGTCCTGAAAATCTGTTCCTACCCAAATATGATCCTCTTTTGTGATGTAAATTGAATATACTCTGAAATCTCCAAATTCTTTATTTAATTTAATCCAACTATCCCCATTATCTATAGATTTGAACAGTCCAGATTGAGAAATAGGATACATCCCTGCATATATTGCATCATTTGAATTTATTGCGATATCACCAACTACTCCGCCCATCGGTCCACCAGTATGTTTCCATATTAACTCCTGAGTGTGGGATATACCTGAAATCAGTATAAATATTATTATAAAAATAATTATTGAAATTTTCATTTTATCAATTCCTGTTTTATGAAAGATGCCCCTGCTTGACAGAGGCATCTTTAATTGACTTAATCTATTTTGTAACCAGCATTTTTTTCGTAATCGCGTATCCACCAGCTTTTAATTGATATAAATATAAGCCGCTTGAAATTCCAGTTGCATCGAATGAAACTGAATAATTTCCCGGGGCTTTATTAGAATTAACCAGTTCTGCTACCTCAGTTCCCAAAACATCATAAACCTTTAATACTACAAATGTATTTTCGGCGATTGAATAATTAATGATGGTAGCTGGATTAAAGGGATTTGGATAATTTTGTTCCAGACCATAGCTATTATTTTTCTGAGAATTAAAAACCACAGATCTCTTGGACGGATTTTCTATGTTAACTTCAACAGTATTGGTTGGTTCAGTTTCACCTGTTTTTTCAGTTTGATCTTCAAATACACATTTAACATAATAACTTCTAGAATTAATCCCTGATCCAATTGTTATAGTATTATCTACATAATCAAAATCATCTGATTCTAAGTTTGCCAACAAACTGAAATTTTCTGGTGGAATGCCTTGAACGTGATTAGCACTGTAAACATTATATCCGGTAATAGCACCGGAAATGTACTGGGGATATGGTCCCCAAACTAATTTTGGATGGTTATTTATGCTTGGTATTAAAGCCAAACAATTTTCCCAATAATCTGGAAATTCAAGTGTTGATGGTATTGCAGGATTAGTTTCTTTTAATTCCCAAAACCTAATTAAATCACCATTAGAAATTTCGGTATATGAACTTGAGTGTGAAATCGGAGAAATATAAAATTTATTATTACTGAAATCATATTTAACCCAATGGTCAACTACATGACCAATGTGTGTAACATTTAAATATGGTATTCTATCATCCCTGTAATCAATATAAAAATGGGAATTGCTTGCATTTGTTGAAATTTTATATAATCCATAACCATAAACAGGAACTACAGTATCATTAATTGTAGTTTGGTCCTGAGAATATACCATATTCCATCCCTTCCAATCTCCAGGATTTGAAGTGGCAGTATTTCGAACATGCCATGGATAAATAGAGTTATCTATTTCAGCATCTTCGTTAATGAAAAAACCAGATGGAATAAAATCATGATTAGCAGCCCAGATTGTACTAACTTTATCTAAATAAAAAATATAAGAATTAGGCTGCGGACAATTTGAGAAACCAAGAAATAATTCAACAAACCAAGCAGTTTCTTTTCCTGAACCTTGCGAAAAAAGATACGTTGAAAATAATACAAAGAAAGTAATTGTTTTAATAATTTTCATTATGCTACTCCTTAAGAATTAAATAAATGATATAGTTAATTAAAAATAAAAAAAGGTCGTTCAACCAACCAGATCATATAAAACCAGACGGGAAATAATATTTTACTCTTTTCATTTCCGTCAACTTTTCTCTTTGTGAGTAAGTATAACGGCCGGCGTGGCTGCTAACCCGTCGCCCAGAACAGACACCTAAGTTAGAACCACAATACCAACAATTAGTTAAAACTTATCTTACTTAACACTGCCGAACAAAAAACTTGCATACATTAACACTGCTGAAAATTAGTACACCGCCACTTTGAAATGGAGGTCGGTGTTGAGCAGCAGGTTATACTTACGGGGTCAATTAAAAGGGCAAACCCTATCGGCTTGCCCAAGATTTTTTGTAACTGTTTTTTACTTCAATAAAGTCATCTTACTGTTTTGAATAAAATCATTTACCCTCAATGAATAAATGTATACACCTGAAGGCAAATTGCTTGCATCAAAACTGACTTCATATAATCCTTCTGATTTTACCTCATTTACAAGAACCGCTACTTCACTGCCAAGAATGTTGAAAACTTTCAACTGAACTAATCCACTCTTTGGAAGTTGATACAATATGTTTGTAACAGGGTTGAATGGATTTGGATAATTCTGAAATAAAATATACGTGTCTGAATTGAAATTTTCTTCATCGTTGATAACTGAGACCGGTAAAGCACTTCTGTATATTCCATAATTATGGACACTGCAATAAGCATATCCATCTTTATCAAAATATACACTGTTTATAAATGAGGTGTTTGGTAAACTACCTGGAAGCCCTGAGTTTATTATCTGCCAGGTATCGCCATAATCTGTCGACATTATTAAGCCTTCCTGTTCTGCTCCAGCCATTACATATCCGCCTGGTTTTGTTGTAAGATATCTTATCCAGCCATGCCTTATATATTCCCAGTTTTCTCCCAAATCCGTAGTCCTGTATATACCTAATCTTCTTGTTCCAAGATAAATATATCCTTCTTCTGATATAGTTAAATTCATAAAGAAGTTCGTAGTAGGTGGAATGCCATTAGTTGCAAGTTCCCACGATGAACCATTATCAGTTGATCTAAATATTTCTGAAAAAGTTGCAGCAAATAATTTTCCTTCCTTAGAGCGGACAATATCAACTATTTCGTTACCAGAATCAGGTTTAGAGGCAAGTTCGCTCCAGCTTTCACCTTCATCAAATGATAAATAAATTGCATCAAATAAACTCCCGAATAAAGTATCAGAGCTTTTAAGAACTCTTGTTGAGCTCGCTCCAATACTTTTACGCTGCCAGGTCTTTGAGCCATCAGTAGATTTGTAAATACCCCCGCTTTCACTATTACCCCAACCTGAAATGAGGATATCATTATTATCCAGAACCAATATGCTGCTGACACTAACATAGTCGCTGTCATTTATCTCTCCATAAGAAAGCCAGGTTTTTCCAAAGTCATCTGAAAAAAAAACAGAATCACCAAATCCCTGCCATTCTGTTGAATAAAGCCTGCTTGAATTGTCTTGCGCGATATTCGCTATAAAAAATCCCTCGAGACCAATATATTCCCAGAATTCCTGAGCGAATGTTGTATGAGCAAATAGTATTATAATAAAAATTAAAATATTCGACTTCATATTTTTAAAGTATTTTTTTTAGTTACTATTTAGTGAAAATCGTCTTTTTAGTAAATGAATATCCCTTTGCTCATAAAGTATAGAAATACAGACCTGATGAAAGGTCCGAAGCATTAAATGGAACCGAATAATTACCTGCTTCTTTTCTTTCGTTTACTAAATCCGTTACCACATTACTAAGAATGTCGTAAACTTTCAACGTAAACTGTCAAGATTTAATCAATTGATTATTGTTAAATGTTGATAAACATTCTTTTATTTTAATAAACCTTTAATAGAAGTCACGCTGCTAACGCAGTAAAACCATCTTTTTAGTCTCAATAAAATTTCCGGATTTTAATTGATAAAAATATATCCCGCTCGTCAAAGCCGGGCCTTGATGGCTTGTTAACGCTTCTGCATTGAACTCAACTTCATATTTCCCTGCAGGTTTATACTCGTTAACCAACGTTGCAATTTCTTATCAAGCAAATTATATACTTTCAAAGTTACATTACCGCTCACCGGTAACTGATAACCGACTATGGTATTGGGATTAAAAGGGTTCGGATAGTTTTGGAAAAGGTTATAGGAATATTGCTTATCAGAGTCCTCCATATTCAAAATTGGTGGTAAAATATTCATCACAACCCAGCCTGTATCGGGATAGTGATCTATGTTGTAATAAATTGAGGTATCAGTAATGGCAGCTCTAAATTTTAAGTTATCTCCTGCTATTAGTCCGTTTAGATATAAAGTGATCTTTGGATTTCCTTTTGAAATATTGTAGAATTTTGTTTGAACTAAGGTGTCGGCTCTGAAATGTTTAACAAAAAGATAAAATGAATCTACCAATGCAGAATAACTTGCAGTGTAAGGGATTGTTAATAAATAAGGAAATGTATCAACAGGCCTGTCTTGAATTGGATACATAGTGTCAATACTAAGCACTATAGGGTTGTAAATCAGACTATCTATAATAGCAGAGATAACGTTCTGTGTAGTTTGAGACCCAGCCTGGACAGTGCCACTTCTAGCATGAAAATATGATATGCCAAGATTATCTGCGAATTTATAGATGTAAAAATCGCTACCGGAATGTTGCACTGAGTAAACATTGTGAGTATCTCCCAAAACAATTTCACTTGTAATTCCGCCAGATGTAAATTCTTGAGGAGATCCACGAAGATAAGAAATGTAATTTGACCCGGAGGGTGAATTGAAGTCAATGCCTAATCTGAGCGTAGAATCATTCGGGAGTTTTACAAAAACCTTTTGGTTCAAAGCATCGTAATTAAATAAATAACCAGTGTTAAAAATCACACTATTGGAAAAACGAAAAAAATATCTCCGTTTATAACACTATCAGCCACAACGGTAATTGCATAATAGTTTGTCCCTGTTTGGCCTGTTCCACCGGGACCCCAATATGACCAAAAATTTTTAATCTGGTAAGCATTACCAACTTTTAGCGGGAGAAAGTTTTGAGCAAATGTTTCTGAGATTGCTAACTGAAAAATGATGCAGATAATCAGGAATAAATGTGGCTTTTTGATGTAATGATAGAAGTCACCGATGGATTTATTAAAGATTTTTCCCCACTCGAGCAAATCAAAAAGAGGAGAAGAAAATTTTATTATTTTCATAACTACTCACCTTTGTTGCACTCGAAAAGTAAGTAATTCTTTATACACAGTCAATTGTTTAAAGACATTGACTTAAATAGTCTTTAAAAAAAGCATTTGAAACTAAGAAAATATAGATTGGATCAATACCGCAGCGTCAGCGCCAAGCCGCCAAAATCTTTAAGCTCATCACCTTCAACAAAAACAGTATCTCCGCCATAAGTCAGGTTCATTTCAATCATTTCATCAATAATGTCGTCAATCACATCTTTTTCTTTACTGTTCTGCTCATCAACAAGTAAAACTTTTTCTTTTACAATTTTAGCAGGCTGGAAATATCCTTTTTTTATAAAAAGAGTCTTTCCTCTTCCTGATTTAATTGCCTGCCAGATATCCGTAAAGTCGCTTGCAAAGCTTCCTGCGCCCACTGCTTTTTTCAGCTCGGCTATTCTTTCTGAGTTTTTCTGTTTAATTGTATCATTGACAATATTCCATGCTTCTGCAACTATGTGATGCGCTTTTTCATCGTCGCGGTTTTTGTTTAAATGACCGATAATATTTCCTTTTTTGTCTGTCACCTTCAGGTAGTGATGGTAATTACGTTCTTCTGTAACCAGCAATACAGGAAGCGGATTTTCTGCAATTGCTTTGTTTACAACTTTATCAACCCAGTTAAAAAATTCTTCGATAAGGTTATCCTGCCCTTTAGCCGTTGATAATTTCAGTTTATCTGTTGCGAAAAGAGTTTCGTTGCGGATGGGAAAAGGATCGGAAAACTCCTGTATAGCTTTGTCGTTATGCGCTTCAATCAACCGTGCATTCTGCCTGCTTAGAACCAGCACATAATATGATGTCTGCTCGTGCATTGCTCTTACAAGGTCTCTTGTTGCAAATGTATTGTCAACTGCTACTCTGTCAATTACTGCAATCGGCAGGCGGGTGTATTCAGCTATCTCATCGCTGATAAAAAGCACAAGACTTTCAAGATTATAGTTGTGATCAATTTCCGCGGCAAGGGTTTTTATCCTGCTGATAGTGTTTTCAGCGAAACGTTTGTCGTAATCATTAAGCAGTCTTTGTTCGGCTTCTTTTACCAGGTTCTTCAGGAGAATCGGGTCTTTCTGGTTGTCTGGCTTGGTTCTGTGCGTATTTAAAATAATTGTTACACAGCAATCTGATTTAACGTCTTTAAAATTTTTCAAGAGTGTGTTCATTTGTTTTCTTTTCCAGATTTATAGGATTAAACTAACCGGACAAATTTGCAATCGGACTGCAAAATTGTCTAAAAAAAGATTTGAACATTAGAAAAATTCAAAAGTTAGTATGAGAATTCTCTCCTTAAACCGTCCTTGAATATTTTGCTTTATCTTCTTTCCGTTCGATGTAACCGTCAAAGTTCATTGCAATATTTCGGATAAGAAGTCTGCCCATATCTTTTACTTTAAAGCCGTCTTCGTTCATAACAATTAATTCATCAGCTTCAAATTCTTTCAGGTTGTTCAATCCCCACTTAAAATAATCTTTGAAATTAATCCCGCCTTTGGCGAGGTTCGCCTCTGGCGACTTAAACTTTTCTTCAATTGATTTGAAGTTCAGTTCGAAGTCGCACATAATCCTCATTATCACTTCGTGACGGATGTGATCGTCTTCATTCAGCTTGTAGCCTTTTGCTGTCGGGATGGTATCGTTATCAAGCGCAGTGTAGTATTCTTTCTCTGTTTTGTAATTCTGTGCGTAAATATTTTTTAGCTGACTGATAGATGTAATTCCAAAGGCATAAAGATCTGCCCCAGCATTTGTGCTGTATCCCTGGAAATTTCTGTAGAGTTTTTTCTCCCGCATTGCAACAGCTAATTCGTCATCAGGTTTGGCGAAGTGATCCATACCAATAAACTCGTAACCGGCACTTGTAAGTTTTTCAATACTCATCTTTAATATCTCAAGCTTTTCTTCGGGCTTCGGCAAATCTTCTTCGTGAATCAGAGCCATATGTTTTTTCATCCATGGAACGTGAGCGTAGTTGAACAATGCAATCCTGTCCGGCGAGATATCAATTATTTTTTCAATTGTATCTGAAAAAGAGTTCACTGTTTGAAAGGGGAGTCCGTAAATAAGATCAAGATTTATACTCTGAAATTTTAGTTCTCTTACCCAATTAACGACTTTACGCGTTAAGTCTTCCGGTTGAATTCTGTTGACTGATTTCTGTACCTGCTCGTTAAAATCCTGCACGCCCATACTTATCCTGTTGAAGCCGTTATTTCTCAAAGCGTCGAGATGTTCTTTTGTTAATTCCCGCGGATCAATCTCGCAGCTATTTTCTGAATTCTCAACAAACTCAAACGATTTATTAATGTATGATACGAGCTTATTAATTTCTTCCGGCTTGAGATGAGTCGGAGTTCCGCCGCCCCAATGATGCTGTGCAACTTTTCTATCGGGAAGCAAATAGGTTCTCATCAAATCAATTTCTTTTTGAACATACTTAATGTATTCATCAATTCTTTCCCTGTTGCGAGTGATAAGCATATTGCATCCGCAGAAGAAGCAGAGTGTGTCGCAGTAGGGAATGTGGAAATAAAGTGAAAGGTCTGGAAGATTTTTTCCGTAGTTTGTCTTTACAACTTCATCAACGAAATCTGCGTGAGTGAATTGTTCATTAAACTGCGGCGCCGTCGGGTAACTTGTATACCGCGGTCCGGGCTTGTCGTACTTCTTAAATTTTTTTAAATCTACCGTAAACATTTTATGCCTTTATAATTTAATAGAACGCAGATGACGCAGATTTTATGGATTTCTGCAGATAAAATTCTAAAACAGCGAATATCTGCTTGATCAGCGTCATCAGCGTTCTATTCTTTTAATTATGATAATGTCTGCTTTCTTCTTTAACAAACTCAACCATTGCTTTTGCGTTGTCGGGATTTATATCCGGTAAAATACCATGACCAAGATTAAAAATGTGTCCCTCACCGTCGCCATAGTTTTCAAGAACTTTCCTGACTTCTCTCCGAATAAAATTTCTGTCAGCATATAGAACTGTCGGATCGAGGTTTCCCTGAAGTGCACATTTTTTTCCGATCTTATCGCGGGTTTTACTTATATCCATTGTCCAGTCAAGACCAATCACATCAGCACCGCAATCACCAACAACCCTTGTTCTATAGTGAACTCCCTTCGGAAAATAAATTATCGGTTGCTCTTTGCGCTTAATTTTAGAGATCACTTTAGTAACATATTTTAATGAGAACAAAAGGAAATCACGTGGAGTTAGAATTCCTCCCCAAGTATCAAAAATCTGGATTGCATCAACACCAGTTTCAAGTTGTGCATTCAAATAATCAGCCACAGCGTCAGAGATTTTATCAAGAAGATTATGAGCAAGCTCGGGGCTATTATAAATAAGTTTTTTAACCTGAGAAAAATTTTTTGAACCATGTCCTTCTACCATATACGTTAACAAAGTCCACGGTGCACCGCTGAATCCAATTACAGGCACCTTTCCGTTAAGTTCAGACTTAACCATTTTTATTGTTTCCATTACATAGTTCAGATCATCGTAAGGATCAATATTTTTCAGCTTCGCTGCATCATCGTTCGTTCTTATCGGTTGAGGGAAAACAGGACCACGTCCTTCATACATTTCCAGATGCATTCCCATCGCTTCAGGAATGACAAGTATGTCTGAAAATATTATTGCGGCATCAACACCTATGATGTCAATTGGCTGGATTGTAACTTCGGCAGCAAGCTCGGGAGTTTTGCACATAGTCAGGAAATCATGCTTTTCACGAACTGCTCTGTATTCAGGTAAATATCTTCCTGCCTGCCGCATAATCCAAACAGGTGTGCGATCAACTTTTTGCCGCTTGCAGGCGCGAATAAATAAATCGTTTTTTAGTGTCAAACCTTCTCCTTGTGGTTACTGTAGTATTCAATAATTTTTTTAGTTAATCCGTTTATGGTGAATTCATCCGGCAGGATATTCACTTTAACTTTTTTTGATTCGATCGCTTCTTTGGTTGTGGGACCAATTGCTGCAATATCAAATCTGCCGAAATATTGAAATGGGTTTTTAATATTAGCTATCTGTAAAAAATTTTCGAATGTTGATGGGCTTGTAAAAATAAATAGATCAACATTGGAAGAGTCTAACTGCTGAAGACTTGTCTTCACATTATCACCTGATGGAATTGCAACATTATAAACCGGAACAGACTTGATAATTGCACCTAAATCTTTTAACCCCATCGGTAATTCTTCTCTGCCAATTGCTGAACGGGGAATAAACACAACTTTGTTCTTTAGATTATATTTTGATAGCACTTCAATCACACCTTCAGCACTGAATTTATCGGGAACTATGTTCACGCTGATATTATTTCTGTGGCAATATGCGGAAGTTTTATTTCCAACGGCAACAACTTTTGTCTGGTTGTAATTGATCAGGGCACCAATTTCCTGGCATCTTTTTGAAAACATTTGAACAGAATGAACGGAGGTGAGAATAATAAAATCAATTTTTTCAGGACGAGAAACTATTGAATCAAATTTACTCCAGTCAGACGGAGGAACGATTTCAAGCGTGGGCACGGTGATTACCTTTGCACCAAGACTTGTCAATGCTGATGCAGATTCTTTCGATTGCTCAACTGTTCTTGTTATTACAATTGTTTTTCCTTTTAATGGAAGCTCTTTAATATTGTTAAAACCAGAATAGAGACCGTGAAGAATAAAATCAAAAACTTCTTCCTTTTCTTTCGCAATAGTTTCCTGCGGGATATTGTTATTAATCCCCCTCTGAACAGCACCGTAAATACTTCCGAATATCAAGCTGATTGCAAATTCCTCATCAACCTTTCTGAAAACACCTTCTTTTTCTCCTTTGGAAATGATCTGCATTATCATCTGTTTCATCTGCTTTTCGAGGGAGAGTAAATCCTCGCAAAAAGAATTATCGCCATTTAATGTTTCGCGCTGATAGATGCGGAAGAATTTTTTGTACTTCATCATAAACATATAAAGGTGTACCACGAAAGCACGCAATGAATCAATACTGTTTTTTTCTGATTCAATGTTCTGTTTGAGAAGCGAAAGAAGATTTTCCATCCGCGTATGCATTATCGTAAAGTACAGCTCTTCTTTTGAGGTGAAATAATTATAAACCGTTCCCTTCGCAACAGAAATTAATTTAGCAACGTCATCCATCATAACTTCGTGATAATGTTTCGTAGAAAAAAGTTCAGCTGCAGCTTCGAGAATTTTTTCTCTTTTCTTTTCTCTTTTTATTTCGCGCTTTTCTTTTAGCATTGTGACATTCTAATTAACTACCCAATCATTAAGAGCAAGCACATCTCCCGTATTTGGATCAATTACCATTTCCTGACCTGCCGCTCTATAAACATCTTCAAAGTTATATTCTCTTATAGTTGATAAAATTCTCCAGACATATCTTTGAAGCTTGAAGTCCCACATAAATGCTGCATCCCATTCTTTTATTCCTTCCTTAAGCTCATATTGTTCTGCGATTTGTCTTGCTGTTTGTTCGTCAATGTTGAACTGACACTCTTCGGGAAAATTTTTGCATCTGGGAATTCCAACAATGTCGCGGTTCATCATCATATTTCCCGAGGAGTCAACCGTGAATTTTATCGTGGCATTTACATACGGTTTGTCCGGCATATAAAATCTATAAGCCATTTCATAGTAGGGAGGAGTGTGTCTGGTTCTTGCAAAATCAGCAGCGATATATTTATCAAAAAAATCTTTGCTGGCTGAAGCCACTATAAATGAATCCGCTTTTGTTAACACCTCAAGAGGCACAGAACCTTCTTCCTGATCTTCGCAAGTTCTGCATTTGCATGATGTCAAAGTAGCAACGATGATAAATAAAGTTAGTGCCGAAACTAAAAGAGAAGTTTTGAGAAAAAATTGATTTATCATTTCGCCCTCGTGGTTTTGTAAATTTCATCTAATATAATTTTAGCTCCGGCTTTCAACAGGTCATCAGCTAATTTTTTACCCAGCTTTTGGGGATCACTTTTGCTCCCGCGAACTTTTTTACGGAAAGTTAAACTGCCGTCAAGTGAACCAACGAGAGCATCGATAGTTAAACCGTTTGGTTTTACTTCTGCAAATGCACCAATCGGTACCTGACAGCCGCCTTCAAGAGTTTTCAATAAACTACGCTCTGCTAAAACTGCTTTGTATGTTTCTTCGTGGTGAATTGATTTTACTATTTCAATCACTGTTTTATTATCAGCTCTTGTTTCAATTCCTAAAGCACCCTGACCAACAGCAGGAAGCATTGCGTCTGTTTTAATTATTGATGAGATATATTTATTTAGCTTTAACCTTTCAACTCCAGCTCGTGCAAGTATGATCGCATCCCAATCAGAAACAAGAAATTTTTTTATTCTTGAAGGAACGTTACCTCTTAGCTCAACTATGTTCAGATCGGGTCGGAGATGAAGAAGCTGGCATCTTCTTCTTAGTGAGCCAGTAGCAACGGTGGCATTTTCAGGAAGATTGAAAATAGTTATTCCTTTTTTCCGTGAGATAAGTACATCCTGAACTTTGTGTCGCCTGGTTACAGCAGCAAGCATCAATCCTTTAGGTATTGTCGTTTGTAAATCCTTCAAACTATGAACTGCGATATCAATATTTTTATTGAGAAGTTCTATCTCCAGTTCTTTAGTGAAAAGACTTTTATCACCGATTTTAGAAAGAGCCACATCAAGAATTTTATCACCCTTGGTTTTGATGATCTTAATTTCAATTGATACGTTTTTATTTTTCTTTTCAAGCTCTTTCTTAACGAAGTTAGCCTGCCAGAGCGCAAGCTCGCTTCCTCTTGAACCGATAACTATTTTATTCTTCAACTTGTATTTCATTTTTTATTTTACGTTTGAATGACTGAATGTTTTTCATTTCCTCATTCACCCATTCAGCCAATCATTCAATCTTTTTTTTACCTATTCCAAATAGGTCTCTTATTATTCCAATCTTTGTTGCAGAATCTCCCGAACCAGTTGAATCATCTGCCTTGCGTAATTCAATAGTCGGATGATGAAGAATTTTATTGATAATTCTTTTTGTAACGATATCAAGCTTCTCCTGATCTTCCGCAGAAAATTTGTTTTTATTTTTTTCTACTTCCTCATTCCTGATTTCTTCGAAAAGGTACCGGAGATCTTTTATTGCAGGTGCTGCCTGGAGTGAGTTGTACCACTCCCAGAAAGTATCCAACTCCTCATCAATTATTTTCTCAACTTTCGGAATTTCAGTTTTTCTTTTTGCGAGGTTTTGCTCAACAATAATATTAAGTGAATCAAGATCGTGATAAAAGACGTAATCAATTTTTCTGGTTTCTGGATCGATATCTCGAGGAACAGCAATGTCCATCAAAATCATTGGGTTGTTGCTTCGTTTCTTTAAAGCTGCTTTCACATCATCTTTGCTGATAAGAACCTCGGGTGCGGCAGTCGCGCTGATAATTATATCGTACTTATAAATTGATCCTTTGAATTCAGAAAAAGGAATTACTTTAGCGTTTAATTTTTCAGCAAGCTTTTCTGCTTTCTCCTGTGTTCTGTTAGTTACTGCGAGACTGCCGATTCCTTTTTCAGAAAGATGTTTTGCTGCAATCTCTCCTGTTTCCCCTGTACCAATAACCAGTGCTGACTTCTTACTCAGGTTTGAAAAAATCTTTTCCGTCAATTGAACAGCCGCATAACTTACTGTTACAGCACCTTCACTTATTGAAGTTTCGGAAATTGCTCTTTTCCCGGTTCTTATTGCAGCATCAAAAATCCTGTGCATAATGTAACCGGCAAAGTTTGTCTCCTCAGCAATTTGAAAAGAGTCTTTAACTTGCTTGAAGACCTGGTTATCTCCTACTAACATAGAATCAATTCCTGTTGCAACACAAAACAAATGTCTTATCGCATCTCTCGAAACATATTTTTGAAAATGCTGTTCGGTAATGTTTTGCGCCGGCTTAAAGCTCAGCAGAAGACTCTGGAATTTTTCATGGTTTGTTTCATTGCTGTTTGGTATGCCGAAGATTTCAGTCCGGTTGCAAGTTGATAAAATCAATCCCTCTTTTATCTGGTTTTCTTTTACAATATTTATGAACGGACGTATTTCATCCTCTTTAAGATGGACTGCTTCTCTCAAGTCAACAGACGCAGTTCTGTGGTTTATTGATATTGCAATTAAATTCATAAACTATTAATAGAAGGAATGAAAACTTTGTGCTAAAAAGTTCGAAAGAATAGTTGAAAGAATTGCAACCATAAAGCCAGCAATCGAAAGAGTAACTAACTTTTTCCCTCTCCACTTGCCGAGAACTTTGCTAATTATTCCGATTGCATAAAGCAGCCAAACTAATAATGTTCCCACAAGTTTTGGATCAAGATAAGAGAAGCGCGGGAAAGCAATCGGCAGCCAGATGACTCCTATTATTATTGCAATTGAAAGTGCGATAAATCCTATCACTGCAGAATATAGACTCAAACGTTCAAGCACTTCAAGATTTGGCAGCCGATTGAAAATCAACCCGAACTTATTGAGCTTTATATCTTTATATAAAACTATATATAGAAATCCGTACACAGCTGAGATGGTAAATCCAGAATATCCAAGTAAAGCACTGATAACGTGGATACCAAGCAGGTTACTTCTCAACACATCTTTAACCTCAGTTAAATCCTGAATGAATAGTGAGGAAATGAGTTGGAA
>Ga0209498_1001549_pt1 | contig 14055 bp, 10 predicted proteins | sample WalLakDeSediment_FD_184131 | JGI IMG/M metagenome (GOLD analysis project Ga0209498, IMG submission 184131) | Lake sediment microbial communities from Walker lake, Nevada to study Microbial Dark Matter (Phase II) - Walker Lake 11/02/13 Deep... | ecosystem: Environmental > Aquatic > Freshwater >...
GAGCTGATGGCGCGCCCGGCCGACCCCTGGACCGCCCGCTTCGTCGGTCACGAGAACGTCTGGGAGGGCGCCGCGGCGGCCCGGCTGCCCGGGTCGCCGGCGGCGGCGCTGCTGCTCGCCGAGCGGGCGCGCTGGCTGCCGACGCCCGGCGGCACGGGGGACGGCACCGCTTCCACATGCGTCGCCGCCACCTGCGTCGCCGCCTCCCCCGTTCGAGACGGCTGGCGCCTCGAGCTCGACGTGCCCACCTGGGGGGCGCGGGTCGCGTGGACCGCCCGGCCCCGCGAGCTGCCTGGCGGTGCGCCGCCTCGGGCCGGCGCCCCCGGCGTGCTCGAGGCCCCCGACGAGGCATGGCATCGCTGGGGCGAACGCCGGTGAGCCGGCTGCTCCGCGCGCTGGTGCTGGTCGGCGGCGAGGTGCACGCCGACGCACACCTACGCGCCGCCCTGGCGGGCGCCGACCTGGTGATCGCCGCCGACGGCGGCCTGCGGCACGCGGCGGCGCTGGGCCTGACGCCCGACCTGCTGGTCGGCGACCTCGACTCGATCGACGACGAGATGCTCGCCGACCATCCTGGGCTGGCCGTCGAACGCCATCCGATCGACAAGGATGCGCTCGACCTCGAGCTCGCGCTCGACGCCGCCGTGGCCCGCGGCGCCGAACGCATCACGGTCGTCGGCGGGTTGAGTGGCCGCCTCGACCAGACGCTGGCCACTGTCCTCGTGGCGCAGGCGCGCCACGCCGCCGGCGTCACGCTCGAGGTGCTCGACGGGCGGCGCGCCGTATGGCCGCTGCGGCCGGGCGAGGCGCGCGAGCTGCCGCTGCAGGTTGGCGAGCGCTTCAGCCTGCTGGCCCTCGACCGCGAGGCGCGCGTCACCGTCGCGGGGGCGCGCTACCCGCTGCGCGAGGCCGCGCTGGCACGCTCGCTCGGCCTGGGCGTGTCGAACGTCGCGCTCGGTCCCGTCCGCGTGTGGGCCCACGCGGGCGCGGTGGTGGCGGTGGCGCCCGGTCCCGACTGACACGTCGCCGCAACACGGTGGGCGACGGGCCGGCACGCGCTGGCCTGAACCCGTGAAGCCCGCGCACTTGACGCCATGCGCTCGGCCGGGCATACTACGAGTCAACGGACTGTAAACGTTTCCACACCGGCGGCCCTGGCCGCACCGGGAGGTAACCGAGTGTCGCGACCGCGCCCGACCATCCACGACGTCGCCAGGGAGGCACGCGCGTCAATCGCGACCGTGTCGCGCGCCCTCAACGGCGGCGTGGTCAGCGCGGCAGCGCGCGGGCGCATCGAGGACGCCGTCGCGCGTCTCGGGTATCGCCGCAACGACGTCGCCCGCGGCCTCGTCACGGGCCGCAGCGGCCTCATCGGCGTCGTCCTCCCCGACCTCATCGGCCCGCTGTACGCCCACATGGCGCGCGGTATCGAGGACGTCCTCGAAGAGCACGGCATGCACGCCATGCTGGTGACCGACCACCTCGAGCCCAACGCAGAGCGGCGCGCGATCGAGCTCCTGCGCGCGCGTCAGGTCGATGGGTTGGTCCTCATCGGCTCGCGCCTGGAGCCCGCCGACCTGCGGGAGGCGGCCGGCAGCGTGCCGATCGCCCACGTGCAGCGCGACGGCCCAGACGACGCGTCGCCCCAGGTGCGGCTCGACGACGCCGCCGGCGTCCGCGCCGCGGTCGAGCACCTCGCCGCCGCCGGGCACCGCCGCATCGCGCACCTCGCCGGCACCCGCCGCGACGGCGTCGAGCGCAGGGAGGCCTTCCTCGCAGCGATGGCAGAAGGCGGCCTCGAGCCGGGGCCGATCGTCGACGGCGGCTTCACCGAGGAGGGGGGCGAGGCGGCCGCCGAGGTCGTGCTCGACGACCCCAACGTCACCGCCGTGTTCTGCGCCAGCGACCGCATGGCCGTAGGGCTGTTGCACAACGCCCAGAGGCGCGGCATCGCGGTCCCCGACGACCTCAGCGTCGTCGGCTTCGACGACCTCACCTGGGCGCGCTACCTCTGCCCGCCGCTCACCACCGTCCGCCAACCGGGGCGCGAGATGGGCCGCGCCGCAGCACGCCTGGTCCTGCACGGTGCGCCCGACCCGTCCGCACCCGTCCTGCGGGTGACGCCGACGCTGGTCGTGCGGGCGTCGACCGGGCCGCCCCACCAGAGAGCCGGCGACGGCCCGGCGTTCCCCGTGCCGGCCACGACCGCGGAGGAGGTGAGCCACCAGGACCAGAGCGTTCCCCAGACGTGATCTGCTCACCCAACCGCCGTCCAACACGAACCAAGGAGGATCGCATGCGACGTACCCTCAGCCTGATCGTGGCGCTGCTGGCCCTTTCGGTCGCCGCCGCCCAGTCGCTCACACTCTGGACCACCGAAACCCAGCCGCCGCGCATGGAAGCCCAAGAGCGGCTCGCCGCCGAGTTCGAGGCCCTGACCGGGATCTCGGTCACCGTCGTCCCCGTCTTCGAGGAGCAACTCGCCGAGCGCATCACCGCCGCCTTCGCCGCGGGTGACCTGCCCGACGTCATCTTCCACCCCGTGAACTACACCGTCGGCTGGGCCGCGGCTGGCATCCTCGACACCGCCGCCGCCGCCGAGGTGGTCGCCGAGCTGGGGGTCGAGACCTTCGGCGCCGGCGCGCTCGGCATGATGAGCTACCGTGGCGAGCCGACGGCGGTCCCGGCCGACGGCTGGACCCAGCTGCTGGTCTACCGGGCCGACCTCTTCGCCGGGGCCGGCCTCGCCGCGCCGACCGACTACGCCTCGATCCTGGCCGCCGCCCGCGCGCTGCACGACCCTCCCAGCATGTACGGCTTCGTGGCCGCGACCGATCCGAGCCAGGACTACATGATGCAGGTCATGGAGCACCTGGCGCTGGCCAACGGCGTCCAGCTGGTCGACGACGCCGGCAACATCACCCTCGACACGCCGGAGATGGTCGAGTTCCTGGAGTTCTACAAGGAACTCGTCGAGATGAGCCCGCCGGGCAACCTCTACTGGTTGCAGTCGCGCGAGCTGTACCAGGCCGGGCAGGCGGCCATGATCGTCTGGTCGCCGTTCATCCTCGACGAGCTCGCCGGCCTGCGTGACGACGTGCCCGTGCCCGCCGACGAGCCCTACGAGTCGGGCTGGCTGGCCCGCAACAGCGGCTTCGTCACCCGCATCTCCGGCCCGAGCTTCCCGGCTGGCTCCGGCTGGGCGCAGGTGCAGGGCTTCGGCATCACCGTCGACGCCGACATCGACGCCGCACAGGAACTGGTGAAGTTCCTGGTGACGGACGGCTACCTCGACTGGCTGGCCGTCGCCGCCGAGGGCAAGTTCCCGATCCGCAGCGGCACCCCCGAGGAGCCGACGCGCTTCGTCGACGGCTGGGCGCAGCTCGAGGTCGGGGTCACGGCCCGGGCACCCCTGGGTGAGTTCTACGCTGCGGAGGTCATCGACGACATCATCGAGGGCCTGCAGGCGGGCACCCGTTGGGGCTACATCCAGGGCCAGGGCACCCTCGTCGAGCGTCTTTACGGAACCCGCGTGATGGCGGAACTCGTTCGCCAGTTCATCGACGGTGATCGCGACGCCGCCGAAACCGCGGCCCTGCTGCAGACGCGCGTTCAGTTCTTGCGCTGAAGCTCACGTTGCGGCCGCCCGGACCCGAACGACCGGGCGGCCGCACTGCCCATCGGCGGGTACCGCAGCCGTGAGCGCCACGCCGGACTCGGCCCGCCCCCAGCAGACTCGGAGGACCCCGCATGGCGGTGCGACGCATGACCCTCGCCGCGCGCGAGGCGCGGCTCGCGTACTGGATGCTGGCGCCCACGTTCCTGGTGATCCTGGCCATCGTGCTGCTCCCCGTGGTGCTCAACGTCTGGATCAGCTTCAAGCCGGTGATGCTGGCCGACCTGCGTGCCCCCGTCCCGGTCGCCAACGAACGCGTGCTCGCGCAACCGACAGCCTCCGGCGACGACCTCGTCCTGCGGCTCACGATGCGCAACAGCAGCGCAAGCGTGCCCCTCGCCGAGGTGACCTGGCGCAAGACCCTGCCGGCCGGCCTCGAGCTCGTGGTCGACGATCCACGCTGCCACCAACGGGCCGACGTGGTGAGCTGTACGTTCGGCGACTGGGAGGGCGGCTACCGCGAGACCCTCGAGCTCGCCTTCGCCGCCAGCGACGCGTACTTCGCGGCCGGCGCGCCCGACGTCCGTCAGGCGCCCACCGACATGCGCGCCCGCGCCGAGAACGTGCTGACCAGCCTCAGCTTCACCCTCGACAACTACCGCCGCGTCCTGACCGGCCCCGAGTTCTGGGCCACCCTGCGGACCACCCTCGGCTACACCTTCTTCAGCTCCGTCGGCTCGATCCTGCTCGGCCTCCTCGCGGCCATGCTGCTCAACGGCAGCTTCCGCGGCCAGGGCCTGCTGCGCGGTCTCTTCCTCTTCCCCTACGTCGCGCCGGTCATCGCCGTCGCCTTCGTGTGGGCCTTCTTCCTCGACCCCTTCAGCGGCACGGTCAACGCCCTCGGGCAGCGTTGGGACCTCTTGGCGGGCCCCGTGAACTTCCTGGGGCAACGCGCCATCGACGTCAGCGTCTTCGGCTTCACCCTCGCGTTCCCGCTGGCGCTCGCGATGGTCGTCGTGTTCAGCTCCTGGAACTACTTCCCGTTCGCGTTCCTGTTCATCCTGGCCCGCCTCCAAGCCGTTCCCATGGACATGTACGAGGCGGCAGACGTCGACGGGGCCGGGCCCTTCGCCAAGTTCTGGTACATCACTCTGCCCAACCTGGCCGGCATCCTGGCCGTGCTGTTCCTATTGCGCTTCATGTTCCTGATCAACAAGTTCGAGGACATCTTCCTGCTCACCGGCGGCGCCGCGGGCACCAAGAACCTGCCAGTGTTGATCTACGACGAGGCCTTCGCGCGCTCCGACATCGGGGCGGGTTCCGCCGTCGCCCTGATCCTCTTCCTGGTCCTGCTGGCGTTCATGTTCGTGTACTTCCGCTTCGCACCGGAGGCCGAGCGATGAGCGCCCTCGCCACCGCCCCACGCCCCATCCGCTCGGCGGCCGGAATCGTCCTGAGCGCCCTCGTCGCCACGCCGACCGTCGCGGTGGTGGTCGTCGCCTGGGCCCTCGTCGCCACCCTCGTCGGCGGCATGGTGACCACGCTGCCCGTGGGCACGGCGCTGCTCCTCGGGCTCGTGCTGGGCGTCGTCCTCGGGGCCGTCCGTGGTCGCGACGGGACGTCATCGCTCGTGGCGGTCGGGACCGGGCTGGCGCTCGGGCTCGTCTGGCTACTGGCCACCGGCTTCCGTCCACTGGGACTCGCAGAGGTGCGCCCACTGTGGGGCGTCGCCTTCGGGTTGCTGTCGCTCGGGCTGTCAGGCCACCTGGTGCGTTACGGGCTGCGCGGGATCGACCTCGGCCGCGTCCGCCGCGACACGGTCGAGCGCGTCCTGGTGCGGTTGCTTCGCGGTGCTGGCTTCGCGTTCTTCCTGTTGATCATCCTGTTCCCCTTCTGGTACATGCTCTCTGCCAGCCTGAAGGGGCGCGCGGCGATGCTGCGCGACCCTGCCAACCTCTCCATCGAACTCGGTCTCGGCCTGCGCGAGCTCCTGATCGGCTACCGCGAGGTCCTGGTGACCTTCGACTTCCTGACCTTCATCGGCAACAGCGCGCTGGTAGCGTTCGTCACGATGGTCGTGACGCTGGTGATGGCGGTTCTCGGCGCCTACGCGGTCACCCGCCTGGCGTTCCCGGGTCGCACGTTCCTGTCGCGCTCGATCCTGCTGATCTACATGTTCCCGGCGATCGTGCTGGTGATCCCGCTCTACGCCGTCTTCACCCAGCTCGGCCTGCGCAACACCCTGCCGGGACTGCTGATCGTCTACCCGGCGACGACCATCCCGGTCGCGCTCTACATGCTGCGCAGCTACTTCGTGACGCTGCCCAAGGACCTGGAGGAGGCCGGGCTGATCGACGGCTGCACCCGCGCGCAGGTGATCTGGCGCATCACCCTGCCGTTGGCCATGCCGGCGATCGCATCGGTCGGCCTCTACGTGTTCATGATCGCGTGGAACGAGTTCCTGTTCGCGTTCATGTTCCTCGACAACCCGGCGATCTTCACGCTGCCGCGCGGGATGGTCATGCTCAACAGCCAGGAGGTACCGCGGCAGTACCTGATGGCCGGCGCGATGATCATCACGCTGCCGATCATGATCCTGTTCTTCTGGTTCGAGAAGTACCTCGTAGGCGGCCTGACGGCCGGCGGCGTCAAGGGCTGAGGCCCCGCATGAAGGCGCTGATCGTCGCCACCCGCCTCGCCGGCACCGACGGCGTCAGCCTCGAGTCCGACAAGCTCGCCGACGCCTTGCGCGCGCGCGGGTTCGACGTGGTCGAGGCGGCCGGCGAGCTCGACGGCCCCGGCCACCTCGTCCCAGAGATGCACTTCGCCGAACCGGTAGCGGAGGCGCTGGGCCGGCGCTGTTTCGAGGGCGAGGGCGAGGATCCCGACCTCGAGGCGGACGTCCGCGACCGCGCGGCACGCATCGCCCAGCGGCTGCGCGCCGTGTTCGACGCGGAGCGGCCCGACCTGCTGGTGGTGCAGAACGCCTGGGCGATCCCCATGCAGCTCCCGCTAGGGCTCGCGCTGGCGGAGGTCGTGGCCGAGCTCCGGGTTCCGACCCTCTCGCACGAACACGACTACTGGTGGGAGCGCGAGCGCTTCGCCCACCCGCAGCTGCGCCATCTCCTCGACACCGTCTTCCCCTTCCACGCGGCCCACGTCGTCCACCTGTCGATCCACACGGGCGCCGTCGCCGACCTGCGTGCCCGCCGCGGGATCGACGCGCGCTGGCTGCCCAACGTCATGGACTTCGACCGGCCCTTCGGTGAGCTCGACGCGTTCAACGCCGACTTCCGCGAGGTGATCGATCTCGCGGGCGACCGGCGGCTGTTCCTGCAGCCGACGCGGGTGGTGCCGCGCAAGGGCATCGAGCTCGCCATCGATCTGCTGCACGGCCTGGGCGACCCGCGCGACGCGCTGGTGATCACCCACCACGCCGGTGACGAGGGCCTGGACTACCTCCGCGGCCTGGAACGGCGCGCGGCCAGCCTCGGCGTCGACCTGCGCACCGTCGCCGACCGGGTGGGCAAGACGCGGGCCGACACGCCCGCCGGCAAGCGCTACGCCCTCGCCGACGCCTACCCGCACGCCGACCTCGTCACCTACCCAAGCCTCTACGAGGGCTTCGGCAACGCCCTGCTCGAGGCGGTGGCGGCGCGTCGGCCCGTCCTGGTCAACCGCTACCCCGTCTACGTCCGCGACCTCGCGCCCGCCGGCTTCCGCTTCGTGGAGATCGACGGCACCGTCACCGACGCAGCGGTGACCGAGGTCGCCGCCCTGCTTGCCGACCCCGCGCGGGCCGCACGCGACGCGGCGCACAACCATGCCATCGCCCGAGCGCGCTTCGGACTGGTTACGCTGGGCCGCGTGCTCGACGCCGCGCTCGCCGACCTAGGGATGAACCGATGACGCCCCGGATGCCCGCCGCGCCCCGCAGCCAGGCCGCCGAGGCGCGCGTTCGCGACCACCTGCGCGCCCTGTACGGCGCGGAGACCGCCACCGCCTGGACCCCGAGGCTGCTGGAGCGCATGGCGGTGACCGAGCGGATGCTCCCCGGACCGCCGACGCCCCCCAACGAACGGCTCGGCCCCGACACCTCGGTGCTGATCACCTACGCCGACCAGGTGCGCGCGCCCGGCGAGGCTCCGCTGCGCACGCTAGGACGCCTGCTTGACGGACCGCTGGCCGGCACCACGTCGGCCGTCCACCTGCTCCCCTTCTACCCCGCGACCTCCGACGACGGCTTCTCGGTGGCCGACTACCTGGCCGTCGACCCGGCGCTCGGCGCCTGGGAGGACGTCGCCGCGCTGGCGACCGGCCGCGACCTCATGTTCGACGCCGTCATCAACCACACCTCGGTCGCGCATCCGTGGTTCCGCGGCTTCCTCGCGGGCGACCCCGGCCACCGCGACTGGTACGTGACGGCCGACCCCGGCGACGACCTCTCGGCCACCGTGCGGCCGCGCACGTCGCCGCTGCTGACACCGTTCTCGACAGATGACGGTGTGCGACACGTATGGACGACGTTCAGCGCCGACCAGGTCGACCTGAACTACCGTTGCCCCGAGGTGCTTGCCGCGGTGCTCGACGTCCTGCTGACCTACGTCGAGCGCGGCGCCCGTCTGCTGCGCCTCGACGCCATCACCTACCTGTGGAAGGAACCCGGTACCTCCTGCGTGCACCTGCCGCAGACGCACGAGGCCATCAAGCTGATCCGCACGGCGCTCGAGGCCTGCACGCCCGGCGTGGTCATCGTCTCCGAGACCAACGTGCCGCACGCGGAGAACGTGTCGTACTTCGGTGACGGCCGCGACGAGGCGCAGATGGTCTACAACTTCGCCCTGCCGCCGCTGACGCTGCACGCGATCGTGACCGGCGACGCGCGGGTCCTGCGTGACTGGGCCCGGGAGCTGCGGAACCCGAGCGAGGCCGCGACCTACTTCAACTTCCTCGCCTCGCACGACGGCATAGGCTTGCGGCCGGTTGAGGGGATCCTCGCCCGCTCGGAGGTCTCAGCGCTGGCGGAGCGCGTCCGCGCGCGGGGCGGCCTGGTGAGCGTCAAGAGCGACGTCGGCGGCGGCGAGAGCCCGTACGAGCTCAACGTCAGCCTGTTCGACGCGCTGGCCGAACCCGGCGCACCCGAGGCCGACGGGGTCCGGCGCCTGCTTGCCGCCCACGCGCTGATGCTGGCGCTGCCGGGCGTTCCCGGCGTCTACGTGCACTCGCTGCTCGGCTCGCGCAACGACCACGCGGCGCTGGCGGCCACCGGCCGGGCCCGCTCGATCAACCGGGGACGCTTCGAGTTGGCCGCCCTCCAGGCGGAGCTCGGCGACCCGGGACACCGGCGCCGCATGGTGCTGGACGGCATGCGCCGGCTCATGCGCGCGCGCGCCGCCCACCCGGCCTTCCACCCGCAGGCGCCGGCGCGCTGGCCCGAGGCGCCGCCGTCGGTGGCCGCCGTCCTCAGGGGGACGCCGGGCAACGAGGTGCTCGCGCTGCACAACCTGGGCGTCGACGGCGTCGCCGTCGACGGCGTCGCGCTCCTCGGGCGCCGCTGGCCCGCCGGCGCACGCGACCTGCTGACGGGCGAACCCGTACCGACGGGCGGCATCGCGCTCGGCGGCCACGGGATCCGCTGGGTCTCGACGCCAACGCCTTGACGCCACCGCACCCGCGCGGTAGCCTCCCGCCCATGACCCCGTCCACCACCCGCCGTCAGGACGACAATCGCGACGCGAGGGCGCTCGGGGCGTAACACGTCGACGTGGACCCACGCGACCCCCCGAGGCCCCCCTCGGGGGGTCGCTCTTTGGGGAAGGCGCCGGGCCGATCGACCGGGAGGCAGCATGGAAGCGAAGTCGTCACGACGAACGCAGGAGCAGGAGCCGGTCGGCGCGCAGGCCACGGTCGCCTTGGATCTCGACGCCGGCCGGGCCCTCGTCGCCGAGCTGCCCGACCGGGCCGGCCAGGACGTGCGCCTGCGCGGCTGGGTCCACCACCGCCGCGACCTCGGCGGCCTCGCCTTTCTCGACCTGCGCGACCGCAGCGGGGTGGTGCAGTGCGTCCTCGAGGGGATCGACCCGCCGCTGCACGAGTCGAGCATCGAGGTCGAGGGCACCGTCGTCAGCCACGCGAAAGCCCCCGGCGGGGTCGAGGTTCGGGTGCGCACGCTGCGGGTGATCACGCTCGCCACCACGCCGCCGCCGGTCGAGATGGCCAAGATCGACCACCAGGCGCACCCGGAGACGCTGCTCGAGTACCGCCACGTCACCGTGCGCTCGCCCCGCGACCGCGCCGTGCTCAAGGTTCAGGCGGAGTTGCTGCGCGGCTTCCGCGGCTTCCTCGACGGGCTCGGCTTCACCGAGATCAGCACCCCCAAGCTCGTCGCCGCCGGGGCCGAGGGCGGTGCGCACCAGTTCGAGGTCGACTACTACGGGCAGCGCGCCTACCTGGCGCAGTCGCCCCAGCTCTACAAGCAGATCATGGTCGGCGTGTTCGAGCGGGTGTACGAGGTCGCGCCCGTCTACCGCGCCGAGCCGTCGCACACGGTGCGGCACCTGGCCGAGTACCTGTCGCTCGACGTCGAGTTCGGCTTCATCGAGGACGACGGCGACGTGATGGACCTGCAGGAGGCGCTGCTGAAGGCCATGCTGGCGCAGGTCGCGGAGCGCTGCGCCCGCGAACTGCGCGACCTCGGCGCCACGCCCCCGGCGCTCGACGTCGCCTTCCCGCGCATCCCGCTGCTCGACGCCCGCGAGCTGGTGCGGGAGCGCTACGGCCACGCCAGCGGCGGCAAGGACCTCGACCCCGAGGCCGAGCGGCTGATCGGTCGCTGGGCGCTCGAGGAGCACGGCTCCGACTTCGTGTTCGTCACCCACTACCCGGAGGCGGCGCGTCCGTTCTACGCCTACGCCACCGGAGACGGCCTGACCCGCGGGCTCGACCTGATCTTCCGCGGTACCGAGATCACCTCGGGGGGCCAACGAGCGCACGAGCACGGCATGCTGCTCGCCTCACTGGCCCAGCGTGGCCTCGACCCCGAGGGCTTCGACGCGTACCTCCAGGTGTTCCGCCACGGAATGCCACCGCATGGGGGCTTCGCGATCGGCGCGGAGCGGCTGACGGCGCTGCTCCTGGGGATCGCCAACGTCCGCTTCGCCCGGGCGTTCCCGCGGGACGGGCAGCGGCTGCAGCCGTAAGCGGGCGGCCGACGCGTCGCCGCCCCGAGCACGCAAAGGGCGTCGATGGTCTACGGTAGGGAGGAACACCCCCGCGCCGCCAGCAGCGCATCGGAGGCACCATGCGTACCCGATCCACCCCGCTCGCCCTCGTCGTCGTCGCGCTCGCCGTCATCGTCGCGGCCTGTGCACCGACGAGCGCCACCACCGACTCGTCGTCCGCCGTCAACCCCGGCGTCTGCGTCAACGACCCGAAGCCCGTGGTCGCCGTCATCGAGTTCGAGAACACGACCGGCGGTTCGGGCGGCCTCAACGTCACCGGCCTCGAGACCGCCGCCACCGCCAGGTTGATCACGCTGCTAACGAACAGCGGATGCTACGTGATCGTCGAGCGCAGCGAGCTGCAAACCATCCTCGCCGCGCAAGGGCTCGAGTCGATGGCGCCGGATGTCTTGGCCCGCGCTGCCGGCGCCGGCTACGTCGTCACGGGTGCGGTCACCCGAGCGACGATCGATCGCCCCGGCGTCACCGCGCTCGGCATCACGGTCGGCAACGTCCGCGCGGAGGTCGCCGTCGACGTCCGGGCCACCGACCTGATCACGGGCCGGGTCGTCGTGTCGCAGACCGGCGTGGGCGACGCCCAGCGCGCCAACCTCTCGATCTCGCAGCTCCCCATCGGAACGATCTCGTTCACCAACCCCACCTGGGAGCCGCTGCTGGCCGACGCTTCCGACGCGGCACTCGCCGAGGTCGTGAGGTCGATCCGCTCGCGCTTCTAGGGGCGTCGGGCGGGACCGACGGCGCGCCCGCTAGAGACCCTCGCACGAGAGGCCCATGGCCCCAGCGAAGTCCGTGCCCAACAGGCCCGTGGTGAGGCCGAAGCTCAGCCCTGCCGCGCCGCCGAACGCCTTCCCGATCACGCTGCCGAAGCCGAGCCCGGTGACGTTGTTGATGTGGGCCTTGACGAGGCAGCAGGCTTCCGCCGTCCCGCCCAGCCCGATGCAGTCGCTGATCCCCTTGACCGCGAACATGACGGTGAAGGCGCTGTCGTAGAGCTGAATCGTGTACTCCGTCATCGTCTGGCCCCGGGCATCGGCGGTGATGCCGAGCGTCGTCCCCGTGGCCGGGTCGACGCGCCACCAAGCGGCGCCTCCGCTCGGCGCGGCGACCGGCAGCAGCACGAGCTGACCGCGCTCCAGGTCGGCCTGCAGGCTACGAACGGCTTCGGCCCCGAGGCCGAAGCGGTCGGCGTCGACGTCGTCGCCAGGGCGCAGCAGCACGAACGGACCCTGCGCGTCGGCCGCCGCCACCTGCCGGTCGGCGTCCTCGTCGCGCAGCGCCTCGCGCTCGGCGATCGTCTCCCACACGCCACGCCGCAGCGCCGCGGACGCGTCGAGCGCCGGGGCGTCGCCGGCGCCGTCGACGAGCACACGGCGCGGGTTGGCCACGATGTCGACGCTGTGCAGCAGCGTGTCGTCGGGCTGCAGCGCGCGGCCGAGGATCACCACCGACGGTCCGTCGCGGAAGCCGACGCGGAGGCCGGCCTCGTCGTCGGCCGCGGCCCATGGCCGGTCGAACAGGTCCGCCAGCAGCAGGTGGTCGACGGGAGACTCCGTGCCCAGCGCATCGTCGTCGAGCACCGCGTCCGGATCCGACTGCGCGACCTGATCGAGCACGAAGCCGTAGAGGTCGCGGCCCTCGAGCAGACCGGCTAGGGTCACGTCGAGCAGGTACCCCTGCGGCAGGGCACCGGGCGTGACCACGAGGCGGTGCTGCCGCAGCAGGGCGCGACCGACGTCGATCCCGCCATCGTCGACGACGACCTCGCCGGCCGCGCGGCGGTCCGCGCCCAGCCGGTCCAGGACCCAGCGCCGATGCGTGGTCTCCGCTCCCCCGGGCGCGATGAGGGTGATGTCGAGTCCGTGGCCGACGAGCGCGATCAGGTCGTCGGGGTCCTCGCTCGGCCCGCTGGAACCGAGGCCGCCCAACAGCGACGAGGCGCGCTCGACGCCGCTCGCCACGCTCTGGAACAGCGCGGCCGCCGCATCGCCCGCGAGGTCGGGTGCGACCGTCCGGCCGTCGAGGTCGAAGAAGAGCGCGCCCGGCGCCAACTGGCCCATGAAGCTCGGTGAGAAGAAGTTGGTGCCCGCGAGCACCGCGTCGAGGTCGAAGCCTCCGACCGGACCCACCGCGAACCCGTTGGGGGCGTTCGCGTAGTCGAGCACGACCCCGATGGTGTTGGCGACCGGCCGCTCCCATGCGTCCATCACAGACGCGACGACGAGTCGATCCCCCTCCTTGCGCTCGATCCAGGCCTCGATCCGGATGCGGTGCTGCAGCTCGGCGGGCACGCTGCCGTCCAGGTAGGCGTCGGCCTGCAAGCCCGGCCCAGGTTCGATCCCGGTCGGGTGGATGGCGCTCCAGGGGTCGCCGGGGCCCCAACGCGCCTCCGTCCAGGCGTAATCGCGGACCTCCTCGCGCAGACGCTCGGTGGCGCCTTCGCCGAGCGCGACGCCGCCGGCCCGCAAGGCGGCCTCCAGGGCGTCGCCGCTTCGGCCGATCTCGGCCAGCAGGGCGACGTCCGTCACCGGTGGCGGGTCGAAGCTGAGCTCGAGGTCGTGCAGGAGCTGCTCCAGGGGCCGGTCGAGCAGCGTCGCGAGGCGCGCGACGACGGCCTCCATCGCCGCCCGGTCGCCGATCGCGGGTGGGGCGGCCCGCGGCCGCAGCGCCTGGCGCAGCAGCGCGTCGGCGTCCGACGGGTCGAGGCGACCCAGCGCGATCCGGGTCTCGTAGCCGATGTCGTTCAGCATCCGGGCGAGCAAGACGGCCTGGTCGAGGGCGTTCCCCGCCCGCGCCAACAGCGTCCCCTGGGGTCCGCGCAACAGCCCGGCGTACGGCTCGAACGCGATCTCGCGCTCCATCCACGCCGCGAGTCCGTCCTCGTCCTCGAACGCCAGGGCCAACGTCAACGCATCGAGGTCGAAGGCGGTTCGATCGAGCGTGCCGCGCAGGTCCTCGACGAGGCTCAGCAGTTCGTCGAGCCGCGCCCGGGCGGCCGCCGGATCGTCGTACCGCACGACCGGGCCCTCCGCCACGGCGCCGCCCACCACGAGCCATGCGGCCACCACCACGGCGAGGCCGCGACCGAGCCATCCCCACCTGGGGCGAAACGAACGCGATGACGGCAGCCGGGGTTCATGCATGCAGCACACTCCGTTCCAGACGACCGATCGTGCCGGGAAGCCTCCGGGGAGTCTACCG
>Ga0209498_1001550_pt1 | contig 14053 bp, 10 predicted proteins | sample WalLakDeSediment_FD_184131 | JGI IMG/M metagenome (GOLD analysis project Ga0209498, IMG submission 184131) | Lake sediment microbial communities from Walker lake, Nevada to study Microbial Dark Matter (Phase II) - Walker Lake 11/02/13 Deep... | ecosystem: Environmental > Aquatic > Freshwater >...
TCGCCGGCCACGATATCACCCGCTGGAGCGAGCATCGCCGCGCGGCCCTCGTGGGCAGGGTGTTCCAGGATCCGCGAGCCGGCACCGCCGGTAGCCTCACGGTGCTCGAAAACATCGCCGTCGCCGCCCGTCGCGGCCTGCCCGCCGGGCTCGGCTGGGCGACGTCGCGAGCCCTGCGGGAGGAGGCCGCCGAGCGGCTTGCCCGGATCGTGCCCGGCCTCGAGGGGCGGCTCGACCAGCCGATCGGCTCGCTCTCCGGTGGCCAGCGGCAGATCGTGACGCTTGTGATGGCCACCTGGCGTCGGCCCGAGCTGCTACTCCTCGACGAGCACACCGCCGCACTCGACCCGGCCGCCGCCGACCGCGTGATCCAGGCCACGGCGGAGATCGTTCGCGCCCGCTCGCTCACCGCCCTCATGGTCACCCACTCGCTCGCCCAGGCCGCATCGCTCGGCGACCGGCTCCTGCTCGTGCACCGCGGCCGGATCCCGCTCGATCTCACCGGCCCGGCGAAGCGGCGGCTCACGCCCGACACGATCGCCGACCGGTTTGACCGGCTGCGGCGGGCCGACCAGCTCGACGACGCCGCCGCCCGCACGCTCGCCGCCACCTACCGTTAGGGTCAGAGCCCTTTTCATGTATCAGTTCATGGAGCAGTTCAGGTTTCAAGCGTTGGGGCCTTCCGGGATCGACCGTGGGGCAGACATGGAGGCTGCCGGGGTGTGGTTGGGGCACCCGAACTCTCCGGCGGCCCGGGCCTGATTCGGGCAGATTGCAGACCCACCAGACCGCACAAGGAGCCACTCCGCACCATGCCAGCGTCTCTTTCCACGTTCCTCCGCCGGGCGCTACCCACCGTGGCCCTGCTCGCTGGGGCCTCGGCACTCCTCTTAGTGACCGATCAGACCGGCACGCGGCGGAGCCGGCCGGCCGTGGCCGTCCTCAAGCAGGTGAGCACTGCGGTGCTCGACGACGCGGTCACGGGCATGCTCGAGGGGCTCGCCGAGAAGGGCTGGCGGGACGGCGAGACGGTTACCATCCGGGAGTTCAACGCCGAGGGGGACATGGCACAGGCCAACGCGATCGCCCGGGAGATCACCGGCGGCGGGTTCGACATGGTGCTCACCAGCAGCACGCCGTCGCTGCAGGCGGTGGCCACGGCCAACGAGCGCGGGCTTGTGCTCCATGTTTTCGCCGCCGTCGCCGATCCCTTCTCTGCCGGCGTCGGCCTCGACCGCACCGACCCGCTCATCCACCCACCGCACCTCGTCGGCTACGGCAGCCTCGCGCCGGTACACGCCACGTTCGGGATCCTTCGGCGGATCAATCCCCGCATCACCCGCGTGGGCGTGGCCCACAACCCATCCGAGAGCAACTCGCGGCGGTTCATGGAGCTCGCCCGAGCATCCTGCCAGGAGCGGGGCATCGAGCTTCTGGAGGCCGCTGTCGAAAATTCGTCGGGCGTCGTCGAGGCGGTGCAGTCGACGATCGCCCGGGGGGCCGAAGCGATCTTCGTGCCCGGCGACACGACCGTGGCGAGCGTCTGCGATTCGATCGTGGGCGTGGCGGCGAAGGCGGGGGTGCCGGTGTTCACGCTCGTGCCGGGTAAGCCAGACCGGGGCACGCTGTTTGACGTCGGCTTCGACTTCCGCGAGGTGGGCCTGCTCGCCGGCCGGCTCGCCGGCGACCTGCTCGCGGGGCGTGATTCGGCGACGGTACCGATCGGTGAGACGGCCCGCGAGATCCCCCCGCGGCTGACGGTGAACCTCACGGCCCCGGGAGTGGACCGGGCGGCCTGGCGGGTGCCCGACGACCTGCTCGCTCAGGCGAAGGTTGTGATCGACGTTGCTGGCCGCCGCGACCAGCCCGAGGCCGTGCTCGCAGGGCCGCTCACCGAGGCCGCTTCGGCCCCTCACACACCCGAGCCACGCCGGCCCTGAACCGGCTGCGCCCAGGGCGCGGTATGGTGCAGGTTGGTTATGGATCGTCCTCCGGAGACTATTTCCTATGCGCCGACTCCTCCTCGTGATCGCGGCTCTCGTGATCCCGGCTCTCGCGGCCGCGGCCTCCGCCAGCGCGGCTGAGCCACTTCGGGTGGGCATGGAACTCTCCTATCCGCCCTTCGAGATGACCGACCCGGCGGGCAGGCCGACCGGGGTGAGCGTGCGGCTGGCCGAGGCTCTCGCTCGCCATCTCGGCCGCGACCTCGTGATCGAAAACATCGCCTTCGACGGCCTCATCCCCGCGCTGAAAACAAAAAAGATCGACTGCGTGATCTCCTCGATGACAGCCACGCCGGAGCGGGCCCGGTCGATCGCCTTTTCAGAGCCCTACCTCACGACCGGCCTCACGCTGCTCGTGAGCACCACCTCACCCGTCACGTCGGCGGCCGACCTCGACACGCCGGGCCGGGTGGTGGCCGTGAAGAAGGGGACGACCGGACATCAGTACGCCGCCACGTCGCTCACGAAGCCGCGGCTGCTTGTGCTCGACAAGGAGTCGGCCGCGGTGATGGAGGTGGCCCAGGGCAAGGCTGATGCCTTCATCTACGACTCGCTCTCGGTCTACAGAAGCCACCTCCGGCACCGCGACACGACCCGGCCGCTGCTCACCCCATTCCGCGCAGAGACGTGGGCCGTGGGTCTGCGCCGTGGTGATGACACGCTGCGGGACGCCGTGAATGAGTTTCTGGAAAAGTTTCGGGCCGACGGCGGCTTCGAGCGGCTCGGCAATGAGTTTCTCGCTGATGAGAAGGCCTACTTCAAGCGGGAAGGAATCCCGTTTTACTTCTAGCGGAGTCGGAGCCAGAAAATGGCCTGGGCTGGCCCATACAAGCCCTGGGCGCGAGCCCGGGGACTGCGGGCACAAAAGCCACCCCGCGCTCCATGCCATCCCGCGTCACCCCGCCCGCGTCACCTCGAATCCGCGACCCCGCTTGAGCCTGGCTCAATCCAATTGGTGGGCCACGTCACAGTCCCCCAGCTCGCGCTGGGGGCTTTTATTCCGCACAGGCCGTGCCGAACAGGATTGCGAACGTGCCTTTCGTTCGCTTGCCGGGCTGGCCTGACGCGCCGCGTGGTACGCTCTCGGCCATGTCCCGCTGGCTTGCGCATCTGATCGTCGCCACCCTCTTCGCCGGCGGGATCGCGCTGGCCTTTTCACGCGTCGATTACGAGTGGAACTGGGCCGCCGTCTGGGACTACCGCCAGAAGTTTTTCCAGGGCTGGCTCGTGACTGTCGCGATCAGCCTCGCCGCCCTCGTGACGAGCACGCTCGTGGGGAGCCTCGCTGCCGTCATGCTCCGCTCGGGCAACGCCCTGCTCGAGGCGGCCGCCCGAATCTACGTCGAGGTCATCCGGGGCACGCCGCTCTTGGTGCAGCTCCTGATCGGCTTCTACGTGGTGGCCACCGCCGTCGGCCTCGGCAACCGGTACGTCGCTGGCGTGCTGCTGCTCTCGCTCTTCAGCGGCGCGTACATGGCCGAAATCTTTCGCGGCGGCCTCGACGCGATCCCCAAGGCCCAACTCGACAGCGCCCGGGCGATCGGCCTCACCGGCCGGCAGTCGTTGCGGCTGGTCGTCCTCCCGCAGGCGGTGCGGCTCGTACTCCCCGCGGTGGCCGGCCAGCTCGTTTCCCTCGTCAAGGATTCGTCGCTCCTCTCGGTGATCGCGATCTCGGAGTTCACGCTCGCCGCCCAGGAGGTCAACTCCTTCACCTATTCGACCCTCGAGAGCTACCTGCCGCTGGCCGTGGGCTACCTCCTGCTCACGCTCCCACTTTCGGCTCTGGCCCGCTGGCTCGAGCACCATTTCCGTTACGAGACGGCCTGACAACCTGCCGCCGGCCCGCCCTCATGAACCTCGTCGTCACCGACCTCGTGCAACGCTTTCCCGTGCGGGCCGACCGGAGCCGGCCCGCCGGCACCGCCACCGTGCTCGATCGGCTCTCGTTCACGACCGGCGAGATCGGGGCGCTCGTGCTCGTGGGCCCCTCCGGTGGCGGCAAGTCGACGCTCCTGCGGATCCTTGCCGGCCTCGACCTGCCCACGGCCGGCACTGTGTGCTTCGACGGTGAGGTCCTGCCCCGCGACGAGGAGGCTCTGCGGCGGTACCGGCGAACGGTGGGCACGGTCTTCCAGGCATACAACCTCTTTCCCCATCTGACTGCGATGGACAACCTCCTCCTTCCGCTGGTGCACGTGCACGGGCTCTCTGATCGCGACGCCCGCGAGCGGGTGCGAGAGCCGCTGGAACGCTTCCGCCTCGCCGAGCACGCCCACAAGCGGCCGGCCGAACTCTCCGGGGGCCAGAAGCAGCGGATCGCGATCCTGCGGGCGCTCGTCGTGCGGCCGCGGCGGCTGTTCTTCGACGAGCCCACCTCGGCGCTCGATCCCGAGATGCGGGCCGAGGTGCTCGAGATGATCGGTGAGGTCCGGGCGGAGGGGGCCCAATTCGTGCTCGTCACCCACGAGATGGCCTTCGCCCGCCGTGTGGCCGACGAGATCGCCTTCATCGCCGACGGCACAGTGCTCGCGGCCGGTTTGGCCAAAGAGTTTTTCGAGCAGCCCACCGAGCCCCGGGTGCGATCGTTTCTCCAGCTGACCATGGCCACATGAGGATTCGCCGGGATGACGCGGGATTAGAGGGCGTGACGCGGGACGGCATGGATCGCGGGGTGGCCCTTGTTCCCGCAGTCCCCGGGCTCGCGCCCGGGGCTTTTATGGGTCCGGGGGAGGGGTTGCCCGTGCTATCTCGACGGCCTTGCAAGCGAGCGAGGGGCAGGATGCCGAAGCGAGCTTGCGTGGAGTGAGCGTAGGGCAGGATGCCCGTAGCGAACGTCCGGCGAGATGGCACGGGCAACCCCGACCCACGCGAAAGTTTGCATCAAGTGCTTTCTCGCCGGCACACACAGGCCAACACACGCCGTGGCGAATATCATGCCGCTATAAAGTCGTGATGCAGATACCGCCGTTTCCCTTTTCCCCCGCTGAGGTGACCATGCCGACAGACCAGGCTCCCTTTCTCGGCTCGCTCGTCGCCGATGCAGTGGCGATGCCCGTCCACTGGTACTACGACCAGGTGGCGCTTGATCGCGACTATCCACAGCTCGCAGAAGTAGCGTCGGTTCCCCAGCTCGCAGAAGCAACGTCGGCCGGCAGCCCGCTCTATCTCGCCCCACGCAATCCGCATTCGGGCAGCATCCTCTGGCGGAGCCAATGGACACCGCCGAGCCCGCAGTTTGACATCCTCCGCGAGCAGGCCGCGTTCTGGGGACAGCACGGCGTCCACTACCACCAGTTTCTCGCGGCCGGCGAAAACACGGTCAACTACCGGCTCGCGACCGAACTCTTCGAGATGGTACGCCGCGATGGTAGCTACGACCCCGAGAAGTGGCTCGACCGCTACATAACGCTCATGCTCGAGCCGGGCTGGCACCATGACACTTACGTCGAGGAGTATCACCGCCACTTTTTCACGAACCTCGCCGCCGGCCGTAAGCCGATCAACTGCGGCGTCCGCGACGTCCACATCGGCGGCCTCGCGCCGGTACCCGCGATCGTGGCGGCTCTTGGATCTCGCCATCCCGACCTGCGGGAGATCGTCCGAATCCATGTCGGCCTTACACACAAGGATCCCGACGTGCTCGCCGCCGCCGACACGCTCGTCAAGATCCTCGTCGCCGCCCTGCCCCGGCCCGACATGGAGGCCCGCTCCCCCGCCGAGGATGTGAGGGCCACCCGCGACGCGATCCTCGAGCACGGCCGAGACTCGATCTCCGCTGCGAAGCTCACCGCCTGGGAGCGGCTCTCCGACCGGCAGCTCGTGGGCGGCACGCTCTCGAGCGCCTGCTACATCGACGATGCCTTCCCGGCGGCGCTTGCGCTCGCCTGGCGACACGCCGGTGACTTCACCGCCGGTGTTGTGGCCAACGCCCGCTGCGGCGGCGACAACTGCCACCGCGCCGCCGTTGTCGGCAGCCTGCTTGCCGCGTCCGCCCCGATCCCCCAGCGGCTCGTGGAGGGGCTCGCCGCAGCGGCCAGCGTTGCTGCACTCAAACCCTAGCCCGACTGGTGCCGGCGATAACCTTCTCAGGCCTCCAGATCGGTGCCGAAGCCGCCGGCGCGGCGGAAGGGGCTGCGGTCGCGGACGGTGCGGAACGCCCAGGTGAGAAACAGGCCGCAGGTGACGAGAAAAAAGAGCGGCAGAAGGCCGACCACAAACCGGAAGGCGGGCATCTCAGGAGCTGCACCCGCGGCCTCGGCTTGGCTGCCGGTGAGGCCGCTCGCCTCAACCCCCGCCACCGCGCCGGCGAAGGCGAGGCTCATCAGGCCGTAGCTCACGTTGACCGCGAGTCCGCGGAAGCTGAGCACCGTTGCCCGCCGATCAGACCCGACGAGCTGGTTGAGATAATGACTCTGAAGAAAGACGACCATGCTGATGACCAGCGAGAGCAGCATCGCGAACACCGCACCCCACCACCGCACAAAACAGCCGGTGCCTACGAGGCCGATGAGTGTTAAGGCGATGAGCACGAGAAAATTCTTCCAGGCATCGGTCCGCATCGCCAGGCGGCGGATCGGCCCAGCGGCCAGCAGGCTCACGGCCGCCGATCCTGCGCCGACGAAGCCGAAGGCCGGTACGGGAATCTCGATCTGCCGATAGATTTCGCTGGAGACGACAAGCAACTGCCGGATTGGCTGATCGCACAACACGCCAGCCACGATCACAACGAGCACAAGCGGGTGGGAAATGATCCAGCGGCCGGTCGAGATCGTCTGCCGAAACGGCCCCAGCAGGCCGCACGCCGCGGCAGGGCCTTCCCGGGGTGGCTCTCGCATCGCGAGTGTCACGCCCACGGCTCCCAGAGCTGACCCGAGCGTCAGCCACACCGGCAGCCGAAACGTGTCGGCTGCCGTGAGGGTGGCTGGCAGGCCGAGCGCCGTCGCCACCGCATTGAGTGGCCGGGAATCATAGACCAGCCCTCCGGTCACCATCGCTGCAATCGTCACCACGGCTCCCACCTGCATGAGGCGTTCGAGCACCCGCGGCCACCGGGCGGCCTGCCCGGCGGCCTGGAGCGAGTCGTAGGCGAGCGCCTCGTCGGCACCCGAGGCGAGGGCTTCGGCGGCACCGCTCACAATCCGATTGAGCAGGAGCGCGGGAAAGACCCAGACCGACGGCACCGGCACCAGGCAGAGCAAGAGCATCTCAATCACCATCAGGCCGGCCGCCGCCACGAGCAGTCGTCGCCGGCCGACAAGATCGGCCAGCGCTCCCGAAGGCACCTCCAGCAGCACGATCGCCGCCGCCCAGGCGGCGTTGAGCAGTCCGAACTGCTCAAGTGTGATCCCGAAATCGAGAAACAGGATCATGAAGACGGGATAATAAAACCGCATGTTGAACAGGATTCGGAACGCCACGAAGAGCGGCACGTTGCGACGGGCCAGCGCGGCGGCCGACGGTGAAGCGGGCGGTTGATGCATCGATACACTCAAGAGCCTGCCAGGAAAGGCCGTTCTCGCGGCGGATGACGATTCCGATCCTGTCCATGGTTTCGTCGCCTCACACTACTCACGATAGTGACGCCGGCATTTTGTCCGCCACTGGCCGCATGGTAGTCAAGTCGTTCGGTTGGGCGGAGGGAATCGCCATCCTTAGCTTCGCATTCTATTTTTCGAGATCACCGAACGGCGGATGGGATGCCGGCATTGATACCACCGTGAAGCTCTGCACGTACGTAGTGCTCTGGAAGATCGTGCTTATCCCGGGGCGTACCCGCTACGGTACCGTGCGATCGATCGTCAGCCGGTCGCCGAGGCCGGCGGGATGCCGCCGAGCGGCTCGTGCTGGGCCACGTCGAGGAGGAACTCCGGGGCTATCTCGAGTGCGGCATCCTCTGGACGCCGCTGCCTCAGCCGACATGCTCGCCTGTCCTCGATCGGTTCGCCGATCTCGTGCCGCCGCTGCGGAAGCATCGGCATCGCTACCACGGCCGCGAGCGTCAGCCGCGCGAGTCAGGCGGGCTTGGCCTCGGTCGCGTAGACGCGGCAGTGCTCGAGATAGGCCTTCTCGTGGGTTGCGAGCAGATCGACCACGCTCGCCCAGAGCCAGGAAGGCGCTTCGAGCGTCTTGGAGTGGTGGGCGTCGAGCTCCTGCCGCCAGGCCAGCCGGGTCGGCTCGTCCATCTGGCGGGCGTGGGCCTTGCCCACGACGGTCGCTAGGGACCGAGCCAGCTTCATCGCCTCGTCGCAGGTGAGATCGGCCACGTCGAACTTCAAGTCCTGCGGCAGCAGCTCCCGGACGAACACCGGCCGGTCGAGCACCTTCGCCGCCAGCATCCGGTCGCCGAGCGCGGGGGAGAGGTGCCAGGCGCCCTGGACCACCCGCTCCGCGTGGTCGGCGGGCATCGCGACCTCTGTGCTGTGGGGGGCGAGCGCGGGCACGGCCTCCTTGATGTCGATCAGGCAGAGCTCCCCCTTCTTGCCGCCCACCGAGACGAGCACCGCAGACCGCAGCAATCCGAGCGAACTGCAGCCCTTCACCCAGTAGGCGGCATCGACCACTTCGATTGCCGCGTCGTCCTCGCGCGACTTGAGCGCCGTCACCAGCCGCCGGCCGGCATCCGTGGTGAACAGCGCCACCACCGCCTCCCGCTCCTCGTCCGACAGCGGCCAGAATGTCTTGCCCAGCGGGATAGCGGGGGTCGTGTCTTCGATTCGCTCTCGGGCCAGGTCCTTCCAGGTGCGCTTGTGTGCCGCCTTCATCGCCGCCTGGACAACCGCGGGCAGCTCATCGTCGGCATCCACAGCCGGGGTGAAGCTCTGCTCGTAGCCCTCGACGATCTGCTCCATCATCCGGGCCGTGGTCACGCCGGGCAGGTCGGAGCCGCGAGCGGCGCTGGCCATCGACAGGCCCAGGCGGATCAGGTCGTGGGCGGGGTTGCCGATCACGGTCTGGTCAAGGTCGCGGATCTGGATCGAGATGGTGCCCTTGGCGCTGGCGATCGGGCCGATATTGCCCGCGTGGCAGTCACCACAGATCCAGATCGGCGGCCCGGCCGGCACCGACTGCCCGAGGCTGCCATCCAGCCAGTCGTAGAAGTTTTTGGTGTTGCCGCGCACGTAGGCGTGGGCGGAACGGGCCATCTTGAGCTGCCGTCGCGCCTTGAGGAAGGCGGGCCGCTCGGCTGGGGCTGGCAGGGTGAGTTCCTTGGCGGCCATGGCATCGTGCCCGAAACGGGTGGCCACGGATCCCAGCCGTGTCCGAAGCCTGCTTCTTCATCCGGATGAGACCGCCCCGCAACCGGGCGGTCGCCCGGGGCCGAGCCGGAGGACTATCTCGCGATTTTCTCGACCGAAGCTAAGCTTAGTACATGGACACGATGCTTGAAATCGCCAAACGCGTGGATGACTTCATGATGGATCGGTCACCAGTCCACGACACGATGCGAAGGCTTGCCCAGACATTAGGATCCCTTGAAATTTCCTTCGCGATTGCCGGAGCGATGGCCGCGAATGCGCATGGCCACCGAAGAACGACATCCGACGTAGATGTCCTGATGCGACGAGAGGACCTTGTGCGGTTCAAGGACCGATGGATTGGTCACGGATGGCTGGATCTTTTCGAAGGATCAAAGGGTTTTCGAGACACGTTGAACGGAGTCAAGGTCGATGTGCTGATTGTGGGTGATTACCCAGGCGATGGCAGACCCAAGCCAGTGGCGTTTCCAGCCCCGGAATCAGTGCGGGAAGTTCATGACGAACGTGTGCCCTACGTCAATCTTGTGACCTTGCTTGAACTGAAGATTGCCAGTGGGATGACAGCTGCCCACCGACTTCAGGACCTGGCAGATGTAATCCAGTTGATCCGCGTAAACGCTCTTCCCCAGAAGTACTCAGAACAGCTCAATCCGTTCGTCCGCGCCAAGTTCGATGAACTCTGGCACGCCGCTCAAGTCACGGAAGACTACTGAACTGGTTAACCATCGCTCTCGCTGAACGGGGACAGTCCCCTCCGCGTCGCGTCACCGTTGTCGGCAGCCTGCTTGCCGCATCCGCCCCGATCCCCTAGCCTCTCGTGGAGGGACTGGCGGCCAGCGTTGCCGGCTCAAGTCGGAAGTCAAAGTCTGCCGATTTTGTAATCGAGTAGTGATGCGAATACCTTGGCGGGTCACCCGATCCCGGCAATGGTTGTGGGTAGGAGACACCGGGTCTGATGGTGCGACGCGACGGGTTACGGATTCTGATCGGCTGCATGTTCACGCTGGTGGGCCTTACCGCCCAGGCGATCGACTGGGCTGATCCGTCATTCGAAAATGCTTCGCTTTTTGACTTTGACCATGACGAGGTCTACAGCCCGCTGCAACTCGTAGGCTCTACGAAAAATCGGACCAAGCGGCCAGCGGGCAATGATCAAGGCCACGGACCAGGGCCGATCATTCCCGAGCCGATGGTCTTCGATCTCGTGCGGCCGCTCAACGCCCGTGCTGGGCAAATCGAGGCCAATGTGTTGGCTATTTTTCCACTGGCGAAGGGGCCGGGTGGCGTCGCCGGCTTGCCCGATCCCATCGGAACAGTCCCCCTGCCGGGCAAGAGCCAGGGCGTCGAGTGGGCGCCCGAGGTCGAGTGGTGCCCGCGGGACGGCGTTACCTGGGAGGTCGAGTTCCCCTTCATCGACGATCGCCTCGAGGCGGTAAAGGTGGCCCACCAGCGGATGCTGGGCACTGGGTTCGACGACCGATTTATCCACGGCTGGCAAGCGATCGGTCTTAACGACTTCGATAGCGGCACCACCACGCTGGCCATGCTCTGGGTGGCCGGCTGGCGGTTCGACAGAACCTGGAGCATGCTCTCGCTGGTCGGCGGCCGGCAGGAGATTGGACGGCCTGGCTTCCGGGCAACCGAGTATTTGCAAAACGTGAGCCTGTTTGCCAACCTGAGCGACGACCTGATCGTCGGCATCGAGACCAATTACCAGCAGGAAACGACCGGACCGGCCGCCTGCCTGCTGATGCCGCAGGTTCAACGGCAGCTGTCGGCATACTGGCAACTCCAGGGGGGCGTAGGCTATCGCTTTGCGACCGGTGGCAGCCTTCCAGAGGCGGCGATCCGCGTGATCTGGGCCAACTGATCCGCTTGCCCGACATCCCAGAGGCATCGGCCAGCAAGGTGGCCGGCGGTGGAGGAGATGCTAAGATTCGGGGTCCGGTTTTTCGTTTTGTAGCGACCCCAGGATCCACGATGAACCAGACAGCCACTTCTCGCGGCCGAAGGCCCGCGGCCCCTCAAGAAAACCCGTTTGCCCAGCTCTCAACGCCGGTCACGCCCACCCACACGCTCCTGCTCGACGCCGATCCGGCTGCCACCGATCCAGTGGCCGCCAAACGCGAGGCTCTCCGTCGCTACTTCCACCAGACATGCGAAGCCTATGACCGGCTGTTTGCGCTGATTCGCGATGACGCGGCCTACTACACCCGCCACGAGCCGCTCAGGCATCCCCTGATCTTCTACTTCGCCCATCCGGCGGTGTTCTACGTCAACAAGCTGACTGCCGGCCGCTTCATCCCGCAGCGGCTCGATGCGAAGATCGAGGCGATGATGGCGGTGGGCGTGGACGAGATGTCGTGGGACGACCTCAACACGGCCCACTACGACTGGCCCACCGTCCAGGAGATTCGCGACTACCGGCTGCGGGTGCGGGAACTGGTCGACGAGTTTGTTACGACGATGCCGCTGGAACTGCCCATCAGCTGGAACTCACCGGCCTGGGTGATCCTGATGGGGATCGAGCACGAGCGGATCCATCTCGAGACCTCGAGCGTGATCATGCGGATGATGCCGCTCGAGCACCTCCGGCGGGGGGACAGCCTCGCCGCCGACGAACGGGAGCTCTGGCAATCCTGCACCGAGCGAGGCACGCCATCGGTCAACGAGTGGCTTCCTGTCGCAGGCCGAGTGGTCCGGCTCGGCAAGCCGGCCCGCGACCGCACCTATGGCTGGGACAACGAGTACGGCAGCGACGAGGTGGTCCTGCCCCCGTTCCGGGCGGCCCGGCAGCTGGTTGCCAACGCCGAGTTCCTCCAGTTCGTAGCAGCGGGCGGCTACCGTGACGAGACGCTCTGGACAGAGGAGGGCCGCGGCTGGCTCCACTACACAAAGGCCCGCCACCCCCGGTTCTGGGTCGAGCGTGGCGGGGAATATGTCCAGCGAAACCTGCTCGAGGAGATTCCGCTGCCGCTCGACTGGCCGGTCGAGGTCAACTGCCTCGAGGCACAGGCCTACTGCACGTGGCTTGCCCGGGAGACCGGCGAGAACGTGCTGCTGCCGACCGAGGCCCACTGGCACGCGATCCACGCCGACGCGGTGGCGGCGACTGCCGGCCGGCTCAACTTTGAGCAGGCTACCTGGGAGCGGGCGCCGGGCAACATCAACCTTGAGTACTTCGCCTCCTCCTGCCCCGTGACACGGTTTCCGCAGGGGGAGTTCTATGACGTTGTTGGAAACGTCTGGCAGTGGACGCGGACGCCGATCATGCCCCTGCCGGGCTTCGAGGTGCATCCGCTCTATGACGACTTCTCAGTGCCCACGTTCGACGGCCGGCATAACCTGATGATGGGAGGCTCGTGGATCGCGACCGGCAACGAGACGCTCGCTGCCGCCCGCTACGCGTTTCGCCGCCACTTCTACCAGCACGCCGGCTTCCGCACGATCCTCGAGGAGCCCGGCAACGAGGCAGCCACTGCCGGCTCGCAGCTCTACGAAACCGACAGCCTCGTCACGCAGTATCTCGAGTTTCACTACGGCGAACCGCTTCTGGGAGTGCCTAACTTCCCGAGGGCCTGCGTCGAGGCCACGATGCCGCTTGTGCCGGCCGACCGGCGGGGCCGCTGCCTCGATATTGGCTGTTCGGTGGGTCGCTCAGCCCTCGAGTTTGCCCGTCACTTCCGCCACGTCGACGCCATCGACTTCTCGGCTCGATTCATCCAGTCCGGCGTGCGGCTGCAGGAGGGGAGCGAGGTGCTCTACGAGATCCCGACCGAGGGGGAACTCACTGCCAACCGCGGGATCTCGCTCGAGCAGCTCGGGCTGTGCGAGGCAGCGTCCCGCGTTCTCTTCATGCAGGGAGACGCCTGTAATCTGAAGCCGATCTACACCGGCTATGATGTCGTCTTCGCGGGGAATCTGATCGACCGGCTCTACGACCCGGCCCTGTTCCTCGCCGGGGTCGGTGGCCGCGTGCTCCCGGGGGGACTGCTCGTGATCACATCGCCCTATACATGGCTGGCAGACTACACGCCCAAGGAAAAGTGGCTCGGAGGCCGGCGGGAACACGGGGAGCCGTTGACGACGTTCGCCGGCCTCGAGCAGCACCTCACCCCGGGTTTTGAGTTCGTCTACCGGCAGGACGTTCCGTTCGTGATTCGGGAAACGGCCCGCAAACACCAGTACACGGTCGCCGAATTGACCGTCTGGCGGCGGACGACCTCGGGTCTTTCTCCGTGACTCGCACGTCGCGTACGCGGATCACGTCCGGGTGATTGTGCGGGTTTCCGGCGAACGATTCGTAGAGGGGTGGCCGTGCTCTATTCGGCTCGGCGGGTGCGGCATACAAGCCCCCAGCGCGAGCTGGGGGACTGTGACGTGACGCTCGCGATCCTATTCGGCTCGGCGGGTGCGGCATACAAGCCCCCAGCGCGAGCTGGGGGACTGTGACGTGACGCACCAATTGGAGAGCGCCAGGCTCGAGCGGTGCTGTTTATCTGAGGTGGCATGGCAGGCGGGGCGGCCTTTGTTCCGGCAGCCCTCGGCCTGCGGCCGGGGCCCTGTTTGGTTGCGGTCCACTAGCGAGCGTGGGTTTTGGTAGGTTTTTAGAGTCGGTTGCCGCGTGGCAGCCGCTCCACACCTTGATCCTGCCCTGCCATGCCTTTCGACCCGTGTCGGGAATGGCTCGGGATCGATGCGGTCGACCTCGGCGATCCGCATCGCGTCCTGGGCATTCCCCCCTCCCATACAAACGCCGACGCGATTATCCACGCTGCTGAGGCCCGCCTCGCC
>Ga0209498_1001551_pt1 | contig 14042 bp, 12 predicted proteins | sample WalLakDeSediment_FD_184131 | JGI IMG/M metagenome (GOLD analysis project Ga0209498, IMG submission 184131) | Lake sediment microbial communities from Walker lake, Nevada to study Microbial Dark Matter (Phase II) - Walker Lake 11/02/13 Deep... | ecosystem: Environmental > Aquatic > Freshwater >...
TCGGCCCGCACGCCGTGAACCAGGCGGTCAAGTCGTTGGCGATCGCCCGCTCCTACCTCGTGCAGGACGCCCTCGACCTCGTGGTGTCGCCAGGCTTCGTCAAGCTCGAGCTGCACGAGGAGGAGCGGACGGCGATGCACTTCGCTGTGCGGGCCGTTCCCTTGGGCGAGGCGGCGCACGCCGTCACGGCTGCCGACGCCGACCCCGAGCCCGAGATCGACGTCGAGGTCGAGGGCGCCCTCGACGAGGCGTGAGCCAGGCGGACGCTGCTTCCGGCCGCGCCCGAGTCCTGCTGGTGCTCGATGCGGTCTTGCGCCACGACGTGCCGGCCAATGCCGCCCTGGCGCAGGCGCTGCGCCACGCCCCTGCGGGCCCCGAGCGCGCCATGGTCACCGACGTCGCCTACGGCACACTCCGCTGGTTACCCACGCTCGATGCCGTCCTCGCCGCGCGCCTGCGCGACCCGTCGGCGCTGCCCGCCGGCGTGATCGACGCCCTTCGCGCGGGGGCGTTCGAACGCCTGGTCCGCGGCACGCCAGCGCACGCCGCGGTGCACGCCTGGGTCGAAGAGGTCAAGCGATTCCCTGGCGCGGCCGCGGGGCTCGCCGGGTTGGTCAACGCGGTGCTCCGGCGGGTCGACTTGGACGACGCCCGCGGTCCCGCCGCCCGAGCCGGCCTCCCGCAGGCGCTGTGGGAGCACCTCAGCGCCAGCCTGGGCGCCCGGGCCGCCGGCGCCGCCCGGGCCATGCTGCAACCTGAGCCCCTGTGGGTCACGGTGTACGGCGAAGACGCGCTCGAACTCCTGCGTGCCGACGGCGCCGAGGTGCGCGCGGGTCCGCTGGAGCGGTCCTATGCGCTTCGCCCTGGTAGGCCCGTCGGCGAGCTGGCGGCGTTTCGGCGCGGCGCCATCCAGCCGCAGAACCCGAGCTCGGCGGCGGTCGTCCACGCGCTCGGGGACCTTACCGGCAAGCGCGTGCTCGACGTCGGCTCCGGCCATGGCGTCAAGGCGGCGCAGCTCGCGGCCGGCGGCGCGATCGTCGAGGCCGTCGAGGTCGACGCCCGCCGCAGCGAGGTGGGCCGCCGGAACCTGGCGCGCCTCGGCTTCGAGGTGCGCCATCACGTTGCCGACGCCACGAAGTCGCTCGCCGGCCTCCCCGAGGTCGACGCCGCGCTGCTCGACGCACCCTGTACGGGCACCGGGACGCTGCGCGGCCACCCGGAGATCAAGCTGCGCTGGACGCCCGCGGACGTGCAGCGCGCGGCGGAGCGGCAGCGCGCCATGCTCGACGCGGTCGCCGAGCGCGTCCGGAGCGGCGGCACCCTGGTGTACGCCGTGTGCGCGCTCGGCCTCGAGGAGGGCCCGGACATCGTCGCGGCGTTCCTGGCCGACCACCCCGAATGGCGCGCGGAGCCGCCGACGGTCCCGTTGGCCACCGCCCCCGCGCCGGTGGGCGCATGGCTGCTGCCGGACGACGTCGGTCTCGACGGCTTCTACGTGGCCTGCCTGCGGCGCGCTGGATGAGCGACGTGGAGCCGGCCGCAGGCATCAGCGGCTGGACGCTCTGCAGCGGGGGCGGCTGCGAGGGGGTCACGGGCAGCGCCCACCTCCTGACGACCGGTGACCGCAGCGTCCTGGTCGACGCGGGTCTCTTCCAGGGCACCGGCGAGGACGCCGCCAACGCTGAGCCGTGGCCCTTCGACCCGCGCGCGATCGACGCGGTCGTACTCACCCACGCGCACTTGGACCACGTGGGCCGTCTCCCCCGCCTGTGGGCCGACGGCTATCGCGGCCACGTGTTCGCTACGGCGGCGACGATCGCCGTCGCGGGCGTCGTCCTGCGCGATGCGGCGCGCATCCAGGCCGAGGACCTCGCGCGGGCCCGCCGTCGGGCGCGGCGTGCAGGAGGCAAGGCGCCACCGGCTCGGCCGCCGTATCGCGATGCCGACGTCGACGCCGTGCTGGCGCAAGCGCGTCCGGTGGCCTTCCATCGGCGCTTCACCGTGTGCCGCGGCGTCCAGGGGACGCTAGGACGCGCGGGGCACGTGCTGGGCGCCGCGTGGCTCGCCCTCGACGGCGCCGGTGGCCGGGTGCTGGTGTCCGGCGACCTCGGGGATGCAGACGGACCGCTCCATCCCCCGCCCGAGCCCCCGCCGACCACCGACGCGCTGCTGCTCGAGTCGACCTACGCCGACGCCCACCACCGCGACTGGGCCGCCACCCTGCGCGAGTTCGGCGAGGTGGTGCGGCACACCCTCGAGCGCGGCGGCAACGTGCTCATCCCCACCTTCGCACTCGAGCGCACGCAGGCGGTCCTGAACGCCCTGCAGACCCTGGAGGCGACGGGGGTCATCGCGCGATGCAGGGTGGTGCTCGACGCCCCGATGGGCGAGCGCATGACCGAGCTGTACCGCCGCTTCCCACAGACGCTGCGGGCGTCCGTCGCAGAGCGGCTCGCGCGCGGCGAGGATCCGTTCCGACCGGAGCATCTGGAGATCGCCCGCGGCGGCGGCATGGCGCGCGCATTGCACGCGGCGCGAGGCGTCGTGATCATCGCGGGCGCCGGCATGTTGACCGGCGGCCGCATCCTCCAGCACCTGCGCGTGCACCTCCCCCACCCGCGCAACACCCTCGTGTTCGTCGGCTACCAGGCGGAGGGCACGCTCGGCCGCGAGATCGCCGACGGCGCGCGGCGGGTGCGCCTCTCCGGCCAGACGGTTCCCGTCGCCGCCGAGGTCCTGGCGGTGCCCGGCTTCTCGGCCCACGCCGACGCTCCGGCGCTTGACGCCTGGTGGCAGGCGAGCGGCGCTCGCGTCGTGGTGCCCGTTCACGGCGAGGCGCATGCCCGCCACGTGCTGGCCGCCCGCGTGGCCGCGGCAGGTCGCCGCGCCTTGCAGGCGCGCCGTGGTGAGCCGCTGGCGCTCTGACGGCCTGGCGTCGCCGCGATCGCGGCGACGCACGGCGGCCGGCCACGACCAGAACATGTAACCCGGCTTACCATATCCGTCCTGGACGCACCTGCCGAGGTCAGCCGGGTTACCGACGTTGCGCGCCTGCCGGTGTTGGATAGGGCATGGATCGCGAACTGCCCGTCATCGCGCTGCGCACCCAAGTGGTGCTACCGCGCACGCTGGAGAACGTCGACGTCGGTCGGCCCAAGTCGAAGCGCGCCCTCGAGGAGGCGCAGGCCGCCGACAACCGCGTGCTGCTGGTCGTTCAGCGCGAGCCGCGGGTCGACGACCCGGCCGGCGAGGATCTCTACGATGTCGGCACCCTGTGCGTGGTCAAGCAGGTGATCCGCCTGCCGGACGACACGCTGCAGGTCCTGGTCGAGGGCCGCGAGCGCGCCCACATCGATGCCTACCTCCCCGGGCCGTCCCTGCGGGCCCAGGTCACGACGATCGCGGAGGTGGCCGCCGACAAGGGCGATCCCCGCGTCACGGCCCTCGGTGACCAGGTGAAGAGCGCGTTCAGCGACTACGCGCAGCAGAACAAGCACCTCCGACTCGACTCCTTCCACCTGGAGAACCTCAAGGGCCTCAAGGAGGCAGGGCCGCTGGCCGACGTCGTCGCCAAGTATGCAACCTGGGACGTCACCGACAAGCAGGCCATCCTCGAGGAGCGGGACGCGCTGACGCGGCTGGAGAAGGTGCTGGCGCTGCTGGGCCGCGACCTCGAGCGCTTCGACACCGAGAAGCAGATCAGCGCCCGCGTCAAGCAGCAGATGGACGCCAACCAGCGCGAGTACTACCTCCGCGAGCAGATGAAGGCGATCCAGAAGGAGCTCGGCGGCGACGAGGCTTCGGAGGCCGCCGAGCTGCGCGAGCGGCTCGAGGCGAAGGGGCTGCCCGACTACGCCAAGGAGCGCGTCCTCAAGGAGATCGACCGCCTCGAGAAGATGGCAGCGGGCTCGCCCGAGGCGACCGTGGTGCGCACGTACCTCGACGTCCTGCTCGAGCTGCCTTGGTCGGAGGCCGACGACGAGGTCCTCGACATCGCCCACACCTCGGAAATCCTCGAGGCCGATCACCACGCGCTCGAAGAGCCGAAGGCGCGCATCCTCGAGTTCCTCGCGGTGCGGCAGCTGACCAAGCAGCGCGACGTCAAGGGCACCAAGGCACCGATCCTGTGCCTCGTGGGGCCGCCCGGCGTCGGCAAGACCTCGCTCGGCAAGTCGATCGCACGCAGCATGAACCGCTCGTTCGTGCGCATGAGCTTGGGGGGCGTCCGCGACGAGGCCGAGATCCGCGGGCACCGCCGAACGTACATCGGCTCGCTGCCGGGCCGCATCCTGCAGGGGATGAAGACCGCGGGCAAGGTCAACCCCGTGTTCCTGCTCGACGAGGTCGACAAGATGACCTCGGACTTCCGTGGCGACCCCTCCTCTGCGCTGCTCGAGGTGCTCGACCCGGAGCAGAACGACACCTTCACCGACCACTACCTCGAGATCCCCTACGACCTGTCCAAGGTGATGTTCGTGACCACGGCGAACAGCTTGTCCAACATCCCGCGGGCGCTGCTCGACCGCATGGAGGTCATCCAGATCGCGGGCTACACGCTCGACGAGAAGTTGGCGATCGCGCGCCGCTACCGGATCCCGCGGCAGGTCGAGGAGCATGGGCTCGAGGGCTCGCTGGCGATCGGCGACGATGCCGTCCGCCTGATCGTGACGGACTACACCCGCGAGGCCGGAGTGCGACAACTCGATCGGCTGCTCGCCAAGATCGCGCGCAAGGAGGCCAAGGCGTTCATCGAGGCGCCCTGGCAGGGTGAGAAGCTCGTCGACGCCGAGGTGGCGCGGGCGCTGCTCGGCGTGCCTCCCTTCCACGAGGAACGCACGGAGAAGCAGGCGCAAGTCGGCCTGGCGCACGGTCTCGCGTGGACCTCGGTCGGTGGCGTCACCCTCGACATCGAGGCCGTGGCCCTACCCGGCAAGGGGAAGGTGGCGCTCACGGGCCAGCTGGGTGATGTGATGAAGGAGAGCGCCCAGGCGGCCATCGCCTACCTGCGGCATCACGCCGCCGAGTTCGGGCTGCCCGCCGACTTCCACGAGACCCGCGACCTGCACGTCCACGTGCTCGAGGGGGGAACCCCGAAGGACGGTCCGTCCGCCGGCATCGCGATGGCGACGGCGGTCGTCTCCGCCCTCACCGGGCGCCCGGTCCGCGGCGATGTCGCGATGACGGGCGAGATCACCCTGCGTGGCCGCGTGCTGGCGATCGGCGGGGTCAAGGAGAAGCTGCTCGCGGCGCACCAGGCGGGCATCAACCGGGTGATCCTGCCGCACGCCAACGAGGCCAACCTCGAGGACGTCCCCGACGCGATCCTTGCCGACCTGACGATCCACACCGTCCGCGACTTCGACGAGGTCGTGCGCCACATGCTGGAGGTCGAGACGCTCGAGGACCTGCCGCCGCCTCCGGCGTCCAAGGGTGACGGGGCCACGGCGCCGGCACCGGCCTGAACCTGGACGGCTGGCGCTGCGCCTGCGGGCTCGGGATGCGCTCGTTACGGCAGCCCGTCCGCGTCCGGGACCCAGCAGCGCGCGCACCCGGCGGTGCCCGTGAGCCGAACCGGTCCGAGGCCAGCGGGCAGCAGCCAGGTTGCGCCGGGCGCCAGCGCCGCCGCACCATCGCGCCAGTGCAGCGTGGTCGCACCTGCCACCCGCGGCGCGGCCAGGTTCGTCAGCAACTCGAAGGATCCCGGCCCCACGTCCCAGCCCACACCCTCGCTGCCGATGCCGGGTGCGCGAGGGTCGATGGCCTCGAGGACGAACGCGTGCGTCTTGGCGAGCTCCGTCCGCCCCGCGGCGCGGGCCACGGGCGCAGGTGCGGGGGCTGACCCCGGCGCGAGGCGTGCCACCGCCAGGGCCTGGTCCAGGTGCAGGCGCCGCGGGCGGCCGTCGGCGCCGACGCGGCCGTGGTCGTGCAGGCGGTAGGTCAGGTCCGACGCCTGCTGCACCTCGTAGACCGTGAGCTCCGCGCCCAGGGCGTGCACCGTGCCGGCCGGGTTGACCACGACGTCGCCACCCGCGACCGGCAACTCGCGCAGCAGGCCCGCCCAGTCGCCGCTCTCGCCGGCCCGCTGCACCTCGGCCCGCGCGACGGGCCGCGAGAACCCCCACCAGACCGTCGCCCCCGGCCGCGCCTCCAGGACCCACCACGCCTCCGTCTTGCCGAGGTGGCCGCTGGCGCTCTCGTGGCGCAGCGCGTAGGCGTCGTCCGGATGGACCTGCAGGGAAAGCGGCTGGGCAGCGTCCAACAGCTTGACGAGCAGCGGAAACCGATCGCCGTAGCGCGCCCAGGGCGCCGTCCCGAGCAACGCCACGCCGTACTCCCGCGCGAGCGACGCGAGTTCGCGCCCGACGATGGCGGCGTCGGCGAAGGAGGCATCGGCGGAGACCCGCGTCGAAGGTCCCGCCAGCCACGCCTCGCCGAAGGGCTCGTCGCCGGGCTCGGCATCGACCTGGTCGGGCGACCAGCGGCTCGCCAGGCGCTCGCCCCCCCAGGGTCGGCGCCGGAGTTCGGCGCGGAGGGGCCACGGCGTCAGCACGGCGTAGCCCAAACGCAGCCGCGTGAACGGTGGGTGACGGCTGGATGGCAAGCGTCCCACGAGAAGGTCATGGGTGAAGCGTAGTATGCCAGCGGACCGATGACGGAAGCGATGACCCACTTCATCAACGACGCGGGCTGGTACGCACCGCTGTACTACGTGCTGTCCTTCGTCATCACGGCCCTGGTGCCCGTCATCCCCACGCCCCTCGTCGGGGCGCTCGGGGGCGCGGCCTTCGGCACCTTGCCCGCGGTGATGTACGGCATCGTCGGGCTGGCGCTCGGCGCCTTCGTGGCGCTCAACCTCTCTCGCCGCATCGGCCGACCGCTCCTCCTGCGCATCTTCAGCCCCAAGGCCTGGGCCGAGTGGGAAGCGCTGGTCGGCATCCGGAGCTACGTGCTGTGGGGCGTGATCTTCTTCGTCCTGAACGTCGACGTCGCCGTGATCGCGGCCGGCCTGTCGCCGCTGCGGCTGCGCAACCTGTGGCTGACGGCCATGATCGCCCGCTTCCCATGGCTCGTTGCGAGCGCCTGGTTCGGCGACCTGGTGTTCGTCTCCGACACGGTGATGTACCTGGCGCTGATCGGACTCATCGGCGGGGTGGTGGTGTTCCAGAAACTGCGGCCGAGGTTCCAGCATTGGCTCGTGGAGTGGGTGGCGAAAGACCCTTCGGCGTCCGGACCGGTTGCCTCCCCCACGAGCGCAGCGGAGGCGCCGGTCGTCAAGCGGCCGGCGTGGTGGCGTCGCTGGCTGGGCCCTCGTCCATGAGGCGGCCGTCCTCCAGCCGGACGCGTCGCAGAGCGCGCGCCGCCACCCGCTCGTCGTGGGTGACCAGCACCACCGCGGCGCCGTCCGCGGCGGCCGCACCGAGCAACGCCTCGATCACCGTGTCTGCGCTGGCGCGGTCCAGACTGCCGGTCGGCTCGTCGGCCAGCACCACCCTCGGTGAACCGTAGAGCGCCCGCGCGACGGCTACCCGCAATCGCTCGCCGCCCGACAGCGTTCGCGGCAGGGCCGAGAGGCGGTCGCCGAGGCCCACGCTCTCGAGCAGCGCCACGCCCCGCGCGGCATCCGGCTGGCCGCGCACGCGACCCGGCAGCGTCACGTTCTCGAGCGCGTCGAGGTCCGCGAGCAGATGGTGCTGCTGGAACACGAGGCCGACCCGCCCAGCGCGGGCCCGAGCCGCCGCCTCGGCCCCCAGCTCGTGGACGGGCGTGCTCCCCCACCAGACGCTGCCGGCCGTCGGCCGGTCCAGCCCCGCGAGCAGGTGCAGCAGGGTGCTCTTCCCCGAACCCGAGGGTCCCCGGATCGCCCAGCTCTCACCGGCAGCAACTTCCAGGTCGACGCCATCCAGGACCGTCAACGGTCCGGCCGGCGTCGTGTAGCGACGAACGAGCCCCCTGGCGGCGAGCACGACCTCCATCCGGTTAGTATAGGGCGGCCCTACGGGGTCGGCCGCGATGGCCCTCAACCCGTGGTCGCGGGAGGCTTGATGAGCGATCCGGTGCCGTCCAGCGAGGTTCGTGCGTTCCTCGAGCGTGTTCCGCTGTTTCGCGGGGCGCCGGCTCGGGCGCTCGACGTCGTGGCCAGCGTCGTCCGCCGTCGGCGATTCGATGCCGACACGCTGCTCTTCCAGGAGGGCGAGGTGGGCGATGCCGTCTACCTGCTGGCCGATGGGCTGGTGAAGCTCTCGAAGGTGGACCTCGGTGGCCACGAGAAGACGTTGGCGCTCCTGCGCCCACCGGAGTTCTTCGGCGAGATGGCACTCCTCGGCCACTCGAACCGCAGCGCGGCGGCGAGCACCTTGGGCCCGACGACCTGCTACCTGCTCTTCCGCGACGACTTCCAGCGCCTGCTCTCGGCCTACCCCATGGTGAGCCTCAACCTGACGAGCACATTGGCGGAGCGCCTGCGCGGGATGGACGACGAGGCCCAGGTGCTCTCGTACCAAGACGCCCAGGGTCGGGTCGCCTACGTGCTGCTCCGCCTGTACCGCGACGGCGTCGTCGACCTGCTCGACGGCCGTGCGCGGGCACGTCTCACGCATCAGGACCTCGCCAACCTCGCCGGCACCTCGCGCGAGACGGTGACGCGCGCCCTCAAGGCCCTCGAGACCGAAGGCCTGATCGAAACCCGGCCCAGGGAGGTCGACCTGATCGACATCCAGGGGCTCGAGGAGGTCCTCCACGGCGTCCGCTGACAGGCGGACGCCCGCGTCCGCTGACCGGCGGACGCCCGCGGAGGCCACACCCGGGTCGCGCTTCCCCGGCCCACGCGGGCTGGAGCACGCCCGCGTGATGAACCTCGCGGGCGGCGACGTTCGCGCCGCGCTCGACGCATGCAGGTCGCGCCACGGCGACGCCTTCGTCTTCGGGTTCGGACCCATCCGCTACCACTGGTTCCTCGGGCTCGACGGCGTCCGCTTCGTGCTCCACGACCACGCGGACGCGTTCGGGAACGCGGGCGCCTACGGCTTCCTGGAGCCCATCGGCGGACGCACTGCGCTGATCGCGACCGACGACCCCGAACACCTGCGGCGGCGACGCGCCGTGCAACCCGCCTTCCACCTGCGGCAGGTGGACGACTGGGCACTGGCGGCGGCGGGGCGTTTCGAGGCCTTCGTCGCCGACCGCATCTCCGACGGCGCCGGCCGGCTCCTGCCCGCCCTGCGGCCGGTCGTGCTGGAGATCGTCCTCGACGTTCTCCTCGGGCCGTCGGCCCGGGCGCGTCACCCCCGCCTCGCAGCCGACGTCGCGACGATGATGGCGTTCGCGAACCAGCCGCTCCTCGCCCAACTGATCAAGGTGCCGGTACCACCGGCGCCCTGGGCGACCTTCGTCGCGGCGCGCCGGCGGGTCGACGCCGCGCTGCGGAGCGACATCCGGGCACGCCGCGCCGGCACCGACCTCGGTCCGGGCGGCGTGCTGGAGGTCCTGATCGCACTCGACGACGATCCCCACGCGCACCTGAGCGAGGACGAACTCCGCGATCAGGCCCTCAGTCTGGTTGCCGCAGGGTTCGACACGACCACCGCGGCGATCGCCTGGACGAGCCTCCTGCTGGCCCGGTCGGAACTCGGAGAGCCGGTCGCACAGGAGCTGGCGGGCCTGGCCCCCGGCGAGGCCGTCCGCGCGCCGCTCGCCGGCGCACTCCTGCAAGAGGCGCTGCGGTTGTACCCGCCGGCCCCAGCCGTCCTGCGCCGTGCGCGGCGTGCGGTCGACTGGCGCGGGCACGAGCTGCCCGTCGGCGCCGGCATCGGCCTCTCGCTGTGGCACCTGCACCGCGACCCTGCGATCTGGCGCGAGGCCGACCGTGCGGTGCCGGAGCGCTGGCTCGATCGTAACGGGCCCTGGGCCGCGCCGCGCGACCCGCTCGCCTTCATCCCGTTCGGCCATGGTGGGCGCTACTGCATCGGTGCGGGCCTGGCGCGCACGCTCACCCTCGCCTACGCCTGGGCAGCGCTGCGCGCCGCTCGCTGGACACCCGAGAAGCTCGACGCCAGGCCGGAGGGCATGACGCTGGTCCCGGCCGGCGGCCTGCCGCTATCCTGGCGCGCGCTCTGAACCGCTGCTCAGTGGTCGACCGTCACGCCGACGCGACGCGGGTCAGCGGCTTCCCGCTCGCCGGACCCCGCCCAGGAGAACTCGACGATCTCCGCATGCTCGATCGGTCGTCGGGTCCCGACCACCGACTGGATCACCACCGCATGTGTGACCACGACCAGGCGCTGCCGGTCGCGGTAACGCTCGAGGACACCCAGCACCCGTTCGCGGACCTCTTCGAGCCGCTCCCACGGCGCGTCGTCGGCCCTTTGGTCGAGGCCGTTGCGGGCGCGTTGGATGAGCTCGGCATCGATCTCACCGAGCGAGTCCTTCTGCGGTAGCCACTCGTGCAGGTCGTACTCGACGAACAGCGGCTTGTTGAGCGCGCGTGACAGCAACGCACCCGATTCGAGGGCGCGCGCGTACGAGGAGCACAGGATGGCGTCCGCCTCCTGCAGGCGGTAGTCGCGGGCGATGACGTCGATCTGCAACCGCCCCAGGTTCGACAACGGGGCGAACGAAGTCGCCCAGCCACGCACCCCTCGCGAGGCCACCACGTCGTAGTCCGTCTCCCCGTGCCGCACGAAGTAGACCAGCAAGCGCCCAACCTCCGCTCCGATGGGTGTTCACCCGAGTGCACCACCGGCGTGAGGCACGCTACCAACGCAACGGAAGCGGGGCGGTGCAAAGTCTTACTCAGGCTCCCCGAGCCGGTACACTGAGGCGTGCACCCCCTCGTCGTCCACGTCCGCCACGTCAACGCGCGCCGCGGCGCAGCGACATGCTGAGCCTCTACCGCCGTACCGTTCTCGGGGTGGCCGGCATCGATCGGGTCGAGCGCTGGGCGCGGCGTCACGGGTGGCGGCTCGGCGCCCGCCGCTTCGTCGCCGGTGAGAGCGCCGAGGCGGCGCTGCCGGCCCTCCAGGAGCTCACGCGCCAGGGACGGAAGCTGATCGTCGACGTCCTGGGCGAATACGTCACCGACCGAGGGTCTGCCGAGGCGATGGCTGCCGGCGTTCGGACGACGATCGAGACGCTTGCGAACGCCGGCCTGCCACCGGTCCTCAGCATCAAGCCGACGCAGCTCGGCCTGGCGTTCGACGCGGAGCTGGCCACCGACCTCGCGATCGAGCTGGCGCGCCTGGCCGAGGCCGCCGACGGTCGGGTGTGCCTCGACATGGAGGACCACCGGTTCGTCGACCGGACGCTGGCGCTGGTCGATCAGTTGTGGCGCGCCGGTGCGCACCGCAGTTCCACGGTGCTGCAGGCCTACCTGCACCGCACGCCCGCCGATCTCGAGTCGCTGCTGCGCGATGCCCCCGCGGGCTGCGAGCTGCGCGTCGTCAAGGGCGCATACCACGAGAGCCCTGAGGTGGCGCTGCACGACCTCGCCGTCATCCGGCGAACGTACCTGGCGCTGTGCGAGCGGGCGTGGCAGCTTGGTGCCAAGGTCAACGTCGCCACCCACGACGACGGGCTCATCCGCGAGGCCACGGCCTTCGTGCGCGGTGCCAGGCTCGACGCCGATCGTTACGAGCTGCAGCTGCTCTACGGCGTGCGGCCGAAGCTTCAGCAGCGCCTGGTGGACGACGGCCACCCGGTACGGCTGTACGTCCCCGTCGGCGCCGACTGGTACGGGTACTTCAGCCGCCGGCTGGCCGAGCGCCCCGCCAATGCGGCCGTCGTGCTGCGTGGCATCTTCGGCTGAGTTCGACCTAGGAGGCTTCATGTCCACCGTCGTGCCATTCGCCCCCGAACCGTTCACCGACTTCCGCGACCCCCACGCGCGCGATGCGTACCGCATCGCCCTCGACGAGGTGGCCGAGCGGCTGGGCAGGACCTGGCCCCTGATCATCGGCGGCGAGCGCGTCGAGACCGGCAAGACCTTCGACTCCGTCGACCCGTGCGCCCCGTCCCGCGTCGTGGGGAAGGTCTCGATGGCGGGGCTGGCGGAGGTCGACCGCGCGTTCGCGGCCGCCGAGGCCGGCTTCGCGGTGTGGTCGAGTTGGTCGGCCGCAGCCCGCGCGCGTGCGATGTGGCGCCTTGCCGCCATCATGCGCCGGCGGCGCCTGGAGTTCTGCGCCTGGGAGACCTACGAGGCCGGGAAGAACTACCGCGAGGCCGACGCGGACGTCGCCGAGGCCATCGACTTCGTCGACTACTACGCGAGAGAGGCGCTCGAGCTCGAACAGCCACGCGTCACCACCAGTGTCGCCGGCGAGGAGAACGTCACGACGCTCGAACCGATGGGCGTCGGCCTGGTCATCCCGCCGTGGAACTTCCCGCTGGCGATCATGGTCGGCACGGCGATGGGGCCCGTTGCCGCCGGCAACACCGTCGTGCTCAAGCCGTCGCGCGTCACCCCCGTCATCGCCGGCGTGTTCCTCGAGTGCATCGAGGAGGCGGGTTGGCCGGGTGGCGTCGTGAACCTCCTGACCGGCACCGAGGAGGGCATGGGCGACGCGCTCGTCGACGACGTGCGCACGCGCTTCGTCAACTTCACGGGCTCCGTCGGGGTGGGCCTGCACATTCTCGAACGCGCCGCCAAGGTGCATCCCGGGCAACGCCACCTCAAGAAGGCGTTCATGGAACTCGGCGGCAAGGATGCGTTGATCGTCGACGAGACCGCGGACCTCGAGGCCGCGGTGGCGGCGGCCGTGCAGAGCGGTTTTGGCTACAACGGCCAGAAGTGCTCCGCGATGTCGCGCCTCATCCTGGTCGACGAGATCCACGACGCCTTCCTCGACGCCTTCGTCGCGGCCACCGCGCGCCTCGGCGTCGGACCGGCCGTCGACGACTTCGACGTCACCGCGCTGTCGAGTGAGAAGCAGTATCGCAGCGTCCTCGGGTACTGCGCGCTGGCCCACGAGGAGGGCCGCGTCGTGCTCGGCGGCGGCAAGGCGGAGGGGTTTGCCGAGGGCTACTACGTGGCGCCGACGATCGTCGCCGACGTCGACCCCAAAGCACGGCTTGCCCAAGAGGAGGTCTTCGGTCCCGTCGTGGCGGTCCTGCGCGCGCGCGACTTCGATCACGCGCTCGAGATCGCCAACGACACCGACTTCGGGCTGACCGGCGGACTGATCAGCCGCTCGCGCGAACGGCTGGAGCGGGCCAGGCGCGAGTTCAAGGTCGGCAACCTCTACCTCAACCGCAAGATCACCGGCGCCCTCGTGGGCGTCCAGCCGTTCGGCGGCTTCAAGCTCTCGGGCTCCAACAGCAAGGCCGGTGGGCCTGACTACCTGCGCCTGTTCGTCGAGGCACGCACCGTCACCGAGCGGTTCTGACACCGAGCGGTCGCGCTCCTGGGAGGTCGCCATGCGCAAGCGGAAGATCCTGCTCCCCCTCGACGGTTCCGACTTCGGTCGCATGGCGTTCAGAACCGTCGGCCGGCTCTTCGACCCGGAGACCACCCACGTGACGGTCGCTCACGTCGCCCCGGTCCCCGAGGGAGTCGCCGGTCCCCTCCCCCCGCCCTCGCTCATCGCCGGCTGGAGCGACTCGGTGGCGATGCCATGGCGCGAGCGCGGCGACTTCCAGCACCCCGTCTACCAGAGCCAGGCTTGGGTCTCGACCCGCGAGGAGGTCATCGATGCGATGGACGACGACGTGCGGCGCCTGGCCGAGGCCGGCTACCAGGTGTCGCTCGCGGTCCGCTTCGGCGACGCGGCGCAAGAGCTCGCCGACCTCGTCGAGGAGGAGGACGTCGACGCCGTGGTGATCGCCACCCACGGCCGTAGTGGCCTGTCGCGCGCCCTGCTTGGCAGCGTGGCCGAGCGTCTGCTGCGGATGGTGGTGGTGCCGGTGATCATGGTTCGCCCCCACGACATGGGTACCGACCCGTCGCCGTTGGCGCCGTTCGGCTGACCCCCGGGCCAACCCTCCCAACGCGCGCGCCCGCCCCGATGGTCCGGGGCGGGCGCCTTCGTTGGAGCCAATGGTCAGATTCGAAC
>Ga0209498_1001553_pt1 | contig 14038 bp, 10 predicted proteins | sample WalLakDeSediment_FD_184131 | JGI IMG/M metagenome (GOLD analysis project Ga0209498, IMG submission 184131) | Lake sediment microbial communities from Walker lake, Nevada to study Microbial Dark Matter (Phase II) - Walker Lake 11/02/13 Deep... | ecosystem: Environmental > Aquatic > Freshwater >...
TGCCCGGCGAGGGGAGGGCGAGCGCCGTGGCGCGCGCGCGCGAGAGCGAGTGGCACACGGCTTGCTCTCTCTAACTTACGTGCCATTCGTGTTAGTCCACAAACGCCTTCGCAACGCCGCGGGGCGCCACGGCGATGGGCCAGGCGGCCCGGACGCGCTCGGGTTGCCTGTTTGAGTTGTCCCCATTGTGACAGGGAGACACGCGCCGTGGACACGAGCACCGATCAACCCGCCGAGGAGGATCTCTGCGCAGCGCTAGCGACCCTGCCGGGCGCAGCCTATCGGGCGGGGATCGAGCTTCCGCGCTCGTTGACTCGGGTGAGCGGCTCGATCGTCGAGCTGACCGGGCGCACCGCCCAATCGTTCCTGACCGGGCGCTGCGCCTGGGCGGAGGTGGTTCATCCTGGCGACGCCGCCGCCGTCGAGCGCGAGTTCGAGGCTGCTCGGCGGGCGCGTCGGAGCTTCTCGCTGGTCCACCGGATCGTGCACAGCTCAGGCGAGGTTCGCTGCGTCCTCGACCGCGGGGAGTTCGTCTATGACAACGCGGGCGGGCTAGTCGCGTTCGAGGGGTTCGTGCTCGACGTGACCCACTTGCGGCGCCGGGAGCAACGCCTGCGCGAGAGCGCGACGGTGTTTCGGCACACCTTTGAGAAGGTCACGATTGGACTCGCCCACGTCAGGGTCGGCGACCACGTCAGCGTGGGCGAGCACGGCCGCTGGCTGCGCGTCAACGAGCGGCTCTGCGAGACCTTTGGGTACTCCCGGGAGGAGCTGCTGACGATGACCTTTCAAGAGCTCACCCACCCCGACGATCTGCCGACGGACCTCGAGCAAGTCGAGCGGCTGCTCGCGGGCGAAATTGCCAACTACACGCTCGAGAAGCGCTACGTCCGCAAGAACGGCGAGGTCTTTTGGGCGAACCTGACCGCCTCCGTGGTCCGCAAGCCTTCAGGACAGCCCGATTATGCGATCGCCGTGGTCGAGGACATCAGCGCGCGCAAGCGGGCCGAGGCGGCGCTGCGCGAGAACGAAGAGCGGCTGCGCTTGGCGCAGACCGGCGGCGGAGTGGGCGTATTCGATCTCGATCTCAGCACCCACGAGGCCCGCTGCTCAAACTATTTTTTTGACGTCATCGGGCATACGCCACCTCCGGAGGGGAGGCTCACCCTCGCCGAATGGCGCGCGTGGGTGCACCCCGACGATCGTGCTCGCGTGGTCGCGCAGACCCGGGCCGCGCTCGCGGGATCGGCCGAAAACCTGACCCTCGAATACCGGGTATTGGGCGAAGCCGAAGAGCTCAGGTGGGTGTTCTCCCGCGCCGAAATTCATCGTGACGCGAATGGTGACGCCCGCCGCGCGCTTGGCGTGATTCAGGACGTGACGACCCGCAAGGACGCCGAAGAGCAGCTACGCCAGGCCCACGAGCGGCTCTCGCTCGCGCAGCGAGCCGGGCAAGCAGGCCTGTGGGACTGGGACCTGAAGGACGGCCAGGCGCCCTTTGTATCGGCGGAGTACCGCGAGCTTTATGGCGTCTCGGGGGACGAGCCCGTGACCTATGAGCGCTGGCTCGAGCTCATCCATGGCCAAGACCGCGAACGGGTCGAGGCCTACAGCCGCGAGGTGTTCGCCCATGGCACCGAATACACAATCGACTTTCGCATCCAGCACCCGACCCGGGGGCTGCGCTGGCTCAGCGGCAATGGCCTGGTGCGCCGCGACGGCGAGGGACGGCCGGCGCGCTTTAGCGGCGTCAACCTCGACATCACGGCGCTCAAGCAGGCTCAGCAGGCCCTCCGCGAGAGCGAGGAGCGGCTGCGCAAGGTCATCGATTCGATGTTTGCGTTCGTCGGGGTGCTCGCGCCGGACGGCACGCTGACCGAGGCCAACCGAGCTCCGGTCGCGGTCCTCGGCGTCACCCGAGCGGACGTGCTCGGCAAAAAGGTCTGGGACACGGGGTGGTTCAACTATGATGAGGGCGTGCGCGAGCGGCTGCGGACGGCGTACCAACGCGCTGTCGACGGGGAGATCGTTCGCTACGACGAGACGGTCCGAACCGCCAACGACGGCCGCATCGTCATCGATCTCATGGTCCAGCCGGTGTTTGACGGCGACGAACTGCAATTTCTGATCCCCTCGGCGGTCGACATCACCGATCGGAAGCACGCAGAGGAGGCGCTAAAAACGTCCGATCGCCACAAAGACGATTTCCTCGCGACCTTGGCCCACGAGCTCCGCAACCCGCTCGCGCCGCTGCGGACCGGGCTCGACGTGATGAAGCTGTCGACGGACCCGGCGACCCGCGAGCGAGCCCGGGAGATGATGCAGCGACAGCTCGGGCACATGGTCCGGCTGATCGACGATCTGCTCGATGTCTCTCGGATCGGACGGGGAAAGATCCGATTGAAGCGTGAGCCGGTCTCGCTCGAGCTGGTCGTCGAGCACGCCGTCGAGACCAGTCGCCCGTTGATCGAGGCAGGCGGACACCAGCTCACGGTCCACACCCCCGACCCGCCGCTATGGGTCAACGGTGATCTGACCCGGCTCGCGCAGGTCGTCGGCAACCTGCTCAACAACTCCGCGAAGTATACGCCCGAGGGCGGTCACATCGAATTGACCGTGTCCGCCGAGCGCGATCAGGCCGTGATCCAAGTGGCCGACAACAGGATCGGCATCTCGCCGGATGTCTTACCCCGGGTGTTCGATCTGTTCGCGCAGTCCGATGATTGCGCTCGGGCCCAAGGCGGCCTGGGTATCGGCCTGTCTTTGGTCCACAGAATCGCCGAAATGCACGGCGGCACGGTCACGGCGCAAAGCCCCGGCATTGGACAGGGCAGCACCTTCACCGTCGGGCTCCCGCTGATCGCCGTCGATCGAGGGCCGGTCCGCGCGCTCGACCCCGAGCGTCCCCGAGCGGGTTCGCCAAGCAAGCGCGTGCTCGTGGTCGACGACAACGAGGACGCCGCCGCGATGCTCGCGACCGTCCTCGACCTGCACGGCCACCAGACGCGCACCGCCGAGGACGGCCCCCGGGCCCTGGCCGCGGCCGCTGCGTTCGCGCCCGACATCGTATTTCTCGACATCGGGATGCCCGGAATGAGCGGCTACGAGGTCGCCAAGCGATTCCGGGCCGATCCCGCGCTCGCCGGCGTCACCTTGGTCGCGCTCACGGGCTGGGGTGGCGAGGAGGATAAGCAGCGCACCAAAGCGGCCGGCTTCGACTTCCACCTGACCAAGCCCGTCGAGTTCTCGGCCATCCGCGCGGTCCTCAGCGACGATCCTGCTGAATAGACGCGCCGGCCGATCTGAGCTGAGCCTGCGGCCGACGATCGGGCCCGCACAAACTGCCGGCGCACGCTCGCGCGGGCGCTGGCAAGCTCCGCGTGATGGCTCCGCTGCACGAGACCCTGCTTCGCGGTGTTTGCGTCCCCTCGGAGCGCCGGCCTGCCAAGCGCTGGGCCTACCCGCTGTGGGCGATCTTGGCGGTCAGCGTGTTCGTGCTCTACCACACCGCGGTGCTGCTGGTCTGGAACACGCCGGGCACGGGCTTGGCCAAGGAGTTTCATTCGGGCTTCCTCAAGCAGGTCAGGGGCTACGAGTACTTCCAAGGCACCCGCAACACCCAGAGCTGGGCCATGTTCGCGCCCAACCCCAACCGGACCAACGTATTCGTGCGGGTGTTCGTCGAGGACGCCGAAGGCGAGGTGTGGGACTTCAATCAGGACATCTGGGAGCAGGACCGCTACCCGTACATTTGGTACAGTCGGCGCGGTAAGATCAACCGGCGGATCGACAACAACAAGTCGTTCCAGCGGATCTACGGGGCCTGGGTGTGCCGGGAGTGGGAGCGCTCCCACGCTGGCGAGGCGCCCAAGTCGGTCCAGTTTGTCCGGCGCATGACCCGGGTCCCGGCGGCCGAGACGGTCATCGCGGCGGGCGGCTGGGATCAGTGGGCGGCGGACGCCAAGCAGGTCGAGCAGGAGACCGTGACCTGCAAGACGGCCGTCCACGGGACCTTGCCCAACGAGCTGCGCGAGCGCTACGGGCTCGAGCTGATGGATGACACGACAGCGGGCAGGGAGACCGCGGGCCGGCGGCCGCCCAAGCTCGTCAGCCACACCTGGTGGGACAAGCAGGAGGCCGAGCGCAAGCGGGCGGAGAAGGCGGCCAAGCGCGACGCGCCGCCGGCTAGCGCGCCGCCGGTGCGCTTCATCGAGCCGGAGCCGGCGGCTTCGCAAGAGGAGGACTCGCCGGAGTATTGAGGCTCGGCCGGATGTGGCACCATCCCAGCGATGCCCGGCGCGCCGCCTGATCCTCCGCTCCACGAGAGCCTGCTTCACGGCGCGCCCGTCTCGTCGGAGCGCCGACCGACGCGGCGCTGGTCGTACCCGCTGTGGGCGATGCTGATCGTCAGCGTGTTCGTGCTCTTCCACGCCAGCGTGCTGCTGATCTGGAATCTGCCGAGCAAGGGCCTGAGCAAGACCTTTCACTCGTCGTTCTTGAAGGGGACCAAGGGCGACGCGTACTTCTTGGGCACGCGCAACACCCAAAGCTGGGGCATGTTCGCGCCCAACCCCAACCGCGCCAACGCGTTCGTGAAGGTGTTCGTCGAGGACGCCGACGGCGCGCGCTGGGACCTTGGTCAAGACATCTGGGAGATCGATCGCTACCCCTACATTTGGTACGACCGACGCGGCAAGGTTAACCGGCGGATCGACAACAAGAAGGGCTACCAACGGATCTACGGGGCTTGGGTCTGCCGCGAATGGGAGCGGGCCCACGCTGGCGTGCCCGCCAAGTCCGTCAGCTTCGTCAAGCGCTGGACCAAGGTCCCGCACCCGGAGGTCGTGCTCGAGGCCGGGGGCTGGAACCAGTGGAACGCGCCGTCGAAGGTCGTCGACCAAGAGACGGTGACCTGCAAGACGGTGGTCCACGGGACCCTGCCCAACGAGCTGCGCGAGCGCTACGGCCTCGATCCCATCGATGAGGACAAGTACCTCCGCGAGGCCCCCGGGCGGAGCTGGTGGGACATCCAAGAGAAGGAGCGCAAGCGGATCGAGGCCGCCGCCAAGCGCGAGGCTGCCCAGGTCGAGAGGCGCGAGCGGCTCGCGGACGAGCAAGCCGCTCGGCTCGAGGCCGCGCGAGCGGCCAAGCGCGAGCGCGAGCGCGAGCTCGCGGTCGAACCCGAGCTCGCGCTCGAACCCGACGATGACTCGCCGGATCACTAGGAGCCTGTGGTGAAGAATTTTTTCGGTGGGCTCGTGTTTGGCGTGGCGCTTGGGGCTGCGGGCCTCTATGGCGTGCAGACCTTCGTGTGGTCGCCAGCGTCGGACTGTGAGGACAGCGGCCAAGCGCCCGCGGCCGCAGTCGAGCCGGAGGCCGAGCAGGCCGAGCCCGAGGCGCCGACCCGGGCCAAGCGCAAGCGTCGAGGGAAGCCCCGCGCGGGCGATGAGGCCAGCGACAGCGATGAAGCCCGCGGTGGCCCGGCGCTGGATCAAGACGGCGCGGTCCCACGCTTTGACCCAAACAAAGATCAGGCGATCGGGGCGGCCGATGGGAGCGAGCGCTTGAGTGACGCGGTCATCGACCGGGAGCTAGCGAAGCTCGATACGCAGTTTCAAGGCTGCATCCGGGACGCGAACGAGCGCGTCGATGAGCTTGGGACCGGCCGCGTGAAGTATGGGTTTGGGGTCGCGGGCTCGGGCAAGGTGACCGGGGTCAACGCGAGCGCGCCGGCGAACTTGCTCGCCGGCGGGATCGTGCCGTGTGTGCGCAAGGTGGTGTATGGCCACCGGTTTCCGGCCTTCAACGGCCCGGAGATGGCGGTCAGCTCGAGCTTCTCTGTGCTCTAGCCGAGCGCGTCCTTCATTCGGTCGATCACGACCCCGGTGAACTCGGTCGTCGACAAGCTCCCGCCGATATCGGGGGTCTTGTCGCCGGCCCCAATCGAGTCGAGCACGGCCTTGCGCAGCGCGGTCCCAGCTTTTGGCTCGTGGAGGTGGCGCAGCATGTTGGCCATCGCGAACAGCGTGGCGGTTGGGTTGGCCTTGTTTTGCCCGGCGATGTCCGGGGCGGTGCCGCCGGCGGGGTCGAACATGGAGATGGTGATCTGGCCCTGGTCATCGAAGGCATAGGACGCGCTGTCGCCCAGGCCGATCGAGCCGATCAGGCCATAGGCCGAGTCCGACAAGAAGTCGCCGTATTCGTTGGGGCACACGATCACGCCGTAGCGCTCGGGTCGCATGACGATGCCGGCGAGCAGGGCGTCGAACAGCTCCTCGCGGAATTCGGTGGCCGGGTAGTCCTCGGAGACGAGCCGCGCGGCCTCTTGGAACAGGCCGTCGGTCGCTTGCTGGATCGTGTACTTGGAGGTGGCGACCACGCTGCAGCCGCGGATTTGGGCGAGGCGGAAGCCGAACCGGGCGGCGAGCATCGAGGGCCGGCGCTCGATCACGCGGAGCGAGACGGCGGTGTCGCGGTTGATCCGGCGGCCGACGTCCTCGTAGGTGCCGCCCGTGGCGATGCGGACGATCTCGATGTCGATGGTCTTGGTGAAGTTGGTCTGGATGCCGGGGATCGTGCAGACCGGCCGGTGGATCACGGCGAAGTGGCAGCGCTCGCGCAGGATCCGGTTGGGGCTCTCGGCGGTCGTGGCCGTGGGGTACTTGAGCGAGACCTGGTGCTCGCGCATCTTGGCCTCGGCCTCGTCGAACAGCACGGGCCCACGGGCGCGGCGGTTCTCGTCGGACATGTCGACGGGGATGAAGCGGAGCGAGAAGGGGAGCGCGTCGGCGACGGCGTGGACGCACTGCGAGAGCTCGCGGGCGATGCCGTCACCGTGGAGCTCGACGATCGTGTAGCTGGACGAACTGGCCATGGACGGGCGCAGCATAGGCGAGCGCCAGCGCCCCTCAAACCGAGCCGTGACGGGCTCGGCGCGTGCGCCCGCGGGGCTGCGCGCATCGCAGTTCGAGGCCAAGGCGGCCGAGTTGGACGGTGGGGCTTGAAACTCGCCCGCCCTTGCGCGAAACCACCACCGACGCTGAGCCGACCATGCGCATCGCTGACGAGTTTCGCCGCCTGTGGCAGGGCGTGCGGCTGTTCGCCCTGATCAGTTGGTTTCACTGGTTCAAGATCGCGGGCAACCTGATCGATCGACGCGACGGCGTGATCGAGCAGCGGATCGCGAGGCTGATGAGCCGCCGGATCCTCGAGGTGCTCGACATGAAGGTCAGCGTCGAGGGCCAAGAGCACGCCCGCGCGATCGAGAACCAAGCGGTTGCGAGCAACCACTACGCGGTCGCGAGCAACCACCTGAGCTACCTCGATTGGGTGCTGATCCTCGCCGAGTTCCCGAACTCGGTCAGCTTCATCGCCAAGCAGGCGGTGACCTTGATGCCGGTGTTCGGCTCGTACCTGCGCAACCGCGGCGTGCTGATCGATCGGCGCAAGGGCCAGACGGCGCGCTCGGTGATCCGCGGGGCGGCGGGCAACAGCGCCTGGCCGCTGCTGATCTTCCCAGAGGGCACGCGCAGCCCCGACGGCGAGCTCCAGCCGTTTCGGCGGGCGGGCATCCGGATCCTCGCCGACCAGGGCCTCGAGCTCCTGCCGATCGTGCTGTTCGGCACCTACAAGGCGCTCGGCAAGAACGCCCGGGTGATCACCACGGGCTGCCGGCTGCACATGGTCATCCTCCCGCCGATCGACCCCAAGCAGCTCGGGGCGGACAAGGCGTGCGAGGAGCTCGAGCGGGTGATCAACGAGACCTACGACGGCCGCCGCCACGAGTTCGAGTAGGGCCCACGACGACGGGCGGCGCATCGGTTACCTTGCGCGATATGGCGAAGCCCAAGTCCCTCGAGCTCGTCCCGGTCGCGCCCCCTCCGGTCGCCGAGCGAGCCCGTCGCAACGCTCGGTTCGCGCTCCCCGGTGAGAAGCGCAGCCGCTATTCGCTGCCAACGGCGATCGAGTCGGGCTCGCCGGTTGGCTACCGCACCCGCGTCGGGCTGACCCGCGAGCAGGGCCAAGCGGCGCTGGGCTTGCTCTCGCTCGAGCCGCCGACGGGCTTCGCCGCGCCCAAGCCCGTGCCCGAGGGCGAGCTGTTTGAAGAGGCGGCGCTCGGGGTGCTCAGCTCGCGGCAGTCGACCAACTACCGCGGCCACCAGCAGCTCAGCTTTGGCCCCGAGGACTCGGCGATCATCGCCGGGGTGCTGCGCGGGCTCTCGGGCATCGACGGCCCCGGCGAGGGCCCGGTGCTCGACGACGCGTCCTACACCCACGTGATCCTCTCGCGGCCGTATCGCACGGCGTTCACCTTGCTGCTGACCTTCGTCGGCCACAAGCCGGTCCGCAGCCTGATGAGCGTGCCTCGCCGCGCGCTGAGCAAGCGCTTGTTTCACGGCAGCGACATCCCGACGATCGGCTACCTGCAGCAGCTGCACCTGGGGATCCTCGCCGACACCCTCGAGCGCGCGGTCGTGATCGCCTCGCAGGGCCAGCGCCGCGCGCAGATCGTGCAAGCGCCCTTTTGTGGGAAGCACCGCAAGCGCAACGCGGCGGCGATCGCCCAGCTCGAGCGCATGTGCAAGTTTGGCGTCGAGCACCGGCAGCACGGCTGGGAGGTTGCGATGGTCGTGCAGGTCGGGACCGCGCTGCCCGAGGAGCGCGTGGTGTTCGAGGATGAGCAGCTGTGGCGCACGCTCGGCGCCGACCTGCTCGCGTTTCGCAGCGAGCGGATCCATCCCGGGGTCAACTTCGAGGACAAGGCGCCGGCGCAGTACCGCGAGCCGCAGACCATGGACGTGTCCGAGGAATTCACGGTCCAAGCTGGGCGCGCGGCCTACAACGCGTTCGCGCGCTGGACCGGCTTCGACCGCGAGCGGGCCAAGGAGCTGCTGCTGCTCGATCGCATCGACGTGCTGACCGATGGCGGCAAGGAGCGCCTGCGCAAGATCCGAGACAAGCTCGAGGCGATCACCGATCGGGTCGTCGCGACGATCCCCAAGTGGGCCGACCTGCCGCTCGGCAAGGCGCTCTCGCGCAACGCCGAGCGCGGGCGCAAGGCGTTCGCGTTGGCCGGTCAGCGCATCTACCTGACCGGGCTCTCGGCCCGGGAGGTCGAGGCGGCCGGGCTCGATTGGGACCTCGCGGTCCGGGCCGTCGGCGCCGCCGCTTGCCGCGGGAGCCTCTACGCCGAGCTGATGGGCGTCGTCGACCTGCCGGACGACTGCGATCTGCTCGCCGGGGTCTGCATGATGGCCGGGCCGGTCAACCAGGACGACATCGGCAAGACCCACTACGGCATGCCCGACCTGCTGACCGACAACCCGGACTTCGCCAAGCGCGACCCAACCTCGCTGCTGGTCTGGACCTTCAAAGCCAAGACCGTGGCCGACCCGATCGGCAACGAGGAGCAGCTGCTCAACCCCGGCCGCAAGGGCGCCCTGGTCGATCTACGCGGCGCCCCGCATGAGCTGGTCAGCGTCGCCAAGCACGGCCGGCTCGAGCCGCTGCGCTCGCGCAACGGCAAGCACAACCGCGAGCGCGCGTTTGCGGACGTCGACAACTTCGTGCGCGACGACAAGGGCATCGAGATCCCCGGCAACCGCGGCGAGCGCTGGCCCGACGACTGGCGCAGCGAGCCGGTCTGGTAGGGCTAGAACCCCTGGGCGTCGTCGAGCTCGAGTTGCATGACGAGCATCGCGAAGTGGGCGAGCAGCTCAGCTTGGATCGGCGCGTCGAACTCCACGCCGATCATCCCCGGGAGCACAGCCGACGCCCAGCGGACCGTGGCGCGGACGGTGAGCGAGCCAACCTGCGGGAGCTCGAGCTCGAGCTCGAGCTCGTCGCTGGCGCTCAAGGCCGGGTCGATGTCGACCGACAGCATCGCGCCGCGCTCGCTGAGGTTCTCCGTGCTGCCTCGGCCCTCGCGCCCCTGATGGCGCACGAGCAGCCGGTAGTGCACGGCCACACGCTCCCGCCTGCGCAGATTAGCCACCGAGTCAGCTTACGCGGTGCGACCGATCGGCCACAGTTTTAGGCAATTTCGTGGCGGACCACGTTGTAGACCGCTTGCGCCGTGGCGATGGCCTCGAGCGTGTCGATCTGGCGCGTCGCGGGGTCGGGCAGGGTGCCGGCGAACACCTCCATGCGCGCGACCGCGACTCGGTTGCCCATGCGAATGGTCCGCGCGTGGCACAGCAAGTCCAGCGACGGCCCTGGGCGCAGGTAGTCGACGCGCATGTCGACGGTCGAGAGCCGGTCACGGCTGTTGCCCAACATCGAGAAGCACGCCGCGCCGCCGGCCGTGTCCGCGAGCATCGAGATCACGCCGCCGTGCACGGCCGGTCGCGACGGGTCGCCGATCAGCGCGTCGATCCACGGGATCCGCAGGACACACTCGCCCGCTCGCAGGAGCTCGATCCGCACGCCGAGCAGCTTGTTGAAGGGAATTTGTTCCTCCATGAAGCGCACCAGCTGGGCGAACTTCGGATCGATCGATGGCTCGGCGCTCACCGACGCAAGGGAGCACGCGATCACGCGCGCGCGCAAGCTGTCGATCGCACTCGCAACCGAGCTGCGGGACGCATCGAAAAGCGAGGCGATCACAACAGCTTAGGACCGCACCGGCCGGTGGGCCGAAACCGCTGCGCAGGGTAGGCGCGCACCGCACGAGCCCGCGTGGGCGGATATGGCGCCGGTTTTGGTGCCGATCGCGTGGAACGCGAAACCGCCTCGTTGCGCGTTCGGTAGGCTCTTGACGGCATGCCTGAACGAGTGTTAGGTCAAGCTCACCTGTTCAGTGCAGGCGAGAATTCCGTTCGATGCTAGAGCACCCATCAGGCTTTCCCCGCGCACGGACCCTCCTTCCAGAAACACAGGATCCTCCTTCACTTTCAGGTGTTTCTGCGTGCGCGGGGAGGCCTGATTCTTTTTTTAGCCCCCATCAAGGCCCCGATTACGGCCACCATCAGAGTCTGCTGGCGGCGATCACGGCTCTCGACGAAGTCGAGGCGGTGACCGTCCGGCAGACCCCTGCGGCCGCAGGTGCGACCGGCGAGTGGCCTGCTTGGATCGAGGCCCGCGTGCGTGCTTGCTTCGCGCGGATCGGCGTCGAGCAACCGTGGCTGCATCAACAGCGCGGGCTCGAGGCGCTGCATCGCGGGCGCGACTTGGTGCTCGCGACCGCGACCGCTTCGGGCAAGTCGCTTTGCTACCAAGCGCCGGTGTTGCAGGCGGCGCTCGCCGATCCGGCCGCGCGTGCGCTGTTCTTGTTCCCGACCAAGGCGCTCGCACGCGATCAGGTCGAGGCGCTGCGCAGCTTGGTCGATGAACGCACGCCGCTCGCCGGCTGCGTGGGCGCGGGAACCTACGACGGCGACACCCCGCCCGATCAACGTCGTGCAGCCCGTGCGCGCGCACACGTGATCGCCACCAACCCCGACATGCTGCATCGCGCCGTGCTCCCGCATCACGATCGCTGGGCGAGCTTCTTGGCCGGCCTTCGCTACGTCGTGATCGACGAGCTGCACAGCTACCGCGGCGTGTTTGGGAGTCACGTCGCCAACGTCTTGCGGCGGCTGTGGCGGGTCTGCGCGTTTCATGGATCGCGGCCGCAGATCATCGCGTGCTCGGCCACCATCGCCAACCCCGTCGAGCTCGCCGAGTCGCTGTGTGCCCGGCGCGAGTTCGAGCTCATTGATCAGAGCACCGCTCCGGTTGGTTCGCGGACCTTCGTCGTGCTCAACCCGCGGGTCGTCGATCCGCTCACGGGCGTGCGCCGGGACTACCTCAAGTGCACGCGGGCGGTGCTCGGCAAGCTGCGCGCCGCCGACGTGACCACCCTGGCGTTTTGCCGCACGCGCAAGGCGGTCGAGCTGCTGACCCGCTACCTGCGAGAGGACGAGGTCGGCGTCGTCGAGCAAGGCCGCTCGCCGCTCGACTTGCCTGGCTCACCGCAGGGCGCCGTCGGTCCCTGGGCACGCATGCAAGGTCGCGCGAGCGGTGGCGGCGGGGAGCGCAGCGAATTTCGCCGGGCGCCGGAGCGGACGGGGCCCGTCGATCGCGGCGCCGTCGATCGGGCCGAGCGCAGCATTCGGGGCTACCGCGGCGGCTACCTGCCCGAGCATCGCCGCGAGATCGAGGCCGCGCTGCGCCGCGGCGAGGCCAAGATCGTGGCCTCGACCAACGCCTTGGAGCTCGGCATGGACATCGGGGGCCTCGACGCCGTGGTCCTCGCTGGCTACCCGGGCACCCGGGCCGCGACCTGGCAGCGATCGGGTCGGGCGGGGCGCCGGCAGGAGCCCGCGCTGACGCTCATGGTGCTCTCGTCGCGGCCCCTCGATCAGTTCGTCGCGGCCGCGCCCGAGTTCTTGTTTGGCGAGCCGCCGGAGCACGCCCGCGTCGACCCCCTCAACCCCGAGATCCTGATCCCGCACCTGCGCTGCGCCGCCTATGAGCTGCCGTTTGGGTTCGAGAACGGCCAGGGTTGGTGGTCGAGCTGGGGCGGGCTCGAGCCCGAGGAGCTCCGCGACGCGCTCGAGTACCTCGCCGAGCGCGCCGTGCTGTTGCGCGAGGACCAGCGCTACTACGCGATCGGCTCGGCGTTCCCGGCCGACGGCGTCGATCTGCGCGGCTCGATCGAAGAGAACTTCACCGTCATCGAGGAGCTCCCCGGCCGGGCCGAGCACGGCCGCGTCCTCGCCGAGGTCGACTTCGAAGACGGCCCGCTCTACCTCCATCCCGGCGCGATCTATCCCCTCGAAGGCAAGACCTTCGAGGTCCGGCGGCTCGACTGGGATCAGCGCAAGGCCTACGTCCGCGAGGCCCAGGTCACCTACTACACCGAGGCCGTCTCCAACCTGCGCGTCCGCATGCTCGAGGGCAGCGGGTCGGGGGCCAGGGGGTCGAGCGAGACGCCCACGGGCACCGGCTACGCCCACGTCGTGCGCGCCGTCCCGGGCTTCAAGAAGCTGCGCTTTCGCACCCACGAGAACGTCGGCTTCGGTCCGATCAACCTGCCCGATCTCGAGCTGCACACGGTCGCGGCGTATTGGGGCTTCCCCGATCAGCTGCTCGCGTGGCTCGCCGATCCCTACCGGCGCAGCAACGCGGCCCTCGCAGCGGCCCACGCGATCCATCACGTCGCCGCCATGACCTTGATGTGCGAAGTCGGCGATCTGTGCCACGCCGTCGCTTCGGGCACCCCCGGCCCCGAGGGCGTCGCTGCGTTCGCGCCGGTCGGCAACAACCGGCCCTCGACCGAGGCCTCGATGCTCGCGGGCGGCCGCCCGACCATCTACCTATACGACAAGACGCCCGGCGGGGTCGGCTTGGCCACGCGCACGCAGGCCCTCGGTCGCTCGTTGTTCGCGGGCGTGCTCGCGGTCGTGCGGGGCTGCCGATGCAGCCACGGCTGCCCCACGTGCATCGGCACCGAGGTCGCGCTCACGCCCCACTCCAGCGCGCAGATCCTCGATCCCAGCGGCGTGGTCGCCGAGGCCCACGCCGATCCCGAGTTCGTCGCCCGGCGCCACGCTCGCGCCGATCTCATCGCAACCCTAGAGGCGCTCGCGGACGGGCTGTCACCGACATGAGGATGCTCGATCGTCTCGCTCACACCCGCGCCTTGGATCGCCTGGCCCCGCGCCCGAGCGCCCGCGTGGATCCGCCGCCGGTGGTCAGCCTCGGCGGCTCCAGCGTCGCGTTCGAGCGGCGCGAGCTGACCATCGCGCTCGCGCCGGAGCGGCACGCCACGCATCCACGCGCGAGCTTGTTGGGGGGCTGCCTCGCCCCGGTGGCGCTGCCGAGCGGGCCGGCGCTGGCCCGCGATCTCGTGTGCCTTGGCGCCCGCGCGGCGGGTCGTGCGGTGTTCCTCGACACCGAGACCACGGGCCTGAGCGGGGCCGCGATGGCCTTCGTCATTGGCCTCGCGTGGGTCCAGGAGACCGAGCTGCGCTGTGTCCAGTGGACGCTCTCGCGCTGCGGCGGCGAGGCCGAGCTGCTCGCCGACACGCTCGCGCAGCTCGAGGCCCTCGGCCCA